>Ga0105248_10008094_pt1 | contig 11540 bp, 12 predicted proteins | sample KBSS34metaG_FD_81524 | JGI IMG/M metagenome (GOLD analysis project Ga0105248, IMG submission 81524) | Switchgrass rhizosphere microbial communities from Kellogg Biological Station, Michigan, USA - KBS S3-4 metaG | ecosystem: Host-associated > Plants > Roots > Rhizosphere > Soil | place...
CCCGGCCCCTGGCACCTGCAGCGGATGCTGGAGGCGGCCGAGGCCTTCCCGATGAACCTGGCCTTCGCCGGCAAGGGCAACGCCAGCCTGCCGCAGGCCCTGGTCGAGCAGGTCGCCGCCGGCGCCTGCGCGCTGAAGCTGCACGAGGACTGGGGCACCACGCCCGCGGCCATCGACTGCTGCCTCGCCGTCGCCGACGACCACGACGTCCAGGTTATGATCCACACCGACACCCTCAACGAGAGCGGCTTCGTCGAGGACACGGTGGCGGCGTTCAAGGGCCGCACCATCCACGCCTTCCACACCGAGGGCGCCGGCGGCGGCCACGCGCCGGACATCATCAAGATCGCCGGCCTGGCCAACGTCATCCCGTCGTCGACCAATCCGACCCGGCCTTACACCAAAAATACCCTGGCCGAGCATCTCGACATGCTGATGGTCTGCCACCACCTCGACCCTTCGATCCCCGAGGACGTGGCCTTCGCCGAGAGCCGCATCCGCCGCGAGACCATCGCCGCCGAGGACATCCTGCACGACCTGGGCGCCTTCTCGATCATCTCCTCCGACAGCCAGGCGATGGGCCGGGTCGGCGAGGTGCTGATCCGCACCTGGCAGACCGCCGACAAGATGAAGCGCCAGCGGGGGGCGCTGGCGGGCGACGGCCCCGCGGATAACGTCCGGGTGAAAAGGTACATCGCCAAGTACACGATCAATCCGGCGATCGCCCACGGGCTCTCGGCCCACATCGGCAGCATCGAAGTCGGAAAGCGCGCCGACCTGGTGCTCTGGACCCCGGCCTTCTTCGGGGTGAAGCCGGACCTGGTGCTGCTCGGCGGCTCGATCGCCGCCGCGCCGATGGGCGACCCCAACGCCTCGATCCCGACGCCGCAGCCGGTGCACTATCGGCCAATGTTCGCCGCCTATGGCCGCTCGGTCACCCGCTCGGCGGTGACGTTCGTTTCAAAGCTCTCTCTGGACCGTGGGCTGCAGGAGCGGCTCGGGCTGCAGAAGACGCTGTTGCCGGTCGAAAACACCCGGGGCGGCATTTCGAAGGCCTCAATGATCCACAATTCGGCGACCCCGGTGATCGAGGTCGATCCGGAAACCTACGAGGTGCGCGCCGACGGCGAGCTCCTGACCTGCGAGCCGGCCGAGGTCCTGCCGATGGCCCAGCGCTACTTCCTGTTCTGAGAGGCCCGTCATGAGCGAGACCGCCGACATCGCCCCGATCGTCGAGATCCTGCCCGCCGGGACCTGGACGGATACGCCCGCCGACCAGGTCAGCCTGGACTACGACGGCCGCCGGCGGCGGCGCATCGTGCTGACGGGGACGGCGCAGGGCCGCTACCTGCTGGACCTCGTCGAGACGGCGCACCTGCGCCACGGCGACGCCCTGAAGCTTGCCGACGGCCGGCTGGTCGCGGTCGCGGCGCTGGAGGAACCCTTGCTCGAGGTCCGCGCCGGCTCGACCGAGGCGCTGCTCCGGCTCGCCTGGCATATCGGCAACCGCCACCTGGCCGCGGCGGTGTTCGCCGACCGCATCCTGATCCGCCGCGACCACGTCATCGCCCACATGCTCGAGCACCAGGGCGCCCGCGTCCGCGAGGTGGAGGCCATCTTCGATCCCGAGGGCGGCGCCTACCACGACCATGCGCACTGACGGCGCCCAGCTCCGCCTGCTGACCTGGTTCTCGCCGGCCTTCCCGGTCGGCGCCTTCGGCTATTCGCATGGTCTGGAGACGGCGATCCGCGAGGGGCGGGTGGCGGACGCCGCCGCGCTCGAGGCGTGGATCCAGGGCTTGCTGGAGCACGGTTCCGGCTGGACCGAGGCGGTGCTGTTCAAGCTGGCGTGGGAGGCGGACGAGCTGGAGCTTGCAGAGCTGGCGGAGTTGGCCGAGGCGCTGGCGCCGTCGGCGGAGCGTCGGCGCGAGACGATGGCGCTGGGCGCGGCGTTTCAGGCGGCAGTGCGGCCGTGGGGCCGAACGCCCCCTCAGTCGCTTCGCGACAGCTCCCCCGCAAGCGGTGGAACATCTACGACCCAGATCCTCCACCGCGAAGCGGGGGAGGTGGCGGCGAAGCCGACGGAGGGGGCGTTCGGCCTCTCCGCCCCCTACCCGGTCGTCGCCGGCGCCGCCTGCGCTCACGCCGACATCCCCCTTCATCCTGCCCTCACCGCCTGGCTGCACGGCTTCGCCGCCAACCTGGTCAGCGTCGCGGTCCGCGCCATCCCGATCGGCCAGAGCGCCGCCATGACCGTGCTCGCCGCGCTGGAGCCCGCCTTGCTCGCGACGGCGGAGCGTGCGCTCGAGGCCTCGCGCGACGACCTCGGCGGCTGCGCCTTCCTCTCCGACATCGCCGCCATGCGGCACGAAACCCTGCAACCGAGGCTCTTCATCTCATGAGCAAGCACGGCCCATTGCGCGTCGGCGTCGGCGGCCCGGTCGGCTCCGGCAAGACCACCTTGATCGAGAAGCTCTGCAAGACGATGCGCCACCACTGGAGCGTCGCTGTGGTGACCAACGACATCTACACCCAGGAGGACGCCCTGATCCTCAACCGGCTGCAGGCGCTGGCGGAAGACCGCATCCTCGGCGTCGAGACGGGGGGGTGCCCGCACACCGCCATCCGCGAGGACGCCTCGCTGAACCTGGCGGCCATCGCCGAGATGAACCGCCGCCACCCCGACCTCGACCTGATCTTCGTGGAGTCCGGCGGCGACAACCTGGCAGCCACCTTCTCGCCGGACCTGGTGGACCTCAGCCTCTATGTGATCAGCGTCTGCCAAGGCGAGAAGATCCCCCGCAAGGGCGGGCCGGCGATCACCCGCTCGGACCTCCTGGTGGTCAACAAGACCGACCTGGCGCCCCACGTCGGCGCGGATCTCTCGGTCATGCGCGCCGACACCGAGACGGCCCGCGGCGGCCGGCCCTACGTCTTCACCGACCTGACGCGGCTGCGGGGGCTGGAGGAGGTGATCGACTTCCTGGTCGCCCAGGGCGGGCTGGCGGCCCCGAAGTTCGAGGCGGTCTGATCGTTCCAGAAACGTATCGTCATCCCGGATCGGCCTTGCGGGCCGTCCGGGATGACGGCGATTATTGTAGCGGCCGACCTCACACGTGGATCAGGTGCCCCACCGTCTCTGCGGTGTCCTGCGCCGTCGCGCCGGAGCGGACGACCTTGCCGCGCTGCATGACCACGTAGCGGTCGGCGAAGCCCCAGGCGAAGTCGAGGTTCTGCTCGACGATGATGATCGCCACGCCCAGCTCGCTGCGGATGCGGCCGAGCACCTCCTGGATCTGCTGGACGACGTTGGGCTGCACGCCCTCGCATGGCTCGTCGAGCAGCAGGAGCTGCGGCCGCCCGGCCAGCGCCCGGCCGATCGCCAGCTGTTGCTGCTCGCCGCCGCTGAGGAAGCCGGCGTGCCGCTTGGCGATCTGGGTCAGCTTGGGGAAGAGGTCGCCGATGTAGTCGGGGATCCCCTTGCGGCCCTTGATCCCCCGGCCGTTCAGCGCCGAGAGGCCCACCTGCAGGTTCTCCTCCACCGTCAGGTGCGGGAAGACGTGGCGACCCTGGGGCACGAAGCCGACGCCCTTGCGGGCGCGCTCGTGGGCGCCCAGCCCACTGACCTTGTCGCCGTTGAGGAAGATGTCGCCGTCGGACAGCCGGTGCAGCCCCATGATGGTGCGCAGCAGGGTGGTCTTGCCGACCCCGTTGCGGCCAAGCAGGGCGGTGGCGCTGGCCGGCTTCACGTCGAGATCAACGTCGAACAGCACCGGCGCATTGCCGTAGGCCGCGGACACCAGGCGCAGGTTGAGCAGCTCGGTCATTTGGCGGGCCGTCCCAGGTAGATGGCGGCGACCTCGTCGTCGCTGCGGATCTCGGCCAGCGCGCCCTGCCGGAACACCGCGCCCTGGTGCATCACCACCACATGGCCGCCGAGCTGTTCGACGAAGTCGATGTCGTGGTCGATCACCAGCACCGAATGGCGGCCGACCAAGCCGCGAATGATCTCGGCGGTGCGGCTGGATTCCGGCGCCCCCATGCCAGCCGTCGGTTCATCGAGCAACAGGAGCTCGCAGCCGGTGGCGACCACCATGCCGATCTCCAGCCACTGCTTCTCGCCGTGCGACAGCTCGCCGGCCAGGGCGTCGCGCTGCCGCTCCAGCCCGACCAGCGCCAGGGTCTCCTCGGCGCGGGCGACGTCGGCCTCCGGGGCGCGCAGCCGGAAGCTGCGGAACCAGCGCCGGTCGCCGGCGGCGGCCAGCAGCAGGTTGTCGTAGACGCTGAGCGCGCCCAGCACGCCGGGCGTCTGGAACTTGCGGCAGACGCCCTTGGCGACGATCTTGTGCTCGGCCAGGTGCGAGATGTCCTCGCCGCGCAGCCGGATGCGGCCGGCGCTGGGATGGACCCGGCCGATCACCGCATCGCACATGGTCGACTTGCCGGCCCCGTTCGGACCGATCACCACGGTCAGGCCGCCAGCGGGGATGGCGAGCTTCAGGCCGTTCAGCGCCTTGAAGCCGTCGTAGTCGACGGTGACGTCGTCGATCTCCAGCAGCGGGGGAACGAAGACGGCGGGCGCGGCGGCCTCCACGTCCAGGGCGGCGAGGCTCATGGGGCGGGGCTCCTGACGGGTTCGGCGACGATTTCGGGCGCAGGCTTGGGCCCCGGCTTGGGCTCGGGCTTGATCTGGCGCGGCCGGTTGCGGAGCGCCTCGACCATCCCCGCCAGGCCCTTGGGCGCGACGGTGACGACGATGATGAACAGCGCGCCCAGGCCGTAGAGCCAGAAGGCCGGCAGCACCGTGGAGATCCGGTCCTTGGCGAAGTTGACCAGCAGGGCGCCGGCGATCGCCCCGGCCAGGCTGGTGCGGCCGCCGACCGCCACCCAGATCACCATCTCGATGGAGGGAGCGACCCCGACCAGGGCCGGCGAGACATTGCCGGCGTGCAGGGTGAAGAGGGCGCCGGAGACCCCCGCCAGCACGGCGGCGACGGTGAAGGCCAGGACCTTGTAGGGCGCCGGGTCGTAGCCAAGGAAGCGCACCCGGTTGGCCCCGTCGCGCGTCGCCCGCAGCATCTTCCCGTAGCGCGAGGCCAGCAGCAGCCGGGCGCCGACGAAGGCCAGCGCGACGATCAGCAGGGTGATCCAGTAGAGGCTCTTGGCCGCTCCGGCCGAGTTGAGATCGACGCCGAACAGGGTCTTGTAATCGGTCAGGCCGTTGAACCCGCCGGTGTAGGCCTGCTGGCTGATCAGCAGGGTGGCGAAGGCCAGCGCCAGGGCCTGGGTGATCAGGGCGAAATAGACCCCGCCGATCCGCCGGCGGAACACCAGCCAGGAGAAGGCCGCGGCGAACGCCGCCGGAACCAGGACGACGCCGGCGATGGCGACCAGCGGATTGGCGAACAGGCTCCACCAGACCGGCAGCTTGGTCAGGCCGCTCCACAGCATGAAGTCCGGCATGGTGTCGCCGCCGGTGAGCGCCGCCAGCTTCAGGTGCATGGCGATGGCGTAGCCGCCCAGGCCGAAGAACACCCCCTGCCCCAGGCTGAGGATCCCGCCCTCGCCCCACAGGATCACCAGGCCGAGCGCGGTCAGCGACAGCGCCAGGAACCGGCCGAGCAGGTTCAGGTCGTAAGCCGAGAGCAGGAAGGGGGCGAGGCCGGTGGCGAGCAGGAGCAGGCCGCCGACCAGCCAGCCACGCGACCCTGGGCGCAAGGTGGGAAGCGTCGTCATGGCTCGCGCGCCTTCATGCGTCGAGGGCGCGCGAGCGGATCGCCACGACGCCCTGCGGACGGAACTGGAGGAAGATGATGACGAAGACCAGCATCAGCACCTGGGCGAAGCTGACGTCGACGAAGATCTGCGCCAGGGCCGAGAACAGGCCGATCATCACCGCGGCGATGGTCGTGCCGCGGATGCTGCCCAGCCCGCCCATGATCACCACCAGGAAGGCCGGGACCACATAGCTCTGGCCGACGCTTGGGGTGACCGGGCCCAGCAGGGCCAGCACCACGCCGGCGACGCCGGCCACCGCCGAGCCCAGCGCGAACACCAGCATGTCGACGCCGCGGACGCTGACGCCCATCGCCGAGGCGGTGGGCCGGTCCTGGTTCACCGCGCGCACCAACAGGCCGACACGCGTCTTGCTGAGAAACAGGGTGAGCCCGCCCAGCACAAAGGTCGCCGCGCCGAGGATGAACAGCCGGGTGACCGGCATCGAGAGCGGCCCCAAGGCGACGGCGCCGCCCATCCAGGCGGGCGCGGTCACCGAGACGCCGGTGGCGCCGAACAGGTCGCGCGCGGCCTGCTGGACGATCAGGCTGACGCCCCAGGTCGCCAGCAGGGTGTCGAGCGGCCGATCGGTCAGCGGCCGGATCAAGGTGCTTTCCAGGAGGGCGCCGATGACGCCCGCCGTCAGGAAGGCCGCCAGCATCGCCGCCGGCACGCCGAGCGGCCCCGGCAGCAGACGCATGACCAGGAAGGCGACGTAGCCCCCGGCCATGACGATCTCGCCGTGGGCCATGTTGATGACCCGCATGAGGCCGAAGCTCAGCGCCAGGCCCAGCGCCGCCAGGACGTAGATCGAGGCGACGCTGAGGCCGTTGAACACCTGGCCGACCAGGAACACCGGATCCATCATGCGGGTCTCCTGTCGTTCGGTCCGGACCTACTTGATCACGCAGGTCTTGCCGGGGAAGGCGAGCGGGTCATAGGGGTCCGGCTGGATCACCGCGGGGGAGGTCCAGAGGACCTTGAACTGGCCGGTGGCGTCCGACTGGCCGACGTAGCCGGTCTGGATCAGGCTGTTGTTGGCTGCGAACTTGGCCGGGCCGAGCGGGCTCGGGATCGGGTCCATCGAGACCGCCGCGTCACGCACGGCCTTGGGATCGAAGCTGCCGGCCTTCTCCACCGCCGCCTTCCAGGCGTAGACGTCGAGATAGCCGTGGACCATCGGGTCGGTAACCACCGAGTCGGCGCCGAACTTGGCCTTGTAGGCGGCGATGAACTTGGCGTTCTCCGGGGACTCCACGCTCTGGAAGTAGTTCCAGCCGGCATACCCCCCCTGCACCAGCGTCGGGCCCATCGACATGGCTTCCTGTTCGCCGATCGAGAAGCTCATCACCGGGACCTTGTCCGGGGTCATGCCGGCGGCGGCCATCTGCTTGAAGAAGGCCACGTTGGAGTCGCCGTTCAGGGTCGAGAAGATGATCTCCGGCTTGGCCGAGCGGATCTTGGCGATCACCCCGGAGAAGTCGGTCCCGCCGAGGGGCTGATACTCCTCGCCGAGCATCTTCAGCCCGTCCTTCTCGATATGCTTCTTGAGGATCAGGTTGGCCGTGCGTGGGAAGACGTAGTCGGACCCGACCAGGAAGTAGGACTTGTAGCCCTTGCCCTTGGCCCAGTCGTAGGCCGGCACGATCTGCTGGTTGGGCTGGGCGCCCGAGTACATGATGTTCGGCGAGCATTCGTTGCCCTCGAACTGCACCGGGTACCAGAGCAGGCCCTTGTCCTTCTCGAACACCGGCAGCATCGCCTTGCGGCTGGCCGAGGTCCAGCCGCCGAACACGGTGGCGACCTTGTCGCTCTCAAGGAGCTTGCCGGCCTTCTGGGCGAAGGTGGTGGGGTCGGAGGCGCCGTCCTCGACCACCGCTTCGATCTTCTTGCCCATCACGCCGCCGGCGGCGTTGATCTCGTCGATCGCCAGCATCTCGGCGTTCTTCACCGTGACCTCGCTGATGGCCATGGTGCCGCTCAAAGACTGCAGCACGCCAACCTTGACGGCATCGCCCGTCGGCGCGGCGCCCGCGGCCTCGGTATTGCCGCCGGCCTTGTGGCAGGCGACCAGCGCCGTGCTCATCAGCAGGACGGCGGAGAGCCGCCCGATCGAATTCCGACTGACCATGTGAATTGCCCCCATCTCTCGTCTCGAATGAAGCTGTGAGAGCGAGCCCGGCGAAGTCCTAAAGACCCTGCCAGCCGCCGCACGACCCATCGACTATGGGCGAGGCTTCACAGCGGCCACATGCGCCATTTGACGTAGATGAGGCGGGTCAGGGCGGGCCTTGCCCCGGGGCAAGGCAGAGACGTGTGCGCCAGAGGTGGGGGCGCCAGAGGTGTGGCGGCCGGGTTGCAAGCCCGGGCGGTCTCAGGGCGAGGCGGTCTCAGGGCGAGGCGGCGCGGCGCTCCGCCGGGCCTTGCCCCGCATCCGCCTCGGCGTCCTCGGCGTTGGGCGGGTCCAGCCAGCGGAGCGCGGCGAACGGCGAGCCCGCGGCCCCGCTGCCGATCTCCTCCTGCGCCCAGGCCTCGGCGGCCAGGCGGGTCCAGTCGGGCGACAGGTCGAGGTCGCGGCAGATCAGGGCGATGATCTCGCCGACCGGCCGGGTGGTCAGGTCGCCGTAGATGTCGTCGTGCTCCAGCCGCTCGCAGGCCTCGTCGGCCAGCCGGTCGACCTCGGCCGCGTCGGCGACCTCGGCCGCGATCACCCGCTCGACGATGCGTTGCACGCGGTCCTGGCGCAGCTTGGCGAGCCGCAGACGCTGCCGCTCGGCGTTGCAGCGATCGGCGTAGAGCTCGCGGGCGGCGACCTGATCCAGCCCCTGCAACTCCTTGACCACCTTGGCCTGCAGGGCGACGGTCAGCCGCACGGCGCGCGAGACGCGGCCATAGGCCAGGGCGACGTCGCCGGACACCACCTGCGCGGCCCCCTCCGTCGTCGCCTGCCGCTCGATCGCCAGCGCCAGATTGAGCCCCGCCTCCGCCAGCCGCCCCAGCACCGACAGCTGCCGCTCCATCACGCCGCGCAGCGCGTCCTTGGGCGCCGCCGGGCTGCCCGTCTGGGCCGTGGGGTCGGAGGTGGCGGCGGGATCGCTCATTCGCGAACAAACCGCGAACGATTGGGCGGGATTGTCAAGGGGGCGCCCGCGAACCTTAAGCGCGATCTACCGCGCCTTGCCGACCTTGGGCGCACAGCCTATGTGTATAACCTGCAACGACGGTACACACTCATGCGGACCAACATCGAGATCGACGACAAGTTGATGGCCGACACCTTGCGGGCGACGGGACTCAAAACGAAGCGCGAAGCCGTGGAGCTGGGGCTTAAGACCCTGCTTCGGCTACGCCAGCAGGAGGAATTTCGCGCCTTCCGCGGCAAGCTGGACTGGACCGGCGACCTTGAGGCCATGCGGCTCGACGGATGACCACCTTCGTCGATTCAAGCGTGTGGATCGACTACTTCCGGGGGACCCGCTCCCCGCAGACCGATCACCTCGACGCCTTGCTTGGCCGCGAGCCTGTTGTCATTGGCGACCTCGTCCTGGCGGAAGTCCTGCAGGGGTTCACGAGCGAGCGCGACTTCAACCAGGCTCTTCGTCTCTTCGGATCACTCGACGTGATCGAGGTCGCAGGCCGCGACGCGGCGATCCTCGCCGCCCGCAACTTCCGGCGACTGCGCGAACTCGGCGTGACCGTCCGCAAGACGATCGACACCCTCATCGCGACGCGGTGCATCGAAGACGGCCTGCCGCTCCTCTACAGCGACCGCGACTTCGATCCCTTCGTCCAGCACCTCGGCCTCGCCGCCGCCCTCGCTCAGACCTGAGGGCGGACTTCGCCAGGCCATTCGCGCCTTGGGCGGGAAGGGTGAGAACGACCTGGGCCTGATGTTCGTCGGAACATCCGGAGCCATAGATCTCATGGCGGCCATGACGCCCTCCGGCCTCGCATCTGCCGTGAGATTTAAGGCCGGGGCCATCTCGCGGGGCGAAATCGTGTCGGCGCGCTTTGAATGCACTGGCGCCGAAATTACCAGGCAGGTCCTAATGGCTTGCGAATTGTTCAGCTTGCGGCGGTTCATATGCGGCCGCCACAAGCGGCGCATGCAAGTCACGAACCGCAACGGCGACGGCGTCGCGCACGCAACGGTCGTAGAGAGCCTGGCGAGCAAGTTCCCGAAGATCCGGCGCCCCACCGCACGCGCGGTCCGCAGCCGACATGATCCGCCTAACCATTACGCGGGCGCCTGGTGCGGCATGGAGATCAAGGTCTCCGTACGGGACACGGATGACGGTCCCTGGCTCGGCCGGCGCCGCGGTCGCGCCGTTCGCAGCACTTATCAGCAAAAATCCCGAAACGGCGATCCGGGCAAATTGGGATTTCAGGGACATCTTAGTTCTCCAACAGCCGCCGCCGAATTTGGGCGCGCGGATTCATGACGGGGGACTTGCGGTATATGCTTTGATGACTGCTTCACGCCCCTATTGTAGCGTGATGGCACACTAGTGACATAAGCGGGCCGATGCAACCGGAAAGCCACGGACGGACGAACCAAAAGGCGCGTACGCGCGCCGACTTGCTGCAGGCGGCTATCGCGTTGATCCGGAAGGGCGAGCGCCCGACCGTCGAGGAAGCCGCGCTGGCCGCCGGGGTCTCGAAGCGGACCGCCTACCGCTACTTCGTCTCGCAGGATCACCTGCTCGCCGACGCTTCCCTCGAAGGACTGCGGACGGTTCTTGGCGGGATGCTCGATGAGGGACTGGACGCCGACGACGCCCCGTCACGCCTTTCGGCCCTGGCGATCGCGATGAATAAGCTGGCCATCTCCCACGAGGCGGAGCTGCGCGTCATGATCAGGGCGTCACTCGATGCGCCCCGCGCAAGTTCTGGAGAACCCACCCGCGGCCAGCGGCGGATGGATTGGATCAATACCGCCTTGGCCCCGGCTCGGGGACAGTTCAGCCACGACCTTTACGAGAGGCTCGCCTCGGCGCTTGCCGTCTGCCTGGGCATCGACGCCTTGATCGTTCTTCGAGACATTTGCGGCCTGGCGCCAGACCGGGTCGAAAGCGTGATGATGTGGTCAGCCAAGGCGCTCTTTGAGGCCGCATTGAAGGACGCGGCTTCGGCCGAGCCTGCGAAAACATCGACTTAGGCGCTCCATCTTGATGTTCGTCGGAACATCCGGAGCCCTAGATCTCATGGCGGCCATGATGCCCTCCGGCCTCGGCAAGTCAAGGACGCGCCCTGCGGGCGCGCCGCGACGCGGCGGCGGCGTTCGCCGCCGTCCTTGAGTTGCCGAGGCCGGAGGGCTCGCATCTGCCGTGAGATTTAAGGCGGGGCCATCTCGCGGGGCGAGATCGTGCCGCGCTTTGAATGCACTGGTACCGAAATTCCGGCGTGTACCGGCCGAACGGGGCGGAAAGCCCCAAGGCCCCGAACGTCCATCGGAGCGTCCGGCTACGGGAAGCGGCTTGACGGGTGCTCTCGACCGAGCCTGTGTGAAAACGCCGAAGCAGCCTAACCTTGTTCGTCGACACGGGTTGGGGGCTGTCGATGAAGCGCTTCATTGGGGGTGAGGATCGGCATCGGGGGGTTCTGTTTCCGGAGTACCGGGACGACTGGGTGTCTGAGGAGAACCCGGTCCGGGCGAACGACATGTTCGTGGACACGCTGGATCTTGCGGCGCTGGGGTTCGAGGGCGTGGAGCCGGCGGCGACGGGGCGGCCGGGCTACCATCCGGGTCTGCTGCTGAAGCTTTA
>Ga0105248_10008095_pt1 | contig 11540 bp, 7 predicted proteins | sample KBSS34metaG_FD_81524 | JGI IMG/M metagenome (GOLD analysis project Ga0105248, IMG submission 81524) | Switchgrass rhizosphere microbial communities from Kellogg Biological Station, Michigan, USA - KBS S3-4 metaG | ecosystem: Host-associated > Plants > Roots > Rhizosphere > Soil | place...
AGAGATGGGATATTGCTCTTCTCGCGTAGCCACGTTGGTATGGCGAGGGCAAAGGAGCGAAGACCGCTGGGGGCGACGCCGAGATACGTTTCTATCAGTCGATCGGCTTTGACCAGAGGTTTTTCGTAGAAGACCACGGCGCTCAACTGCGCCGCAGTTATGCCCGCCTCGCGTAAACAATAAGCGACCGCGTTTGTGGGAAACGCAGCATCGTGCTTGCGTCGCGTAAATCGTTCTTCCTGAGCCGCCGCCACAATCACGCCGTCCTGCACTAAGGCTGCGGCGCTGTCGTGATAGAAGGCGGATATTCCAAGAATGTTCATGACTAAACGGCTTAGGTTAATACCAGCGAGGAGGAGTCACAAGAAAAAAGGGTGGCTCCGAAGAACCACCCTTACGAGAAATTATCCAGAATCTGAATCTCTACTGGACAACAATGTTAACTGCATTGCTCCGCGTGCTGCCGATAATCACTGTCAACTGAACATTCCCGGCGCCCGAGAGCTGGGGCGGCAACATCACGGTGATTTGATCGAGCCCGGTCAACACACCCTGCGGACCGGCATACTCGACCGGCAGCATGACTGTTGCACCGCTGCTGGTGCGCGCCTCAACTTTGACCGACTCCGCAAGGTTCGGCAGCATCTGGCCGTTCGCCAGCAAGACATCGTTGCCGAGATCTGTGTTGACGAGAGCCGAGCTGATGCCCGTTGCGAAGAACGAAACACGCGTCCGGGTGTCTAATCCAATAAGCTGCCCCGGAGTCGTGGTCGAGAAAGTTCCGGACTGAACGTTAAGCCCGTTCAGGAAGACTCCGGCGCCGGAGTTTTCCGAGTTCATAAAGATGGTTGGATTCAACCCAAAGACATTTCCCGTACTGAAGGAGATGTAACCTCCACGCGAAGTCACGATGACGTCCGCCAGGCCACCTGTTAAATCGTTGGGGACCTTGAACGTGAGAGTGCTCGGTGAAACCGACAGCACCTCGGCCGCCCGTCCTTTAATCGTGACGCTGACGTTACCGAGCTCGAATGAATGTCCGTTGTTTGGAGCATTCATTATCAAGTTCGTGAATGGAGTCGAGGAAGAACCGAGGATCATTCCGACGCCGTCCTGCATCAACAAGTCGCCTGTCGGCGCAACGATATTGGGCTGAGTCATCGTCAGCCCGACCTTTGCGTTGACCTGATTCGCCTCATTAATACTCGCCTGCGAAATTGCTCCGTTAGTCATGAGATCGTCGCAGAAACTCAGGTAAGCATCGAGCTTGTTCATGCGATCCGTTATCGCGTCGTTTTGTGATGGCAGTTTCGACAAGCTTGCACCTGAGCGGATCAGGAACATCGACGCAAAGAGATAATCCTCCAGGCCTTTCGCCGAGCTGAACATTGCTCGTTCGGCATTGAAGTCAAGATAAGCCTGCTGAATATCGCTGATAAGAGCATCGAAGTCGGCGGCGGATAGAGCCTGGTCTCCAAGTGACGATCCAGTGGAGCTCGTAAGCGCGCTCTCGAGAGTCGTGGCGTTCTTTCTCGTAGTGCGAACCGATTTGAGCGCCTTGCTTATTTTGACTTGTACAGGACTGGAAGTAACGGTAACGCCCTGACTGTCTTTGGCTACAGCGGTCACCTGGTAAACGCCCGCAGCCATACCACTCCACGAAATACTGTAAGGAGCTCCGGTGTCTGTTCCGATCGACCCTGAATTAGCCATGAAAGTAACACTGGCCACAGTGACGCCGGATTTAGGTGTCGCACTGGCGTTGATGGTAACCGTCGCATCGACACCGAAAGTTGAATTGTTCGCCGGGCTCGTCACACTCACTGTTATTGACGCCGGTGTGGCAGTCGGCGTGGGTGTGGGTGTTGGCGTCGGCGTTGGTGTTGGCGTCGGAGTCGGGGTCGGTGTTGGAGTGGATGCTGCCACAATTGCTAGAAACTGAGCCGCTACGTAGCCATTTGTCGAGTCAGCAAAGTTCACAAAGCAGTATACGTTCACACTTCCCGGGTCCTGTTGACAGGTTCCCGTGACACCCCGCTGACCTGTCTGCGCGATGAACTTAACGGCAGAGTTAGTCGTCGGCTGCTCTCTTACGTTTGCCGTACTCACGATCTCAATACTGCTCCCCGGGGGAATTCCTACTGGTGCGGGGGTTGGTGTTGGTGAAGGCAGAGGTGTACCAGTTGGTGTTGGTGTTGGTGTTGGTGTTGGTGTTGGTGTTGGCGTTGGCGTTGGCGTTGGCGTTGGCGTTGATGTTGGCGTTGATGTTGGCGTTGGCGTGGGAGTCGGGGTTGGAATTGGTCCATTCAAATGCGCCAACAACTGATCCATGTCGACGCCAACGTCTTTACCGTCACTCGCCTTTCGGTAGTACGGGCTCGTCGTCAGCAGTTTATAGTTACCCGCTCCCGGATTGGTGAATCCAATGTCAGCCATGGTTGCAGGGTTCCAGTTACCGGCGGGGAAAGTAGCTAACGATTGTTGTTCAGAGAGCGGACCAGTAGGCGCGCCGATCATCGCGTTTTTCGTCCAGACATAGTTCGGCGTACAGACTGAATTAGCACCGTCAAAACAAGCATAGCCAACCTCTGTGTTGGTGCCCCAACCCACAATATTGTCCCTGAAAACGAAATTGGCCAGCTCGTCGATACCGGCCATGCTGGGCGCGTTGCCATAAGCCATGATCCGCCCGGACTGCAGCACCGTATTGTGAGTAAACCGCACGTTGTCGCCGTATGTGCCGACAAAGACTCGGGGCTTGAAGCCAGACTGGCTGGAGTTATCATACTCGCCGTACATCAGGTTGTTATCAAAAACAATATTGCTCGACTCCTTTGATAGCTGCTCGTTATCATAGAAAAGACTATAAAAACCGGCGCTGAATTGAGTCGCCAGGTTGTTACTCATCGTGAGATTTTGGATGGTGGACCACGGAGCTCGACCACCCTGGTTACGCACGGTAACCGTGAAGCCGGTTCTACCCTCGAAGATGTTTCCATCAATCAGGCACGTGTCACATAACTTAATCTCAAAAAATCCTTTTCCATCCGTGCCGACGTAGTCGTACCAGCGTTTCGGCTTGTTGATGTAATTGTGTGTGATGGTGATATTGCTCGGCACGTATCCACCCCAGTACGCCTTGCTACACCATACTGGCAAACCGAGAAAGTTCTTAGTGCAGGGAGCAACGCCGCCTGAGTCATCCACAGTTTTAGGCCGCGCCGCGCCGTCGGGGATTTGAATGTAATTATCAGTAGTGCCCCACTTGCCAACCAGACGGGTATAGGTCACGCTGTTGCCACTTATTCCGGTGATAGTCCCGGCGGCAACAGTGACGCCTCCGAAAGTCGGTGACGCAACGCTCATCTCGAAAGCGATATTGTCGCCTACCTTTAACCCGTTGACGTTCGACAATGTCGCTGAAGTCAACGTCGGCATAGGACTGGAAAGAACTGTGCCGCCGTACATCGAACTCGGATCGCCACCGCCGATGAAAAATGCGACGAACCACTCCTCCATCTGGTTATTGTCGATCAGAATTGGACCAGGCGCGCTGCCGATGATGACTGACTCTCCATCGAGAGGTATGCTTCCGCAACCAGGTAAATTAGCGCCGGCGCCACTGCCGTAACGAGCGCCGAATCCTTTCATCACGTTGTCGCGGATCGTTATGTTGATACCGACCATGCCAACCGCGGTGTTGACTGACGAGCACAGATTGGTTTCCGGATACATGTCCCATTCGACAGGGTTAAAGAAGCAATGGTCGATGATAATGTCGTGCGGCCAATCTACTTGTGGATCGCGCGGGTCCTTATGAGCGATATCTTCGCCATTGCTGCTGAGCAACAGCATGGTCGTTCCACCCTGCTTGTTCGTAACCCATAAATTACTCAGCCTGTAATGATGCGCGCCGTGCAGCGCTTCGAAGAAACTGCTGCCTTTCTTCACCACCAGCTTTGGCATGTTTGCCCTATCAGCGAGCGTGACTCGCGTGCCGTCCGGTGGCGGAGGTACAGATGAAGTGATGGTGATGTAGCCTGACCCACTACCCTTATTTGTCAATTGGTAGGGGGTGAAATCCGCTGGCGTCTCATACGTCGCGCCGGCCTGTAAAATTATTGTGTCGCCAAATTGGGCAGAATTGATCGCTGCCTGAATGTTCCCGCCTGCAGGAACAACGATTGTCGCTGCTCTCGCGACACTGCAAATCGAAAAAAGAACTGCAATCGAAACGATGATCGATCGAACGACATCGCTTAGGGAGAAAAAAGTTTTCAAAATAGACTCCTGGATAAGCACACCCGTACCGCCCGGGAATGCATTCTTTAAAAATTGCATGTGAGTTGATTTCCCTCAGTAGGTTGAGGGCGGCAGAAGGATCCGGGTCGTAGCCGTTCCTTTACGCTTACAAAGCCTTAATGTCGGGAGTCGTGAAAGAAGTGCCGTGGTTGCTAACTAACAAAGAAACGCGGAAGGGAAGAAAGTGAACGTTCAATAGAACGAACGAACCTGCCACCGTCAACTTCCAAGGGGGAAGTAACAATCGCACCGAAGCGGATCAATCAAGATCCTCAACCTCCTGTAACGAATAAAGGCTACCTGAGTCTGAAGATCGCGTCGGCTCTCTTCCGATCGCCTTCGGCAACCAGACAATCTCCAAAACTCCGGAGACTCACGGCTTTGCAGTCCTCGCTTCGCAACGAGTTTGCCTTTATCGTATGCAATCGTATTTTGAAATATCCTTACAGTGCCTGGGGCGGGTACTGCCCAACGGAACCATTTCAACAGTTTTGAACTTCGTTTGTCAATAATAATTTCTGGTGTATTTTGTGAGGATTTTTGGTGTTAAAGGTTGCAGAATTGTGCGGATTAGCTTTCGATTTCAGATGCGCTCAGGTGGACTAAGTTTAGAGCACAAAAAGACTTCTTCCTCCTGTACCAATCCAAAGCGCTTCACCTTTTCATGGCCTAAAGCTGTGGGGTAATTCTCCACGTTTACCGTAAAGCCGGCGGTTTCGAGGCGCTGAATATAATCCGGCCGGGTATAAAGCCGCACGTGATCTTCCTGGCCAAAGCGCGCGATCCTTTCGGACTCGGTGACGGCTGTTGGATCTTCGATGGTCCGATCCAGATTGAGGGCAATCGGCACCTGCAAGAGAGCCCATCCACCGGGCTTCAGAATTCGATGGATGGCTGCCATTGCGACTGAATCATCATTCACGTGTTCCATCACGTGGTTGCAGATCACGACGTCAAACGTCTCATCCGCAAAGGGCATTTGCTGAATGTCGAAGTGACTCATCACGCCCGGCCCCATCAAGTCGGCGCTGATGTAACGGATATTCGGCGAGCGCTTTAACACTGAAGCCAATTGTGGTTCCGGCGCCACGTGCAATACGCGCGCGGGTTGTTCAAATAGCGAAGTACGGTCTCTGAGATACAGGTAAGCAAGTCGTTCTCTCGCGTTTGACTTGCAACGCGGACAAACGTTGTCTTCGTGCCAGTGGCCTCCCACGACCTGCTTCTCGATGATCACTCGATGGTGAAACCCGGCCGGCAGAAAACGCCTGAAAAGCCAGCCACAGAAAGGACATTCCAATCGATTCCCGAGATTGAAAACCAGCTCGGGATAATACCGAGCCTTTTCGTAGAGACTGTATCGCAACAGCCGCAGCCGTTCGGGAACGAGTCGCCTTACCAGATTACGAGTGGCGGACACCTGCTATCGACTCCCCTTAAACGATCCAAACTCTCATAGATGTTTATCGTCTTAATCACGGCATCCTGAACTGTAAAATGATTCTTTACTCGCTCCAGCGCTTGGGCCGACATCTCATGCCTCAAGGTCGCGTCAGTGGATAAAGCTTGAATCGCCGTCGCCAGTTCTTTAGGATTTCTTGCCGGTACCAGCAATCCGGTTTTACCTTCCTCGACAACTTCAGGTAAAGAACCACTTCGCGTCCCCACAATAGGAACACCACAGGCCATCGCCTCCGCCAGAACCAGTCCAAAAGCTTCTCCCGTCGACGCCAGTAAAAACATATCAGACGCCTGAAGCACGCCTTTCGGATCCGGAACATTGCCGAGCCAGTGAATGTAATCCTCAACGTCCAGTCGTTTGCTCATTTCTTTCAAACTGGAGAGCATTTCGCCACCTCCAGCGACAAACAACCGAACCGGTACATTTCGGTTTTTTAACTCCCGAAACGCTTCCACGAGAATGTCAGGATTCTTAAAAGGTCTGAGGTAAGAAACCGTGCTTGCGATTATTTGCCCGGGCGGTAGATTAAATTTTCTAACCCATTCCTCTCTCGCTGAAGCGTCGGGGGTAAATCTCTCAGTATCGATTCCAAGGTATCTTACGATGATTTTTTCTTTTGATACTCCTGCTTTTACCAGCTGCCCTTTAACGAATTCCGAAATGGCGATCACGCGGACCATCGGAGCCGTCATGAGCCTGGTACGCGCGCGCAGCAAAAGCCTCTTCCATGAGGTGGCACGAAAGACTCCGCTGTTCTGCATTTCGTAAATGACGTGCTTAACTCCCGCAGCTCGAACTATCCACGTCACCGCACTGAAGTAATCAAAGAAAATGATGTGCGCTAGAGTGACATTGTTATCTTTGAAGACTTGACGAAGACCGCGATAGAAATGCAGGACGCCTTTTTGATAGTTAATCTCAAACACTAACGCGCCGGCATCCTGAAACTTCTGCTCGAACTCTTTTCGCAGCTCTGAAAAGATGAGCACCGGCTGAATCCCGCGGGCAACCAGCTCACGACAGAGTAATAGATGCCGATCTTCCTGGCTGGTCCAGGTAGGCGGCGCTGAGTCGAGGATGATGGCGAGACCTTTTTTCACTGTCTAGATTCTTGGAGTTTATAAGAGCTGATTAATTGTTCGACGTTCTGTCGCAGATTGAATTTAGTGTGGACCCTGCGACACCCCTCTGCGCCCATTCTGTGCCGCAAATCCGAATCCCGAAGCAAGCTAAATAGTCTCTCAGCAGCGGCGGTCGGGTTATCACGCTCAACAAGATATCCAGACTCTCCGTCAGCAACCAACTCCGGTATTCCGCCGACATTCGTAGCAACAATGGGCTTCTTATACGCCATCGCTTCCGCGATCATCCATCCAAACAGCTCCTCCCAACGCGAGAATTGGCAAACGATGTCGGCAGCGTCGAATACGCCTTCCCCAAAAGGATCCATGATCAATCCGGTCCAGGTTACGTTATCGCTGAGACCCATTTCTCTCGCATGCTTCATATACTGCTCTCTATAAGGTCCCTCGCCCACGATTATGAAATGGGCATTCTGATCGCGTTCGAGTACGACCTTCGCTACGTCCAATAAGTCTGGAATTCCTTTTTCAGGAATGATCCAACTAATTTGGGCAATAACGTTCCTCGAATCAGGGATTCCAAAGCGTCGTCGAAATTCAATTCCCCGAGCAGGATTTGGCTCTACTCGCGTAAGATCTACTCCGTTGTAAACGAGCTCATAACGGTCACTCTCAAGTAGATCGAGTGTTTTCATACAGTGACAGCCATACTTGCTGACACAAATAACTTTTGTGATCGGGTAATTGATCAATCGCACCAGAGCCCGCTTCCAAAAGGGTGCGCGACGAGGAGTGTAATTGGCAGGCCGTGATGAGTGATCGGTAAAGAAAACTTTCCTGATCGACAACAATGTTGACAGCCATGGGACGAGACCAACGAAACCGGTAAAGTGCAGATGTAAGATTTCGGGCTTATGACGTCTTAATAGAGTCGCCAGCTCGCTCGTCCCCGTCAAATTGAAGCCAGTGGAATCCTCCAGTACCTCCAGACTGACATTCGGAAGATCCAGAAATCTTGCCACGTCTTCAGCAGGCTTTGATTGAAAGCAAAGCACGCTCTTCCATCCACGTTGGCCCAGTTGCAACGACAGCTCACGGGCGAATGTCTCCGTGCCACCAATGCGCAGAGGTTGAACTCCAAAAACTGAAACGACGGTTTGCATCAGGAACTGAGGGGGATTGACGTCTCACTTGCGACTGCGCATCTGATTAAGTTTCGCGACCACTCGCTCATGCAGGCTGCGTACGCGCAACTGTAAGTTTAAACTCGCCATGAAGACGTTATAAAGAAACGGGGGTTGCGAGGGTCTGATGTGAGATGGAATGAAGTTGGTTTTGTTACCAAACCCGAGCATTTTTTGATCTTCCGGAGACAAGTCCCCAAGAAACGCAGCGTTCAGCAACAACGGATGATAACGATTGGCTTCGTAGTCATCTTTCTTTAGTCGTACTTGTGGATCATGGTAGTTGTAAAAAATGGCGTGGCGTCGTTCGAGCATCGGCACGCCCTGCCGGTGAATGCCTGAAGTATCGAATATAAATGCAGTCCCCGCATTGCCCATCATCTCAACGACCTCGAACGACGACATGTCACCGAGCTCCGCATTTGGAACTCGCCGCGGATGATTCTTGCGATGACTGCCGCGGATGTAATTAAAAGCGCCGCTGCGCACATCGGTGAGATATAACGCCAGCTTCAGCTCTCTGGGAATCTCACGATGCGTTTCCTGGTCGTACCACTCGTCGGCATGCCAGCCATGAAAGTCTCTTTTCGTGGGCAATGATCTCCAGCCACGTGCTTCTGTCAGCTCGACTTTTTCACCGACGTAGGCTTTGACGAGTGCTTTTACAATCGGATGAATGGCCAGATCCACATAGCCTTGATCCATGACCAGCACATCCTCGATCATGTGGCGGTAAGGCTCTGTCTTTTCGTAGCCCTCGAAGTTGTTCCAGCGAAGCCGTTGCAATCGCGATTCGAAAGCACGTTGCATCGACTTCAACTGCTCATCAGGAATGAGACGCGGAAGTAAAACAATGCCGTTCTGATCGAGGTCCCTATACAATCCCTCGACTACGCCATCAGATGGCGGCAACGGCGTCGGAAAGCGGTTGTTACTGACAACTTCTATCGGTCTCATCTCTTAAACACAATCCACAGAGGATAATACGACCAAAACCCTCAACATCCCAGCACAAGCTTCATGGGCAAATTCGTAACCACGAAAGAGTTAGAGCACACTGCCCAGCTAACTGATTTGGGTCGTGCCTCTTTGCGAGCCGCGATGTTCTGGCTGAATGCTCTTGCGTGCAAAAAGATAGGAACGAAAATCGAAACCACCGTCCCCGCTATTCTCAAAGAAATTTATCTCGATGTCCCGAAAACCCAGTCGGGATAAAAAGTTGTAAAGCTCCGTTGTTTCGTACTTTATTCCAAACATAAAGGGATTGCCGACACCTCTTCTCAACAGCACCCGCCGCATCTTCGCTTGAAACGAATCAGCGGCTCTCCATATCCTATATAAGCTCGAAAAAACTGGCCGCATTACATGGGGCCACGAATAAACAGGCAAATGGATCATTATTGATCCGTCTGCCATCAAGACCCGATAGAGTTCCAAAAAGTATTCCTCAGCAAACGCGGGCTGCTCCAAATGCTGGAAAACGTCCGATGAAAAACCCGCAGCTACCGACCCGTCGGCCATTGGAAGGACATATCCATTGGTCACATGAAACGACACTTTTTCCGAGTCCACCTGCACACGCGCATATTCAACCATATCGGTGGAGACATCTACCGCGTGCACTTTCTGAAAGTAAGTCGACAACGGCTTAGTCATACGGCCTGCGCCGCACCCAATCTCCACGCAACTTTGGCGATTGACTCCATAGCGTTCCCAATGAGGTATATATTCGGACCACACCTTGGCTCCATAATTATAGAACTCTTCGTTAGTCCATGGATTGTTGCCACGCCTGTTGCGCCCTTCAAGCGAGGCCACTCCATATAAAGGATCTAGCTTGCCCCATGACTGCCATTCAATATTGGAAGCTGGCTCGCGCCGCCTGTTACTCATTTGAGTGGTTATTTCATAGATTGGTGATTTATGGAGAGTAGCAAGTAAACAACTGACCACGATGCTTTCAACCGGCACTGCCAGTTAACGAGAGTCTAGTGTCCGTATGAATGAATAATACGATCAAGCCCCTTCACCGCCCAAAGAGAGATAGCTCCTCGGCCGATTCTACGTGCATGATCTGGCGCAGCTTGTAATCGCGATAACGTCCCGGCGGGCCTGAATGACCATCAGCCGCAGCCATCACCATGTTGTATGCCTCGCGCGTGGAGGCGAAGCACACAGAGAATTCTTTAGTCTTTTCAGATAATTCAAGCACTTCAGTCATGAAGCGCCGCATTTGCCCGCCGATCATTGCATCCTGATCCCAGTCAAAAAAACCATGACTGTACAACTTGACGAACACCCAGTCTGGCCGGCCTGTTACTCCTATACGCGCGTTGCGCCAACGATTGAACCGGTCGAGACTTAGCGGGTAATTCCGTGCGAGGGCGCCGTCGTCGAGTCGTGGAACCGGCAACGAGCGAATTCGACGCGTCCAGTCAAACACGAGCGGCCCTTCAAAAATTATCGGGAGGGTCGGCTTTTTACCCGCCACGACCGCCGGACCCGAGCGGTGCGGCCTTCTCTGCGTGAGCGGATAACCACAACTGTAAATCGCGTTGATGCGATTAACCTGCGACTGGTGCGGCACTGACGGCAGCGTGAAGTCGGCATAGCAACCGGTGTCCGCAAGGATCTGCATCTCGGAATCGACCCCACACCAACGACCACCCGCAGAATTCGCAAGCGCCCAATTGCCGTGAACAAACGCATACTGCACTGGAGAATCCGGACTCTCGCGCGAGAGACACTTGTGCTCTTCGGCTAACGTATCGCGAAATTCTTCGAGTATGTGTCGCGTGTTTTCAGCGGTATCGGGCGCTTCAACCCCGTGATGAAGGTGAATCTCGACCTCGCCAAAGCCTTCCGCTTGTAACTGCGAAAGCATTTCAAGAAGCGGGCGCTCGTATTGTTCAGCCGGATAAAAATTGGTGTGCCGAAAGGCCGCGCCATCACCGTCGCGAAGAGCATTGCCCGTTTCACGCGCCATCTTCATCCACTGCTCGACACGTGGAATCGCCTGCGGTCCCGTGCCGGGCTCCCAATGATTCGCCACCAGAAAGATCACGTGAGTTTCGCCGGACGATTCCGATAACCGCCGGCCCAACTCTTTCGCGCGCCAGAATGGATAGCGCACGAGCCAGGGAATTGACCACCGAAGTTTTTGCAGGTAAGTCGCGTCGTCGTGGTGTTGATTCATAGCGGTTTTCTGGCCACTAACAACACTCCGTCGATAAGTAGCTCTTCCTCGTCGAGCGTCTTGAACTCACTGGCGAGTCGATTGCGAACTTCAGTAACCATGCGGCTCGATGCTTCGCTCCTAAATTTTCCGGGTACGTACTCCACCGCAGGCTCAAGCCTTCCGCCCGGAAGCACACTGGTGATGAATAACTTTGATTGGTACCCCAACTGCTTCATCTTCTCTACGTAGTAACCTAATCGCTTTCGATTTGGCAGTCCCGAGTCTGACGCCATTCGTTTGTAAACTGCTTCCGAAATCGTCAAGAAAGTTAG
>Ga0105248_10008101_pt1 | contig 11535 bp, 12 predicted proteins | sample KBSS34metaG_FD_81524 | JGI IMG/M metagenome (GOLD analysis project Ga0105248, IMG submission 81524) | Switchgrass rhizosphere microbial communities from Kellogg Biological Station, Michigan, USA - KBS S3-4 metaG | ecosystem: Host-associated > Plants > Roots > Rhizosphere > Soil | place...
TCCTTTTCGTTCCTGGAATTCTACTCTCGCCGGATTCGGCGGATATTTCCGGCGCTCATCGTCGTGATGGCCGTCACCTACGTGTTGGGCTGGTTTGTCCTTCTACCGGAGGACTTTTCCCTGCTCGGAAAGAACATTGCGGCCGGCGTTGCATTCGTATCCAATCTGTTTCAGCTCACACAGCTCGGCTATTTTGCTCCGGACGCTACCGAAAATCCCCTTCTGCACCTTTGGTCGTTAGGCATCGAGGAACAGTTCTACATCTTCTGGCCACCGGCTCTCCTGATCATCGGGTTGAAGTGGCGCCGAACCTGGATGGGAGCCATCGCCTCGGCATCGTTTGGCGTCAGCCTCCTGATTTTCCTCGGCTACAAGGATTGGTCGTTTTACTCGCCAATATCGAGAGCGTGGGAGTTGTTGGCCGGCGGCATCCTCGCCACCAACTACGCCCATGCTTTGGAACGCGGAAAACAGCGCGTTCCGCAGTTCGAGAACCTGCTGGCAACGCTTGGCACTGCAGCCATCATCTTTGCGGCGATAGTGCTCAACAAGCAAAGCCTGTTTCCGGGCGTCTATGCGCTGTTGCCGGTGCTTGGCGCGGTGTTGATTATTCTCTCGCCAAACTCCTTGTTGAACAGGACTTTTCTATCCAACCCGCAGATGGTCCTGATCGGGCTGATCAGCTATCCGCTGTATCTCTGGCACTGGCCGCTGTTGTCTTATCTCGGGATTGTACGGAACGGAAATCCGAACGCGGCGGAGATCTGGGCCGCCGTTCTCGTCGCAACTGCCCTCTCATGGCTCACATTTCGGTTTGTCGAAACTCCGCTTCGCCAGCAGAAAAATATTGCACCGAAACTGGCTCTCGGATTGGTCGCCATCGGCGCGGTGGGAATCGTGACCGTCATTGCATCCGGTTTTGGATTTCGCTTTCCACCAGAAATCCGGGCGATCGCGCAACTGGCGAAGCACGGCAACCTCGGATTCCGCGACAAGTGCTTCCTGGACGTACCCGGCTCTGAGTTCAATTCGAGTTGCATCGAGCAGGGCACCAAGCCTCTCCTGCTCTTGTGGGGAGATTCCACAGCGGCAGCGCTTTACCCGGGATTGAAGAATGCGCAGGCAACCGTTCCGTTTCGTCTGGCTCGCTTCACGGCATCAGCATGCCCGCCCATCCTGGCGGCTGGCGCCGACGCCCGGTGCGATGCGGCGAACGAAATTGTGCTCGATCTAATAAAATCAAATCGTCCCGAGATCGTGCTGTTGCATGCATGGTGGGATGGCACAAAGGATCTCGAGAAATTCCGGGAAACGATCGATCAACTCAAGGCTCTGGACGTCAAACGAATTGTCATTTTGGGACCCGTGCCGGTTTGGAAGCGCACACTTCCTCATACGCTGGTCAATTTCTATCGATTGCGTCACACGATTGCGGACAGAATAGCCTCTGGTGTGTCCGGACCGGAGGGCGATGCACGAATGGAAGTATTCAGCAAATCCGCCGGGACGGAGTATATCTCGGCATGGCACGTGCTTTGCAATCCGGAAGGCTGCATGACGCGCGTCGGCCCATCGGCAAGCGACGTCATCATTACCGATAAAGTGCATCTATCGGACACCGGTTCGGACTTGCTGATCGAGGACATCAAGAGAAATCTCTTTCCTTGTCCCGAGTTTTGCCAAAAACAAATCTTGCGCGAATAGCTGACGTCGTTTGTCGACGATGCGACCGCGCCCCAGCTACTCATTCAGGACAACCTCGGCGAGTTATTTAAAAATTGTTCTTGCTTTGTTCTGTTTCGTCAGGCAGGTTGCTTGCGTTCATTTCGGGAGTTTTCGATGGACCGCGTTCAACCTGGCTACGTTCAACTCATTCTTCATGACGACAAGAACACCCCCCAGAATTTTGTAACTGGCTTGCTCCGCTCGGTATTCAGTCTGCCGTCGGCCGACGCCTTTGAGGTGATGGTCGCCATCGAAAAGCAAGGCAAAGCGGTTTGCGGTACATATCCGCGCGCAGTGGCCGAAGCGCTGTTTCATGCTGCGCAGGAGCGAATTCGCGAATCGGGCCATCAACTGCCGATGACGACCCAGGCAGGTGATGACGTGGACAGCGATCGCTGCAAGCTCTGCGGCAATTTTTCCGCAACTCCACTTCGTTTGATCAATAAGACTGCGTTGATTTGCGACGGCTGTATGCTGGCGACTGCAGAGGAGCTCGGCGCAATCACGGAAATAAAGCGGTTCAACTTTGCCTGCACGGCCATCGATTGGCATTTCGCCGGCACCCCTTACGATCGGCTGGTCTCAACGTCGCGACAGTTTCCCGGCCACATGCGCGCCGACGTTCAGGCTGCAGCAGACAAGCTGTTTTCCGATCGGCCCGTCCGCTTCTTCGGCATCCAGGAGCGCCACCGCTACGATACGCTCACCTTTGCCTCCCTCACGAGCGCCGGACAGGCCGCCCATGCCATTGCGCCGGCCCAATACCATGATGTCGATGTCGGTGAAGCGGAGCCGGTCAGATGCCTCGATAATGGATTATGGCTGTGTATCGCTGACGACATGCGCTACGCGGTCTTGCTCTCCACGCATCGCGAACATGGTGCGGAAGCGGGCGTTCGCATCGAAATCACGCTGGCCGCCGGAGCGGCAAGCGCGGAGTTCGTGAGGCGATGCTTCGCCGAGATCGAGGACGCGGTCAACGCTGCAAATTGCTACCGCGGCAAGATCCTATCGTTCGACGGTGGCGCGAACTATCGCGGATCGTCACGAGGCCTTACCGTGCACAAGCTGCCTTCCGTCGAGCGCGCCAACGTGATCTTGCCCGACGCAACGCTGAAGCTGCTCGATCGCAACATCCTGAACTTTGTGCAGCATCGCGCAAAACTGCGCCAGCTCGGTCAATCGACCCGCAAGGGAATCTTGCTATACGGGCCGCCCGGCACCGGAAAGACACATACCATTCGCTATTTGGCCAGCAACCTGCCCGGTCACACGACATTGATCATCACGGCAGCACAGGTCGAGTGGCTCGGAGCCTACATGAATCTCGCTCGCCTGTTGCAGCCGGCCATGGTGATCATCGAGGATGTCGATCTTATCGCAACCGATCGCGAGATGATGGGGCCATGCGAGGAATCGATGCTCAACAATCTTCTCAACGAGATGGACGGATTGAAGGAGGATGCGGACATTCTGTTTGTCCTGACCACCAACCGGCCTGAACAGCTCGAGGGCGCACTGGCGAACCGGCCTGGTCGGGTCGATCAGGCGATCGAGATTCCGCTGCCCGATGATAAAGGCCGAAGGAAGCTGGTCCAGCTCTATGGCAAGGGCCTGCAGCTCGATGAAGCCCTGATCGACGAGGCTGTTGGACGGACCGGAGGTGTCAGCGCCGCGTTCATCAAGGAGTTGATGCGGCGCACCGCACAAGCCGGTATCGGCCGCGATGGCGGCGCGACAATCAGCTCGGCCGATCTCGGCGAAGCACTCGATGACATGCTGTTCGCGAGCGGCAAACTCAACATCAAACTGCTCGGCGGGGCGCGCGAAACGACGCAGGCGACAGCCGAGGTGTGACAGTTACCATCCGCGAGATTGGCGGATCGAAGGAACATTTACTTCGGCTTGGAATCCGGCGGGCAGTTCGGGTCGACCTTCAATGGCTTGCCGCCGCTCTGCACTGTAGGCGCAGCCGAGTTGGATCCGCCGGCATCCGGCAACACGGCGCTCTTCTCAACAGCCATTGAGTTTGGGGTCTTCTCTTCGCCGCTTCCCGATGTTGCCGCCGGCGACGTCGTACAGGCCGTCTCCGGCTTGGCGTCCGATGTCCCGGTGGACTGGGCGGCTGCGGCGCTCACGCTCAATAGTCCAACGACAATCGCTGCCGCGACGCGCGTCATGGTGATCTCCAGTCGTTGAAATGGCTTGCCTGGAGCAAACGTCCTGTCGCAACGATGGTTCCGGGACGGCGATTGCGACATTGCGATAACTGGTGGTCAGGCCGTATGTTGCGGCTTGGCGAGAGATCGATCGGCGCAGGATTTGCTTCGCTCAACCGGTCGTCAAAGGGAGCCTTCATGACCATCGACCTGACGCGGCGTACGCTGCTTCACCTCGCCGGCGCCTCGTCGCTGACCGCGGCCGCCATGGCGGCGGCGCAAGCCGAGGGGACCGCGGGCGGCAACGGCCCGACCTTCGCCAACCGGACACCGATGCGGATCGGCATGGTGAACTTGCGCGTGCGCGACCTCGACAAGGTCGCCGATTACTATCGCGACGCGATTGGCCTGACCGTCATGGCGCGCTCGATGATGGGCGCGCTCCTCGGCACGGGTGGCGTGGCGCTGCTCCATCTGCAACGGCGCGAGCGCGCGCCGCGCGAGGCGCCGAACGCGGCGGGGCTCTATCATACGGCGTTCCTGATGCCGACGCGCAAGGACCTCGCGCGCTGGCTGGTGCACGCGGCGAAAAACAGGATCCCGCTGTCCGGCTTCGCCGATCACCTCGTCAGCGAGTCCGTCTATCTCGACGACCCCGAAGGCAATGGCATCGAGGTCTATGCCGATCGCGCGCCCGAGCTTTGGAAATGGGAAGCCGGCTCGGTCGCGATGGCAACCGACCAGCTCGACATCGACGGCCTGCTGGCGCTGGCGGACACGCACACGACCAACTATGCGAAAGCCCCCGATGATCTGCGCATCGGCCACATGCATTTGCGCGTCGGCGACCTCGAACAGGCCGACCGCTTCTATGGCGGCACCATTGGTCTCGACCCGACCCGCAAGCGCAGCGGCGCCGCATTCCTTTCCTCCGGGCGCTATCACCATCACCTCGCGATCAACGTCTGGCAGAGCGCCGGCGCCGGCCCGCGCGATGCCACAGCCACCGGGCTCGCGTGGTTTTCGCTGGAGGTCGCGGCGTCAGAAATCCTGCAGGCGCAACAGGAGCGCTTGCGTCAGGCGGGCGCGCCGGCCGCGGCGATCGAGAACGGCATCGAAACATCAGATCCCTGGGGAACAAAGCTGCGGCTGATCAAGGTCTGATGCCGGCAGGCCTGGTCCAGTCACCCGCAACCGCACACCAAGGTCCGAATCCACGCCGATAGGATGGGTTCCATTGCCGCTGGGACAGCAGCCGGCCAATGCGCCGCCCCCCCATCGGGTTGATGTGGCCGACGGGTTCGGAAATGAGGGCCCGCCCCGACCAAGGGGCATCCGTCATTACTTCTTTTTGTCGGAACTCACGGTCGGCTGCCAGCCCGCACCCTTCTGGCTTGGCGCCGCGGCAATCACCTTGATCTTCTCTTTCTTGGGTTTCTTGGCTTCCCGGTTGCTTCTTTGCTCACCCCTGGCCATGTCGATCTCCCTGGGTTTTGCTGGTTACGTCGGAAGTGCACACCCTCAGTCACAGATAGACGCCGCAGGAAACGCGGTGACGATCAAACTAGGCCTACGTCCCGGAGATAGCGAGCGCAAAAACGGCAAGGGATGATCGCGAACCTGTCCGGGACGGCAATGCCGGGCCGCCTTCAGATTTCCCTTGAGATTTTCCTCGGGATTTTCCCTCGACATCGCGACACAAAGAGCGTCTGCTGCCCTCATCACCGCTCATCCTTGGCTGCCATGAGCCGCAAGGTGATGGACGTCCGGATCTGACGATGTCCAGTGAGCCGGTCTCCGGCAAGATCGGAAGCAGCATCTTCCTCATCTCACGCGGTCAATTCAGACCGGCCTCTGAACCAGATCGAAAAGACAATCGCGGTGACGCGAAAGGAATGACGATGAAAAAGCCTCTTCTCTCAATTGACGAGCCGGAACCGAAGAAAGCAACACGAGCCGACAGGCCACCTACCGAAGGGTTCGCGACGATTGTCGACGGCCATTTCAAGTCGGAGTTCGATACCGCCGACGCTGCTGAAGCCGCTGGCCGAAAGCTGAAGTCGGCTTATCCATACCTTCAGATCGAAATCTATGACTCCGTCATGAAGGTCCGCACCTTGCTGAGCTAGCCGGCCGTTCCTATTACATCGGAACAGAAAAGGCTCCAGGCCGAAGAAATCGATGGGAAGATCGTTCCGTTGCGGAAGGAGAACCTGATGACATTCGCGCGTGGCAACATCCGAGGCTATGACGACGACCGGATGGTCCTGCTGTTCTCCATGATGGACGACGACAGGGAAGTACCCTGCGCCGTCAGTGCTTCGGCGATGGATGATCTGGAACACGTGCCGCGGACGCCGGCACACCGGCGCGAGGAACAGTTCGCGCGGTTGCGGGACCGGATCGAGGCGTGCGCGTCCCGCAAATTCCAGGCGCGGGAGTTCGAAGGCACTCCTCCCGGCATCATCGTGCGCAGCATCGATTTCCGTTCCTGAAGACGCGGCAGGACAGCCGTAACGAAGGTCACGATGAGCCGGTCCGGGGACCGGTGAAAACAGTTCCGCTTGTTCCCCGATCATGTTTTAAGGTCCGAGCTATTTTCGAAGGGACCGATTGCATGAACTTGCCGATGAGCTGGGACGAATGGGCCGACCATGATGGCGTGGCGCTCGCCGCGCGCGTCGCGAAGGGTGAACTGACGGCCGCGGAGCTGGCCACGCAGGCGGCCGCCGGCATCGCCGAAGTCGATCCCGCGCTTTCAGGCGTCGTCGAAATCTTCGAGGATGCGATCACAGACCCCCGCACCGACGGCACCAATCTCGACGGACCGTTTGCCGGCCTGCCGTTCCTGATGAAGGACCTCGGCCCGACGATGCAGGGTCGCCTGCAGGAAATGGGCTCGCTGATGATGCGCGGCAATCGCGCCGCGGCCGATACGTTCATGACGTCGAAGATGCGCGCGGCCGGGCTCAATCTGATCGGCCGCACCACCACGCCGGAATTCGGCGTCTGCAGTTCGGCCGAAAATCCCGCCGTCTATGTCACGCGCAACCCCTGGAATACCGATTACACCACCTGCGGCTCATCCGCCGGCAGCGCCGCGATGGTCGCCGCCGGCGCGGTCCCGATCGCGCATGCGACGGATGGCGGCGGCTCGATCCGGATTCCTGCAGGGGTCAACGGCAATATCGGGCTGAAAGTTTCGCGCGGCGTGTTCTCGCTGTCGCCGCTTCTGTCCGACCTCAGCGGGCTGGTCTCGATTCAAGGCTGCCAGTCGCGCACGGTGCGCGACACCGCCGCCTTCGTCGACGCCTGCCGCGGTCCGGCGCCAGGCGAATTTATGCCGTTCTGGAGTCCGCCGGAGCCCTATACGCGGACGATCACGCGCGATCCGGGCCGGCTGAAAATCGCGCTGTCGGACCAGTGGGGCGATTACCAGGCGACGCCGCATATCGCCGCCGAGCTGCAAAAGGTCGGGCGCTTCCTCGAAGGCCTCGGCCATCACGTCGACTACGCCCTGCCCGAGCTGGACTATCGCGAAGCTTTTGCGGCGCAGACCACCTGCTACATCAGCAATTTCGCAATCGTCATCGGCAACATGCTCGCCGCGCGCGGGTTGACGCAGCCGCCGACCGATCTCATCGAGCCGGTCAACGTGCGTATCTGGGAGGCGGGGCGGCACATGAGCTTTGCCGACCGGGCACGCATGCAGGCGGTGTTCAACACCACCTCGCGCGGCTTCGGCGCCTTCTTCGAGGATTGGGACATCATCCTGACGCCGATCACGGCATTGCCGACGCCGAAGGTCGGCACCACGGAGTATCTCACGATCAGCGACAATCCGTCGGTGCTGGACTGGTTCGGCAACCTCTGGCGCAATTTTGCCTTTACGCCGCTCGCCAATCTCTGCGGCATCCCCGCGATCTCACTGCCGCTCGCCACCCATGAGCACGGCCTGCCGCTCGGCATCCAGGCAATCGCCAGGCAGGCCAATGACGGGCTGCTGCTGCAACTTGCCGCGCAGATCGAGCGCGCGATCGGCGGCAAGTGGAATGCGGGCGAGAGGCCCGCCGTGCATGTGACGAAGGAGTGAGCGGCGGGGATGCACCGCCGCGGGCGTGGTATTTCAGCAGCTTTACGGTCTGCGCAAGGTTGAGATCCCCGCGACGTCGCTTTCCTTGCCGAGGAGAGCATCACGGGCTTCCTTGAGGCGCTTCAAATTCTCCACATTGGTCTCGCGCCGTTCCTCCAGACGATTGAGATAGGACAGTTCGGCCTTGACCTGGGCAAGGTTCAGGGCTTCGGCCATGCTGTTCAATCCTTGCTCTGCGGGCTGGTCGGCTTCTTCAAGGGCCTTGTCGTAGGCGGCGCGGATTGATTTTAGCATGAAGATGCCGGTCCGGTTGTGAAGCTCACCACACATGGCGAATGCCGCCTCGGCCTGCGCCGCTGCGGATGACATTGGAGAATTCGCCCTTGAAGGTAGCTCCGACCGCAAAGCCGTTGCGCCATTTCGCTTCTGCGGACGCCGTGGCCAGCGCGGCGTCGCGCCGCTCAACATAGCAATAACGTGTATCGACCATTGTCCGCCCGGCCTGCCGGGACCCGCGCCTGTTCGGCATCGCAGTCCCGATTCGGCACGACTCCCAAATCAATTTGACCCCATACCTGTCACTTGGCGCTCCGAACGTCCTGAGATTGCGCCCGGGACATTCTGAAATTTTTCTGATATTCGGCGCACCTGTGGGTCTGGGCACATTTTTGGGGTCGGTCCGGGGACTAAATGGGGACAGTTGCCGGCGGGAGGGGGGCGGTGCTGCGCTTTTCTGGTTTCGAGCTCGATTCCGAGCGCGCCGAGCTGCGCGCACCCGATGGCGGCACGATCAGGCTCCGGCCCAAGACCCTCGAGATACTGCGGCTGCTCGCCAGGAATGCCGGCCGCGTCCTGAGCAAGCAACAGTTGATGGAAGCCGCCTGGCCGAACGTCCATGTCGGCGAGGACAGCCTTTTTCAATGCATCCGCGAAATCCGCACCGCGCTTGGCGACGACAAGCGCCGGGTGGTCCGGGTCATCTCCGGCCGCGGCTATCTGTTCCAGGCCGAGGTGACTGAGGCCCAAGTGACGGAGGCCGGCGTGACCGAGGTCGCCGTCCCGGCAGCGGGGGAAATTGCCCCCGTCAGCCAGCCTGCGGCGGCGGCACCAGACGCGACGGCGACGGTCGCAACGAACAGTGAATCTGCGAAGCGTTTTCTCGGCTTCAGCCGGCGTCGCATCGTGTTCGGTTCTGTCGCGGGGCTCGCCATCCTGTGCATGGCAGTCGCCTTGTGGACGTTGCGCCCTGGCCTGATCTTTGCGCGCGGCCCTGCAACCATCGCCGTGATGCCGATCGTGGACGAGAGCAACGATCCCCTCGTCGGACAGATGGCCGCTGAGGTGAGCGGCCGCCTCACCGACGGGCTGGCAAAGATCGAAAACATCCGCGTCCTCATTCCGGAGTCGACCACAACGAAGGCCGACTTCGTGGTGAAGGGCGAACTGCAGAAGAGCGAGCAGGCCTGGACGATATGGACACGCATGACGGAGGCGGCAACCGGCGAGGTCAAGTGGACCGCGTCATATCAGGTCAACCCTGCGGGCACGGACGTGCAGATGCAGCAGTCCCGGCTCGCGGCGGGCGTCGGTCACGCTCTGGCGCTGCGCATCAACGAACTGCTGAATGCCGACACGCCAGCCGCCTCGAAGAGCAAGGTCGTGATCGAACAGGCCACCGCGCATATCAACCAGACCTCGCCGGAACGTTTTCAGGCAGCGCAGGCCATGCTGGAGAAAGCGCTCGCCGAGGATCCCGACAATGTCGACGTACAGGTGGCCCTGGCCGCGCTTCTGATGCGCGGCGTGCAGATGGTCTGGCTGAGCGGCGCCGAGCGCGAGACGGCGGAGATCAAAGCCGAGGCGATGCTGCAGCAGGCGCTGCGCGCAAAGCCCAATCATATCCCGACGCTCGAGGCCTATTGCCGCTTCCTCAACGCGACCAACCAGTTTCGCGCCAGCCTCGTCGCGTGCGCGAGAGCCTTGAGCTTCGATCCGTGGAACGGAATCGCGCTGTATCATGTCGGCCTTGCCCAGATTCAGACGGGGCGTTTCGAGGACGCGCTGGCGACGTTCAAGCAGGCGGACCGGTTCGACACGCCGCAGGTGTCGCGCTGGACATGGATGATCGGTGCGGGCTGGGCCAATATGCTGATTGGCCGTGCCGAAGACGCTGTGCCCTGGCTACTGAAGTCGATCGCGATCACCGCGGCCAGCGGACGCACGCATATGCTGCTGGCGGCGGCCTATCAGCAATTGGGGAAGACTGACGAAGCCAGAACGGCGATGGAAAAGGGCCGTGAATTGCGGCCCGGCTCGACCGTGCAAAACGTCCCGACGCCCAGAAAGAATTGCAGCCCGGTCTATCTCGAGGCGGCCGAACGGATCATGCAATTGATGGCGGCGGCGGGCCTGCCGGAGGGCTGACGTACCGCGCGCCTTTATTCCGTCGCCCGGACCGGTAACGTGCCCTGACTGCGGCCAGCTTCAGTCGCATCCCACCAGCTACCGAGCGCATCAAGCAATGGCACGAGCTTGAGACCGGCCGGCGTCAGCATCCTCCAGCTTGCGAAGCTCCAGCGTGAGCATCCTGTGCGAGATGGCGGAGTTGAGATCACAAACGCGGCTTGGCAGTGCCGCCGTCATTGCGAGCCAGCGGGTCGCGCCGTGCCCACCATACGGGACGTCGCCGGTAATGGTGGGCACGCTGGGCTTTGCCTACCCTACGAAGTTCTTGCGCCGCTAGTCGAATGCTACGCCGACCCTGTACGCGCTGCGCCAAACGACATGGCAGGGCAGCTTCAATCCTTCCTCAGGGAGGATCAACGTGAATTCATCGGGAATACGGATCAGGTCCGGAAAATCCAGCGCCGCGCCCGTGGCGGAAATATCGCGAACGGTACAGGCATATTTGTCGCCGCCATACTCGATTTTGGCGGCCTTCATGATACGGACGCGTGGTGCAATCCGGGTTTCGACCATCGCGAAAAACTCGAGCGGACATTAAGGGAGACTGTATCCAAAGAAGGTACTATGCAGCCGAAAGATTAAATATTCGGGAATTCCGGGCTGCCGGAAAGAGGTGAGTTCCACGGCATTCGGTCGCGGGGCCGAAGCCCCGCGCAGTGCACGTAACGAACGACCGCAAGTGACGCCCTACTCTACTTCCACTTCGCCAGATAAAACCGCGGCAGTTCGTCCTGATACGGCGTGAAATCGAGCTGTTTGGAGTAACCGTAGGTCGTCACATAGGTGTGCAGCGGCGCCCAATAGGCCTGCTCGGTGATCTTCTTGATCACCGCCGAATAGGCCTCCTTGCGCACCTCCGGGTTAATGGTCGACCCGCCCTGGGGAGGTCTTTTCTGCCCTCCGGGTCGCGGGGCTTGGCGGCCGGCCCTTCGTGGCGCGGCGCGGGCTCTTCGGCGTGCGCGGCGGCTGCTACACGTCGAGCCTGTTCGTGGATCCGGCCGATCCGCCGCCGCCCGATCTCGAGGCGCTGACCGAGCGCTGTCGCGATCTCGCGTCGCGGTTGCCTTGCGTCGAGTGCCGCCTCGGCCTCGA
>Ga0105248_10008102_pt1 | contig 11534 bp, 10 predicted proteins | sample KBSS34metaG_FD_81524 | JGI IMG/M metagenome (GOLD analysis project Ga0105248, IMG submission 81524) | Switchgrass rhizosphere microbial communities from Kellogg Biological Station, Michigan, USA - KBS S3-4 metaG | ecosystem: Host-associated > Plants > Roots > Rhizosphere > Soil | place...
CACGTAGCGCCATCGCTCGCGCGCCCGTTTAGCGACCAACTCGTCGGACCGCGCCTGTCACTTCCGGGCGGGCTCCGTCCGGGGCACCGGCGGCGGCAGCGGCGCCGGGTCGACGTAGCCGCGTGTGCCGTCCGGGCGAATGGGACCGGGCCCGAACCCGAGGTGCGCCGCGTCGACGTTGTTCTCGCTGCAGGAGTACTCCTGGACCTGCTCGTCGGGCTCGCCCAACACCCACGTACGCGCGTAGGTGAAGGAACGGGTGTAGAACTTTGGATCCTCGATGAGCGTGTCCACGTGGATGTGGCTGTAGTCGGGCCTCGTCCAGCGTTCGACGACGTGCAGCGCGTCGCTGTGCGGGTTAGCGTTCTCGTCGATCCAGACCTTCTCGTCCTTGAACCCGATCGAATCGATGACCAGGGTGTCACCCTCCCAACGGCCGATCTCCTCGCCGAAGAACGATGGATCCGGATCGTCGGAGTGCTTCAGTCCGGCCGTGAACGGCACCAACCGGAAATAGCTGTACCAATACATGAAGACGACCTTGTTGGCGCCTTGCACGATCTCGAACGGCAGCCCGCTGGCGTTGTGCCGCGGGATGCCGCCGATGATGCACAGGCTCTCGGGGTCGATGGTCGCGGTGAGATTGTGCTTCAGCGCCGCCTCGCCGGCCGGCGTCAGCGGCAGCTTCCACCCCGGCAGGTCCTTGCCGATATTGCCCCCGGGGCGCGTCTGCCGCGTGCCCTTCCAGTAGCCGCTCAAGTCGGGCTTGCCGCTGGACGTTCGGGGAGCCGGGCGTCCCTTGGGCACGGTGGTCTCGTCCAACACCATCGGCCGCTCCTGCGCCAGGCTCGCGGCACCGCCCGCGCACAGGGTCAGCCCCGTAATCACGACGGCCGCGGCGAGGCCACGCTTGCACCTCCCTGTCACTGCGGACCTCCGTCGCCGGCGGAGGCGCCAGACAGGATCTGCCCGTCGGGCAACGTCACGCGGCGAGCGTCCATCAGGTTGGCGCCGTTCTTGGCGCGGTAGCCGTCGACGATGAGCGTGTCGCCCAGCTTGAGCAGGCTGCGCTTGAACCCGCGGCGCGACAAGGCGCCCGGCGCCCCGGACTCGCACGCCCACTGCACGACTTCGCCTTTGTCATCCTTGACGTCGAGGTAGAAATACGTGTGGGGGTTGGTCCACTCCACCTTCGTCAGCGTGCCGGTGAGACGGATCGCCTTGGTGGCGTCGAACTCGGCCGCGAACGAATGATGGGCCAGAGCGCGCGACGAGATGCACGCCATGAGGATCAGCAACCCGATAGCAACGCGGTTCGTCATACCTGCCCCTTTTCTGCCCATGGCCCATAGCCCATGGCCCAGAGCCTATTTCTCCCCCAGCATCTGCCGTCCCTGCGTGATCGCCGGCACGGTCGAGCGGATGATGCGCCAGCCTTCCTTCACGCGCCGCGCGACGTCGGCGCCCGAGTTCGCCGAGATGGCGCACGCCACATTGTGCTTCTTGCACGCCTCCAGTACGCGCTGAAAGGCCTGTTCCAATTCTGGAGCATCCTGGCGCACGCCCATCGATCGCGACAGGTCGCCGCCCGCGCCGAGGAAGAGCGCGCCGACGCCGGGAACCGAGGCGATCGCGTCCAGGTTCTGCAGTCCCTCGACCGATTCGATCATCAGCACCGCCAGCAGGTCGCCATCGGGGTTGAGGGGCCACACGTCCGCGCGCCGCTCGTACTCCGCGGCGCTGAGGCCCCAGGCCCAGGTGGCGGCAGCCGTGCCGTAGCCGCGAATGCCGGCCGGCTCCCGTGTGTCGCCCTTCTGCGGTGGATAGCGCATCGACCGAATCGCTTCCACCGCCTGCTCGCGCCGGTCCACGCCGTTGAAGATCACGCCCATCAGGCCCATGTCGAGCGCCTGCTTCACCACCCATCCCGACTGGTCGGCTTCGGGAGGAAAGCGCGCGAAGAGCGCGACGTTTGGTTGCAGGTTGCCTTTGCTCACGATCGCGGCCTTGTCGGTCATGCCGAGCAGGAACGTCGCCAGTCCGGCGAAATCGAGCGGGTTGTGTTCCATGTCGGCGTAGACGAAGTCCACCGGCGCGCGCGCGGTTTCCCGCGCGTTGACGATCGACAAGTCGCCGGAGTTGATGAGGCCGTAGACCGTCCGGCCCGCGGCCAACTTGGCCACCACGGGGTTCAGGTGGACGGCAGGCTGCTGCGCCGTGGGGACGGCAAGGGCACCGGCAACCAGCGCTACGCCGAGTGCAAGGGACAAGCGGTGTCGCATGGCCGCGAATGCTAGCGCATCCGCGGCGGCGCCGCATCCTCCCGGCCGCTCGTGGGCACGCAACGAAGGGCGCTACGGGCGGCCCCTGAAATCGCGTCGCGATTTCAGCGACCAACACTGTACGTTAAGCTCCCGCGGTGCCGCACACCCCGACATCGCCGTCCGCACAGGTCGAAGCCGTATCCGCCGCCCGGTGGCGGATGGCCATCATGTTGACTGCCTGCATGATGGCCGTCTATTTCGGGTTCATCCTCCTCGTGGCCTTCAACAAGCCGCTGCTGGGCACGCGCGTGGCCACCGGCCTCAGCCTGGGTATGCTGCTGGGCGCCTCGGTGATCCTGGTGGCGTGGGTGCTGACCTGGGTATACGTGCGCTGGGCCAACACGCACTACGACGCGGCACTCGAAAGGCTCCGGTCGTGAGTCTCGGCGAACCCAATCTCATCGCCATCACGTTCTTCCTGGTTTTCATCGGGCTGTCGCTGGGCATCACGGTCTGGGCGGCCCGCCGGACGCGCACCGCGGACCATTTCTATACCGCCGGTCGCAGCGTCACGGCACTGCAGAATGGCCTCGCGCTCGCCGGCGACTACATGAGCGCGGCGAGCTTTCTCGGGATCGCAGGCCTCGTGTCGCTGTCGGGGTTCGACGGTCTCATCTACTCGATCGGGTGGCTGGTCGGCTGGCCGATCGTGATGTTCCTCATCGCCGAACCGCTGCGCAACCTCGGACGCTATACGTTCGCGGACGTCGTGGCGGCGCGCCTGCGGCAGACGCCCATCCGGATTGCGGCGGCGATTGGCGCCCTGGCGGTGATCTCCTTCTACCTGATCGCCCAGATGGTCGGCGCGGGCAATCTGATCCGCCTGCTGTTCGGCCTGCCCTACGAATCCGCCGTGGTCATCGTCGGCGGCGTGATGCTGGCCTACGTTCTTTTCGGCGGGATGATCGCCACCACATGGGTGCAGATCATCAAGGCGCTGCTGTTGCTGGGCGGCGCGACGCTGATGGCACTGCTCGTACTGGCGCGGTTCGGATTCAACCCGCTGGCACTGTTCGAGGCAGCCGCCACGAAGTACGGCAACGGCGTTCTGAGCCCGGGACGGCTGGTCAACGATCCGATCGATGCCATGTCGCTGAGCCTTGGCCTGATGCTCGGGACCGCGGGGCTACCGCACATTCTCATGCGCTTCTACACGGTGCCCGACGCGAAGACGGCTCGGACGTCGGTCGGCTACGCCACAGCGTTCATCGGCTTCTTCTACCTGCTGACGTTCGTGCTCGGATTCGGGGCGATGGTGCTATTGGGACGCGATGCCATCACCCGGGTGGATGCCGGCGGCAACATGGCGGCACCGCTCCTGGCCGAGGTCATCGGCGGCACGCCGTTCCTCGGCTTCATCGCCGCCGTGTCATTCGCCACCATCCTCGCGGTGGTGGCTGGCCTGGCGCTGTCCGGAGCCGCGACGCTCTCACACGACCTGTGGGTGAACGTGGTGCGCGGCGGTCACGCCAATCCGCGCGAGGAGTTGCTGGTGGCGCGCAGCGCCACGGTCCTGCTGGCCGTCCTCGCGATCGCGCTGGGCATCACCTTCAAGGGTCAGAACGTGGCCTACATGGTCGGCCTGGCGTTCGCGATCGCCGCCAGCGCAAACTTCCCGGCACTGGTGCTCTCGATCTTCTGGCGCCGGCTCACGACGCGCGGAGCGCAGGTCAGTATGCTCGCGGGCACGGCATCCACGCTCCTGCTGATCTGGTTCTCACCGGCCATTCAGCTCGACATCCTGAAGAACGAGTCCGCATGGTTTCCGTTGCGAAATCCCGGCATCGTGTCGATTCCGCTGTCGTTCGCCGTGGCCATTGCCGTCTCGCTCCTGAGCCCGGTCGGGGCCGAACAGGAGCATTTCGATCGGCTCGAGCGCCAGTTGCATCTGGGGGTCGAATAGAAGCCGGCAAGCTAAGGTCCAAGGGCTAAGGTCCCAGGGCTAAGGGCCTTGAGGCGACGGAGGCGACTTCTATTCGAACTTTCCTCCAAGGACACCGCGGGACACCAGGTCCTGCCGGAGCTCGTCGTCGTGGCTCGGGACGATGACCAGGTTCGGTTCGGCGTCCAGCAGCCCCTTCAACCACCGCAATTGGCCGAGCACGGCCGGCTTGTCTTCGACCACCCAGGGCGCATCCTTGCCGGCCACGAGCCGGACGCCGTCCATGTGCCACGTCACGTCGCCGGCCAGCACGATCTCGCGGCCCGACTCCAACTGCACGAGGATCATCTGCGAGCCGGGGGTGTGGCCGGCCGCCTCGATGAATGCCAGGCCCGGAGCCACCGGGTAGTAGGCGTGGTAGTCGATCACGATGTAGCGCCGCGCGTCGGCGGCAGTGAGCCGGATCTCCGGCATCTGCGGAGCGGCGGTCAACGTGTCGGCCTGCCGTCGCGTGAGGATGGTCTTGACCGCCAACTCGGCCGCGCGCGGCGAAGCAACGACGCCGCCGACGTGATCCCCGTGCTCGTGGGTGAATACGATCAGGCGGGCGCGGTCCACCGCGGCCGCCACGGTCTGCGCGGCCGCGGCATCGTAGGGCTCCTCGGTGCCCCGCCCGAAGAAGCGATGCACCTGCTGGTTCATGCCGGCATCCACCATGACGGTGCCGTCGGCATAGACCACCTGGAACGCGGTCCGCGCCTGGACGCTGGGCTGAGCGGGAGCGCCCTGCACGGAGAAGTTCTTCGTCCGCCGGCTCTCCGCGAACTTGACCACGTTCACGCGCAGCGGCTTGCGTCCCGGAAGCAGTGAGGCCACGCGCCGCGCAGCGGCGATGTCCGCGGTCCAGACGGTATCCTGAGCGTCCAGCCGCGACGACGGCACCAGTGCCGCGGACGCGAGTACGGCGGCACCGCACCACCGCAGGACGACGGAGGTGATTTTTCTGGATCTCGCCATGCTCGACCACTATACGCGCGGGACGCCAAGTCCGGCGTCGGTCGCTCGTGGGCACGCAAGAAATGGCGCGCGAGGCGACCCCTGGAACACCGAAGGTGTTCCAGCGACAAACACTGTCCAGATTCCAGAGTCCAGAGACCAGAGACCAGAGACCAGAGCCCGAAGCCTATAAGATCTCTCCCTGGACCATGTTGATTCCAAGCCGTATCCGGCAGATGGATCTGCCGCCCTTCGACACGCTGCACCGCCGCGCCATCGAGCTCCGCAACCAGGGTCACAAGGTCATCTGGCTGGGCCAGGCGGTACCGTTCTTTCCCCCGCCGCCGGCGGCGCTCGTCGGCGCGCAGGCCGCTCTGGCGGCACCAGAGACGCACCGCTACGCCACGGACCCCGGCCTGCCCAGCCTACGTGAGATCCTGGCCGCCCGTCTGAGCGGATCGCTCGAGGCGGAGGTCGCGCCGGAGGAGCTCATCGTCACCGCCGGCGCCAACCACGCGTTTGCGGTGGTACTGACGACGCTTGCCAGCGCAGGCGACGACGTGATCCTGCCGGGCCCCTATTTTGCGAACCACCACATGCTGGTACGCGCGATGGGCGCGACTCCCGTGGAAGCACCGGTGGCCGACCGCCAGACGTTCTCGGTGCGCTGGTCGGACATCGACCCCCACCTCTCCCCTCGCACCCGCATGATCGTCCTCTGCAACCCCAGCAACCCGACGGGTTCCGCGATCGACGCGGCTGACGGGCGGCACATCGTGGAGCAGGCGGCAACGCGCGGCCTGATCGTGGTCAGCGACGAAGCCTACATGCACTTCATCTACGAAGGCGCTCATTGGAGCGCGGCGTCGGTGGCCGGGTGGCGCGACACGATCGTCATCATCGGGTCGCTGTCGAAATCGCTCGGCATGATGGGCTGGCGCGTGGGCTTCATGCTGGCCAACCGCGACGTGTGCGAGCAGGCGGTCAAGGTGATGGACGCGATGATCATCTGCGCCCCGGTCATCTCGCAGCGAGCCGCCGAGGCCGCGTTGCGCCAGACCTGGCCGTACGCCACCGAGTTCTTGGACGAGTTGCGCGCGCGCCGGCAGGCGCTCGCCGACGGGCTGCAGGCGATTCCCGGCGTGGAGTGGACACCCGGTCGGGGCGGACTGTTCGCCTTCGCCCGCGTCGCCGGCTGTACCGATTCCAGGCAACTGGCGCAGGACCTGATGGAACACACGCACCTGGTCACGATGCCGGGTGCGTCCTTTGGACGCAGCGGCGAGGGCTGTCTGCGGCTGTCGTTCGGGTTCGCCGGACGCGACGAGATTCGCGAGGCCACCCGCCGCTTGAAGGCCTACTTCACTTAGCGGCTTTCATTTCCTCGTAATATCCCTTGAGGCCGCCCTTGAAGGCGACGGTGCTGACGGTTTTGTCCCACCCCAGATCCGCCAGCTTCAGTCGATCGAACACCTGATCCATCGGCACGTTCGCCTTGGCCAGAGCCGCCATGCGGGCGTTCATTTGCACCAGCTTGTCGCGATCCGACCTGATCCGCTCCTTGTTGAGGAGCTTTCCGTGACCGGGAATCACGGTGTCGAAGTCGAGCTTGAGCACGGCGTCGAGCACCTTGACCCATTCGACGGCGCTCGCGCCGTTGGGGTAGTCCATCACCGGCATGCCCTCGGTGATGAGATCTCCCGTGTGGATCACCTTCAGGTCCGGAAAGTAGATCACGGCGTCGCCGTTCGTGTGCCCCCGCCCGAAGTAATAGGCGCGGGCCTCCACCCCACCCACGAACACCGAGGCCTGGTCGGTGAACGTCACGCCAGGCGCGCCGGGCTGCTTGTTCCGCAGGAAGTTCTCGCGCACGTTCTTGTGCGCGACGATCGGAGTCGTCTTGATGAACACCGAATCCCCGCCCGCGTGATCGGTGTGGTGGTGCGTGTTGAGCAGATAGCGAATCGGCTGCTGGCTGACGCTGTTGATCAGCTGCATCGCTTCCGTGACGTTCTCCTCGTACTTGTCGTCGACCACGATCAGGCCTTCGGAGGTGACCCGGACGGCGATGTCCCCCGCCTCGTGGAGGAACCCATCGTCCCCGTACCCGCCACCGCACCCGTTGGGAGCGCACTTGTGGAAGGGTCCGCGGAGCACGAACAGGTTCTCTTTCACCTTCTCGATGCGCATCGGCGATTCCGGCTTGGCCTGACCGGCCTGGAGCAGGCTGACGAAGGCAAGCGCACCGGCGGTGGCGACGAAGACGGCGAGGCGGGCGGGATGCATCATCGGCTCCACTCTCCAAGCAGGGACTGGCCGGATTACACCCCGGAGCCGTTGGGGTGTCAACGGCGTTCCACGGCAGGAAGGTCCTCGTCTATTCTGAAGCCTCCGGAATGGCGGTCTCCTTCGACGGTCCCCCCACCGCGTTCTCCCGCCTCAGCACTCGTGCCGCACGCCTGGTGCTGGCGGTGACGCTGGTGGCCGTGTTCGGTGGCGCCGTGTGGGCTCCGGCACCGCAGGCACCTGCCAATGACGGCGCGCGGTCGGGGCGCACGGAGGATCAAGGCGACGTGGCCCTGCATCAGGCCACGCTGGAGCGGACGGCGCGTGGCGAGAACTACTACGACGCCGTGAACGTGGAACTTCGAGCGCGCCGGTATCCCACGCGCAGCATCTTCAACTGGCGGACGCCGCTCCCCGTGTGGTTCATGGCGCACATGCCCACCCCTGCCTGGGGGCGTGCGACCCTTTCCGCAATCGGCTTCGCCGTCGTGGTGCTGGGCTTCGGGTTGCTGGCTGCGGAAAGCGGCCGCGCAACCGCAGCCTGGGGGGCGTTTCTGCTGCTGACCGGTGTGCTGCCCTGCTTCGTCAACGGCCTTGCCGTGATGTCCGAGCTATGGGCCGGTGCGCTCATCGCCCTGTCGGTGATTTGCTACGGGTGGCGCTGGACTGCCGCCGGACAGGCAACGGCGGTACTGGCCCTGTTCTTCCGGGAACTCGCCGCGCCGTATTGGGTGGTCTGCATGGGCCTGGCCGTCCGTCAGCGGCAGTGGCGTGACGCCGGTCGCCTGGCTCTAGGCCTCGTCGCCTACCTGGCGTTCTACGCCTGGCATGCGCGCGAGGTACTGGCACGCATCCAACCGGGGGACGCGGCGCACGCGACCTCGTGGATCGCGTTCGGAGGCCTGCCGTTCGTGCTGACGGCGGTCCAGATGAACGGGCTCCTGCTGCTGCTTCCGATGGGCGCGACGGTGGTCTATCTGGTGGCCGCCGCAATTGGGTTCGCGGGATGGCGGTCGCCGACGGCCCAGCGGGCAGGACTGACGGCGGCGGCCTACGTCGCGGCGTTCGCCGTGGTGGGCCAGTCGTTCAACCAGTACTGGGGGTCGATCATCGCTCCCCTCCTATGCCTGGGTGTCGCACACGGCCCGTTGTCGCTGCGCGATCTCTGGCAACGCGCCAGGGCGTGAGGGAGGCTACGAGGAACCCTGACAGTCGGCCAGGGCCGGGTCGTTGGGCGCGGCCAGCGGATTGGGCAGCGTGACCTTCCTGGCAGGGTCGGCCGTCGCCAGCCGCTTGTTCACGAACAGGACCTCGTAGGCCAAGGCGGGAAACGGCGACAGGCTGGACAGGAATTCGGGTCTGGAGTCGCAGGAAAAGTTGTTGAAGTGGAGGTCCGCCACCCAGAACGACTGCTTCAGTCGCCGCACCAGAGCCAACGCCTCGGGACCGTTCACGCGGTGGAGTTCGATGACCAGCTGTTCGATCTGTCCGAGCTGCGCGTCTGACATGGCCAGTAGCGACTCATACTCTGCGCCTTCCACGTCCATCTTGACCATCAGCCGCTTGCCGGCATCGCCGTTCTTGACGAGCTGACGCTCGACGCTGTCGAACGGCCGGCCGTCGATTGTCTGCGGAGAGGCCCCGACGCATTCCGCATGAAAGACCAGCTCGCCGCCAGCACAGCTGGGCTCGCGCGTGTCGAAGCAGTCGTATTCGTGCGCGGGAGTCTTGAGGCGCTTCGCCACCTCACATCCCCAATCGTCTCGACCTTCGATGCCGTAGGAGTAGATGGACTGGGCGCCGTCGATCAGGTTGGCGCACGCGAGGTAGCCGCCGTCGGCGCGGCTGCCCAGGCGTTCGAAGACGCAGTTGGTCAACGCTACGGGCCGCAACTCGTCGAGCAGCAGCTGGCGCGCCGCGCGCTCGCGCTGGCGCTCGAACGAGAGCCCGGCCACGACCACCAACAGCGCCACCAGCACCAGCGTCTTGCGCTGCCGTGGCGTCACGTCGTCGTGTGCTCCATCGAAAGAGTCATCAGCCGTTCAATTCTACGGCCGGAAGCTCGGCTGCCAGCCCGATCGCATACACAACGTTTCCGAGACCGCGCACCCAAGGGACGGAACGCGCAACGCCTCGGGCCGGGATGAACCCGATCAGAAGCGGATCAACCGGTTGATCTTCACGATGAAGCCGCGGTTCTCCAGCTCGATGCGGTGCACGGGAAACGTGTCGCGACCCTCGTTGTAGACGATGAACAGCTCGCTGCCGGGGATGTATTCCCAGCGAAATCGGGCATTGGTCGAAAACGAGGTGGTGGCGGAGGAATACTGCACCAGCGCGCTGACGTACATGCGGGGGGTCATCGCGTAGGTGGTGCGCGTGCTGACGAGCGTGGTCAGGAATTTGCCGGTCGGCAGGTCGATCCAGTTGAAGGACACCGTCGGCTCCACGGACAACGGCAGCGTGACCATGGCGCGGCCGGTGAAAGCGACCGACTTCTTGTCGCCGCCGTAGAACGAGCCGATCTCGTAGGTGGCGGTGCCGTTGATGCGGTGCTGCTGCCCCGCCGCGTACGCCAGGCGGAGGTTCTGGAAGTCGTACGCGCCCGCCGGCACGAAGTTCTCTTCCGTGATCGAAAACGGCCGCCGGACCAGCTCGTAGTTCTGCGTGTACTCCGCGGTCGCCGAATCGCCGCTCTGCAGATCGATCTGGAGACTCCCCGAGGTCTCGCGCGTTTCCAACACGTTATTGTTGTCGGTGATGTATTCGAAGCTGCCGGCGTAGTTGTACTTGCGGATGATCTTCGCCCGTTCGGGGCGAGGCCGCGGGCTGAATCGCGCCGCCGCATAATTCCGGCGGAAATCCTCGCGACGCATGAAGCCGATCTCGGGGTTGAAGTTGTCGCCCACGACCAGGCGCTCCAATTCCAGACCGTAGCGATCGCTGTCCCAGGCGCCCTGGGCCCGGTAGCTCAGATCCTTGCCCTTCAGGGTGGGGGTATCGCTCTTGGCCACGTAGGCGTTGAAGGTCAGGAACTGGTAGAAGTTGAAGAGGGCATCGGCGCCGTACACCAGGTTGGAACCGTCCGCGACGAGGGAGTTCGACCGCCGCGTCACCAGCGCACCGATCATGCTGCGCCCCAGGATGTCCCGGCGCAACCGGAACACGCTGAAGTTGGTCGGCCGCTCCAGGGGCGGCTGCCCAGCGATCAGCGCCGGCTGCTCGTCGGTTTCCATGCTCAGCGCACCCACGCTGAACTTGCCGACCCGGCCCGTCAAGCGGGCGCCGCCGATGATCGGCACCTCGCGGCCGTTGTCCAGGCCGATGCGCCGGCTGAAGAACAGGTTCGGCGTGACGTTCAGGTTGCTTGGACCGCTACGGCCGAATCCGCCCGAGCCGCCGAAGGCGAACAGGCCCTGTCCCTCCAGGAAGAACTCACGTTTTTCGGGGAAGAACAAATTGAATCGGGTCAGGTTCACCTGCGCCTGGTCGTCTTCGACCTGCGCGAAGTCGGTGTTGTAGGTGAGGTCGAGCGTGAGGCTCTTGGTGATGCCGTACTTCGCGTCGACGCCCGCGTCCGCCCCGGGGTTGTTGCTGAAGGGCGGCGTGGCCAGCCGGTCGGTGCGCAGGTCCGCGATCGCGTACGGCTTGACCTCCAGGTTGGCCGACCGTGTCGGCACCTCCACGCCGACCAGCGTGGCTTGCGTCGACATCCGCATGATGGCGCTGATCCCCCAGCCAGCGGGCACCTCCTTGAGATAGACCATTTCGTTCTTGTGGCGGATCGTCCGCCGCAGCTGCAAGCCCCAGACCTGGTCGCGGCCAGGTTTGAACCGCAGCGACTTGAACGGGATGGCCATCTCCACGGTCCAGCCCCCATCGAAGCGTCCGGATCGGAAGTTCCACACCGTGTTCCAGTCACCGTTGATGATCCGTTCGTCGGTCATCAGCGCGTCGAAGATGCCGCCGTTGGCGGTGACAAGGAAGAAGTATCCGTTGCGTCGATCCAGAAAGGTATCGAGCGCCACCGTCAGGTGATCGTGCTG
>Ga0105248_10008103_pt1 | contig 11534 bp, 8 predicted proteins | sample KBSS34metaG_FD_81524 | JGI IMG/M metagenome (GOLD analysis project Ga0105248, IMG submission 81524) | Switchgrass rhizosphere microbial communities from Kellogg Biological Station, Michigan, USA - KBS S3-4 metaG | ecosystem: Host-associated > Plants > Roots > Rhizosphere > Soil | place...
CACCGGCGATCGCCGTTCCACTGGCGGCGCGCGAACCCGATCGGGTCGCTGCAGATGCTGCGCGCGCGGCCGCTGCTGCTCGCGCTGGCGTCGGCCAGCTTTCTGTCGATGCTCGCGCACGATTCACTGCCGACCACGGCCGTGCTGTACGCGAAATACCGCTACCACTGGGACGAGCGCGCGCTCGGGCTCGTGCTGGGCGTCGTCGGCGTTGCGGCCTTGATCGTGCAGGCAGGCGTGGTCGGCCGGCTCGTAGCGTGGCTGGGCGAGCGCAAGGCACTGGCGGTCGGGTTTCTGTCCGGCGCCGTCGGCATGGCGATCTACGGATTCGCGCCGACCGGCGCGTGGTTCATGCTCGGCGTGCCGGGGACCGCGCTCTACGGTCTGGCGAACCCCGCGCTCCAGAGCCTGATGACTCGGGAGGTCGGTCCTTCCGAACAGGGTCAGCTGCAGGGCGCCAACGGCAGCATGAACGGCATCGCCAACATGGCCGCGCCAATTCTGTTCACGCAGGTGTTTGCGCTGGCGGTCGGCCGCTATCAGGATCTGCGTCTGCCGGGCGCGCCGTTTATATTGGGAACATTGCTACTGGTCGCCGCCTGCGTCGTGGGCTGGCGCGCAACTGCCCCGGCCCCAGCGCAGTCGAGGGACTTGGCGCGAGTGTAGTTGAAGGGAAGGAGAGGAGACATCGTTGTGAGCACACCGGAACAGACAGACACCGCGGTAAGCCCGGAACACATTCTCCAGGTCGGGCTGGGATTCTGGGGATCGCGCACGCTTCTGAGCGCCGTGGAAATGGGACTCTTCACCGAGCTGGCCACCCGGCCGGCGACCGCCGACGAGCTGCGCGCGCGGCTCGCGCTGCATCCCCGCTCGTCGCGGGATTTCTTCGACGCGCTCGTCGCGCTGGGGTTTCTCGAACGGACCGATGGCGTGTATGCCAACACCGCCGCGACCAACCTGTTTCTCGATCGCAACAAGCCGTCATATATCGGCGGCATGCTCGAGATGTGCAGCCGGCGGCTCTACGGTTTCTGGGACGGTCTGACGGACGGTCTCCGGAACGGCCAGCCGCAGAACGAGGTCAAACACGGCGGTCCGGGGCTGTTCGAAGCGCTGTACTCGGATCCGGCGGGCCTCGCTGCATTTCTGTCGGCGATGACCGGCCTGAGCCACGGGGCGAACATAGCGATCGCGGCAAAGTTTCCCTGGGCGAAGTACAAGACGTATGTCGATGCTGGGACGGCACAGGGCGACCTCGCCGTGCAGGTGGCGCTGAAGCACCCGCACCTGCGCGGCATCGGGTTCGATCTGCCCGTCGTCAAACCGGTCTTCGAAGCGTACGCGCAGAAGAACGGCGTCGCCTCGCGCCTGACCTTCGTCGAGGGCAGTTTCTTCACCGATCCGCTGCCGACCGTGGACGTGGTGATGATGGGCCATATCCTGCACGACTGGGACCTCGCTCAGAAGCGGCTGCTGATCCGCAAAGCCTACGAGGCGATTCCCGATGGCGGTGCCTTCATCGTCTACGAATCGATCATCGACGACGATCGCCGCGAGAACGTATTGGGGCTGCTCATGAGCCTGAACATGTTGATCGAGACGCCCGGCGGTTTCGACTATACCGGCGCCGACTGCATCGGGTGGATGAAAGAGACCGGGTTCAAAGAGGCCTACGTCGAGCACCTCGTCGGACCCGATTCGATGGTGGTTGGAATAAAGTAACCGCAGTCAAGTAGAGCGCGAGGCTTCAGCCGAGCGGGATATGCCGATTCTCTCTCTTCACCACGTCACCGCTACGGTGAACGACGCGCAGGACGATCTCGATTTCTGCCGCGACGGACTCGGACTGCGCCTGGTCAAGCGGACGGTGAACTTCGACAACCACCACGTCCACCATTTCTATTACGGCGACGAGCGCGGCACGCCCGGCACCATCTGGACGACGTTCCCGTACAAGGATCGCGGGGTCAAGGTCGGGACCAAAGGCGCGGGCCAGGTCACGGTGACGTCATTTTCGGTGCCCGACGGATCGCTGCCGCGATGGAAGGCGCGGCTCCTCGCGCGCGGCCTCGAGGTCCGCGACATCGAGCCGCGATTCGGCGAGGAGGCCCTCCGCTTTTCGGATCGATCGGGTCTCGACTTCGAGCTGATTGCGACCGCTCGCGACGCGCGCGCGCCGTGGAGCGCCGGGGGTGTCCCCGGGGCCGACGCGATCCGCGGCCTTCACAGCGTGTCGATTGCGGTGCGCGAGCCGGCGAAGACGCTGGAGCTGATGACCCGCCTGCTCGGATACGCCGTCGTCGGCGAATCGGAGGGACGCATTCGCATGGCCGTTCGAGGCGATGCTCCCGGGCGGGCGATTGACGTGGTCTACGACGCGGACGCGCTGCCCGCGGTCAACGGACTCGGCACCGTGCACCACGTCGCGATGGCGATCGCGAGCGAAGACGAACAACTCCGTCTTCGCGAGGAGCTGGTCGCGTTCGGCAGCAAGGTGACCGAGGTGCGCGATCGCTGCTACTTCAAGTCGATCTACTTCCGCGAGCCGGGCGGCGTCCTCTTCGAGGTGGCCACCATCGAGCCCGGGTTCACCGCGGACGAAGAGCTATCGGCACTCGGTCGAGGGCTGAAGCTCCCGCCGTGGGAGGAGCCGCATCGCGCCGATATCGAGTCCACGCTGGCGCCGGTGACCATCTCCACAGCAGGCGCATGATGTGCGCGTCGGCGTCGCGTTGAGTCCGGCGGCCGGCCGATCGCGCGCGGGTTCGGAAGATCGCGGTGAACCGTAATCGCCTGGTCAGCGAAGATGCATTGGTCTTCGGGCAGACCCGCAGATGGATGTCGCGACCAGGCGCAGCCGGCCATCGGCGTGGATGTACGGCTCGACGGCGGCCGTGACGGCAGCTTTGAACGTCGCCAGATCTCGCTCGGACAGTGAGGCGATTCGCGACTTCCACGCGAAATCGGAGAAGATCTGAAAGTATTGCGCGACCGAGTCGCATTCGAATGTCGCCGGCACGCTGCCGACCGAGATCTCCTCGAACCCGCCTCGAGCCAGCACCGATTCCAGTGCTTCGCGCGAAGCCATCCGAAACGGACCCGGCGCCATCGGATCGGCTGGCGGCAAGGCCAGGAACCGGGCGGCGAGGTCGCTAATCGCTGAGAAGAACGGGCTCTTCGACGGCTGGTCCCACGTGACGAGCGCAACGCTGCCGCCGGGCTTGAGCGCGCGATGCATCTCGCCAACGGCACGCGCGGCATCCGGACAGAACATCAAACCGTACGCATTGGTCGCGCCGTCGAACGAATGAACAGGCACGCGAAGCTGCTCGGCGTCCATCACCGAAAACTCGACGTTGTCAAAACCGGCGGCGATCGCGCGTCGCGAGGCCGCCGCCAGCATGCCGGGAGAGATGTCGACCGCGACGACGGTGCCGCCGGGGCGTACCGATGCCGCCGCCGCGAGCGCCGGATAGCCTGTGCCACACGCGACGTCGAGGACGCGCGCGCCGGCTTTCCAGCCCGCGGCCCCGCGCAGCCAGTCAGTGACCGGAGCGAAATTGCGGACCGTCCAGTCGAACCAGACGTCCCATCCGGACGCGACGCTGTTCCAGTGCCTGGTCTGGCCCTCTTTGAGACGCTCGGATCCCGGCGCGTCGGATTGCAAAGAGCGCTATCCGGCCTTGACCAGACTGTGCAGGGTCAGCAGCGTTCGCTTCGGCTTGATCCCTTCCGGCAGGTTGGGATGGATGTAGGTGGCGAAGAACTGCGTGGCGTCTTCCTGCGATTCCCAGATCTCGAACGAGCGCCAGCCGTCGGCGGACGGCCCGGCGCCATGGGCGATGAACCCCTTCGCCTGTCGAAGCGCCGGACCGAGAACGGCCAGCATGCGATCGTATTTCTCTTCGGTTTGCCCGGGGACGTCGGCGGTCACGAGTACGGCCATCGCGAATCTCCTTGATGTGACACGTGCAGTCCGAAACATACTGCCCGAGCGGCGGCGCCGTCTCTACCAAAAGAGGCACAGGCGATGTGCAATAATGCACCGCGTGGACTGGGACGGCCTGCAGGTGTTTCTCGCCATCGCGCGTGCGGGTCGGGTGTCGATGGCGGCCAATCGCTTGGGCGTGAAACACACGACCGTCTCGCGCCGGCTCGCCACCCTCGAGAGCGAGCTTGGCGTGCCGCTCTTCTACCGCACGGCCACCGGCTATCTGCTGACGCCGCACGGGCAGAACGTGGTCGCCAACGCCGAAACGATGGAGCGCGCGGCGATTGCGGTGGCGGCGCGCGCGCGGGAGGACAGCACGGCGATCGGCGGCCGGGTCCGGGTCGCGATGCCGCCCGAATTCGCCTCGCACTGGCTGGGGCCGCGGATCGCCGCGTTTCGCGCGACGCACCCCGAGATTGAATTGCAGGTGCTCGTGGGCACGCGCCAGCGCGATCTCTCACGCGGCGAGGCCGAGCTCGCGATTCAGGCGCCGCGGCCGCGACAGCAGGGTCTGGTCGCCGTCCGACTCGGCCGCACCACATTTGCGTTGTATGCCGCGAGGGCGTTGGTCCGCGACAAGCGGCTGCGCGGAATCAACCCCGACGCCTGGTCCGACCTGCCGCTGCTGGTCTACACCCCGGCGTTTCACATGCTGCAGGATGCGAAATGGTTTCAGCCGATCCTGGCGTCGGCCCGGATCGGCCTCGAAACCAACAGCACGCACACCCTACTGGCCGCGGCTCGTGCGGGTGCCGGCGTTGCCGTGCTGCCTCGGCTGGTCGCGCGCGGGCAGGACGATCTGGTCGCCGTCTCCGACGACGTGGCGGCTCACGATGTGTGGCTCATCACACATCCGGAATTCCGGCGCGATCCGAAAGTGCGCGTCACGGCCGATTTCCTCAAGCGCCACGCAGCCGAACCGAACGGAATCTGCTAGCCCCAAGCCCCAAGCCCCGAGCCCCAAGCCCCTAGCCCCCATAGGTCTCCTCTCACCATTTCCCGTCCACGCCAACCCGCACAATCCGTCCCTGCAGAATCACCGACGGCTGACCGTATGCCGCGGCGCCGAACTGCGTGCTGGCGACCGCGGTGTACTGATCCGAATTCGTCGCGTTGAAGATGTCGAGCTTGGGCGTGATCCGTGAGCTGTTGACCGTAAACGTCTTGCTCAGGCCGAGGTCGAGCTGATTCACCCTCGGCGTGAATTCGGTGCCGGGAGCCACCAGTCCCACCGACGCGCTCGAGACAGTCAACCCGGGGACGACGCGCGCGCCTGGGGTGCAGTTGCCTTTGCAGTTAGCGGCGTAACTGAGCGCCGGCGTCACCAGCCAGAACGTGCCCAGGCCGTTCGGTGTGGCGAAGCCTGTGCCAGCGGTGAAGACTCCGTACTGAATTGGCGCCGTCCCGAGCGCCTGGCCGGCCAGACCCTGGAAAGCGCCGCTGAACGTGATGCCGTACCACGGCAGCGGGTAGGTGCCGAACATCTTGACGCTTTTCAGCCACGGCAGATTGTTTTTCGATCCGTCGCAGTACAACAGCAGGTTGGGATCGTGGTCCGCGGCGCTGCAGCTGTTCGTGATGATGCGCTCGATGGACGTACCGCCGGACACACGCACGCCGCCCGGCAGGCGGGCATTGAGGTTCAACTCGATGCCGTTGTACCAGCGCGTCATGTTCGGATCGTTGCTGTCGACGTTCTGTACGGCGCTCACCTTCGTCGTGCTGATGTTGTAGTACGTGATCGGGCTGCCGTCGATCGGGCTGTAGATGGTGACCGGCGTGTAGTCCGACGCGGCTCGCGCCACGTTGTTCCGTGCGATCAGGTTCTTGAAATCGCTGTGGAACCATTCCGCCGACACCGATGTGCCGCGCAGCAGCTCGTGCTGGATGCCGACGTTGTAGGTGAGCTGATACGGCCGATCCAGGTTCGAATCGAACACGGAGAGGGCGCGGACGCCGAAGTTCGACGCCAGCTGTGTGAAATTGATCTCGCAGCCCGGCGTTAGGAAGACGCAGCCGCGCTCGCCCTGGGCGATGTCGTCGCGGTTCAGATCGTTCCACGTGAGGTTCGCCGTGGTCAGCGCCGTCGGGTTGTAGATTTGCGCGAAGCCGGTGGTCACGGCGGTCTCATACCGATTGAAACCGAACTTGATCGCCGTCTTGCCGACGCCGGACAGGTCATACACCACTGACGTGCGCGGCGACCAGCTGGTCCACGTCGGCAGGTAGATGTCGTCGTAGGCAACCGATTGGGCGAATCGCCCGGTCTGCGCCGGCTCGCCCATGACGCGCTGCCGCGCGTAGTCGTAGCGCAGCCCGAGGTTGAACGTGAAGCGGTTCAGCCGCCAGGAGTCCTGCACGTAGACACCGAGATTCGCGTCGAGGTACTCCGCGGTTTGCAGCGGTGTGTTCAACACCGTCACCTGCAGCGGCGCTCCACCGTTGTAAATCTGATAGAGATCCCCGTTCGCCGTGTTCCACCGTTTGTACGGTCCCCACGCGTCCTGGAACCCGACCTTGACGTTGTGCGAGCCGGTCACGTACGAAACCGCCGTCATCGCGTTGTACTTGTCCGGGTAGTTGCCGAGCTGAGCGCTCGACGCATTCCACAGCAGACCAGTGCTGTTGTCGCTCTTGCGCGCCCCCGCGTACCACGCCGCGGAGCGGTACGGCTGGTCGAGGCCATCCTGATAGACGTTGTCGTATCGCTCGCGGTTGAACGAGAAGCCGGTCTCGAACAGCAGCTTCGACGACACGGTCGACGTCCACTTCGCCGAACCGGTCGCGAAGGTCGGCGTGTGCCACACGACGGATCCCGTCGCTGGATCGGTAAGGCTGCCCATCGCGTGCCCGCGGAGCCGCATCGCGCGATCCATGTAGGCGGCGAACTTGTTGCGCGGCGACATCTGCCAGGTGAAGCGCGCGATCGGGTTGTCCATCTTCTCGTCCGAGATGCCTTGATCGCACTGGATGGTCTTGGCCAGACACTGCGCGAAGCCTGCGGGGATCGACGCCGCGGACGATGGGACATTGAACGTGTTTGCGATCGGTTTGTCGTAATGGGCCCGGCGGAACGCGCCGAAGAACCACAGCTTGTCCTTGGCGATCGGGCCGCCCTGCTCGATGTTGAACTCGTAGAAGTTGTCGATTTTGTCGGTCGCCGACACGCCGAGCCCCTCGAGGCGCGACGTCAGGTTGTCGCCCTGCCACTGCTTCGGCGATTTCGCGTACTTCAAGGCGCCGGCGAAGCGGTTGCCGCCGTCCTTCGGCACCAGGTTCATGTTGACGCCGCCGGTGATGGTTTCCGCCGTGCCGCCCGCGGTCTGGTAGACGGCTTCCTGGATCATCGCTTCGTTGTGGTACGCCATCACCGCGCCGTCGCCCATCACGCCATTGGTGACGAGCCCGTCGACGGTGACCATCGATCCCGAGGCGCCCACGCCGTGCACGGAGAAATAGGTCTGCTGCATCGCCCGCGATCCGCCGACGTCCGGCGAGGTGAGCGTGACGCCGACGATCAGCTGGCCGAGGCTCTGAATCGTCTTGGCGCTCGGCACTGAATCGAGCACGTCACGCGACAGCACCTGCGTCTTGACATTGGTCTGCACGTCGACGACCGGCGAGGCGCCGGACACCGTGACCGATTCTTCGAGCGCGCCGACCTTCATCTCCGCGTTGATGGTGGCCGTGAAGTTCGACGGCAGCTCGAGGCCTTCGCGCTTATAGGTCGAGAAACCCTGGAGCGAGAACGTCACCAGGTAGGTGCCCGGCCGCAGGTCGACAATCTTGTACTCGCCCTGGCTGTCGGTCGACACCGACCGCGTTTTCTCGATCAGCACATCGCTCGTCACCTCGACGGTGACGCCAGGCAGGACGGCGCCCGAGGCATCTTTCACCGTGCCGCCGATCGCGCTCTGCGCGTGCGCGGCAGTTGGCAGCGCCGCCATCAGCGCAACAGCGCCGAGCGCCGAGATCGCGAATCTCCAAGTCTTCATGAACCAGCTCCTTGAAGAGGGTGTTGAGAGTCCAACATCGCGCAGCCTCGCGGGGCTACCCGGCGGCTCGTCGGCAGGCCTGAAGGCCTGCGCGACGAGAAGGCCGCTCCCGGATCCACGTAGCGCAGCGCGTTGGGCCGCCGGAACGCTACGGTAGTTTGAACGCGAGCAGTTCTGCGCTATACCCCGGACCGGCGATCGCCAGAACGAGGTACTGCTTGCCGTTGTGCAGATAGGTCATCGGCGATCCGGTTTGTGGCGCCGGCATGTAGACGGCACCAACATCCTGTCCCGTCATCTTGTCGTAGGCGCGGAGCATCGCTCCGCGCTGGCCGGTCGACGTCGTCGCGAACCCGCCTTCGCCGGCAATCGCCAGCGTCTTGGTGACGAGCACGCCGATGCGGCCTTGTCGTCCGGTGCGCGGAATCGTGAGGCCTTTGAGCGCCGGATGATTCTTGATGTTGTCGGGCGTGTCGCCGTGCGCGATTTGCCAGGCGAGCGTGCCCTTGTTCATGTCGAGCGCCGTGATGCGTCCGTAGGGCGGCTTGATGAGCGGCAGCCCCTGCACCGTGATGTTTCCGCCGCCTTCACCGCCGCGCCCGCCCCCGCCACCCGGAGGGACCGGGGCCCCGGCCTCGGTGATGGTTGGCGCGCCGCCGCGGCCGCCGCCGCGCCCTTCCCCCGCCGTCGTCGCCGCCCCTGAGGCGGTCGACGTGGCGGCCGGGCTGGGCGTCGCATTGGGATTGCGCGCGGTGCCCTGAATCCAGTCGAAATCCGATCGTCCGGCGTCGGGCTTGACGAGGCCGAGCGGCGTCGGCTGCGTGTTCGTGAAGATGTAGAACATCTTCGTTTCCGGATCGAAGGCGCCGCCCTGCCAGTTCGCGCCGCCCGTCGCGTTGGGCAGCATCAGCGTCGCGAGCGGGCCCTCCCACTTGCTGACGACAGGCGGCGTGAAGATCGGGCCGATCTTGTAGCGCGAGACCAGTTTGACCGCTTCTTCTCGAAGCGCCGGCGTGAAGTCGATGAGATCGTCAATCGCGACGCCCTGACGGTCGAAGGGCGGCGGCTTGGTGACGAACGGCTGTGTCGGCGAATACCACTCGCCAGGCACCGTCCCTTTCTCGACCGGACGTTCCTCGATCGGCCACACCGGTTTGCCGGTGATGCGATCGAACGTGTAGATCCATCCCTGTTTGGTCGGCTGTCCGATCGCCTTGATCGGCCGGCCATCGACGACGAGGTCCATCAGGATTGGGGCGCACGGAATATCCATGTCCCAGATGCCGTGGTGCACCAGCTGGAAGTGCCACTTGCGCTGACCGGTCTTGAGGTCGAGTGCGACGAGGCTTTCGCCGAACAGATTGGCGCCCGGACGATGACCGCCGTAGTAGTCGCCGGTCGGGAGCTCCACCGGCAGGAACACCGTGTTCGTCTCCTCGTCCACGGTCATCTGCGCCCAGACGCCGGCGTTTCCGGTGTACGACCAGGAATCCTTCTCCCACGTGTTGTTGCCGAATTCGCCGGCCAGCGGAATCGTGTGGAAGATCCAGAGACGCTTTCCGGTACGCGCGTCGTAACCGCGGATGAAGCCCTTCTCGTGAATCCGGCTTTTCGGCGCGCCACCGGGCAGATGCGCGGCGCCGACGACGATCACGTCCTTGGCGATGACGGGCGTGGCGTGCAAGCCCATCTCGCCCTTCTCGAGATCGATCGGCTGATCGTCTTCCTCTTTCAGATCGACGATGCCGTTCCTGCCGAACCCGGCGGCTGGAAGACCGGTCTTCGCGTCGAGCGCGACCATCTGGTAGCCCGGCGTGACGTAGACGATGCGCGGCTTTTCGGTGGCGGTGCCGGGCCAGTACGACAGCCCGCGACCGGACAGCTGGCGCGGCGCGGCTTCGCCCCGCTTGCCTTCATGCTCGCTGTGCATCCACAGCATCTCGCCGGTGCCGGCGTCGAGGGCGACGACCGCGCGGCGCGTGCCGGCGGTCGAGTAGACGACGCCGTCGACCATCAGCGGTGTCCCCTGAAAGTTGAACTCGGGACGCGGGCCGAGCGCGTCGGTCTTGAACCGCCACGCGACCTCGAGCTTGTTGAAATTCTCCTTCGTGATCTGATCCAGCGGAGAATATCGGGTGCTGGCGAGATCGCCACCGTAGGTGGGCCACTCTCCGGGTTTCTTCGCTTGGCCGGACACGCGGGCGTTCGCCCAGACGAGGCCGCCGATGACGGAAACGATCGCGATGACGCGAAGATTTCGCTGAATCATGGGCGCCATAATATCCCGGTTTGCGCCGGCTCCTACCGGCTTCCTTCACCTCGGTCACGTGGTCAACGCGCTATGGGTCTGGCAGACCGCGGACCGCGTCCTGCTGCGCATCGAGGACCACGATCGGCAGCGCAGCCGCCCCGAATTCGAGGCCGCGATCGTCGAGGATTTGGACTGGCTGGGGTTCGTGCCAGACGGACCGCCGGTTCGACAGCGCGAGCGCGGAGACATTTATTCACAAGCGCTCGAGTCGTTGAAGCGTCAGCAGCTGGTCTATGGGTGTGACTGTACGCGTGCCGAGATCGCGCGGGCAGGCCTCAAGGCCTGCGCTACGAGTGCGACGCCGAGGGAGACGATCGTCGCGCAGCCGTTCCCGCCTCCGCTCGCTGTGCAATCTGGCGAGCTACGGCGCGGCACGCCGAAGCGCGAAAAGCGCGAAGGCGGCAGGGCTGCCGAGGACGAGCTTCGTTATCCAGGCACCTGCCGCGATCGGGGATTCGTGGATGCGCCCGGTGTCGGGCTGCGGGTACGTGTCGAGCCGTCGGTCGAGCGCTTCGTCGACCTCCGGCACGGGCCACAGGAGCAGCGTCCGTCCGAGCAATGTGGAGATCTCCTGATCCGCGATCGCGAAGGCAACTGGACGTATCAGTTCGCCGTGACGGTCGATGACTACGTCCAGGGCGTGACGCACGTCATTCGCGGCGACGATCTCCTCGCGTCCACCGGCCGTCAGCTGCAGCTCGCTCGGCTGCTCGGCCGGCGGGAGCCGCCGCTCTTCCTCCATCACGCCCTGATCATGAAATCCGCCACGCAAAAGCTGTCGAAGTCGGACGGCGACACCGGCGTGCGCGACCTGCGCGCGCGGGGGTGGACACCGGCGCAGGTGATCGCCAGAGCGCGGGAGCTGTCGGAGAGAACGGAACGGAGTTGACGGCGGGAACGGGATCACCACAGCGACACGGAGCAACGGAGATTGAACGGAGAGAGTCGGTTCGACGGGCGTCGCAAAGCGACGCTGCGCGATCGGATCGATCGTGAAAACGACCACCACCCCGTGAATGACGAGGTGTTCGTTTTCACGATCGATCCGTTCGCGCCAGTCGGCCTGCGTTGCAGGCCGACCCGGCGAACCGGCTGTCTTTCCCGTTTAACCTCGGTTGCTCCGTGTCTCTGTGGTTATGCCGTTCGCTCTGTCCCCTCCGTTCCCGTGGCCGCCGCGCGCTCGGTGCCCGTTTCCTCCGTCCCTCCCGTTCCCGTTATCATGCCTCCATGAAAA
>Ga0105248_10008104_pt1 | contig 11534 bp, 7 predicted proteins | sample KBSS34metaG_FD_81524 | JGI IMG/M metagenome (GOLD analysis project Ga0105248, IMG submission 81524) | Switchgrass rhizosphere microbial communities from Kellogg Biological Station, Michigan, USA - KBS S3-4 metaG | ecosystem: Host-associated > Plants > Roots > Rhizosphere > Soil | place...
ATGCTCGACGGCGACGGGAACGTCCGCATCACCGATTTCGGCATCGCGACCGCCACCGGCGATGCCGGCACCGACGTCGCGGGGACGCCGCAGTACATGGCGCCGGAGCAGTTCACGGGTCACGCGGCGTCGATCAAGAGCGACATCTACGCGCTGGGCCTGATTCTGTTCGAGATCTTCACCGGCCGGCGCGTCAACGACGCGAAAACGATCGGCGATATCCGGCACCTTCATGAAACCGGCACGGTCACGATGCCCTCGTCGATCGTGCGTGACCTGGATCCCGCCGTCGAGCGCGTCATCCTTCGCTGTCTGGAGCGCGATCCCGATCGGCGGCCGGCTTCCGCGCTCGCCGTCGCCGCCGCGCTCCCTGGTGGCGATCCGCTCGCCGCGGCGCTGGCCGCCGGCGAGACGCCGTCACCCGACCTGCTGGTCGCGGCCGGCGAATCGGAGGCGCTCGCAGTCGTGCCGGCGCTGGCCATGGCGCTGTCGTTCGTCGTCGTGCTGCTGCTGTTCGCGGCCCTTGCCAGCCGCGCGTCGCTGCCCGGCCTGGTGCCGATGGAAAAGGCCCGTGACGTGCTGGTCGATCGCGCCGAGCAGGTGATCAGGTTGCTCGGATATCAGCCGCAGATTGCCGACCGCGAGATCGGCCTCGTCCCATCTCTTGACTACCTGCGTTGGGCTGAACGCAATGGTCCCGCCGACTGGTGGCCGTCGCTCGGATCGGGAAGGCCGGCGGGATTGTTGTTCTGGATGCGCACGAGCCCGCGCGAGTTCGTGCCGATGGTGCAGGGCAGCGGCGTCACGCCGATCGATCCCCCCATGAATGTGTCCGGGATGCATCAGATTTTCCTGGACACGAGCGGTCGCCTGGTCGAGCTCCACAGCGTCCCGCCACAGCTCGAGTCGGCGGCGGGCACGGCGGTGCCGCCCGTCTGGCCGAAGCTGTTCGAAGCGGCCGGCCTCGATATCAATGCGTTCGCGGCCGTGCCGCCCCAGTGGACGCCGCGAGACTTCGCGGACACGCGAGCCGCGTGGGAAGGACCGTTGCCCGAGCGGCCGGATTTGCGGATTCGCGTGGAGGCCGCCACCTTCGACGGGCGGCCTGTCTCGTTCCTGATCGTGGGGCCCTGGACCCAGGCCGTGCGCATGCAGGCGGTGTCCCGCACGACGCTTCAGAACTTCGGCCGCGCGCTGAGCGCGGGCTTCTGGATCGTCCTGCTGGTTGGCGCAGTTGCCCTGGCGAGGTACAACCTGCGGGCGAACCGGGCCGACCGTCGAGGGGCGGCGCGCCTGGCGATCGGCGTCCTCGTCATCGAGCTCGTATCCCGACTACTGAGCGCCCATCATGTCGGCACGCTCAGCGTGGAGGCCAACCAGCTGCTCGGGGCGCTCGGCTTCGCGACGCGGATCGGGGGTGCGTTGTGGGTGCTTTACCTGGCGATCGAACCCTACGCCCGCCGCTTCTGGCCGGATGGCCTGCTTGGCTGGACGCGCTTGTTGTCCGGACGGCTGCTCGATCCGCGTGTCGGACGCGACATCCTCGTCGGCTTGACCTTCGCCGCGTTGGGGCTGGTGCTGGAGTTGGCGCGACTGCTGCCGCCGGCGCTGGGACAGCGCGCGCCCGTGCCGCCGTTTGGCGGCGCGTTCTCCGCGATCGTGCAGCCGCCATTGCTGCTGGCCCAGTGGCTCGGATGGTTTCACGTGTCGGTGGAAAGCGCTCTCGCGGTGGCGATGGTGTTTGTCGTCGCGCGTCTGGTATTGAAGCGCGCGTGGCAGGCGCTCGTCGCCGGAATCATCGTCGTGGTCCTGGTGTCGGACAACGGCAGGGCTCTTTCCGGCAGTTGGACCGATACCGCGATTGTGACGGCTCTGGTCACCCTGCTGTCGGTCGCCGTCTACAGGTACGGCCTGCTGGCGCTTGTCGTCTCGCTGTTTGTCGGCAACGTCATCAACAATGTGCCGCTCACCTTGAATCCATCCGCGTGGTGGGCGTCGCCGTCGAATCTCACGCTGATCCTGTTCATCGCGCTGGCCGGCTTCGGCTACTACGCCGCAAGAGCCGGCCAGCCGCTGTTGTGGACGGCGGTGAAGGACGAGGACCGCGTCAGAAGTTGAGCTCGGCGCTGACCCGAACCAACCGCGGTGTCAGGATTGAGTTCGGTTGCAGCCACGTGCCGCCGGGGATGAAGGCGTTGTTGTAGGTCAGCACCGCGCTGGAGTTCAGGACGTTGTAGAGGTCGAGCCCGATCATCGCGCGATTTCCGCCGAACTTCAGAATCTTGGCGACGCGGAAGTCGAGCTGATTGAGGCGATCGCCGTAGCGCTCGCCGGGCGCCAGGAGGTTGACCGTGACGTTGGTCACGTTCCCTGACGGAGGGCGGCCGAGGGACTGGGCGACCACGCTGCTCGGCACGGCGTAATTCGCCGCGAGCAAAGCGCCCGGTTTGCTTTGCAACACGCCGCTGACCTGCAGATCGATCTTCGGGATGGTGTAGGTCGCGAGCCCCCGAAGCTGCGTCAGCACACCGTACGCCACGTGACAATACGGGCTCGTGAGACTGACCGTGGAGCCCACGAGACCGGCGCCAATGGTGGCGCTCACTTCCGGCAGGTTGGCCCTGACGTCGCAATTGTCGGCAACGGTCTGGCCGGTGCTGGTGCCGCCCTGAAACGTGAGGCCGCCCTTGGTCCGCACGTTCAACGTGACGTCGAGGCCATTGAAATACTGGTACCAATTCCCGTACTGGCCCGAGTCGACCACCAGATTGTTGATTTGGCCGGACAGCGCTGGAACGACGTCGTAAAGGCCCGAGACGGTGTAGCCGCCGCCACCCGGCAGCCGCGAGTCCAGCGGCGCCGTGACGCTGAACGGGGTGTAGTCAACCGCTCGCGCGGCGAGATTGTCGTTCACGGTGAAGCCGTGATACCAGCGCCGGCTGTACGCGACTTCAACCGAAGCACGCGGGAGAAGCTGCTGCTGCACGGAGACGCCGAGGTTCCAGTCGGAAGATCGGACACCCCACCCGGTAAGGAGCGCGGGATCGAAGGTGTTGCTGAAGACGTTCTGGCCGAATTTCACATCCGAAATCACGCCGCAGAAATCGCTGCCGCCGCCGCGCAGGTCCTGCGTGTTCGGATTCAGGAGATCGCAGTCGGGTGTGAAGTTGCCGTTCGCGTCGGTCCAGGTCCGGGTGACGGTTCTTGGAAAGCCTGCGCCCGGCAAGCGCACGGTTGGATTCGGGTTGGCGTAATTGAGTTGGATGCCGGCGCCCTCCAGATACTTGCCCAGGTTCGCCTTGACCGCCGTCTTGCCGTTCCCGAACACGTCATAGGCGACGCCCATCCTTGGCGTCAGGTCCTTGTAGCTGTCGACGCCCTTGGTCTCCGCGAACGTAATGGCCGTCGGCAGGAATCTGGTCGGGCCTTCCTGCTGCGCGGGGAACCAACTCCAGGCGTTGTCGAACCGCAAGGCTCCCTGTAATGTCAGGCGGCGGAGCGTGTATTGCTCCTGGGCGAAGAGGGCGTTGTAGGCGGCGCGCGAATTTCGCTGGTACGGCGAGATCGCCATGGTGAGCTGGTTCGGCACGCCGTTGTTCAATCGATACGCCAACCCCTGGTTGTTGGTGAACCACGTCTGGTCGTCCGTCATGAGCGTGCCCTGGTAGCCGATTTTCAGACTGTGCCCGCCGGTGACGTACGAGGCCGAGGCCCGCCACGGGTACGAGCCCTGCCAGGCATCGATCCAATCCTGCGAGCGATACACCAGGCCGGGAATGCCGCCATTGGCGGCGCAGCCGACCGCGCACTGCTCGGTGACGCGAATGAGATCGCGGGTGAGGTTTCCCTCTCGCTCGCGGTGGCCGTACCCGTAATAAGCGCCGCCGAAGCCCGCGTCGAGGAGCAGCCGGTTCGTCGCCGGCGACGACCAGGTCACCTGCGGCACATGGACCGGTTTGTTCGGGCCGACGCCGATCGCCTCGGGAGAGACGCGGGTGGGATCGGTGATGCCCGGCGTCATCCCCGTGCACTTGCGGCAGACAGCCTGCTCGTCCCAGAAGCCGCCAATCTTGTTGCGCGGCGTCGCCTGCCACGTGACGCGCCCACTCAGGTTCTCCCAGGTACGATCCGAGTAGGCCGGCTGGCTCAGGTCCGGTGCATACATCCACTTCGTGGCATCGCCGGCGTTCAGGTTGTAGTACACGTTCGCGATGGTCCTCGTGCTGCCCTGCGTCCGTGCGTTCACGAAGTACCACACGCGATCCTTCTTGATCGGGCCGCCAAAGGCGCCGTTGAGATCGTAGACCTTGGTGAGCGGTGTCGCCGCCGCGAGACCGGCGTCGCGCAGCTCCTGCGTGAAATTGTCCGACTGCAGCTTCTCGCCGGTGCCGCTGAAAAAGATCGATCCTGAAACCGAATTGCCGCCGGTCTTCGGCACGATGTTCATCACCAGGCCGGCGGTTTCCGCCTCGCCCAGGCCGCCGGACGTCGTGAACGTCACCTCCTGGGCATTGCCCACGTCCGCGACGTACCCCGGCGGCTGATTGCCACCCACCGGCGTCCCGATGTTGAGGCCGTCGATCGTGAGACGGCCTACGTTGTTGCGGCCGCCGTGAATCGGAAACTGTGTCGTGGTCGTCCCCGTCACCGTGTCGTTCAGGTTCGTCACCACACCGGGCACCAGGATGACCACGGCGTTGTAGTTGCGGACGGTCGGGATGGCCTTGAGGACGTCGTTGTTCAGCGTCAATTGCCGCCTGGCGCTTTGCACGTCGACAATCGGCGTCTCGCCCGTGACGGTGATCGTTTCGGCGAGATTGCCGACCTTGAGCTCCGCGTTGATGGTCGCGGTAAACGACCCGGTCAGCTCGATGCCTTCTCGCCGGAACGCGTTGAACCCCTGGAGCGACATGGTGACGGAGTAGGTTCCGGGCCGCAGGTCTTCGATCCGGTATTGCCCGGTGCCGTCGGTGACCGCGGTGCGGATTTTCTCAATCAGCGCGGGGCTCGTGGCGTCGACGCTGACGCCGGGGAGCACCGCCCCCGAGGAGTCCCTGACCACGCCGGCAATGGCGGCCTGGGCGAAGGCACTTGCTGGAACCGAGAGAATCACCGCCACGAGGAGGGCCGACGTGTTCACGACTGTGCGCATCTCTCACCTCGCTTTGGGTCAGTAGTCGCGCGTACATTTCATTCATACAAAACCGCCACGAAGGCACGGAGGCACGAAGATCTGAACGGTAGGGATTTCCTTCGTGTCTTCGTGCGGATCTCGACTCTACAAATGAGTACGACGGTTCGCTAGCGCTGCAGGTGATGATCGAGGTTCAACAGGCGATGGGCGTCGTCTTCTTTGCAGATCGGCGACTCTTCCAGTGGTTGATCGGATGGCTTGATCAAGTGGGTAAAATTGGTCCAGGGTCTGGTCAGCACCTTGGGGTCGTCCACGGTCACCTGATACGCCAGGTTTTCGCCGACCCGCCAGAACCGCTCGAGGACGCGCATCGCGTCCGAGTGAAAATATCCCTCTTCTCCAAACCAGGTCTCTTCGACGAAATTCGTCGTCTCCACGACCAGCGTGTCGCCTTCCCAGTGGCCGACCGCGTCGCCGTAGTACGACGGATTGGCGTCTTCGCGATGCTTCCGGCCATCGGTTGGAATGACGCGATAGACGTCGCCGGAAATTTCCTCATAGAGGAAGATCAACTCACCGCGCAGCTGGATGATGCGGCGGGGCGACCCGATTCGAGGCACGCCGGGCCTTCCGCAATAGAACGCGTTATCCAACTTGCTCTCATGGGCGGCGAGGTCCTTGACCTTTTCCTGGAACTCCGGCTTGTAGGAGGGCTCTTTGGTCCAGGCTAACGACCCTGGTACGTTCTCCTCGGCGCGATGCCGTGCGCTCTGGTCGAGCCTGGTGGTCGTGACCTTGCCATCGGCGGTGACCTTTTTCAGGACCGCGGGCGCCAGGTCGATCGCATACGTCCAGTTGCCGCTCAGATCGGGATGCCCGTCGGGAGCGCGACGAACCTTGGACGCTGGCCCCGGAGCGGTTTTTTGCTGCGCCGCCGCAGGTCCGGCAACGAGGACGGCCGCCGCGGCGATGGCACACAGGATTCGGTTCATCATGGCTTGACCTCCCCACCACCGCCTTCTAGCTCGATCGAGTTATTGTCGGGGAACGTGAACTTCCGCATGTAACCGTAGTGCGATCCATCGCGGGCGCGCACTCCGCCAACCGTGACCTTCTGGCCGATGACCTTGGCAAAGGACGCCCGGGTCAGGCCGACATGCCTGAACCAGGACGGCGGATTGCTCTCGAATTTCCAGGTCTCGACCGAGCCGTCGGACGCCGTCGCGTCGATGATGAGGTCAATGTGAGGATTGACCCAGTCGACCTTGGTGAGCGTGCCGGTCAGGACAAACGGCTTCGACATGTCGAAGACGGCCGAGGGCGAGTGGTGTGCTGAAAGTGTCCCGGTCAGCAGAAGACCGGTGAGCGTCAACGATCCGACGCCGAGTCTGGGCATGAAGAACCTCCGCTGGCGGGAGGCATGTTATCACCGGCGGGTTGGGAGGTGACCCCGCCCGGGGCCTGCCGGAGAATAAAGGTGTCGCCGTTGGTCATGCAGGATCGGCGTGCTTTCGTGGCTGGGATAAGGAATGACAAGTACGGTCCACCAAGAGGCCGCGCGGCAGAGTAGCGCAGCACGCCGATCGCATTCTCTGCAGACATTTGTAGGCCGGGTCCTTTCGGACCCGGCTATGTGGCGGGTCCGAAAGGACCCGACCTACGTGTCGGAGCGGGTAAACCGCGCTAATCCTGCCGGCGGCGCCGGCTTCCCACCAGGAGCGCGAGGCCGCCTCCGAGCAGCACGAGCGACGCGGGTTCCGGGACTTCCGCCACGCTGACGCTCACGTCGTCCAGCCGGTAGAACCCGGGCTCGTTCGCCCCGGCAAACGAGAGCGTCGAGGTCGGACCGGTGGCCGCCACCAGGAAGGAAAACTCGGTGTAGCCGAACGGGGCGGCGCTGACGAGATTCAGGATGCGGGCGCCGTTCCAGGAGACCCTGAAATCGTTCAACAGGCAATCGAAGTTCCCGTGCGCGAAATCGCAGGCGGGTCCCTCCTGCATCAACCAGAAGCTGACTACGTACGACTGCCCGGAAGTCGTGACGTTCCGTGAGATGGTGTCTTCGTGAAGGCCGTCGTTGACGCCGCCGAAAAATGCGGCGTACCCCCCGGCGTGGGGATGCGTCGAACCAACGCCAAACGAACTGACGAAGCCGGGTGTCGCCGTCCACGCGCCGGCCAGCGTGCCGGTTTCGAACCCATCAGCGAGAACGATGGGCGCGGCTGTGGCGGGCAGGGCCGTTAGCGATAGAAGTCCAACGATGACCGTCCAGTGCGGCAGCATTCTCATGTAATCGGCCCCCACATAGCTGCTGCGCGGCGTTGCAGCCTCAGGGAGGCTGCAACTTCCGGGCCGTCAGACACGGCGTGATTCGCTCGAGTTAACGAGACTTTCAGATTGATCGAGCGGAACCACGGGATCTTAGTCGGCCTATTGACCGCCTGGAGTTCCACGTCCGTGCAATGGGCCGCATGAAGCAGATTTCTAGAACGGCGAGGTGGCGCCGGCCGATTCTCCGAGCATCGCCTTTCGAACCAGCGGCAGCGGCAGCGGACCGATCTGGATGAACCCATCGTGGAACTGCCGCAGGCTGTAGGCGGCGCCCAGCTTTTTCTTCTAGTCGTCGCGCAGCTTCAGGATCATCAGCTTGCCCATCGTGTAGTAGCCGTACAGCGGATCGCCGGCGCCGCGCTTGGCTTCCTGCACCGACAGCGAATGCGGCTGGTGGCCCTGGGTTTCGAACAGCTTCGTCGCCTCCTCGATCGTCATCCCCCGCGTGTGCATGCCGATGCCGACGATGAAGCGTACGTTGCGGAGCAGCGCGTCCTGCAGCTGCGCCAGGCGATATCTGGGATCGTCCGCGTGGAAGCCTTCGTCGATCATCATCTGCTCGCTGTAGTGCGCCCAGCCCTCGATGTTCGTGCTCGCACCGTAGACCCTCCGGACATCCGAGGGAAAACGCTTGGCGTAGAGAAACTGGATGTAATGGCCCGGATAGACCTCGTGCACCGACACGTTGGCCAGCTGCGCGTAATACCACGACTTCATGTAGTCGTCCTGCGCCGCGGGCGTGGCGCGAGGGTCGGGCAGCGTCATGTGGTAGAACGCCGCGAGCGGCGCCGTCTCGAACGGTCCGGGCGTATCCATCGAGGCCGACGTCGTCGATCGCATGAACGGCGGGGTTTCCTGCACCGTGGCCGGAGCGGAGGGCGGGATCGTGACGATCTGGCGATCGATGATGAACTGCCGGATGGCGTCGAGCGCGTCCTGCGAGCTCTTGAGCAGCGCGGCGGGCGCCGGGTGATCGTGCTGGAGCGCTGCCAGCACCGCGTCCGCGGGCCGGGTGGCATCGATCGCCCTCGCGGCCTCTTGAAACGCCGTCTCGTTCTGCCGGCGGTTTGCCTCCGCGATCTTCGACAGATCGTCGATCGACAGATCGATCATGTCGTTGGCCGATAGCGCCTTCGCATAGGTGTCGGCTCCCAGCGCGAAGCTGCCGTTCGACCGGGCGAGCAGTTCCTGCCGCAGGAATGTCTTGTAGGACGACAGGGCAGCCATCACGTTCGCGTTGACCTTGGCAAAGTCCGCGAGCAGGGACTCGTCAGCGACTTCGGCGAACGCCGCGGTCACATCGTTCCTGAAGAAGCTGATGTTGCCGTCGATCTGCTCGATCGCGATCTCGGTGAAGATCCGCGGCGGGTTGTCGAGGTTCTTGCGGCCTTCGTCCAGAAACGCCGGCATGTGCCGTTCGCGCTCGATCAGCGCTTTGAGCCGATCGGGTGCCGGCGCGAACTTGCGCTTCATGATCGCGTGGGCCGCCCTGGTGACGCCGCCGCTGTAGAAATCCGGATCCGCCTGCCACTGTCTGATGATGCTATTGGCCAGCACGCCGGCGTCCATGGCGCGGATGAGCTGTTCGCGATCGAGCTGCTTGTCGGGCGACAACGTCGCCGCAGCGATGCCCGCCAGCCGGCCGCGAAATGCGCCGAACGCGGCGGTCTCCTCGACAACACCGGCCGCCGAGCCGTCGTCCATGACGGCGTCGTAGGTGTGGATGCCGAGATTGGTGGCGTTGGTCGGATGGCGCTTGAACCCGTCCTGGAGGATGCTGGCAGCGAGCGCCGCGAATGCAGCGTCGCCGGACCCGGCGACCGGCGCGGACGGTGGCGGCGTGGACTGGCAGGCGACGGTTGCGGCAAGGGTCAAGGCCTGCGCCAGCGCTCGGCGCCAGCCGGGCAGAACAGCCTTTTCAGGATCGGTGTGCTCGGTGTGCTGCCCAGAAAATGAACCGCCGAGCACGCGGAGCACGCAGAGAATTGCTCTGGTTCTTCCTCGGCGATCCCTGCGGCCTCTGCGGTTGAACGTCACTTTCATGCTACGGGGTGAGCCCTGTTCATGACGCTCGGTGGTTGATCTCAACGAGCTTACCGAGGCGGGAAGAGCCGATCGAAGTTACCGCCGAAGACTCTTGCCTTGACGTCGCCGCTGACACCCAGCGCGTCGAGGGCAGACGACTGCTGGGCGTGGACATCTCTCACCCAGCCGCGCGGAAAAAACGACGAGTCGCTGCCGAACAGCAGACGATCGGGTCCCAGCACTGCCAGCGCCTGTTTGAAGACCGCCTCGAGCGTCAGTCCGGGCAGGTACTTGATCCAGGCGTTCGAGCTCGACGTGTCGAATAACACGTTCGGACACAGGTCCGCGAGCATCAGCGCCTCGCGCAGCAGGCCCGCGCCAAAATGAGGAACGATGATCGGCAGCGCAGGATAAGCGATCGCGACCGCGTGCAGGTCGAGCGGATTGCCGTAGCGGATATCAAACGGGCTCGACAGGCCGAGCTTCTTCCGTACCCCCACGGAGAGCACGCCGCAGTGGACGAAGACCGCCGGCGACGGTCGGGCCGCGGCGACCTCGAATACGGCCCGTACGCGGTCGTCGTGAATCGAGTAGCGGTGCATCGCTGGAAAGAGACAGATGGCCCGAAGGCCGTCGGTGTCGAGGGCAGCGGCCGTCGTACCCGGCGCGTCCGGCTGGGTCGGGTCGACCATGAAGAACCCGACAAACCGCGCCGCATGACGCCGAACGGCGGCGCCGACGGACACGGCATCCCCGGGGACGCTGGCGATGATCGCGGCCCGCGACACGCCGTTCGCGTCGAGCTCGGCGGCCCAGCGGTCGGCGAGCTGCTCGGGCGTTCCCGGATCGTCCCAGCCAAGGATTTCGAGCGGACGAGCCTGCGGCGACGCGGGATCCGAGTCTTTCATCCCCACACCGAGCGCCGCGAAGAAGCGCGTGGAGAAGAAATGACAGTGGGCGTCGTTCAGAGGCATGGGATTCGCAATCGGTCACTCACCGTGCCGATGGTTTGTGCGCTGGTCGGCCACGAAAACACGAAGACACGAAGAAAAATCTCCCTGCACAGACAAGAAAAGGGCGGGTCCGAAGACCCGCCCTCAAGTTCCTGCCCGGGTGAAGCGTTCTTGTCGCTCCTAGTACGCGAAGGTGCCGATGTAGGACGAGCGCTTGTTGGGCGCGCTCCACTTGGTGCCCAGGCTGCTGCCCGTGAACGAGTGCTCTTCGGTCTGGCTCATCTCGGCCTCGGTCACCTGTGCGAGCGGCGCGAACCACTGCATCGAACCGCAGGTCGGGTCGTGGTCCAGGTGCTTGCTGACGTCGAGCTTGACCTGATTGGTCGCGACGTTGACGCCGTGCTCGCTCTCCGAAAACAGAATCGGCGCGGAGGTGACGTTGACCACCGTCCCGACACTGGCCTTGGCGAGCTCGGTGACCATCGCGACGAGGGCGATGCGCTGCGCGGCGTTGGCTCGCTCGTCGACCACGACCGCCGATCGCACCTTGGCGCGCACGCCGCCGATTTCATGGATGCCCAGGTTGGCGTCGCCGGAGAGCGCGGCGACGACTGACAGGCCGTCGAGGGACACGCCGTTGAAGCTGCCGCGGTCGACCTTCCAGGCGAGAACCGCCTGCTTGCCCACGGTGTCGGCTTCGCTGCTCATGATGCAGCCGCCGGTGAACACTTCTGCCGTCCGGGCTTCGACGTATTTGCCGCTGATTGACGTCCCCGCCAGAAGCGACGAACCTGATAGACCGACCAAAGCCGCCAGCACAATCATTCGTGTCTTCATTGTCAGCCTCTCAACATTCAGAAACCGAGCGTTCAGTATAACTCAGTGCCTGCAGCAGGTGCGGTTCCCCAGACAGAGTTGGGGGTTGGCCGGGAGGCCGTCCGGGCCGATGCCGGTCTGGGTCTCGGCGCACCAATAGGCCGTCGATTCGAACGACGTATCGTAGAAGTTCGACTCGTCCGGATCGGGCGCCGACATCACGTACATGCCCTTGTGGCGGAGGATCAGGCAGTGAACGCCGAGCGTCAACTTGG
>Ga0105248_10008108_pt1 | contig 11530 bp, 7 predicted proteins | sample KBSS34metaG_FD_81524 | JGI IMG/M metagenome (GOLD analysis project Ga0105248, IMG submission 81524) | Switchgrass rhizosphere microbial communities from Kellogg Biological Station, Michigan, USA - KBS S3-4 metaG | ecosystem: Host-associated > Plants > Roots > Rhizosphere > Soil | place...
AAAATAGTGTCCAGGGTGAGCAAAATCGCCCGAGAATATTTGAGCAAAATTGGGAGAGATGCCGTGGGAAGTCTTGAGTCTAGCGATTCGGCGCTGTATGAGCTGATTCAGCAAGAGTTGCACAGACAACAAAACTCGATTGAGTTGATTGCCAGTGAAAACTTCGTCAGCGAAGCCGTGCTGGAAGCACAGGGATCGGTCTTGACAAACAAGTACGCCGAGGGCTTGCCGGGCAAGCGCTATTACGGCGGCTGTGAGTTTGTCGACGGTGTTGAAAGATTGGCTATCGAGCGGGTGAAGAAACTCTTCAACGCACCGCACGCCAACGTCCAACCGCATAGCGGTGCCCAGGCCAACATGGCTGTGCTCATGGCTATGCTCAAGCCCGGCGATACGATCATGGGCATGGCCCTCGATCAGGGTGGCCACCTCACGCATGGCTCTGCGGTCAATATGTCGGGCAAATGGTTCGACGCCAAATTTTATGGGGTCAACCCCGAGACCGGACGTCTGGAGTATGACGAGGTAGAGAAGCAGGTCAAAGAGGCCAAGCCCAAACTGCTTATCTGCGGCGCCAGCAACTATCCGCGTATTATCGATTTTGAACGCATGCGCGCCATCGCCGACAGCGTCGGTGCCTATCTCATGGCCGACATCGCGCACATTGCCGGTCTTGTGGCTACAGGCCTGCATCCCAGTCCCTTTCCTCATGCGCATTTTGTCACCACTACCACGCACAAGACCCTGCGCGGTCCACGCGGTGGCGTGACAATGTGTCAGGAAGAATTTGCCCAGGCGATCGACAAAGCCGTCTTCCCCGGTATCCAGGGTGGACCGCTTATGCACGTCATAGCCGCTAAGGCAGCCGCTTTTGGTGAGGCGCTCCGACCGGAGTTTGCCGAGTATCAGAAGCGGATTGTTGCTAATGCCAATTGTCTGGCCGAAACTCTTGTGGCCGAAGGTTTGGCCATTGTGTCGGGCGGCACCGACAATCATTTGATGACAGTTGATCTCAGACCGATCAAGATGACCGGCAAAAAAGCCTGCGCAGTGCTGGAAGAAGTAAACATCACAACCAATAAAAATGCCATTCCCAACGATCCCGAAAAGCCGATGGTCACAAGTGGCATCAGACTGGGCGCACCAGCTGTCACCACCCGCGGTTTCAACGTCGCTGAGATGACTCTGGTAGGACAAATTATCGGCGAGACTTTGAAAAATCCCGATGACGAGGGCCAGCGCCAGAAGAGCAAAAAGAAAGTGGAAGACCTTTGCAAAAAGTTTCCCCTCTATGAGAGCAAATTGTTAACAGCGCGATGATGCAGCAAGAAAAGATGGACGAATCATTTGAAGAGAACGTAGAAGAAAACGTTCCCGTGCCGCGTACCCGCGGCTCAAAGATTACGGTCCATTTTTTTCAATTATTGTTGGCAGGGATCGGCATCTGGTGGGCGATTGTGCCTGCCCAGGAAAAACTTGATCAAGCTCAGATTCCCGGTTTTCTTATTGCCCTTTCGATAAGCTGGTGGCTGGTGCCCGAGATTCGATCCAGGGCGGTCAAGCTTGGACTGGTTGATAAACCAGGTGAAGCCAGGCGCATCCATACCAAGCCTGTACCCAGGCTGGGTGGCGTTGCTATCTTTATCAGTATCCTTATCACTGTTACTACACTTATTGCCATTGCCGGCCGTTTGCCCAGGGAAGCCCGGGGCGGCGGTGAAGGGATAATAGGCATCGCCGTGGGTGGTGCGCTGGTCTTTTTTCTTGGTCTAATTGATGACCTCGACAGCATTAAAGCTAAGTACAAACTGGTGATTCAGGTCCTGGCCGGATGCACTGCCTATTCACTTGGTGTGCGCATCAAGCACATTCCTATACCCGACTACATCAGTTTTGATTTTGGCCCCCTGCATCTTCATGGCTCAATTGAGTTGGGCTTGCTCAGCTTGCCCCTGACTGTTTTGTGGTTAGTCGGAGTAGCTAATGCCGTCAATCTGATTGATGGTATGGACGGCCTGGCGGCTGGGGTTTCAGCTATATCGGCCCTGACTATCTGGTCGGTGGCTTTGAGCACTGATATATCCAGGCCCTATGCCGCGCTTATGGCCGCCATTTTGGCCGGTGCCTTGCTGGGATTTTTGCGCTGGAATTTCAACCCCGCTCGTATTTTTCTTGGTGACTCCGGCGCCTATCTGTCCGGTTTTATTTTGGCGGCCATTTCGATCACAGGTGTGATCAAAGGTGTGACCGCCGGCACGGTCATTGTGCCGACTATTCTTCTTGCCGGGCTGATCTTGTGCTTCCCACTGCTTGACACCTCCTGGGCCATTGTCCGGCGTGCCGCTAAAGGGACTTCTGTTTTTGAGCCGGACAAGTTGCATATCCATCACCGCTTGCTTGAGAAATTTCAAGACCAAAAGAAAGTCGCTTACATAATTTACGGTGCGTCAGGGTTTCTTGGTTTTATTGCCGCTTGCTTCGTGCACCAGCAAGAATATTTCCTCAAATTGACCGGCTCCGTTCTGATCATGGCCTTTTTCTTTGCCGAGGTTTTGAATCGCAGTCGCCAAAAAGGCCGCGGCAAGCGACCGCCTCCGCCTCCGCCACCGCCGTCTGTCCCTGGTCCTTCGCCTCTACAGCAGCCTGAATAATTCCGTGAAAAAGATCGTCGCGGCTCTTTCGATAGCTTTGCCTGGTCTGCTAATTTATGCCTTTGATCTCTTTGGCCATCAGGGCGATCTTGCGGCGCCGGTGGCTTTGCGCCTGACTGCCGCCCAGTTGATGTTGTCGGGGTTGACCCCATATGTTGATTTTTGGGACTGGAGCCAACCCGTCAACTACTGGCTCTGTCAGTTTCCGTATGTGACTAACGGCGCGCTGGAAGGCATTCCCTATTACATCCCGCCTGAGCTCAGTTTCAAGGTGATGCTCTTTGGCCTGACTCTTCTTAGCATTGCTTTGACAATTCGTGTTTTGGATATTGGCGCAAAAAATTTGCCTGAAGAGAGCCCGGTCAAGGCGCAGGCGGAAGGTTTATATGTGCCCTTGCTGACCGGATTTATAGCCGCTCTTTTTTGCACGCGCTTCGAAGCCGGTGTATTGCAGCAAATTTTTATGCTCACTCTCATGCCCTGGCTGACCATGCGTTGGCTCACGTATCAAGGGGCGAGTTTTGCAGGCAAGGCCGATATCTATTTGGGGACCAGGACAGCTCTCCTGGCCGGGCTATTGCTTGGTCTAGGCCTGATTCTCGACCTGCCCCACCTGCCTGTGCTTATTGTCCTGGAAATATTTTTTGCCTTGGCCTACGGCTGCCGACGATTCAAGTTTGATGGGTCGGTTTTTTCCAGCTCTCTGGTCTGTCTCGTAGATCTGATTTATTTGCACGGCCTGCCCCTTTCTATGAACAAAGCTTTCTGGCAATGGGCCATGCCTATCCGAATGCGGCAATACACGCGCTTCGACGCCAGTATTTCGGCCTATGTGGCTTCGCCCGATAGACGTGATGCACTATATATGATGGCTCTGGCTCTGGTCGTGGCACTTTTGCTGCAGGTTAAACAGGATTTTTTACGACCCTTGATTGCTCTGACTGCTCTCGGTCTGGCTCTGTATGTTGGGGAAGGCGATGGCCTGACAGGCTCTCTAGTGGTGGCTCTCTGGGGAACTTCTTTTATAGTGTCGATTTGCGCCTGGCAGCTTTTGCGATCTATCAAATGGATTAACAATAACAGTATCAATAATGCCATGGTACTGCCGGCGGTGGCGATTGCTCTAGTGGCCCTGATCTTTACCAATAGTTTAAATCGAGATCGTGATGTGGCTCGCCAGGGTCCTACGGTTTTCAAAGAGCAGGCTAAAACAGACATATTTGACATAGTCAATAATTTTTCAAAAACCGGCGACAGCGTAATAGTGCTCTGCGATTATCCGATGCCTATTTATCCCCTCTTGTTTGATCTTGATCGGCAGCCGGGGTCTTATTTGCTCTGGTCCAGACCCCTGCGTGTCCTTAACGCAATCAATCATTTTAATGCCATGACCCCGGCTCTGTCAGAGTTTGAGAAGTTTCTCTATAACCGGCTGGAGAGCGACATCAGCCGTGCTCAGAGTCCGATTATCTTGATAGCCAAAAATTCTATTGCCGGCATCGTCGAAAAATCAGATTTGAAAAAGACACTCGATGCCGCGTATGAGCGCACCGGAGAGTGTTACTACTGCAGCATTAACAAAGAACCGGCTGAATACTGCGGCTTTGAACAAGCTTTTGATATTTATCGGAGGCGTGCTCGATGAAGGCAGCCAAAATATCAATCGGTCTGGCATTCGCCGTATTTTTCTTGTATCGCATGGTGCTCTGGTGGATCCATCCACTGCGCACCTGGGCGGATCAGTCGGTTTATCTGGCCATGAGTCAGCTTCTTCTCATGGGCAAAACTCCCTATCTCGATTTTTTCGACTTCAATCCGCCGCTCATTATTTATCTCAATACTGTGCCATGGTTGATAGCCGGTTTATGCAACTGGCCTATTACCTACGCTTTTATTGTATTTGTCTATTTACTTACGGCCCTCAGTCTCTGGCTCTGCTGGCTGGTCTTTGACCGTTTTAAGGAGACGTCCGAGTACAAATACCGCTGGTTTATTCTTTTTGCTCTTCTCGCTTTTACCCAGGCGCACCAGTCTGACTTTGGACAGAGAGAGCATATTTTTGTTCTTTTATTTGTCCCTTATGTCATTTTGCGCTGTTTTGTTTATGACGATAGCGGCCGCCCGTCTGCCATTCACCCTAAGATTTCCAGGTCTCTATCCATAGGTATCGGCATATTGGCCGGCCTCGGTGTTTGTATCAAGCCGCATTTTCTAGAAGTAATAGTGGCCTTTGAAATTGTCTGGCAACTGTGCCGACGCAATTTCAAACTGCTTCTCAATAGCGAATGTCTATCGGTCTACGCGACCATTGTTCTTTATCTGGCGCATTTTGCCTTATTGCCCAGAGCCGCTTTGGATGTACTTTTCAAAGAAGCATTGCCGATTTATACAAATGGTGTGGGCGGTTATGCCTCCAGTATAATTTGCGGTTTTACCCTGGACTCGGCATTTTTTACGCCGCTGTATGGTCTGGTGGCCATGCTTGTGGTTTCATCGGCTTTAGTCAGGCGCAGTAACTGGATCCCGCCGCTATGCGCTCTGGTGCTGATTTCTTTTGTCATATATTTGCAGGCCGGCACAGTCTGGACCTATCGCATGCTGCCGATGCAGGCGTTTCTGGATTTGTTACTCGGTCTGGATCTTGGCATTATCTGTTATGTGCTTCTGGACAGCCTGCCCGAGAAGGCCCCGGATGCGATCAAGTTTGTTTGTCCATACCTGTTGCTGCTGGGCGTTTGCGCCTATGGCTACAGGGAGGCCAGCGCTTATATCAATGACATAAAAGGGACAAATAAATTTAGCCTCAGTGCCCTGGGTTACAACGGCACCAATCCGGAAGACGATCTTGACTCCGTTTTTTACACGATTCTCAAACACACCAATAAGCAAGACAAAGTCGTACTGATGGGTCCGGCGGTGCTGCCCGGGTATCCGGCCATACTGCAGGCCGGCAGACTGCCAGGCAGTCGATATCTGCATGGCATGATTTTGCCTATGCTGCATTATTGTCGTGAGCACGCCCTGGGCAAAAAGTTTGACGACATGGAGCGCCAGGTGGTCAAAAATTATGGCGAAGATATATTGAAAAACAAGCCCCGCCTTGTCTTTATCTCGGATGAATTTATCAAGCCGCAAATTGAAAACTATGAATTTATCCCTACTTATCTGAAAGATTATGATTCTCTCGGCAGTTTGCATCAGGTTAAGTACGAGGTCTTCAAACTGCGGGACAGTCAACTGGCTCAGGGAGCCTGGACTGTTGATAAGCGGCGGCAACTTGTGTTGAAGATATTGATGGATACCCTGACCGTTGAGCAGGCTGCGGCGCAAAGCGGACTCCCAGTCGAACGTGTAAAAGAGTGGGTCAAGCGTGCCGACGAGGCCATTGGTGCGGCACTGACTGATAATCCTGGCGGTGGTGAAACCGAACTGCGCTCGATGGTGCTTGAAACAATGGAGAAGTCGCATCGCCAGGAGCAGGAGATAATCGAGCTCAAGAAAGAAGTGACTACCCTGCGCACCCTCAATATGGGTGCAGGCAAGAGCAGATAATGCTGGTAAAAACTTGTTTGGCTGGGGTAAGAAGTTAGTGGCTCTGTGAGAACCCAGGAAGTGCTACCCCGGTTATCTATAATCAGCCCTGTTTGCAATGAACAGGACACAATTCCGATTTTTTTCGAGCGTATGAAGCCAGTGATGGAAAAGCTCTCGGAAAAATATCGCTGTGAGTTGGTGTTCACCAACAATGCTTCTACAGACGGCACAGTCGATCAAATCAAAGCCATAGCCAGGGACAATCCTAACGTTTATCTGATAACAATCAGCAAAAACGTCGGCTACCAGGCTTCTCTAGAATGCGGTCTGCGCAACGCTAAAGGCGACGCCCTGGTATTTATCGACGTGGATTGCGAAGACCCACCGGAGATGATTCTTGATTTTGTCCACTGGTATGAGCAGGGCTATGATGTCGTTTATGGTGAGCGAATAGATCGAACCGAGCCTAAGCCCATTATGCTCGCTCGCAAATTTTTCTACCGCGTCATGAAGCTTTTAGCCGATGATGAGGTGATCCTGGATATGGCGGAGTTTTCGCTCATGGGCGGACACGTGCGTGACGCAATAGCCAAGGACCACACTTCCTTTCCTTTTATACGAGCATCAATTGGGCGGGTCGGTTTTAAACGCAAAAATCTGCCTTACAAGCGTCATAAGCGAGCCGCGGGTGTAACCCACTTCCGTCTCAGGGGGATGGCCGACTTTGCCATCTCGGGCATACTGGCCTCCTCTACTTTGTTTTTACGACTGCCTATATATCTTTTACCATTCTGGCTTTTGACCGTTACAGCCCTCGAACTTTTGCGCATATACACAGGCAATGTCTGGCTCGATGCGGCCATTCTTTTCTTGATACTGGCTTACTTCGGTGCGGCGATATCTTTTATGGCAATATATGTCGGCCGCACTTATAAAAATTCGCTCGGCCGCCCCAACTTCGTCATCGATAAGCAGGGTTCAATTTTGCAAGATGACTAAGCAAACTCCTACCAGCAAAAATTTTACTAGTTTTGACGGCGGCGTTACCGCCCTGGGCATCAGTGGTCGACCGGCGGAACTGAGCCTCAAAGGCTTGAGTGACATGGAAGAAAAGATCCTGGCCGGCAAGCGTCCGCGCATTGCCAGAGGGGCCGGCTTGACATTTTCTGCTGCCAGTTTTGGTGAAGGTTGTGTCTCTGTCGACATGTCTTCTTTTCGTCGCATCCTGGGCTATGACGCCGATAAGGGTGTTCTGGAAGTAGAAGCCGGCGCCACCATGGGCGACATCTACAATTATTTGCTCGATTACGATCGCTACTTATTGCCACAACCTGGTTATCCTTCTATCACCACCGGTGGTTGTATCGCCGTCGACGTGCACGGCAAAAATCAATTCAAAGACGGCAATTTTTCCGACTATGTCGAGTCCGTCAAACTGCTGCATCCGGCTTACGGTGTCATTGAAGTCTCCGACAGATTCAACAAGGATGTATTTGAGCTCACCCTGGGTGGCTACGGTCTGACCGGTCATATTTTGTCGGCTAAGTTAAAAACCAAAGCCATTCCTGGTTCGGTGATGGAGCTTACGGTCGAGCCTATCGAGCGCTTCGAGCAAACCCCAGAGCTTATCGAGCGGGCGGCACGCAACTGCGACTTTACCGTCTCCTGGCACGATCTGAGCGCCGAGGGCAAGGCCTTTGGGCGCGGCTTTTTGATCAATGGTGTGTTCCAAAAGGGCTCTCGCGGTCTGGCCAAGCTTGGCGAAAGCCACTATGTGGACAGCGAAAACCGTCGCGGTCTGGGCCTGCCCTTTTATAGTTTGCCCCTCACACGTTTGATGAATGTTTTGTATGGTGGTCTGCGCACCATGCGTCTTGAGCCCAATATTGTCCCGGTGCATGAATGCCTTTATCCCAGCCGCAGGCTGCGGGACATGTATTTCAAAATGTTTGGTCCTGAGGGTTTTCACGAGAGTCAGATAATTGTCCCGGTCGAGCACTTTGATCAGTACATTGCCGCTATCAGGCAGTGGCTCAGCCGTCATGAATTGCCCATTACGCTGGCCTCAGGCAAATTTTTTGACGGCCGGCAGAAACTCCTGCGCTTTTCGGGCAAAGGTGTCTGTTTTGCCCTGAATTTCCCCCGCATTCCTGTGGCCGACGAATTTTTGCGCTTTCTTGATCAGTTGTCGATAAGCCTCAATTTGCTTCCTTATATAGCCAAAGATTCTCGCCTGCCGCTGTCGGTGGTGCGGCATTGTTATAAGGATTACGACACTTTTAAGGAACGCCTGCGACGGTACGACCGCGAAAGACTTTTTAGTTCTGAAGTCAGCCAACGGTTGGATCTCTAAATAGCTCAAAATGTTGTCAAGCAGGGCCTGGCAGGCGAAATGTTTTAATTCCCTGGGTATATCCAAAGAGCGGAAACCTTTTGTACTTACTGCTTTGGAGATATCCTTATGTCCGATAAAGTCCACGCGGGACCACATGCTAAATCCTCAAAAGAGTTATTTAGAGAAGGTTTTAAGGCTTTTAAGGATGCACTGAAGGGTGCCGAAGGGGCCTTGTCTCACAGCTCCACCCTGGAGTCGGAGGCCGGTCAATTGATGGGCGATACGGCCCTGACGCTGGCTGAGCTGCCCAAGATCTTATTCAAACTCTCGCAGTCGACCAGTGTCGGTGCCGTCATAACTTCACCTACGGGTGGTGAGCTTATGGCCAACAATGCATTTTATGCACTGACAAAAACTAGTGGTGGCGCCGGTGGTGCGGAAGGATCCTCCATCAAGCTGCGTAAAGATGCCGAGTCGAAGGATGAAGTATCACCTCCCTGGATGCGTTCGACCAAGTCGGGCAAAGCAGCTTTTGAACGTCTTTTTTGCGGCGAAGGCGATAGCAGCCATCCGCTTGATTTTTATTGCCAGCCGCTCATGGCGGCCAATGGAGAATTTGAAGGTGCTTTCACTCTGGTGGCCGATAGCAGCCAGGAAGTAAGCGCTCAAGACAAACTCAAAGAAATGGTCGAGGCCATTGAAGGCCAGCTGGATGGTTTGAAATCTGCCAGCGACGAATTGATGCAGTTTCTCAAAGCTAATGGATACAGCGATATTCCTGTCAGTTCGGTCAGTCACGCGATATCGGCGGCAGAGTCGATTGAAAGTCTGCCCGATGCCTCCCTTAAGTCTCTGCTGGACTCTTCCAAGAGCAACTCCCAGTACGGGCATTCAACCGCTTCTACCGATACGGCAGACTCCGTCCTGGCGGTTGTGCCTGAGCCGATGCAAGAGTCTCTACATAAACCCGTGCATAACCCCGTGCCTGAACTTATACATGAGCCTGCTCGCCCTCCGATACATGAGTCGATGCTGGATTCATTCAACGACTCATCGCACGAAAAATTACATGACCTTCTAGGAGTCGGCGAAGAGCCGGCTGACGAAGCAGCTACTAATAATTCATTCATCAACTCCGATCCGGCTGATGACGATTCGGACTTCGATCCGGCCCAACTGCAAAAAGCGCTGGAGTCTGCCTCGGCCTTCATCCTTGATCAAGAATCGGCCAGCAATGCAGCCCTCGACGATGCTGAAGAAGGTCCGGAAGAGTTGTGGCAGGAAATGTCCAATGGTCTGGCTGATGTACTAAATGTTGAAGATTCGGAAGACAGTAAGTTGACCGATATCAATCTCACCATTCTGGAAGAAAAGCCGAGAACCCATCACAATGCCCCTGAAAAAGGCAGCGAGCCGGTATTCAAAAATCAAGCCGGTGAGCCGGCCAGCTGTCTTGTGGTTGATGATATTCCCGTCAATCAGAAACTTCTTGTTTTTCAGTTGAAACATTTCGGCATGAATATTGATACTGCATCTAGTGGCAGCGAAGCCCTCGATCTGATTGGCAAAAATAATTACGATGTCGTCTTTATGGACTGCGACATGCCGCGCATGAGCGGTTATGACACCACCGCAGAGATTCGCCGCAGAGAACAAGGCGGACGTAAATTGCCCGTTATCGGTATGACCTCGCACGATCGTGAAGGCGACAAGCAAAAGTGTACACGCTCCGGGATGAATGATTCACTTGCCAAAGGCGTGAGCGAAAGCGAACTGCGCCGCACCATTGCTACGGCGCTAGGTGTAGTGGAAGTGGTCAAAACCCTAGACGGTCCCGATCACGAACGTTCCTTCGAGCCACAGGAATTGGAAGAGCTAATTTCGACTTTTCTCTACGCCATGGAAATGTTTGTTTCGTCGATGCAACGCGCTATCGATGAAAAAGACAGCTCCCTCGTAAGAGAATTGGCCAGCTCAGTTAGCGGTCCTTCTCGTGTTCTCGGTCTGCATGACATGAACAAGGTGAGCCAGGAGATGGTGCGACTTTCATCCAGTGGTGACTGGCCGCAGGTGAGACTAAAATATTTGAAACTCAAGACAGTCTATATGCGTTGCCAGGAAGACTTAAGGAAACTTTGCCCACAAGCCTTTTCGCAGGTATCGGCTACACACTAGCAGGAATCTGCCGTAGAGGTTTTAGATACGAATGTCCGAAGCAGAACAGCAGGGTGGGAATGCTCCCGCAAATCTCCATAATCTGGAGGCGCAATTTGGCCCTGACACTACACAAGACCTGGTCCGAGCTTATCTCGAGGACACGCAAGAGGTGCTGGAGAAGATGCAGGAAGCAATTATCGGCCGAGATGCGAAGGCTCTCAAACCGCTGGCCCATATGCTCAAAAGTGCTTCCAGGATAGTAGGAGCGACTGTCCTATCGGCGCAATCGGGCGAAATGGAAGACCTCTGTGGACAGGAAAACTGGCTGACCATTGAGAGCTTTTTCGAGAACTATACGCAATCATTTCAATCCACGACTGAATATTTGAGGCAATATCTACGATGAGCGGACACGAGAGCATAATGCTTTATGTAGCGCTAGTACTGGCAGCTGGTGCTGCCGGTTTTTCAGTTTACCAATGGCTTGCCCAGCAAAAAAGACAGGCATTCGGTGAAGTCAATCGTTCTAAAACGATTGAACAATTGAACAATGAAATGGCTGCACTTAAGCGCGAGCATGCGCATCTAAACGAAACGGTTTCCAGGTTCAGGGCTCAGAGTCTGGCCGGTATTACCGAAACTATCAACGAACGGGAGAAAGAGCTGGGATTGGCTTTAAAAGAATCCCTTGATGATTCCTATAAAGCTGACCTGGCACTCGTCACCAGAGAACTCGACATTGCTATGGAAGCCCTGGTGGAGAGACTGACGCGTCTGGAAAAAGAGAAACGAGAGGAGTCAGTACCTCACGACAACAGGGCTGACGTCGCTATTCTCGGACGCAAATTGGAAC
>Ga0105248_10008110_pt1 | contig 11529 bp, 7 predicted proteins | sample KBSS34metaG_FD_81524 | JGI IMG/M metagenome (GOLD analysis project Ga0105248, IMG submission 81524) | Switchgrass rhizosphere microbial communities from Kellogg Biological Station, Michigan, USA - KBS S3-4 metaG | ecosystem: Host-associated > Plants > Roots > Rhizosphere > Soil | place...
GCAAAAAGCCCCGGCGAACCAATTGGTTGCCGGGGCTTTTTGAATGGTGGGCGTAGGAAGGATTGAACTTCCGACCCCTGCGACGTCAACACTAGCCCCCCACGCATTTTTGCGATTTGTTCGTGTGCCTGCATTCGTCAGCGCGTCGTTTCTCAGGATTTGCGTCCATTCCGTACCAAGAAGGGGTGCAAGTTAAACCGGTCGAACCCTGTGGGAAATCGGTCCTGGTCTGCGGCCCGCCGTCTCGACTGAAACGGTTCTGATCCAGGTCCTCTCTCGTCGGACTCGGAGAGGTCCCGGGAGCGACCATGACCCCAGCAAACAGCTGTCGATGCAGCCATTCGCGCTCGGCCCGTTGACCGTAAAACGCCGCGGCACTGATTTGCCTGCATCGCCGACATCCGCAAAACGCCTACCCCAATCAAGGGACACAGCATTGCCGTTTGCCGCGCGCAGTAGAGGATATTGCGACTCACGACAACCGTGGGAAGGAAGGGCAGCGGCGTGCGCGGGGCAGGGAGCAAACCGGGCATGGCGAGGTTCAAGCCCAGGCGACCGCCATCGGGATGGATGACCAGACGGGCGCCGACGACGTTGCTCTTGTACTCATGTTCAGCCCACCACCCTCGGTGATGCATCCAAGGCTGTGGGCAATGAGGACACTCTCAAGTTATGGTTTTTGGCCGCAAACGAACGCTTTGCTTGACCTTCAAAAACTCAACTGCTTAGGTAGACATATCCCAGCGCACCGGAGTCGAGGTCGGCCGCTATCTTGGGTCCTCGACCGCGGCATTTGATCGGGATGCAGCTTGCTCCGCGTTACCAACCGCTAAAGCGCACGATGCTCAGGCGACAACGCTCGGCGTCGTGATCCCCTCAACCGATGAGGTGATACGATGCGCATGACCCAGACCTACTGACCAGCAAGCGTGTGCCGGCCGCATTCGGCCGGGCAACTACGGCCTTCCCCTGCGTCAATTCACGCTTGGGACCGCCGCAACCGCCCCGGCATGCCTCGGGTCGGCCGGCACCGCTTTGCTCCAACCTTCGGCCCGCGGATTGTCCCGCGGGACCACAAAAAACTTGCCGGTCGTATCGAGGGATGCGCGCCGCAGGGCGCCAGTTTGCGCCTGTGAAACAGGGAAAGTCCATGTCAATATTCTTGAAGTCCGCCACGCTGGCGTTGCTCGCCGGCACCGGTACCGCCTGGGCGAACCCCGTGTTTGCTGCAGGAGCGCAGCCAGTGACTGTTGCCGCCGCAGCTGCCGCTGACGAGGCCATCGCCGACGTGCCGTCCGATGCCGAGATCACGGTCACGGCCCGCCGCCGGGTCGAGCGTGCTCAGGACGTGCCGATCGCGCTGACCGCCGTTAGCGGCGACACGATCGAGCGGATCGGCGCAACCAATCTCACCCAGATCGCCCAGCTCACCCCGACGCTGGTCATCCGCAACAACAACGCCCGCAACACCTTCGCGAACATCCGCGGACTGGGCTCGAACTCGGACCAGAACGACGGGCTTGAGATCGGCGTCGGCTTCACCATCGACGACGTCTACTACGGCAGGATCGGCGCAGCTCAGTTCGACTTCATTGATCTTGATCGCGTCGAGGTGCTGCGCGGCCCCCAGGGCACGCTGTTCGGCAAGAACACCACCGCCGGGGCGATCAACATTGCGACCCGCGGACCCTCGTTCGACTATGGCTTCACCGGGGAGGCGACCTTGGGCGAGGGAGGCTATCACCAGGTGCGCGGATCGCTCACCGGACCGCTGGTCAAGGACCTCGCCGCGGTCCGCCTGACGATCTCCGACACGCACCGCGACGGCACGCTCTACAACCTCTACAACGGTCGCAAGATCAACGATTATGACAACTTCTCCGCCCGGGGTCAGCTGCTGCTGACCCCTGCGTCCAATCTGTCGATCCGGTTGATCGGGGATTATTCGAAGCAGATTTCCTACTCGCGCAGCTCAAGCGTGGTCGGCCTGTTCACGACCTATGCCAACGGTGCGCCGCTCACCAACAACTGGCTCGATCGCGCAATTCGCGGGGGTTACGCGCCGCGCTTCAACGTTAGTGATCCGTTCGCTCGCATCGTCGATGTCAATGGTCCGGTCCAGGCCAACATGGAGGGCTACGGGGTTTCCGGCAAGATCGACTGGAACCTCGGCAATGCGACCCTGACTTCGATTACCGCCTGGCGCGGCTGGGACTGGCTCCCCGACAATGACTCCGACACCACTCCACTCGCGGTCACACTGCACAGCGGAACCGACAACCACCAGCGCCAGTTCAGCCAGGAGCTGAGGCTTGCTTCAAGCGGCACGCGCAAGGTCGATTACGTCGCGGGGCTCTACTATTTCTGGCAGAACGTGAATGGCCTGGGCCATTACCAGCAGGGGCCGGCCTCGGCTTCGTGGAACAACCCCACGGCCAACCAGACGCTCGCCAACTATGCACTGAACGGCTTCCTCTCCCTGTCCGTCATCGAGCCGATTACGAAGAGCTACGCGGCCTTCGGCGAGGCCACCTGGCATGCCAGTGATGCGATGAGCGTAACGGCGGGCCTGCGCTTCACCCACGAGGACAAGACAGGCCTGTTCAATCAGTTCACGGCCGCGGGCAATGACCTCTCACCGCTGAGCGCGGCGGACCGGGCCAAGGCGCAGGCGCTGCGCGACGCGATCTATCCCGAGAAGCGCTACACAACGGGGCTCAAGAACGACGCGCTGACCGGCCGGCTCACGCTGTCGTACAAGGTCGCGCCCGACGTGCTGACCTATGCGACCTATTCGCGCGGCAGCAAGTCCGGTGGCCTCAGTCTCGGCGATCTTCCGGCTGGCGTCTCGCCCGTGGTCAAGCCCGAGACCGTCGATGCCTGGGAGGTCGGGATCAAGAGCCAGTTCTGGGATCGTCGGGTAACGCTGAACGCGGCCGCCTACTGGACAGAGGTCAAGAACTACCAGGCTGGCATCACCGAGCAGATCGGCACCACTAGTTCCTCGATCCGATACATCTCGAACATCCCGGGCGTCCGCTCGCGCGGGTTGGAGGCGGACCTCGCCGTGGCGCCCTCACGCTGGGTGCGGTTCACGGCCTCGGCCGCCTACAACGAGGCGATCTACAAGAACTACCGCAACGCGCAGGTGGCGCCCGAGAACCGCAATCTGACCCAGGTGCAGGACCTCACCGGGGTGCAACTCGCGAATGCGCCGCGGTTTATCTACAACCTGTCGCTCGACCTCGCTCGCCCCGTCGGCCTGCTTACAGGCGAGGACGAGGTCTACGCGCGGGTGGACTACAATCATCGCTCTTCGAACGACACCAGCGGCAGCAATTCGATCTACACCCGCATCCCCGGCTACGGTGTCGCTAATGCCCGCCTGGGCCTGCGGCTGGCCGATGGCCGGTACGATCTTTCCGCCTGGGCCACCAACCTCTTCAACAAGCGGTACTTCGAGGCGCTGAGCGCCTCGAACCAGGGCCTGATCACCGGCGCGCTCGGCAACGAGCGGACCATTGGGGGCACACTGCGCGTCAACTTCTGATCCCTTCCAAGCACAGGACCACTTCACATGACCACATTTCACGTCCGCGCGGTGCTTGCCGCCGTTCTCTCGACCACCGCGCTGTCCGCCCTCTTCCAGCCGCTCGCCGCGCAGGAAGGCGCTACGCCGCAACTGCAGAGCAGCAGCGCGTTCACCCATGGGCCCTTGCTCGGCAACGTCAGCGCCAGCTCGATCCGGGTCTGGGCACGGACCAGAGTGCCCGGCACATTCCAGGTGCTCTATTCGACCAATCCCGACCTGTCGCAGGGTCAACTATCTGCGCCGGTGAAGACCGACTGGGAGCACGACGCCACCGGTTGGGCGGAACTCAGCGGGCTCAAGCCCGCCACGCGCTACTACTATGCATTGGTTGCGGGTGGGGCGCCGGTCGACACGCGCGTGGGCGGTGCGGTCAATTCCTTCCGCACCCTGCCCGATGCGAGTGTCTATCGCGATCCGCAGCTCAACCCTGAGGGCCTGTTCAACTTCGCCTTCGAGATCGGCACCGGCAACAACCAGAACCCCGACCGCAAGAACCTGCCGCCAACCTATCGCCTGATGGGCGACAACCTCACCGGCAGGATCGATTTCCAGATCCAGAACGGGGATTGGATCTATGAGGACGGGCGCGACGTGACCGCGCCGCAATGGGCCACGGCCCGCGGCGTCGGCAAGCTGCCGCGCCGGGTCGAGCTGGCCCAGGGCATCACCGGCAACTGGGAGAACTACCGCCGCTACCTCGACGGCTCGGCCGACCTCGCCAGTTTCTATCGGAGCACCCCGCTGTTCATCACGCTCGACGATCACGAGATCCTCAACGACGTGATCGGCTCGGGCGAGGGCGGCTTCCGCGCCGACGCACGGGGCAAGCCGTTCCACCAGGACCTCGGCTCCCGTACCGATCGGGAGAGCGATGTCGAGCGCGCAGTCTACCGCGACCCGGCAGAGGCAGCGTGGGACGACTACGTCGGGTGGAGCAATCCGCACCCTGGCGGCGCACAGGCGATCCGCTTCGGAACGGCGAAGACAGTAGCAGGAAGCCACGTGCTTACCGACCCCTCGGCCGATTTCACCAAGCTCAACCCGGCGAAGACCTCGAACCTCCACGTGCTGTGGGGCTTCGGCAACACCGGCGTCTACACCATCGAAAAGGTGCTCGACGCCCATCATATCCAGCTCAAGGAGCCGTTCACCGTCACCGAGCAGGCGACATACTCCATCGGCAGCAATCGCTACACCAAGTTCCGCGTTGGCAACGCCGACATCTTCCTGCTGGACGCACGCTCCAACCGTACTCTGCAGGAGAAGTATGCGGACGGAACCGGCCCGGCCAAATCGATGCTGGGCGCGGCGGAACATGCCTGGCTGGTCAATGAACTGAAGGCGAGCGACGCGCAGTTCGTGTTCATCGTCTCCTCGGTGAACCTTGCCGTGCCGCACGACAACGGGGTTTGGGCGGGTAAGGGCCTCGCCAGCCAGCAGAAGGACGACGGCTGGACCGCCCAACTCACGGAGCGCGCGCAGTTGCTGAAGCTGGTAGAAGGTCTCGGGAAGCCGGTGTTCTTCCTCACCGGCGATCTCCACAAGAGCTTCGTGGCGCGGGTCGCACCGGGCGTCTACGACGTTGCGACCGGGCCGCACACGAGCAGTCCGCATCGGCTCACCGACGCGGGCGGGGCACCGCCGAGTGGCTGGTACAAGTCCGGCGACCGGCTGGTGAACATCCTGTGGTCAAGCAACCAGTACCGCAATGACAGCCCGCGCCAGCGGCGCGCGGGCAACGACTGGCCGATCTATACGGTCGTGAAGGTCAACAACGCCTACAACGTGCCCGACGCCAACGGCAAAGACCGCTGGATTGCTTATCCCGAACCTCAGGTGATCTTCGAGTTCCACGACGGGTACACCGGCGAACTGGTGTTTGCCCATTCCGTCTCCACATCAGATGCCAAGCGCGAAGCTGAGCCGGTCAGCCTTGATCGGGTCAAGGTGCTGAGCGGGATCGCGCCGTGAACGCCCCGGCCAGGATCAGCGTCGTCAGCGATGTCGCATCGGCTCCGGCCGGTGCGACCTCCCGCCGCGATCACGCAATCGCCCTCGGGCTGCTCGCTGTTGCTGCGGCCTATGCAACCGTGCGGTATAACCTGTTCAAGGGCGTGCCGTGGAGCGACTGGCCTGGCTACATCGCCAACAAGGCGCTCGCAGTTGCCGGACTCTGGCTGCTGGCGTGGGCTGCTTGGCGCAAGTTTAAGGGAGCGGGCAGTACGCGTGTGCCGATGGCTTGGGCCGGCTGCCTCATCCTGAGCCACGCGCTGGTCTCGTTTTGCCTGTTCGGATCTGCCTACTTCCCCAAATACTTCGCGGCGGAGAGGGTGAACCTGATTGGCGGCGTGTCATTGCTGACCGGGGCGCTCGCTGTCGCCCTGCTCGAGCTGGGGGCCCGAAGTGCGCCGAGTTGGCAATCTCGTTTGTGGCTGAGGTCACTTGCCGGACTGCTTGTACTGTCGACATTGCACACTGCATTGCCCGGGGTTTCGGCCTGGTTTACGCCGGCCGAATGGCCGGGACGCCTGCCGCCGTTGACACTGCTTGCCAGCGTGCCGGGCGTGCTTATCGGGCTGCGACTGCTTACGGCCTCGGCGAGATGGCCCCATAAGGGGCCTCACCGGCGATCTTGAGTTCGCCAGCGAACCGGAAGATCTCGCATGCCCGGCGGGGTGGTTCGTCGCGGTCAGCCGCATAATGAACCACGGCCATTTGCGCGACCTCGTCGGCCACCGCCGCGATCAGCCTGAAGCGCAAGTGCGAGATCTCTGCCGGTACCGAGACCAAGATCGCTCAGTTCTCGGGCATGCCTCAACCCGGGTGACGGAGAGAGTATATGCGCGTTACGCCCGATCTTCATGCGCGACGCAGCTGAAGCCTTAGACTGGTGAGCCGACGATCGGGTCTGCGCGGACGTGGGCTTGAGATGTCGGGTTCAACTTACCCGAGCGAACCCTGCGGAACGGCAACAAAAAGCCCCGGCGAACCAATTGGTTGCCGGGGCTTTTTGAATGGTGGGCGTAGGAAGGATTGAACTTCCGACCCCTGCGATGTCAACACAGTGCTCTACCACTGAGCTATACGCCCGAGCCATTCAAGCGCCCGGCCTTCCGGCTGGGCAGGAGCGGGCCTTTAACGGGGCCTCCCCGGCAACGCAAGGGGGTTTTGGTCGATGTGCGCAGTGGCCATTGGGCCGTTGCATCCGCACCCAACAAATATCTCCCCTAAACCTGCAGGCTGCCCGGCGCGCTGAACATCCGGTCGACCTCCATGACGAGGTCCTTGAGGTGGAACGGCTTCGACAGCACCTTGGCTTGCGGCGCTTCGCGGCTGGCCTTCAGGGTAACCGCGGCGAACCCGGTGATGAACATGACCTTCGTCGCCGGGCTCAGCTCGGCGCAGCGCTGCGCGAGTTCGATCCCGTCCATCTCGGGCATGACGATGTCAGAGAGCAGCAGGTCGAAATGCTCTTCCTGCAGCAGCGGCACCGCCGCCGTCCCGCGATCGACCGCGGCGACCGAGTAGCCCGCGTTCTCGAGCGCCCGGGCAAGGTAGGTCCGCATCGCGTCTTCGTCTTCGGCAAGGAGGATGCGGATCATGGACGCCTTCGCTGGTGTTCTTGGGAGACGAATCCACTACGCTGGAACCCGTTAAGAAATCGTCGTCCGCGCCTCACCGCGCCGGCTTTGACATGCAGCCCGCCGCGGTCCAGCCTAGCAGCATGAAGCTCGTGCCGACTGATGGAGATTCGCTTTCGCTGCAAGACCTTGGAGGCGCCACCTCAAGCGGAGGGGCGATTCCCGGAACTGCACGCGGCGCGCGCTGGGCCCAGTCGGGCGGGGCGCAGGGCGGCAGCGCGGCGGTGGAACCGGCCTGGGTGCTGGCGGCGCGCACGCCCTCGGCAATCCCGGTGCTGATTGCTGTGCCTCATGCCGGGCGGTGCTATCCGCCCGAAGTCAGCGACCGGCTGCGCAATCCGAACCACGCCGCGCTGCGGCTCGAGGATCGCATGGTCGACCGGCTCGGCGAAGCCATCGCGGAGCAGACCGGGGCCGCGTTGCTGGTGGCCCGTGCCCCGCGGGCGATGATCGATCTCAACCGCGCCGCCGACGATGTCGACTGGTCGATGTTCGCGCGTGAGCATGGCGAGGCGCAGCGGCCGGCGCCGCGCCCCGGGGGGCGGGCCGGTGGCGGGCTGGGGATCGTGCCGCGGCGGCTGCCCGGGGTGGGCGAACTGTGGAAGCGGCCGCACCGGCGCGCCGAGCTGGAGGCGCGCCTCGCGCAGATTCACGAGCCCTATCATGAAGAGCTTGCCACCCAGCTGGATCGGCTGCGCGATCGCTGGGGCGCGGCGCTGCTGCTCGATCTCCATTCGATGCCGCCGGTCGCGCCGCGCGGCGGTTCGGGCGCGCCCGAGTTCGTGGTCGGCGACCGTTTCGGGGCAAGCTGCGCCGGTACGCTGACCGCGCTCGCCTTCGCCTGGTTTGCCCAGGGCGGGCGGCTCGCGGCGCACAACCGGCCCTATGCCGGCGGCTATGCGCTTGATCGCCATGCCGATCCGCGCCGGCAGGTCCATGCCTTCCAGCTCGAGATCGATCGCTCGCGCTATCTCGATTCGCATCTCATGGAACCGGGCGCGGGGTTTGCCGCGATGGCCGGTCACCTGGCCGGACTGGTCCGCGCGCTGGCCGCCGAGGTCGCCGCGATGGGCCGCGTCGCGATCGCCCGCCGCAGTGGGACCGACTGGGCCGAAGCCGCGGAATAACGAGGGTTTTTGCCGCGACGAGCAATGGCCCGGGCGCTTCCCCGATGGGCAAGAAAAAACCACCTCGTGCACGCGGCACGAGGTGGCCAAGGTTCAGGGAGGAGGTGCAACAAGTGCACCAACCCGACTGGGCCATGAGGGAAGCACCAATCGGGCACCCTTCACATAACGCCCAGAGTTAAAAATTTCAACCGCGAACACGGTAAATCGCAAAAGGCGCCGCGCTAAACGTGTCGGCCGCGCCCGATCGCCGGGATTGACGAACAGGGCCCCCGCTGCACGCAGCGGAGGCCCCGGTCGTCGGCTCGGCGGAGCCGGATGTAGCGGGGTCGCAGCGGACCCGCAGTGATCGGCTCAGGCAGCGGGCGCGACAACCGGGCCCTTGCCCTGCTGGACCTGGCGTCCGAAGATCTCGCGGATCAGGTCGAGCGAGAACAGGTGCGCAAAAATCAGCGGCAGCAGTCCGTTCTGGTTCCATGTGCGCAGGACATCGCCGCGCAGCTCGCGCAGGGCCTCCTGGTTGACCATCTGGAAACCGCGGTAGACGAACGGCTGCTCGACGCCTTCCTGCTGGATCGCCAATTCGCCATCCATCAGCAGCTTGTGCTTGGCGAGCTCGTCCATGAACGCCTGGCTCTTCATCCCGGCCTGCTCGAACTGCTCGCAGAAGCCGAGCACGGCCTTGGTGCTCTCGCTCGGCTGGTCGCCGTCGAACAGCGGCTGGCCCTCGGTGAACTCGCCGACCAGGTCGGTGGTCGGATCGAAGCACAGCGAAAGCTCTTCGCTTTCGGGCGAGAGCTTGGCGAGGAGGAACGGATAGCGGCGCACGTAGGCCGGCAGGTAGATGTTGTCGGCAACCTGGCCCTCGCCGTCGACGAACACGTTCACGCCCTCGTTGAGGCCCATCAGCGCCAGCGGCACCGGGTTCTCGCCCGAGGAGAAAATGATCGGGAAATTGCGCGCGGCCATCGGGAATTCCTCAACCGTCAGCGGGACGGCATGGAAGCCCGCCAGCCACGGGGCGCGGTCGGTCGTCCGGCTGTGCCAGCTCGCATGGTCGCGGCTGTTGAGCGGCATCAGGTCCTGGTAGAACACGGGCAGGTTGGCTTGCGGCGCGCTGGCCATGGGTCACTCTCCGAAGTTGGCGCGCGGGGCGGGCCTTGATTGGGGGCGCGCGGGGGCACCCCGCGCAGGGCCGCAGGCTTTAGGCGCTGGGCGTTTGCGGTGCAAGTGCGCCCGCCGTGGGCGCCGCCCCGGCCAGCTCGCCCGGCCTGACGAGCTTGCCCGGGTTGAGCAGGCCGAGCGGATCGAGCGCGGCCTTGACCGCGCGCATCATTCCCAGCGCGACCGGATCACCCAGCCGCTCGAGCTCGGCGAGCTTGAGCTGGCCGATCCCATGCTCGGCGGAGAGCGAGCCGCCCCATTCGACGACCATGTCGTTGACCTTGGCGCTGATCGTCTTGCCGATGGTCTCCTGCCAGTGAACGCCGTCGGCGGTGTCCGCGGGCGCGATGGCGTGGAAGTGGACGTTGCCGTCACCCAGATGTCCAAAGGCGATCGCCTCGACCCCGGGGAATGCCGCCTCGATCTCGGCCGAGGCATGGTCGACGAAATCCGGCATCCGTTCGACCGGCACGGAGATGTCGTGCTGCACCGCCGGACCCTTGGCGCGCTCGGCCGGGGCGATGGAGTCGCGCAAGGTCCAGAAGGCCTCGGCCTGCGCCTCGCTGCTGGAGAACGCCGCGTCCGCCACGAGCCCGGCCTCGAACGCCCCGGCAATCGCCATCTCGACCCGCTCGCGCAGCGTCGCCGCGCTCGCGCTGTCGGCCACTGCCTCGAGCAGCACGTGCCAGGTGTGCTCCCCGGCGAGCGGCGTGCGGGCGCCTGGCAGGTAGTCGAGCACGGCCTCAAGGCTCGCCGCGGGCAGGACCTCGAACCCCTCCAGCGCCGTGCCGAGTGCATCGGCGCAATGGAGCAGGAGCCGCCGCGCCACCTGCAGCGAAGGCACCGCACACCACACCGCCACCCGCTCGGCCACCGCCGGCACCAGCGCAAGCGTCGCCGCGGTGACGATCCCGAGCGTGCCCTCGGAGCCGATCAGCAGCTGCTTGAGGTCGAACCCGCGGTTGTCCTTCTTGAGCGGGGTCAGCGCCGAATAGACGCTCCCATCCGCCAGCACCGCCTCGATCCCCAGGACCAGCGCGCGCATCGAGCCGTGGCGCAGCACCTGCGTGCCGCCGGCATTGGTCGAGATCAGCCCGCCGATCGTGGCCGAGCCCTTGCCGCCCAGCGTCAGTGGGAACCGCAGCCCCGCGCCTTCCGCGGCGTGGTGGAGGTTTTCGAGGATCACCCCGGCCTCGCAGGTGACCCGCCGCGCCTCGGGATCGAGGCTGCGCACCGCGTCCATCCGCCGCAGCGAGAGCAGCAGCGCCGCGCCGCTGGCGTCCGGCGTCGCGCCACCGCACATGCCCGAATTGCCACCCTGCGGCACGATCGGCACGCGATATTGCGCACAGATCCGGACCAGCGCCGCCACCTCGGCGGTGGATGCCGGCGAGGCGAGGGCGAGCGCCCGGCCGGTGTAGCGCCCGCGCCAGTCGGTCAGCCAGGGGGCGAGGAGGTCGGCATCGCTGGTCAGCCCGCGCGGCCCGAGCAGCGCGGCAGCGGCGGCAAGGAAGGCGGCGGGGTCAAGGACGGGGACGGCGGCGTTCATGTCCTGCCTATGGCACAGCCCCGCCGTCCCTGCCAGCAGGCGGCGCCGCGCCGCTCGCCCCGGGAGCCGGGTTGGTGCAGGTTTGACCCAAGCCAAGGTTCGCGCCAAGGCAATCACCAACGACAAGTAAGGTGCAGGGAAGTTAAGCGGGTGTTCAACCGCCCGGACTATTGGATCATGACACAGATTGATCAGGTGCGCCGTCTTTGCCCGGCGCCGGAACCGGAGTGACCCGCGCGCGATGAACCCGTTGGCAGGCCTGATTGCCCCGCTCCTGGCGGTGCTCCCGGCCACCCTGCCGGGAGGTGCGGCTCCGGCCGAGCCGGTCGAAGCCGCGCCGGCGGTCAGGGCGCAGCTGGCTTCGGTCGAGGCGCTGATGGACGCGGTTGGGACGCAGGACGATGCTCCCTGGGCCTCCTTCGCGGATATCGCCAAGGCCATGCGCCAGGCGGACAA
>Ga0105248_10008112_pt1 | contig 11527 bp, 14 predicted proteins | sample KBSS34metaG_FD_81524 | JGI IMG/M metagenome (GOLD analysis project Ga0105248, IMG submission 81524) | Switchgrass rhizosphere microbial communities from Kellogg Biological Station, Michigan, USA - KBS S3-4 metaG | ecosystem: Host-associated > Plants > Roots > Rhizosphere > Soil | place...
ATCAGGTCGATGAAATTCGCAAGTCAGAAGAGATTTACGGCTCAAAGGCGAAGCAACTACCGGTTGTCGGCTATCCACTGACAGAGCGCATTTATCGCGAACATCAACAATATTTATTGGACAATGCCGATCGCAAAAAAGAAAAACCTATCTGTCTGGTTGCACCAACCTGGGATTATGCCAGTCGCTCTTCGCTCTTCGACGTATGCCTCGACGATATGGTTGCCAGCTTGGCCAAAAGCGACTTCGAAGTCTGGCTCAGACCGCATCCCGAGTACGTCAAACGCTTCCCGGATCGTATGGAAAAAATTGTCAAAGCCTGCGCCAAGACTAAAAACGTCATGACCAAACTGGATCTTGGCTCGATGTATTGCTTACACGAAGCCGACATTGTAGTTACAGATCATTCGAGCATTTCCATGGACTATGTGCTGGGCACCGAACGACCAGTCGTCTTCGTCAACACGCCGCTGCGGGTGGATAACCCCGAAGTGGGCAAACTGGGTCTTGAACCGGTGGAAAACACATATCGATCACAGCTGGGTAAAGAGTTAGCTGTTATTGATTTGCCAAAAATAAATGAGGCTTTGAAAGAAAGTTTTGAAGGCCGCGCCGCCTTTAAAGAACGTGTACCGGCTCTGCGCGATAAACTAATCGCCAACTGGCAGAAGGCACCTGAAGTGGGTGGTCAATACATTCTCGGCCTGATGGAGAAACAATGACTTTCGATTGGAACGCAGTCTGGGATCGCCATGGTGAAATGGAGAGCGATGACCACATGGAAGTTAGCGGCTTCCATAGCTTTCGCGATGTGGATACACAGGCATGTGCAGGCAAATTGATTGAGCTCCTAAAAATCGAGCCCGAGGACACCGTTCTGGAAATCGGTTGTGGGGCCGGTCTGGTAGGCCGCCATCTGGACAAATATTGTCGCTACATCGGCTCAGATCGCTCGCCTTCAATGGTGCGCAAAACAATAAAACTGAATGGTTTTAGTGCTCTTACAATCGACGCCGACAATATAATTTTCAAAGACAAATCAATCGATCATATTTTTGCCTTTAGTGTCTTCCATTATTTTCCCAGTTATGACTACGCAAAAAAGGCTATGTCCGAAATGCTGCGCGTAGCTCGCAAGTCTGTCTGTGTCTCAGATATTCCCAGAGACAGTCATGACTCAAATCACTTACTGTTTGATGAAGAGTTCTTCCCTGGTTGGAAAGTTTCTTCCGGATTGTATCAGCGCGAACACCAGCGCTATACCGCGCATCTGCTCCTTGACTAAAGGCTCAGAGAGAGAAAACTAACTCTATCGCTCATTGGCTAAGCCGCGGTACGCGTGTGATGCTATCACGCACAATCTTTCCGTCTTTGTCGACATGGGATTGCGAGGAAATAAAATACCCAGGCTCCGGAATACAGCTTTGAATTATCGCAGGCTTGTGAGTACGTTTATCCATTTCTACAAACGCGTCACTACCGTTTGCATAGTCCAAGCGGACGTATGTAGGCACATCTGCCCCGTTGACGTGTTCGTAGAGTGTTATTTTATTTGGCCCATGTTCAGGATATTGATCTGTTTCCAGCAATCGACCATTATTGGGATTGCGCAAACTTATGGTCGTGCTGTCCGATGTTTCGGTGATCGTAGCCTCAATCGAACAACTAGGAAGGTGGGAGGAAGAGTGGGGCGAAGAATGTGGCCGTGACGTAGCTGCCTGTTGTGCGCAATCGTCCCTCATTTGGTCATGGGCCAATCTGGCCACCTCCGCCATATTATCTCGCAGTACGTATCTGAATGTAGTATCGTTGGGCATAAGTTCCATGAGTCTATCTCCAGTGGATAAAGTGCTAATGCGGCCTGTTTATGCGGTGCATGCGGCCTGTCCAGGTGTCGACCTCAAAATATTGACGGCCTCCGTGGGCATCGGTCAAAGTAACTGACTGGGGACGACCCTGAGGACCAAATTTTGTGTAGGCAGACGAACCGTCGGGGTTGTGCCTTGTCACTGACAATGCTGACGTATAGCCGAAAAAGGAAGGATCATAAAGAACCAAATCAGTGGATCCGTTAGCATGGTGTAGTTCCTTACGTGTCAAAGACTGGTCCTGTGCCGAGTACGTAAGGACAGCCAGGTCGCCATTTGCAAGCTTTATACGCTCGCCAAGCAATCTTCCAGCGACGTCGTAACGCATCTGATCATGTGTTTCTATAGCGCCATTTGCCAATGTAACTTGATCAGTCAGTTTACGGCCGTTCGCAGGATCGAAAGTCGAATGTTCAGTGCGGCCATCTTTGAAGTGAATATCCGACATAACTTCAAGCCCGGTATGTTTATCAAATTGCACTCTCTCACTGGTAACAGAAAGGGTTCTCTTACCCACAACAGGCCTTATCATCAGAGCTTCAGAGGACTGAATCTCATGATTGCCGACTACTTCTCTCAGGATGCGCTGTTGCGTGTGCGGATCGTACTCCGAGTGCGTGCGATTGCTATTGAAGGCACCGGTCCTATCCTCAGTCAACAGATGACCGGTAGTTCTGTCAAACTGCTGCACCAAACGGCCTGCTGAGGCACCCACAGCTCCGCCGCCATCGCTTGATTGAGCAGGATTGATCACACAGATGCGCTGTTTGGGACAGTCGTTGCCATGCTTAGCGCCAATCTCCAGATGAGGCATGAAAGTGGCGGCAGTGCTCGCTGGAGTAATGTCGGCGGCCGGCCCAAGCATCTGGCGGCGGTCTGACAATTGCCCCTGTTGTAAGGCGTCGGAGAGAATATGGTCGCCCCGGCCCTGATTGGGGGGTGCCATCTCAACAAAATTTCCGGGACGTTCAGACATTATTTTTTCCTCTCAGTGTCGGTATGTTAAATGGCGAAGAACAGAATTTTCCAGGTTACATGAAGCAGACGATGCTAGTGAGCCGTGTTTACCTGGTGCATCTTGTGTGTGTGTGAATCGGCCTCAAAATATTTATGATCGCCGTGGGTGTCGGTCAAAGTGACAGAGTGGGGATGACCATTCTCGAATTTTGTAAAAGCAGATGAACCGTCGCGGTTGAGTTTCGTGACCGACACAATTCGAGAATCGTAGGGGGAGAATCCTTCGTAATCCACTACATCAGTGGATCCGTCGCTACGATAAAGTACTTTTCTAAGTGATCCGAAACTGTCTTCAATGGCGCTAATAATCGCCACGTTTCCGTTGGCATAAGCGATTCGCGCACCAATCAGCCTACCGTTGTTACCATAACGCAATTGGTCGATGGTCTCTTTTGTACCGTTGGCTAGTGTTACTTGGTTCATCACTTCGCGTCCGGTGGTCTTGTCAAAAGTTAAATGCTCCCTGCGCCCATCTGTATAGTCGACGTCAGATGCAAGGATTTGCCCGGTGTGTTTGTCATACAACACTTTTTCTTCGCACGAAAATCCGGATCTACTGCTCAGAGAAATATCGGCAAAATTTCTGTCGTTGGAAGAACTCTCATGCCAGCCGATAGTCTCTCGCAGGGTTAACTGTTGTGTATGAGAGTCAAATTCCAGGTGGCTAGCAGTCCAACTGCCTGTACTTTTGGAATCTACACTGAGCACATGCCCCGTGCGACGATCTAACTCTTGCGCCCAGGCTTCAATTTCTGAGTCACGATGCTCTAATTCGTATGGCTAGGGAGAAGGACTGCCCTTACAAATGCGCTGCTTGGGACAATCGTTGCTATGTTCGTTTGCTAATTCCACGTGCGGCAATGTTGTTGCGGCGGTGACGCGAGGGGTAATGACCGGATCTGGACAGATCCTGAGACGATCGTCCAGATGCTCTCTCTGAAAAGCATTTGCTGCAATCTGATTAGTACCTTTAACGTTCATACTGGTGGCATCGTCGTGACTTGAAAGTCTGTCGCTCATATCCAAATCCTCAAAGCAAAATTTGTGGTAGGGCTCGGTAATTACGCTCTAATGCTGCAGCGGCAGCGCTGGCCTTATTGCGATAATGCGAGCGGGCCCCTCGGTCTACAACTCATCTCAGAGCATGGCTCGTTGCCGCTCACGGTTTTAAGTATTTTGTGGGTGTCGGGATCAAAAGTTGAGTGTGTGATTCGACCGTCGGGATGGACAATGTCGACCGATTTCACAACAGAGCCCGGACGTGTCAAGTCAAAGGTGACTACGGATAGAGTTTGGTCAGCACTCAGTGAACGCCATTCGTTCACTCTGCCTTGTTTGTCGTGGCCAAGGGTAACCTTAGATCCGTCTGGCTTCAAAAATGAAATCGGATGTTCATCGATAACGCATTCCGGTAACATTTTAGTTTCACCAGCCGGTACACGCATTCCGTAGTGGACGCCATCATTCGTGGGCATCTGGTAAAAGCCGCGTGCGCTCACTTCAGCTGCTAAATGGTCAGGAGTGGTCGGCACGGCGGTTTGAATTTCAGATTGGTGATGACGATCCATTGTTGCTTCTCCCATTTACTAAGTGACCTTGGGGTCGTTTGCCATGACACAGTATCGATCGGGACTTGTAGCAGAGCTGTAGCACGAGCATTTCATCGTTGTTGCGCCCAGGTAAATTGGCGGTTAGTCATACCAGCCCGGTTTGTTATTGCCCGCCAAGTAACCAATCGAAAATACGAGGGCCAAGTTCGGCTTCCTTCTCGCTTTCGATAATTTCGCTTCTCGTACGCGACGTTAACTGCATCTTTCCAGTCTGAGGATCAGCTGCAAAAAATTGACTATGGCCATGGTTATCGCGCAGGGTGACAAATTTTGGCCTGGCATTCGTATCATCAAACTCCACCGACGAAGACGACCCGTCCTTGTGCCATGTATTCACAATATTTGAGTGCGGCGAGAAGGAGGAGCCGCCATATTGCACCTGCACCCTGGTACCGTCTGGCTTGAGCAAATCTTTTTCTAACAGCTCGCCCGTACTGGAGTTGTATCTTAGGTGTCCTGTCTCCCCGTTGGAATATCTAAAATTTTGGGATAGAAGGCGGCCGGTAGGACCGTATTGCATCAGGTCGTAACTCTCCGTAGCTCCGTTAGCAAAACGTACGCTGTTACTGATCATGCGACCTGTATCCTGATCAAAAACACTCTGCTCACTACGACCGTCCTGATAGCGGACATCTGAATTTGCAATTCGTCCAAAGCGTGGGTCATATGTGAGCTGCTCAGTCAGGGATGTGTCAGTCCGGGCCCACGGAGAATCAACAATATGCTTAATCTGAGCTTCATGAGCACCGAAAATTTCGCGCATCGTCGCTCTGTGAGTATGCGGATCATATGTAGTCCGGGTGCGGGTGCTGCTGCGGCCATCTGCATCGATGTGGTCTTCAAAAAGCATATTGCCCGTTCGCCTATCAAATTCCTGGTGCTGCGAGGTTGAATTGGCACTGCCATTGGCAGCGCCTGGATCTGTGACGCAAACTCGGTCTTGAGGACAGGTTCTGGTATGGCCACCAAGTTCAAAATGCGGCAAAACACCAAAAGGGACAGGCGGATTAGCGCCATCCTGCGTATTGTCGATGTATGCACCAGGTCTGGGAAGTTGCCGACTATTCACCAGATAGTCGCGCGACCAGGCGTTAACCACAGATTGGGCCGCGGCTTCTGCAGCGCTGTCATGGTACTGGTTATCGTCCCTAAATCTCATTGCTAATTCCTCACAGGAAAATTCTGATCTAAGTATTAATGGCCGAAAGCGGCGTGCATTTTGCCCTGGCTGTCGGCAACAAAGAGTTGCTCTTTGCGCCCCGGCACTCTCAGAGTGACTGTTTGGGGACTGTGGGTAATAGGAGAAAATTTGACAAGAGTGGTCGTGCCGTTGGTTTCGACGGTTTGAACGTAATCAGGCTGACCAGCTGAAGTGATGGAATATTGGACAAATACAGTAGCACCGTCCACGCGGGTCATCTTCTTAGAAGAAGGAGCCCTGGTGCCTGTCGCGTAATACAAGACGGCAACATCACCATTGGGGTATGTGATAACTTCGGACTGACCGACGGATGCTTGAGCAAACGAAGGTTCAGTCTCTAGAGAACACTTCGATTCCTTAGCGCGGAGACTGCTTGGCGGTGCCACGCAATCGGCGGCGAAACTAACTGCGGCAAGATTTTTAGTGCGGTCGGAAGCATGGGTAAGGAGCTGTTGCGAATAGAAAGGCTCGATGTTCACTACTCTGTCCTCAATTGGGGGTCGCTTGCCACAATTGAAGTATCAGTCGACTGCTGTTGCAGCGTTGTAGCAGGGAAATATCATCACTGTGCCGGCTGCCGTTTAATGTTTGGTTCTAATGCGTGGCCCTTGAACCGCTCCAGGTTTTGATAACCTTGCGCGTATCGGCATCGAAGACAGCGTGTGCTAACGTGCTACTAGTGCGGTGCAGTACGCAAGTTAGGCGAATAAGATCGCTGTTCCTCAGAGTACTTGATACCGTTGTCATCCAACCATTTCTTCAAGGGAGAATCCGGTTCAGTGATAATGCAGTCGTCTTCATCAATTTGTACTGCTCGGTGCCAATTGCCGAGCTGATGAGCAATTCTGCAGGCCTGCGAGATATCTTGCGGCCGAACCACCAGCACCGTTTCGGCCTTGGCTCTGACGTTGATAGTCTTGGTCTCACTATTAAATAGGGTATCGCCGTCATGGAGGATTGTGCCTCGAGGTAGCGACAAGACTATCTCAGTGCCCTGATCAGTTTTGTACTTACCGCGAGGCTTGCTGCGCTGGTCCCAGGTAAGCTCAATTGTTTCAATTGAGCCTTTCGGCTCTTGTTTTACGAGAAGCGTGTTCAATACGAGGTCTGACATATTTAATTCTCATCACTAAAAGAGGAAATAACGTTGGCTCAAAGGCAAAGTCGACGCCGGTTCACAAGTTAGCAAGACTCCGTCGGCAGTTACTTTGTAGGAATCCGGATCTACTGAAATATTGGGTGTAGCATCATTGTGCTTCATATCAGCCTTCGAAATACGACGGCAGTTCTTGACGGCTACGACTTTTTTTGCAAGTTTCAAGAATTCAGGCACTTTATTGCTCAGGCCGGCCTGAGACATAAAAAGCAAGCTCGTGGCAGCTAAGGCTCGCCCATATGATCCAAACATTGGCCGCGGAAAAACCGGCTGCGGCGTAGGAATAGAAGCGTTTGGATCACCCATTTGGGCGAAGGCAATCACGCCTCCTTTGATAACCATTTCTGGCTTTACTCCGAAGAATGCCGGTTTCCAAAGTACAATATCGGCCAACTTTCCGGGCTCTAGAGAACCAACATGTTCAGACACTCCATGCGCGATCGCAGGATTGATGGTGTATTTAGCAACATAACGCTTTGCTCTGAGGTTGTCGTTGCGCACGCTGTCCTCGGGCAACCGACCTCTCTGCTTTTTCATTTTATCTGCGGTTTGCCAGGTTCTAATTATCACTTCACCCATTCGGCCCATTGCCTGGGAATCAGACGAAAACATAGAAATTGCCCCAAGATCATGCAATATGTCTTCCGCCGCTATTGTTTGGGAACGGATGCGTGACTCAGCAAAGGCAATGTCCTCAGGCACGCTCGGATTTAGATGGTGGCAGACCATGAGCATATCGAGGTGTTCTTCAATTGTATTGACAGTGAAGGGGCGAGTTGGATTGGTGGAACTCGGCAGTACATTTTTGCAACCGGCGATTTTGATGATGTCGGGCGCGTGGCCGCCTCCGGCGCCTTCAGCATGATAGGCGTGGATCGTTCTGTTGCCAATTGCACGAAGTGTATCTTCGACAAATCCTGACTCATTAAGTGAGTCGGTGTGAATAGTGGGTTGGACATCATACTGATCGCAGACATTTAAGCAAGTATCAATTACTGCCGGAGTGGTGCCCCAATCTTCATGCATCTTTAGACCGCAGGCGCCGGCCTCAAGCTGCTCAGCTAAGGGATCGGGCAGGCTGCCATTACCCTTACCGAAAAATCCGAGATTGAGCGGAAACGCATCCGCACTCTCATACATACGATGAATAGCCCAGGGACCAGGAGTACAGGTGGTGGCGTTAGTTCCCGATGCCGGTCCGGTACCGCCGCCAAACAGCGTAGTCACGCCCGTGGCAATAGCAGTTTGACATAACTGAGGACAGATGAAGTGCACGTGACTGTCAATACCGCCGGCGGTAGCAATACGATTTTCTCCGGCGATGATTTCGGTCGCAGCGCCAATGGTCATGCCGGGAGAAACTCCGGCCTGTGTATTTCTATTTCCGGACTTTCCTATGGCATGGATTTTGCCATCTTTTATACCGATGTCCGCTTTGTAAATTCCAGACCAGTCTAAAATCAATACGTTGGTGATAACCAGATCTAGAGCGCCATTCTTACTGGTTGCTTCAGGATCTTGGGCCATACCATCGCGAATTGTTTTGCCGCCACCAAAGGTTACTTCCTCGCCATAGACGGTGAAGTCTTTCTCCACTTCAATAATAATATCGGTGTCGGCTAAGCGAAGGCGGTCACCGGTCGTTGGACCATAAAGAGAAGCATACCGGGATCGTGAAACCTTGAATGACATTACTTCTCACCTCCTGGCGCAGTAACACATATCACGACTGAAATAGCCGCGAATAAAGATTTTCATGCCTGACACAGGCAGACTCATGTAAAGGCGCAAATCCTCCGCCGATGTCGTTGATGGAGGCATCCAAACAAATTGCCGTCTTCTTGGCGATATCGCTGCGCAGTCGTGTAAGAATGCGCTGGCCGTCAGTATGTCCCAGTGGTACAAGGCGCACGCATGCGGAAACAAGGGATCCCATGGAGGCGAGCAAATAAGCGGCTACCGATTGACTATTGCCCAGGCCACTGCTGCCACAAATCCAGCCAAAGGCGCTGCAGTGGTGAATTTGTTCGCCAGGGGGTGGTGCCCCGATCCATTTAGCATCCAGGGCCAATTGCATCAGTCGCCGGCCCATGCTTGTAGAGGCAGCCAGTGATTCTGAAGTCCATTTGATTGCTGACAGATACTCATTCAATTGGCAGAATAGACTATTGTCCATTTCGATCGCCGCCTTGTGAGCGAGTGCACAGGCCGAACCTTCAATAGGAGCAATTTTTAGCTCGAAAAGCATCGATAGCGCTTGATAAACTTCCTCAGCATCATTGAGCTGACCATCTTGAACCCAGGTCTCAAGCCCCCAGGAGTGTGAATAACCGCCAATAGGCAAGGCAGAATCAGACATCTGCTGCAACATCAATAGAGAGTCAAGCATATCATCGGCCATCTCTAAAATCTGTCAGTTTTTTCGTCGCCTCTTCGGTCTGAGTCTCGAGAGAACCTTCAACCAGTCGATTGAACCCATAAATAATTCGCGCGCCCGCTATCGGCACAAGCTCAACCGAATGCGATTGGCCTGGTTCAAATCGGATCGCTGTTCCTGACAGAATATTGAGACGTTTGCCATACGCTCCCAGGCGATCGAAGTCCAGCGCTCGATTGACTTCGAAAAAATGGAAGTGAGAACCGACTTGCACAGGGCGATCACCGGTATTTTTCACTACCATCGACACTGACTGCGCGCCGGCATTAACCTCAATGTCCTCTGATTCAAGAAAATACTCGCCGGGCTTCATATATCACCGGATAGGGTTGTGGAGCGTAACAAGTTTTGTACCATCCGCAAAAGTCGCTTCAACCTGAATCTCTTCCACCATGTCAGCCACTCCGTCCATCACGTCTTCACGACTGAGGATCTTTAATCCATCGCTCATCAAATCAGCAACTGATCTTCCATCGCGCGCGCCTTCAAGTACTTGAAATGTCAGGAGAGCTACTGCTTCCGGATAATTTAGCTTCAGGCCGCGACCTCGTCTTCGCTCGGCCAGTTGCGCCGCAGTAAAAATCATCAGCTTTTCTTGTTCTTGAGGACTGAGATGCATTTTCGTACTATCCTATTTGCGATTGAATATCTTAGTATATTTTTGGCTGCATGCTAACGTACAAAATATTGATACGGAGCAAAAACGAAGAATGACCAAAGTAAAAAATGAAACTATCAGAATCGGCATCGGGGGACCGGTCGGCAGCGGAAAAACGGCGCTGGTAGAGGCTTTGTGCCGGCGTATGAGCAAAAGCTATTCCCTTGCCGTTGTCACTAATGACATCTACACCAGGGAGGATGCCGAGTTTCTGGTGCGCAGCGGAGTTTTGCCGGCTGAGCGTATTGTCGGCGTGGAAACAGGCGGGTGTCCTCATACGGCCATCCGCGAAGATGCGTCACTGAACATCGACGCACTGAAAGAGCTAGAGGGCAGGTTTCACCCTGACCTCGTATTTTTGGAATCAGGTGGAGACAATCTTGCCGCTACGTTCAGTCCTGAATTAGTCGACGCATTCATTTATGTGATTGACGTAGCAGAAGGAGATAAAATTCCGCGGAAAGGCGGTCCGGCCATCAGGCGGTCAGATCTATTGATCATCAACAAGATTGATCTGGCACCTTATGTCGGCGCCGATCTGAAAATTATGGAAGCCGATACCAAGCGCATGCGCGATCAAAGACCGTACATTTTCACCGACATAAAACATGATCACAATGTAGACGCTATAGTTGATTGGATCAAAACTAGCGTTTTGTTTGAAACCAACGCCAATGTCTAATGTCGGTGAGGCCTCTATAACTGCCGCTTGCAATGGTGGGCGCACGGTGATCACGCAACAATTTGGCAAGTCGCCACTGCAGGTGCATCGTCCTCTATATCTGGAAAATAGTATTCATCCAACGATGTATTTGCGTACTCCATCGTCTGGTCTTTTGGACGGAGATGTTCACAGACTGGCCGTCGACGTACAAGACGACTCGCAGTTAGAAGTGCGCACACAGGCCTCAACACTTGTGTATCCGGGCGAGTCGGCCCAGCATGTGAGTATCAGGGTAGGCAATAATGCCACACTAAAATTTCTTCCCCATCCAATTATTCTTGCCAGAGACGCTCGATTTTCACAGACAATAGAAGTGATTCTGGAAAATGACAGTAAATTGCTTATGGTCGATCATTGGGCAGCCGGAAGAATAGCGATGGGAGAATGCTGGCAATTTGCTTCTTATTCTGCGAGTGTTCGAATCAAGCGCGATTCGAAGCTGGTATTTGTCGAACGCTGGTCACTCAAGCCGAGCGTCGACCAAATTGAGCACCCATTTATCTGCGCTAATTTTAGACAGTTTCGTACGATCTTCCAGTTTGGAATTTCTGATGCAGATATTCCAAATTTAATACCGGGCCTGGAAGATTGTTGCGAGAGAAGAACCGACTGGACTATGCAAAAAGGCCAGGACAAAATAAAGCGAAGTGCTTTTGATTGATGCTACTTCTTATCTAAGAAGCGCATAAATTCACGCTTACTGCCCTGGAAGTCGGACGATGGCCGAGCCAGATTTTCCTTGACGCCAAGATCCACACGCACTTCAAAAAATGCCGGAGTTTCGGCGGCGAGAAATCTGTCCAGGGCCGAGTCCAGACTTTCAACCGAACCCAGACAGTGACTATATTTGTAACCG
>Ga0105248_10008116_pt1 | contig 11526 bp, 11 predicted proteins | sample KBSS34metaG_FD_81524 | JGI IMG/M metagenome (GOLD analysis project Ga0105248, IMG submission 81524) | Switchgrass rhizosphere microbial communities from Kellogg Biological Station, Michigan, USA - KBS S3-4 metaG | ecosystem: Host-associated > Plants > Roots > Rhizosphere > Soil | place...
ACAAATGGTTCTGTGATGCGGTACGGCGGGCGGGACTCGGCATCCGCTGCGACGGCCGCGTGTTGTGTTCGTCGGTTCGCCAGGGCACCGACCTGCTGGCGATGACCGGCGGGAGCATTCAGCGCACGTGAGCGCCGGCTCGACACCTTCGCCACGGGTCCTGGTCGCGATGCCCACGCGCGGCACGGCCTACGCGCCCAGCGTGCTCCGCGCCGCAGACCTGGCGCGGCATTTCGGATGCGAGCTGCTGCTCGAAATCGGACGCCCGATCGAGCTCGTGCGAACGCGCGTGGTCTCCCGATTCCTCGAATCCGGCGCAGAGCACCTCCTCACCATCGACGACGACATCGTCGCGCCCGATGGCGCGGTGGATCGGCTGCTGGCGCTCGGGTCGGCGGTGGCGACGGCGCCGTATCCGATCGCGCTCGACGGCCGCCTGGTGTCGAGCGTGAAGGGCGTGGGAGATGAACAGTGGATCGCCGCTCCACCAAACGAAGTGTTCGCGGTGAGCCACACAGGACTCGGCTTCACGCTGATTCACCGCGATGTGTTCGCGAAGATGCGCACGCCCTGGTTCCAGTTCGGCGCGGGCAGCGCAGGTCACGTCATCGGTGAGGACGTCTGGTTCTCGAACGGCGTCACGCAGGCGGGGCTGCAGATTCTCTGCGATGGTTCGGTTCGCTGCAGTCACTTCAAAGAGGGACTGGATCTGCTGAAGCTCGCGCGCTGGTGAAATCAGGAACCGGACCGCGGCTTCAGGCGGCGCTGCCCACCGGCGCTGACATCGACTCGATCAACCCGCTCCGTCGGAACGACCGGAACTGGCGCGCGACGCGGCGCAGGCTGTCGCCGGCCGGTGCCGCGCCGTCGCCCGCCTGCCATGCCGCGAGAGCCAGCAGCGTCTCCCAGACGTCGGGCGGAACTGTGGAAGGCGCCGCTTCTGCTTTCAGCATGCGGTGAGCCAGCATGGCCCGGCCGGCGGCGAGGTGGACCGCAACTCGTGTGACCACGGCGGGTTCCGCAGCCGACTCGGAACGGAGCAGCGCGTCCCACTCTTCAGCAATCCGGGCCCAGGTGTAGTGCGTCCACGCTCGGACGAGCGCCCGCTCGCTCATCGCCTGCCACCGATCGTCATCAGTGAGAAGCGCGACGCAGGCATCGACAAACGCTTGCTGGTACTCGGCGCTTTGCGGATTGCCCGGAATGCAGACTCCTCCGTCGCCGACTGTTTCGGGCAACGCGCCAAGTGCGGACGTCACGATCGCGCAGCCGGAGGCCTGGGCCTCGACAACGGCGATGCAGAACGTTTCCGCGAAGTGGTTCGGGTAGGCCAGCACGCGCGACTGCCGAAGTCGATCGGCCAGTTCCAGTTGCGGGACCGTCCCGATCAGATTGACACCTGGCTGCTTCGCCTTGCGATACAGCCCGCGGAATTGCTTGCGGTCGTCGGCCTCCGAAACGCCGTAGACCTTCATGCTGCTGAAGACGTCGAGCTCAGCGCCCGGGCAGGCGGCGCGAATTCGCGGGAACAGATCCAGCAGCACATCAAGGCCGCGGAACGGCGTGCTCGCGTACGCGAGCCGGCGCTCGCGCACGCCCGGCGCGGTCAAGGGACGCGGCGGATCGATCGCCGAGGCGGCGGTGCCGAGCCTCGTGCGAACGATCTGGGCGGCAGGTAATCCGTGGTGCTCCTCGAACGTCTTCGCCTGCCAGTCGCTCTGCAGCATGAACAGATCGATTCGTCTGCGGGCGCGCTCGTCGCCGAGCCCTTCGAAGAACGCCTGATCGAAGGCGTCGCCCGTCCACAGGATCTGCAGCGGCGCGAGCCGGATCTGCCCGAGCATCTTCCACGATCGCACCCCGACCAGGACGTCGGGTCGGCCGGACAGGCATCGACTCGCCAGCGCTTGCCATCGCGCGTACTCCACGCCGTCGAACAGCCCCGGCTCGTCGCAATTGTTGAACACGACGACGCGATGCCCCAGACGCGTCAGCGCCTCGGCGAGATAGACGATGGCGCTCTCGGTACCACCAAGGCCGCGCGTCCTCGGCGTGCGCGCGTCAAAGACGATGCTGTTCGGCTGGTAGAAGAAGATCGTGAGGGCGCTGGAATCATCGCCCGACGCCCGGCTGCCGAGCGTCTCGCCCGCCAGCTGTCCGACGCGGGCGATCGCCGCCGTCTCGTCCGGCGACAGGCACAACGCCTCGGCCGCGGCGTGCAGAGCGCCGGCACGATCCCCGGTGGCTTCGAGGGCGGTGGACAGGTTCCGCGCCGCCTCGTACGTGGGGTGCGCGGCAATGCTCGTCCGAAGATGAGCGATCGCGCCGGAGACATCACCCAGGCCGAGCGCGATCGCTCCGGCGAGCGCGGGCACATCCACGTCCGATGCGCGATCGATCGTGGCGAGGCACGCACGCGCCTCGTGAAAGCGGCGCTGCCGCGCGAGGATGCGCGCGCGCAGGTAGGGCGCGTTGCCAAACGATCCGACCTGTTCGAGATCGGTCAGCGCCGCGGTGTCGTTGCCTGCGTCCTGCTGGATGCGGGCTCTCAGAAGCAGCGACTCGAGATGCCGCGGGCTGTGCTCGATCGTCTCATCGAGGCGCGCGATCGCCTCCGCCGCCCGGTCCTGGCGCCAGCACAGATCGGCCAGGTTCGATGCCGCGATCGCATAGCGCGGGTTGTTCGCCAGCGCCCGGCGGTAGGCGCGTTCGGCGGCGACGGTGTCGCCGAGCAGGCGATGGACGTTGCCCTCTTCCAGGGCGATTTCCGACGCGAGCTGCGGCAGCAGCCTCGCGGCCTTGCCCAATGCCGACAGCGCCTGTCGATGCTGTTTGAGACGAACCAGGCAGAGCGCGATCCAGAACGGCGTGTCGCGGAATCGGGGCGCGAGCGCGAGAACCCGTTCGAAGCACGGCAGCGCCGCGTCCGGCTGGCCGACCTCTGCGTACTGGACACCCAGTTCGTAGTGCATCTGCGGATCGGTCGAATGCTCTTCGACCTTCTTGAGGCCCAGTCGCAGGTAGGCCTCGGCCTTGGCGCGCAGCACGTCCTGATCGCCGGCCTTGCCGAAATGGTGAATCACCCACGGTTCGCGTCGCGCGACAATGGGATGCGACGGATCGGTCGAGACGATCGTCTCGTGCACGCGGTTCCGGAAACGCAGCCATGGCCGGTTGCGAAACAGCCGCAGGCACTCGACGTCCAGAAACCCCGCGAACGGCAGCCCCTCGTCGTAGCCCCCGGAGCCCGCCTGCCAGCCGACGACGGTACCGGACGCCAGGTAGTGACGTTGAGCGACGAGCACGAGATTCGCCTCGTCGCGGCACAGCGCGGCGCGGATCGCCGCATGATCGCGCGCGGCAATCGATTCGTCGGCATCGAGCGACAGGATCCAGTCGCCGGTGGCCTGCTCCACGCTGAAGTTCCTGGCCAGGCTGAAATCGTCCTGCCAGGCGAATTGAAACAGGCGCGCGCCGAAGGCGCGGGCGATCGCCGGCGTGCGATCGCTGCTGCCAGTATCGACAATGACCACCTCGTCGACCAGACCGCGCACCGATTCGAGGCAGCGAGTGAGATAGGCCTCCTCGTTCCGGACGATCATGCACAGGCTCAGTGTCGGCGTGTCGGACATATCGTTGGGGGGCGCGGGGCTCGGTTTCGTTCGAAGGGAATCCATGCTCTGCGGTGCACGATCAGCGCCAGCGCCGATCCGACGGCTGGCAAGCTTCTCGCTGCAGCGCAGGGAATGGAGCAGCAGATGCCGCGATTGATCGTGAACAGCGAAGAGCAAATGCCGGCGGAATGGCCGGAATCATGGGGTCCCCTGCTCAGCAGGCTCGAGCAGGAGGCGGTCTCGCGAGGCGAAGTAGTGACGGAGGTTCGATTCGACGGTGTCGACGAACCGACATTCTGGCAGCCGGCACAGGTCGATCGGCCGCTCCTCGACGTGGCGCTGGTCGAGGTGATGACGGCACCGCAGGGCGGCCTGCTCGACGATGCGCTGGTGCAGGGGGCCGTCGCGGCAGGCACCCTGGCGGCGGCCGCCATCGAGACCGGCGAGGCATTTCGCGGGACCAACCCCGCCACGGCGAATCAGCAGCTGGCCGACCTGTGTGACGGCGTCCGCTCGTTGATCGCGCTCTCGAGCGCCGCGGCCACCGCGGTGGGCGTCCGTCTCGACGAACAGGACTGGAATGGCCGCTCCGGCTCGAAGCAGATGGCCGATCTCGGCCGACAGCTCGAGTCGATCATCGAGGCCCAGCAGTCGCAGGACTGGCTCACCGTGGCCGACATTCTGGAGTACGACTTCCATCCCGCGCTGAATGCCTGGCGGCCGGTCTTCGAGACGCTCCGCACCGCCGCGTCACCCGCCTCGAAGCCGCTGACGAATTGACTCAGCGCCCCTGACGCGAGAGCCCTTCGATCGGGGGCGAGGCCGCCGCTGGCCGCCGGCGCCGGGCGATCGGCGCTCGAGGAATCACCGTGTATACCGGCTCGCAGGAGGCTTTGTGAACCTGTTCGGCATGATCACCACGTCGGGGTCGCGTGACTACACGCCGCTCGCGCTCCGCTCGTTCTTCTCCCGCACCCCGCTGGGACCATCCGATCGCCTCATCCTGATCGACAACGACGCCGACTTCGTCGTGCCCGACGACGTGCCGCGCCAACGGCTCACCGTCGTCCGGCCGGAACGTCCGCAAGGCTTTGCCGTCAACGCCAACATGCTGTTGGCGGAGGCGCGGCAGTGCGAGGCCGACCTGTTCCTGCTGAACAACGATCTCGTGTTCACGAGCGGCTGGCTCACGCCGTTTCTCAAAGACCGTCGTTCGCTGTTGTCGCCGTTGTCGAACGCGCAGGTCAACCACTCGCATCGGGGTCTGACCACCCGGACGGTGATGAACCTGGACGACTACATCGGGCGCGAGGCGGACCTGGAGACGATTGCCCGTCGTCACCGCGCGGTCAACAGCGGTTTCATCACCGTCGGCTCGCTGGCGTTCTTCTGCATCAAGATCCCAAAGTCCGTCTACGACGTCGTCGGCGATTTCGACGAGCGGTTCGGAAAAGGCGGCGCGGAGGATCGCGACTACTCGGTTCGCGCGTGGATTGCCGGCATTCCGCTGGAATACGCCCGCAGCGCCTTTGTGCTGCATTTTCAGGGGAGGTCGACGTGGCGCGGCCCGGAGACGGACGCCGAACGGGTGCGGCGGGACGCACAGTACATCGAGGCGTTCGGCAAGAAGTGGGGTCCTGCCCTCACCCACGCGTTCATCAACGACGGCTGGGACCTGATGCGGTCGGACGCCAGGCTGGGGCCCTTGATCGCTCGTGGGGAATTCAGCGCGGTGGTGCGGCACTTGCGGTCGCGTCCAGCGCTGGAGCAGTTCGTGGCGGTCCATCAGGGTGCGTGACATCCCGCCGGCCTCGATGATTGGGTTAACCGTTCACATGAAAGCAGATACCGTGACCAAACAAGCGCTCAGGCTCGTTGTCGACGACCGTGTCTCAGACGTTGATCTTCGGCCCTTTTCCCGCTTCATCGCGTGGCATCCCGAGTACCGGGGCTACTTTCTCGAAAAGCCCGGCATCGAGCACCACTCGCTCCTGTCGTTTCTCGCGAAGCAGCTGCCTGAGGGAGCCAAGGTGGTGGACCTCGGTACCCTGTTCGGGGCGAGCGCGCTGGCGCTGGCCCACGGCCTGCCGTCGGGAACCATCATCACCTACGACATCCGCGACAACATTCCGCGCGGCGTCGCATCGATCCGCAATGTGCCGAACATCGACGTCCGCGTGGGTGACGGCATCGTCGACTTCGAATCGTACCTCGACGCCGACCTGATTCTGCTCGACGTCGACCCGCACGACGGCATCCAGGAGAAGGACTTCATGGAACGGATGATGCGCGCCGGCTTCAAGGGCGTCGTCGTCTGCGACGACATCTACTGCAATGCCGCGATGACGGCGTTCTGGAACTGGATACCGATCGAAAAACACGATATCACCCGCTTCGGCCACCTCTCCGGTTCCGGGATCGTGGTATTCGACCGCGATGCGATCTCGGTGGACGTTCGCGGCTGATCCTGCCCGACGCCCGCTGCCTGGAGCGGTTTGGATATGGCTGCAGTGGCGCAGCCCTTTTAGGGCTGCGAAAAACGCAGGGCTGAAGCCCTGCGCCACACAAGTCGAAAATGCCCTAAGCCGGTGCCGAGAGTTGTTGATGGCACGAGGTGAACAGATCCTCGAGCTGGTGAACGATCGCCGTGGGGTTGAACCACTCTCTGGCGCGCTGTCTGCCTCGCTCGCCCATCTGCCGCTTGAGATCGGGCGTCCGCAGCAGGTGGTTGACGCGCGCCGCGTAGGCGCGGACACGCTGTGGATCGACGACGAACCCGTTGTACTCATCGGTCACGAGCTCGGCCTGAGCGCCGTCGCCGCCGGTGTGGGTGACTACAGGAAGGCCCGACGCCATCGCTTCGGCAATTGAGATGCCGAACGACTCGCCAATCGCGGAACCGTGGGTGAAGACGGTGATGCCGTTCAGGAAGTCGCACAGCTTCCGATCGCTCATCGTGTTCGGAAACTCGGCGACCATGTCCGCGCAGCCCATCGCGCTGATCGCGTCGCGGTACGAATCGGGCAGGCCGATCACGTGAAATCTCGCGCCGGCAATCGCCTGTTTGACGAACGGCAGTATCTGGACGTTGATCGGGTGCCATTTCGTCGGATCGTTCCGGCTGTAGCGGCCAAATGTCGGTCGCGAGAAGTCTCGATCGAACGCGTAGCCGTCGAAAGCCTCCATCTCGACCGGATTGTAGATGCAGCTGCATTTCGACGCGTCGAACGATGCACCGGCCCGTTGCCTGTAGATCTCCAGCTGCGCCTTGCTGACGAAGATGTGCTTCTGGATCCGGTCGCGGTCCGCGGTATCGTCGACATGCGCGAAGATGTTGTGTTCGATGAGGATCGGCACGCCGGCTTCGGTGAAGGTGGCGATCAGCGGATGGTCGGGCAGCCCCATGCGGTGGAAATGCACGATGTCGATCTGTCGCGCTCTGATCCACTCCTTCATCGCACGCACGTCTTCGGAGATGAACATCCCGGCGGCTGAGTCTCTGATGGCGTCGGCCCTCGGCCCGCCTCGCCAGCCGGCCGCATAGACGTTGAAGCGGTCTCGATCCAGATACTTGATGAAGATCTGCGCGGTTTTCTCGGTACCGCCCATCGACCATTGATTCGAGAACTCGAGGACGTTGATCCTGGCCACTACGACGGGATCCGGCCGAGCACGTCGCGCATCCGATGTTCGTACGTCGCGTGATCGAGGATCCACTGGCGCGCCGCCGGTCCCGAGGCGCGATAGTCCGGATCCTTGAACGCCGCGAGCAGACCGGGGAGCAACGTCTCCAGCGTCGTAAAGGTGCGAACAAACGGCGCGTTCGCCGGGACGATGTCCGGCAGCGACGGCACGTCGTTGGTGAAGATGGGGATGCCGCAGCTCAGCGTCTCGAAGAATCGCATGTTGACGTCGTAGGCGTAAGGTTCGCCGAAGAACGAGTTGATGTTGAAGCCGACCATGCAGCGTCGCAGCAGGGCGGCCGCATCTTCTTTCCAGACGCCGCCGTGGCCGAGAAAGCCGACGCGCAGACCCTGCGTGCCGAGCAGAAGCTCCAGCGCTTTCTTGCGCTGGACATCCCAGACGTTGCCGACAAAGCCGACGTGAAAGTCCTTGGCCGCCGCCGGGCAATCGCTCCAGACGTGCGGGTCGGCCGCCAATGGCAGCCAGCTGACGCGCGTGAGACCGAGCGCCTGGCAGTCACGGACGTCCTGGATCTGCGACTGGAAAATCCATCCGCCCTTGTGTTCCAGCAGGCGCGCGTTGTCGAGATCGTTGGGAATCCGCGTCGGCCGATCCTTGTTGTGCCGGAAGTCGATGAACCAGTAGCCGACCCGTTCGAACGAGCACGCCGCGATCGACGGGTCGTCGAGCGGCAGTCCGTCGGCGCTGTCGACGCACAGGAAGTAGTCGAACGCCCGGGCGCGCAGCGCGGCGAAGAACTCCGCTGGCGTGAGCACGCGGGCGGTGTGGCCCAGGGCGACCAGCGCCCGCTGGACGTACTCGCCGGTGTTCCCGGCATGAAACCGCGCGACCGGAATGCCGATGTTCATGCCATCGCGGGCGAGACGCCCGCGGCTTCGAACAGGAGATCGATCTGGAGCAATCGGCCGTCGGCGGCATAGTGCACGTCCAGCATGTCGATCAGCTGATAGCGGATGGTCTTCATGTAGTCCAGCACGTCGGCGACGAGCGGGCCGCCCAGGTTATAGGGAACGACCGAGGCTTCGAGGAGCACCAGCCGCGGCGCGAAGCGCTGCAGGAAACGCGCGGCGCCTCCGAGAATGTCGAGCTCGGAGCCCTGAGTATCGAGCTTGACGATGCCGTGCGCCCTCCAGTCTCCCGAAAACTCGATCGTCTCCATCAGCCTGTCGATGGTGGTCATCTGTTTCTTCAGGATCATCGGATCGCGATAGTGTTCGCTGTTTTCGCGATAGATGGATGACCCCGTCGACGAGACGCGGGTCTGGTCCGTCGTGTAGAAATCACAGTCGCGCTCGGCGTCGCCGAGCAGCGCGTAAATGGCCTCGGGGTTGTGCACCTTCTGCCGCTCGTCCGCTTCGAACTGCCAGACGGTGGCGTCGGGCCACAGCTTCCGCAGCAGCCGGGTAAAGTCGCCGCGATAGGCGCCGATATCCAGCGCTCTCTCGACGCGAAGACCCTGGGTGATGTAGTAGCGGAAGCGATTTTCAAAGTTGTCCATGGTGCTCACACGCAGGCGGCGGGCTCATACACGGCACCGTAGACCGCGTCGACGTCGTCTCCAATCAGCTGGTCGTGATAGTAGCCAAGCACCGCGTCCACTGACGGTCCCAGGTAGTCGCCGTTGACGATCTGCAGGTTCAGCGGCGCACGCCAGTAGAAGCTCAGGTCGATATTCGCATCGGCGACTTTGCCGCCGATCTGATCGAAGAAGGGATCCATTTCGACAAAGGACACCTTGGGAAAGCCGACGAAGGCGCCGCCGCGCACGGAATAAATCCAGCGATGATGGATATAGCCGCGGTAGGACACGCCGTAGCCCATGACCGTCTCGAAGCGGCTCAATTCGACGAATTTACTGGGCACCGCGACGTAGCCGGCCTTCGAGATCTTCGAGAGTTTTCTGGAGACGAGCAGCGGGTTGGCGATGTCCTCGAGGGTGTGGGTGCAGATGCTGAAGTCGAACCTGCCGTGCTCGGCGACGTAGTGCTCGACGATCGCCCAGTCCTCGTCGCGCGAGATGTTCACCTTGAAGTAGCGGATCGCCGACTCCGCCGCGTTATCCGGAGGATTGATGTCGACGATCGCGTTGGCGACGCCGCCACTCCACCCGACCACGCTGCCGCCAACGTCAATCACCGAAAAGCCCGGATAGGCTTCGCGCTGTTTGAGGATATGCGCGAGGACGGAGGATCGGTCGCCGTTGCTGAGAATCGGGATGATGGTAGGCATCACGCTATTGCCGAAGATCCGAGTGGGGTGAATCCAGTAAGCGCCGGGACCTGTTCCATACTGCACGATCGGCGCCAGGCGGGCATCGAGTGGTTATAGAGCGCTTTCCCTTCTCTCTAGTGGCGCAGCCCTTTAGGGCTGCGAAGCCCGCAGGGCTAAAGCCCTGCGCCACGGTTGTGAAAAGCGCACTCGGATGTCGCTCTGCCGACATGCGGGCAGCCGCCGCACGGTCTCTGGACAGCGGTGGCGAGCCGCCCCGGCTGTGGCGCGGCCCCAGAGGCACCAGGGAGATCAGCGGGTGGTGCTGGTAGAAACGGAAGAATCGCGCGGCTGGCCACGCGACGCGGAGACAAACGCCGCAACGTCCTGAAACCGCATCGCCTCGTAGAGCCGACCGGCGGCGGCGTTGCGTTCGCTCACGAGAAGCGTCGCGCGCGCACAACCGGCGACGCGGGCGGCATCGAGCGACGCGGTCAGAAGCCGCCGGGCCAGACCGCGCCCCCGTGCGTCCGGCGCGACGGCAATCTGCGCCAAGTGCGCCGTATCCGGCGTCAATCGCGTGAGCAGCGTGGCGCCGTCGAGCTCGGCCGGCGAGGCGCCGGGGGCCGTGACGCTTGCCTCCGGAAAAAACCATCCGCACGCGTTGGTCGTCGCCAGCTGCGTGACATAGTCCAGCCATTCGTGCGGCGTCCCGCCGCGCGCAAACGGCCGCGCCGCATCGTCTGCCGCATACGCACGCCGCAGCAACGCCGCGACGGCATCCCGACGCGCCGGGTTCCACGTCTCGAGAGCGGGATCCAAGGCCTTGGCCGGTTCGGAAGACGTGGATGGTCCGAGGCCGGATGCGCCGTGCGTCAGGTCGGCCTGCAGATACCGATAGCGTTCGACGGCGAAGCCGCGTGCCGCCAGCTGTTCGACCAGTTCGGGCGCGGTCGAAAAGACGAAGAACATCATCGCGGACGCCGCCGCGGCTTCGCGGGTGCGCACAATGGCGTCGAGCAGCGTCGCCGTCGCCAGCGGCGAGTCGGCCACGAACGCACCGACCTGCAGCACCCCCTCGTGGACGAGGTAGAAGGCCCAGCCCCTCACCGCCCCGCGATCGTCGCGCGCGATCAGCCCGGGCAGCGTGCCGGCGCTCCGCGCCAGCTCGACGCGCGCCAGTGCCGGACGGGTGTCCCAGTGCAGCGCCGACAGCCAGCGGGCCGCTTCGGCATCGTGCAGGTCACCGGCATCCTCGCTCGAGAGGAACCGCCAGTCGAGCGATCTCATGGGAATTACTCGGGTGTGGGGCGTGCCGCGCGCACGCGCAGACGCGCAGCGAACTTCTGAACCGGCTGGGCGTCGCTGGACGCCGCCGACGCGTTCGCCGCGCTGACCATGTCGTAGATCTCGCGCCGGTGCACGGCGATCTCGGCCGGCGCGGTGACGCCGAGACGCACACCGTCGCGGCCGATCCGCAGCACGCGGATCTCGATGCCGTCACCGATCATGATGGCCTCGTCGAGCTTACGGGTGAAGACCAGCATGGCGTCAGTCTATCGGAAGCGGATGATCGAGGGGGTACGCGCTCTGGGCCGCAACCACCTGAAGCCCGAGCATCCGCCGCGGGTTGATCACCAGCGGCGCCCGCAGGTTCACCGTGGCGCGGTCGCCGTCGGTGTGCACGAGCGAGAGCCACAGCAACGGTTCATCACCGGAGACGTCGATCCGCTGCCGCTGAACCGTGTCGAGCGGTGACGCGTAGCCGTCGACGATCAGGTGGGGGTCGATCGCGAGAAATGACGGGCGCGGCTCGTCGAGCCCGTGGATGCACGTGAACGGCGCGATGTCGGGGGACGACGCGAGCACGAAGCGGCGGCACCGCTCGAACCCGGGCATCCCCTCAGGCAGGGTCACCACGTCGGCGGCGAGCGCGGCACACTTGCCGAAACGCGTGTCGATTTCGAGTGGAGCGTTGGCGTCGGCGTCCGGCATCCCT
>Ga0105248_10008117_pt1 | contig 11525 bp, 8 predicted proteins | sample KBSS34metaG_FD_81524 | JGI IMG/M metagenome (GOLD analysis project Ga0105248, IMG submission 81524) | Switchgrass rhizosphere microbial communities from Kellogg Biological Station, Michigan, USA - KBS S3-4 metaG | ecosystem: Host-associated > Plants > Roots > Rhizosphere > Soil | place...
CGACGTCCCAGTACAGCCGCTGCGCAGGCAGGGTGCGATCGCCGGTACGAATGACGAGCGTGTGACCCGGCGAGAGCTTGTGGACACGCTCGAAGATCGTCTTCGGTTCAGGGACGTAGCCGAGCGCAAGATAATCTTCGACCGCGGTCGGATCGATCGTCCGCTCGAGCTCGGGATGCTGGAGCAACGACTTGAGCTCCGAGCCGAAGACAATGGTGCCCGAACGCAGCTGCGCATAATGCAGCGGCTTGACGCCTAGACGGTCGCGCGCAAGGAAGAGCATGCCGCGGTTGCGATCCCAGAGTGCGAATGCGAACATGCCGCGGAAGCGCTTGACGCAGTCCTCGCCCCACGCCTCCCATGCATGGACGACGACCTCGGTGTCCGACCGCGTGCGAAAGCGATGGCCGAGTGCAGCCAGTTCGGGGACGAGCTCCTGGAAGTTGTAGATCTCGCCGTTGTAGACGATCCCCACCGTCTGATCCTCGTTCCACAGCGGCTGCTGTCCGGTCGCGACGTCGATGATCGACAGACGACGGTGTCCGAGCCCCACACGCGGCTCCACGTGGATCGCACCCGCATCGGGACCGCGGTGGTGTTGCACCTCGTTCATCCGGCGCAGCAACGCACTGTCGACGCCCGGCGTTCCCACGGGCTGGAAGATTCCCGTTATTCCGCACATGACGCTCGTGCCTCGGTGGATCGATCAGCCTGCAGCTGCTGATGTCCTGCGTGCGCCGATGTCCGCAGTCCCCGGCGCGCGAGCTGTGTCTCGTAGAGTTCGGCGTACCGACGCATCATTTCATGCAGGCTGAAGCGGCCCTCGGCGTCGCGACGTCCGGCGGCGCCCATGCGCGCGCGCAGCGATGCGTCGAGCGTCAGCCGATGCATCGCGCCCGCGAGCGCAACGGGATCGTTTGGGGCGACCAGCAGACCGGTACGTTCGTCGGCGACGAGCTCGGCGTTGCCACCCACCGCAGTTGCAATGACCGGCAGGCCGCTCGCCATCGCCTCGAGAATCGTATTCGAGATTCCTTCCGCCCTGGACGGCAGCACGAAGATGTCGAGCGCGCAGAGAAGCTGCGCCACGTCAGCGCATTGCCCGGGAAGCCATGCGAGCTCCGCCGCCCCGCGGTCCGCGAGCACCTTGTCGATCGCCGGGCGCAACGAGCCGGAACCGATGATGACGAGGCGCGCGAACCGGCGGACCGCCGGCTCTCGCTCGAGCAGCGTCACGAACGCTTTTGCCAGGGATAGCTGGTCCTTGATCGGCTCCAGCCGACCCACCGTTCCGATCAGGACGAGGTTCGGGTCGCGAAAGGACGGAAACGGAAACTCCGAGCGGCGCGCTGCCGAGGGCCGAAAGCGCTCGCTGTCCACCCCATTGCAGATGCGCTCGATGCGGTCCGTTGGTATGTGCACGCGCGTGCGCAGATAGTCCTCGATCTGCCCGGACAGCGCCACATATCGGTGAACGAAAGGTGACAGCATCCGGCGCATCAAGATGTATCGGCGACGGGTGCTGCCGGCATCCTGCATGTCCCAGCCGTGTTCGCCATGGATCCTGACCGGAACGCGCGCCCACGCCGCGCCCATCTGCGCCTCGAGCGCGCCGAGATTGCGTGTATGCACAACGTCTGCGCGCATGCCGCGAAACAGATTGCGGAATTTGTGCTGAATTGCGAGCGAGTTGCCCGGGGCCTTGTGCAGCTCCACGATGCGCACATCATCGCGCCTGATCCGTCGTGCAAAATCCGTTGCGTCCGTCATCGCCACGACCGCGTGCCGGAAGCGCTCCTTTGGCAGATGATTGATGAGGTTGACGACGCCGTTCTCCAGTCCACCGGTCGCAAAGCGATAGAGCACATGGACGATCAGCGGCGGTTCGTTCTTCGCGATCACGGCGAATCACTTCCCAGCCGCTGTGCCAGCAGAACAGGCAACGACGCGGCGGCTTGTCGGGTGAGATCGTCGAGTGCGGCTGACGCCGGCAGTGCCTCCTCCGGCAACGGCACATACACGACAATGATCGCGCCGGCGTCACCTCGTCCCAGGAGACGGGCGCGCGCCTGCAGAAGCTTCGCCCGCAAGTGACTCGACGTGGATACGCCGTCGATCCAGTACCACCGGCGCACCAGCAAGCGGCTGTCACGAATGCGCAACACGCTTTCATCAACGGTGAGCGGCCCGTGGGGTGTATCGACGGTGCTCGCGCGGTCGGAAATGACGTGCCACCAAGGATCGGTCGTGTGCACGAGCTCGTTCATCGAGCTGACCAGTTTGCTGTCCGGCTGCTGGGCATAGTAGACAGCCGCATACAGCCCGGCGCGGGCGTCTCCGCGCGCATATGTCGACGCAATGACGGTCCGCGGAACGGTGAATCGGGGTGTCCATTCGGTGAGGCGATCGTCGATGGGGTGCCAATCGCCAAGCACGGGTGACGATCTTTCGATCGGTATCACCGGGCGGTCGCCGCGATGGAGCAGTTGAATAGCAAGCGGCGGAAGCGCGCTGATCAGGAAGGCGCCAACGAGAATCGTCCATCCTGAGACAGCATCAGCTCGCGTTTCCACTGAGCTCGTGCGGGGGGATCCGGGTTCTGCCGTAGCGGGGGAAACGTCTTCGCGCCACAGGCTGCCAGTCCAGAACAGCAGCAGCATGACGATACCGAAAAACAGCCACCCGTACAGGATGTGGTCGACGCCCACCGCAAGCTTGTTGTCGGATAGGTGCCCAATCATGACGATCATGTACGCACGGAGCCAGTTGGCGACGATCGGGACGATCAACGAAGCCGCCACGAAGGCGATACGGCGCACGCGCGAGCGGTAAGCAATATAAGCGTAGAGAACACCGACGAACGACGAAGCGATCAGGTAGCGCAGCCCGGCACAAGCCTCCACGACCGACCAGGAACCTGAAGGAATGCGGAATGTCATCCCTTCTCGCAACACCGGCACACCGCTCAATCGCAATGCCCAGACGGTGAAGTCCGCCGTCCACTCGATCATCGTGGGTAACAGAACCTCTCCCACGGGTACCGCGAAGTAGAGGAACGCAAGTGGAAAGGCGATGCGACGCGCGACGCGATCACCGACGATCAGCCAGATGCCGGCGATGAGCACGGTGACGAAGCCGAACTGACGTCCCGGAGCGACATCTGCAAGGTCCCCGCCCAGCCATAGTGCGGCACCGGCCAGCATCGCGAGCATCGGCCAGCGCGACGTTGATGGCGCTGGCGTTACGCTTTCAAGCGCCTGCCGATCGCGCCAGATGAGCCAGCCGACGACCGGAAACACAGCAAGGCAATGGTTGTAAGTGGAATTGTTCCACCAGAACGACGCCATCGACACAAGCGTCGGCCAGTACCATGCGACCAGCCATCCAACGTAGCCCACGATGACGGTGAGCGCAAACGTCCACGTTCCTTTCATGAAAGGAACTTGGACTGGCAGTCGGGCAGTGTGCATGGTCTGCAAGACGAAGGTGTTTCGGCGCAACGTCAACGGGGAACCGAGAGGAACACGCGATCGGCGCGGTCCCAGCGGAAATCGCGGAGCAGCCGGACAAGACGCGGCGCCATCCGGCGCAGGTTCAGGTAATGGCGAAAGCGCGTCTTCGCATCCGGTCCTGAAATGCGCGGCTGGTCGGGATCGAGCTCCCAGGGATGGAAGTAGAACATCGCGGGCTTGCGATCGCGCAGATTGATACGCCGCAGCGACCACCGCGAGACGGCATAGGGCAACAACCGGAAGTATCCGCCGCCGCCTGCCGGCCAGTTTCCGCGCGAAATCCTTACGGTCGCAATTGGTATTTCGAGCAGGCCCGGCCGCACTTCATGAGCGAATCGCGGCGCATCGGGAACACCGTAGTGATCGTGACGGATCGGATAGAGGCTCGAGCTGTAACGGTACCCGGCGTCCGCAATGTTGTCGAATGCCCATTCATTCGACGGGTTGATCGAGAAGCTCGGGGCCCGGTAGCCAAGCACCTCGCGTCCGGCGATATCCTCGATGATCGCCTTCGCGAGGCGGATGTCGGCCTTGAACTCGTTGCGGCTCTGTTCAGTTGCACGCTGATGCTTGAAGCCATGGCTCGCGAGCTCGTGCCCGGCATCCGCGATGCGGCGGATCAAGTGCGGATAGCGCTCGGCGATCCAGCCGAGCGTGAAGAACGTTGCACTGGCGCCGCTGTCGCCAAGCATCGTGAGGATGCGCTCGATGTTCTGCTCGACGCGGCACTCCATTGCATCCCAGTCGCTGTGCCGGACGTGAGGCGCAAATGCAGAGACCTGAAAATAATCCTCCACGTCGATGGTCAATGCGTTGACAATCGACGTGGCAGGCGCGGCGGCCGCGACTCGGCCGCTGGCGATCGCGACGGTGGTCATGGTCTGATCTGCAGCGCCGCGGCGCCCGCAAGCCATCGCTGCAGGTGCAAAGCGATGCGTTCCGCCGCGTGACCATCCCACAACTCGGGCATGCGTCCGCGCTTGCCGCCGCTGCGCAGCACATCCTCGATGCACGCAAGCGCCTTCTGCCGGTCGCGCGCGACGAGCGTGTTGGTGCCCTGCTCAACCGTGATGGGCCGCTCGGTATTCTCCCGCATCGTGACGCAGGGCACCGAGAGCGCCGTCGTTTCTTCCTGGATGCCGCCGGAATCGGTGAGCACGACACGTGCGTGGGCGAGAAGGCCGAGCATTTCGAGGTAGCCCTGCGGCTCGAGCAGGATCAATGGCAAGCCTTCTAGCATAGCGCGAAAACCGTAACGATCGATGTTCGCCCGGGCACGCGGATGCACCGGCCAGACGAGTGGCACGAGCGCGCTGACATCGCGCAACACCGCCAGTGATTCCCCAAGCGAATCAGCGCTGTCCACATTCGATGGGCGGTGCAGCGTCACGACGCCGTAGCCCTGCTCGCCCTCGAGAACCGCGGGGTCGACGCCCGCGGCCGCGAGCGTCTCGGCTGGTGCAATGGCGCGCGCCCGGTGGTGCAGCAGCGAGTCGATCATGACGTTGCCGGCGAAGTGCACGCGCGCCGGGTCGATGCCTTCCCGCGCAAGATTCTCGCAAGCGGTGCGCTCCGTTGTGTAGAGGAGATCGGCCACCTGATCTGTGAGCACGCGGTTGATCTCTTCCGGCATGCCGCGGTCGTAACTGCGCAGTCCTGCCTCGACGTGCGCGACAGGCGTGCGTTTCTTGCTGGCCACGAGGCTGCAGGCCAGCGTCGAGTTCACGTCGCCCACGACGACGATGCATGCGGGCTTCAACTCGTCCACTACAGGCTCGAAGCGGCGCATCACCTCCGCAGTTTGCACGGCATGGGTGCCCGAGCCCACTTCCAGATTGATGTCCGGGCGGGGCAGCTCGAGATCGGCGAACAGCCGCTCGTTCATCTGCAGGTCGTAGTGCTGACCCGTATGCACGAGCACGACGCCAGGCAGGTCCGGCTGCGTTCTGAACGCGCGCAGCAGCGGCGCCATCTTCATGTAGTTTGGGCGGGCGCCGACAACGCAGACCAGGGGGCCCGGCGGCTCCAGGAGCTTGCCCATCAGCGGCCCTTGGCGTCGGGCTTCGGGGTACGCTCCGGATGCAGCAGCCGATGCAGAAGATCGACCGCGCCGCCGACGGTTTTCTCCAGGCGCTCGATGCGCTCCTCGATGTCGTGCACGTGGCTAAGCCACGCGGCGGAATCGCTCGAGCCATTGCCGCCGACGCTAGGCGCAGCGAAGTCCACATTGGCGGAGGCAGCGATGCCGAACCTTGTCTCGGGACCAAGCTCGTCGCGAATCTCGTGTGCGATGGCCCGCACGTGGCTGGCATCGAACGAGTGCTTCTCGGCAAGAAAACCGGAGAGCAGCGCGCGATTGCAGAGGCTGTTGATGCGCCGCGGAATGCCCCCGCTCATTTCATGGATGACTTCGAATGCGTCCGGCTGGAACGCCGGGTCGCCTTTCCAGCCGACATGGGTGAGCCGGTGCTCCACGTACGCCTGCGTTTCCGACTTGTCCATCGGCCCCAGGTGATATGAGGCAATTACGCGCTGACGCAGCTGCTGCATCTCGGGGCCCTGCATCATCGATCGCAGTTGTGGCTGGCCGACGAGGAAGCTTTGCAGCAGTGCCCGGTCACCCAGCTGGAAATTCGACAGCATCCGCAATTCCTCGATCGCGCGCGACGTAAGGTTCTGCGCTTCGTCGACCACGAGGAGGGCTCGCTTGTCCGCAACCGCGAGCTGACACAGAAACGCTTCGAGCGACGCGAGCAGCGTGGCCTTGTCGATGGACTTGGTGCGCAATCCGAATGCAGTCGCGATCGATCGCAGCATGTCGTCAGCGTCGAGCTGCGTACTGACGAGCTGCGCGGCAACCAGGCGCTCTCGATCCATCTGCTCGAACAGGCTGCGCACGATCGTCGTCTTGCCGGCACCGACCTCGCCGGTGATGACGATGAAACCTTCGCTCTGGTAGAGGCCGTATTGAAGATAGGCGAACGCTCGCTTGTGCCCGCGGCTGCCAAAGTAGAAGGCAGGATCGGGGTTCAGCTGGAACGGCTTGCCGCTCAGCCCGTAGAAACTTTCGTACACGGCTTCAGTGGAAGAGGTGGTTGATACCGACGAAGACGGCAAATTCGTTCACATTGCCGGTATCAGCCCGGAAGTACTGGTAGCGGGCGCCGGCATGCACGGACGTCAGCACGGTGAGCGGAACGGACAAGATGGACTGCACCCAGTACTGGTTACTTGTGGCGTGTTCCAACGTTTCTTCCCTGGTGCGCCACCACGCGATACTGGTCTCGAGATTGGCGTTCGCTGTCGCCCGATGATTCCAAACGATGTTGGCCCCAACCTGCGTGGTGGGCGCGAACGTATTGAACGAGACGCCTTCGAACGTCTCGAGGGGTTCGTCGCGGCTGCGATACGCGGTGAAAAATACGCTGTTGCGCGCGCCGATCAGGCCGGCGGTGGCCGTCTCAGATTCGAGCAGCGTGACCCGCTGGCTGTACAGCGTCAGCGGGCTGGTCAGCTCGGAGGGGAGTCCGCGCTCGCGAATGAATTGATCGACCAATGCGCCCCGTTGCAGCGGATCCTGGATCCTCGACAGAAACAGGTTGTTCAGGAGGGTCGATACGTTGGAGCCGGCAGCGAGCGCCGCCAATTGCTGGGGATAGGTCGAGATGTCGCGCGATGCCCGGAACGACCATACCGTAAGCGGCGTGCGGTGGTCGAAGGTAACGTGGTACGAGCTGCCGAAAAACCGGTGCTCCCAGGTGCCGTCCATCCGCGTGCGATCCGTCGGGCGCCATAGCCCGCCGATGCCGTACACGGGGCCGTGCTCACGCGACGCAATGAAGCGGTTGTCCTCGTAGCCGGCGATGGCAAGCACCTGCCACGTCGGGTCCGGCTGGTAGACGCCGCGCAGGCGGGAGATCTCCATGGTCTCCGATTGCTGCTGCTCGAACTTGACGTCCGAACGGCTGTATTCGAGCGACCATCCAACCGGCGCTGGCGCCTGCGCCACATGCCCGGTCACGTCATTGGTGAACGAACGCGAGGAGCCGCTGAACGTCGTCACATTCGCGTTGCTCCAGATGCTCGACTGCCGCAACTCGTAGTCGATCCGGTTCGGGGCGTCTCCCTTGATGTAAGGGCTGATCGTATAGGACTGCGCCGTGTATCGGTTGTCCGTGGCATTAGCGAGATTCTGCGGCTGCGGCCCGAGCGCATTCTGGAACTGCTGCGACACGTTGACGGTTGCATCGATGAACAGGAAGCGCTCGACCGCCTCGAACGTGCCCCTCAGGTTCACATCCGGAGCGACGTAATTGTTCTCGGAGGTGCGGGCGTACAGCAGGACGGGAATCGCGATGTTGCCCTCCAGCCTCGAGTGCGCGCCCCTCTCGTTGATGGCGACGCCGGGTGTCAGCTGCAGCACCCAGTCGGACACGCGCTGGCCGGATGGCGCGAGGTCCACGTTGTTGGTGAACGTCAATTCGGCGGCGATCGTTGGCGTGATCGCCGACGTTTGTCGTCGAGCTTGGGACGCGTCGGACGGCACGGCTAATGGCTGCGACGAAGCCTGCGGTGTCCCCGGCACGGCCGGCGCGCCCTGGGGATTAGCATCCGGAGTTATGGCCGGCGTTTGTGCGCCCGCCGGTGGCGTGCCGCACGCAAGACACGTCGCCAGCAAGGCGCCGACGGGTTTCGCTCGACTCCACCTGGAAGGTACGCGATGCCCGGACCTTGTGCCGCTCGCCTGGCTGCCCAGCCAGGCAGCTTCAACGAGGTTCGGTCGCGTAATAGCCATAGTAGGCGCCAACGTCCGTGCGGCTCGCCTTGTTGAGCACCATGAGGACGATATCGCAGCCCTCGACGGTCGCGAGCGCCTGGTTGACCGCATGCTGTGATGTTGCATCGGCGGCAACCACCATGACGATCTGGCCCATGTGGCTCGCGAGAACCCGCGCTTCGGTCGTCGCAAGCAGTGGCGGTGAATCGAAGATTACGATGCGGTCCGGATAGCGGGAGGCAAGCTCCTTCAGCAAACTGACCATCTGATCGCTGGCGAGCAATTCGGTCGACCGCCGGTGACGCGACCCGCCCGGAAGCACCGACAGCTTGTCGACGTTCGTCTTCACCATCGCATCGGCAAAGTCGAGGTCGTCGCGGGTAAGCAGGTCGAGCAGTCCAGGCCCGTGCGGTGCGTTGAGCAACCCAGGTATGGAAGGATGTGCCACGTCCCCGTCGACCAGCAGCACGGTGTTGTCGATCTCCGTTGCAATGCTGAGTGCGAGGTTGAGCGAAGTGAACGTCTTGCCCTCACCGGGCAACGCGCTGGTCACCATCACCAGGTTGCCACGCGGCACGCGGGCCTCCCCGAGCGCGTTGCGGATGATGGGCCTCTTGATGACCCGGAACTCCTCGGCGATCTGCGACGCGGGCGCATCGGGCGTAACGAAGCCCCGGCTCTTCAACCGCGCAAAATCGATCTCGATGCGTCGCGACGGCGACGGCTCATCGGCCCCGGGTGCCCGGCCGCGGGCCGGTGCGACCTCGGTAGGCATCTGACGTTTCAGCGCCGGCGCGCCGTTGATCGCCCCGCGCCGTTCCAGCGCGTCGATCATCGCTTCGGGCACCGACGGGGACCGGGCGGGCGCGGTGCCTGCTAATGACGTCTCGGCGGGTACGTCGACGCCCGCGCGTCGCAACTCCTCGAGCCGCTTCGCGGCCTGTTCGATGAGGCTGCTCATGGTAGCTTCCTCAAGCAGCCCTCGCCGTCATAAGGGTTAGCGCAAGGATCGCGCTGAATGCGGCAACGAGACCACCGATGCCGCTCGCGAAGAGCCAGGCCTTAAGCTTGCGCGAGCGATGCAGCGCCTGGCTCGGTAGCATCGACACCATGCCGAGTATGGGCCGCTTCGTGGCTTCGCGCAGACCGCGGGCCTCGTGGAACGTCGGCATCAGCTGGCTCGCAGCCAGGCTTGCGAACACGCCCGCCGCCAATGAAACTACGAAAGCGGCGCCGAGGAGCGCGATACGATTCGGCGCTACGGGCTGCGGTGATACCCGCGGTGGATCGATCACGCGGAACTGCGCGCCACCCGTACTCTGCACGTCCTTGCCCATCGTCGCCGATTCGCGACGAGCCAGCAAACTCTGATACGTGTTCTTCTGCACGTCGTAATCGCGAACCAGTTGCGTGTACTCGGCCTCGGCCTGCGGAACGAGCTGCGCTTGCGCCTTGAGCAGCCGCTGCTGATTCTCGAGACCGGCCAGCTTCGCACGAGCGGATGCGACGCTTGCCTCGGCGTCCGCGAGAGAAATGCGGATCTGCTGGACGAAAGGATTCTGGCTTGCCGCCGGCTGCGACTTCGCCGCGGCCTGCGCAGCTTTGCGCCGTTCCTCCAGTACCGTCTTGCGCTGGTCCTCGAGCTGCTTGATGAGCTTCTGGGTGAACACGACGTCCGGATGCTGCTCGGTGTATTTGCGCAGCAGCACGTCCAGTTCTCGCCGCAGCGCCTCGATCCGCGAGTCGAGTTCCGGCACCGCTACGGGGGACGATGTATCCACCCCTTCGGCTAGCAGATCAGGCGGGGCTTCGCCTGACAGCTGGCGCTTGTAAGAATCACGTGCCTGCTCGGCGCTTTCCAGGTCGAGCCTCGCGGCCTCGATGTCCGAGCTCAGATTGGCGACGCGCCCGAAATAATCCTGACCCTGACCGTTGCCCGCGACGCCCATGTATTTGAGCTTGAAATTCTTGATCTTGGTTTCGGCCGCCTGAAGGTTCTGCTCGTAATTCTTGATCTGGTCGTCCAGGAATTTCACGGCGGTCTGCTGATCCTGCCGCTTGTCACCGAGTCCCGACTCGACGAATATCGACAGCAGCGACTGCACGACTCTTTTGCCCTCGCCGGGGTTCGCCGACCGATAGGTGATCACGTACAGGTTCGACTGCACGTTGCCTTCCAGCTTGATCGACTTGGTGACCGAATCGACGAGCTGGTCGTATTCAGCGGGCGATTTGGCCCCCAGGTCGAGGTCGGCCATGCGTATCAGCTTTTCGACATTGGGGCGGCTGATGAGCGTGCGACTCATCAGCGAAACCTGCTGGTCGAGATTGGGTTGGATGGCGAGCCCGGCAAGCAGCGGACGCAAGATGGACTCGGTATCCACGTAGACGCGCGCGCTTGCCTCATACTTCTCGGGGATCCGGTAGACGATCGTGACGGCGATAACCGCGACGATCCATGCTGCGGCAAGCCCGATCCACCGACGATGCCACATGCCTCGGGCAAAGCCGATCAGTTGTTGAAGTAGGTCCTGCATACGAAGGTCCGATTACAGTGGGAGTTGCTTTGTGCCGGCAAGTCAGAACCAGCTTTGCGGAATGATCAGGATGTCGCCAGGACGCATGTCGGCATTGGCGGTGATATCCCCGCGCTTCAAGAGGTCGCGCAAACGCACGCTATACAACTTCCCGCCTTCCGAGACGCGAAAGATGCGCGCGGCATTGCCGTCGGCGAAATCGGTCAGTCCGCCTGCGGCGATCATGACGTCCAGGACGGTCATGTCCCGGCGGTAAGCGAGCGCCTGTGGCCGCGCCGCCTCGCCGATCACGCGCACCTGCTCGCTCGTCGGGCCGACGAAGTTAGTGACGACGATCGTGACGACGGGATCACGAATGTACTTGACGAGGGCCTTCTCCATCTCGCGCTGGAGTTCCGTAGGCGTCTTGCCTATCGCGAGCAGATCGTCGACCAGTGGCGTTGTGATCTTCCCGTCGGGGCGGACCGGGACGCTCATCGACAGTTCCGGGTTGCGCCACACGATCACGTTCACCGTGTCGGATGGGCCGATGTGATAGTTGTAGTCCACATCGGCGCCAGTGCTCGGGATTGGCGGGTAGGCCGGGGTCGTGCACCCAGCGAGACTGCCCAAGGCCAATATGCCGAGAAGCAGCATGAATGCACGCGCGCCCCCGGACTGGCGATACCGCGACCTCTGCACAGCGAGTTTCATGCGTCC
>Ga0105248_10008119_pt1 | contig 11524 bp, 7 predicted proteins | sample KBSS34metaG_FD_81524 | JGI IMG/M metagenome (GOLD analysis project Ga0105248, IMG submission 81524) | Switchgrass rhizosphere microbial communities from Kellogg Biological Station, Michigan, USA - KBS S3-4 metaG | ecosystem: Host-associated > Plants > Roots > Rhizosphere > Soil | place...
ACCTTCAACTTCAAAGGCGATGAGTGCGCCTCCGGTAGTTTGTTGGCGCTGTGCCAATTCGAACTGTGGGAACGACTCGAGACTTGGATAGAGAAGTCTTGTAACCTTCGCGTGGTCGTCGAGCAATCTCGCGATGAGCAATGAATTTTCCGAGTGCTGAGTCATACGCAAGCCGAGCGTCTTAACTCCCTGAAGCGTAAGCCATGCTGGAAAAGGCGATTGAATTGCACCGATTGCGTTGCGAGTAAAGGCGAAACGTTCGTGCAAAGTCGCATCAGCAGTAATGAGCGCGCCGCCAACCGTCGCGTTGTGACCTTCTATGAACTTGGTTGTCGAATGAAGGACAACATCCGCATTCAATTCAAAAGGCCGCTGTAATGCGGGCGTTAGAAGCGTGTTGTCAACGACGAGTAGTGCGCCGGCTTCATGAGCAAGTTGTGCAGTAAGTCGTATGTCGGTGAGTTTAAGAGTTGGATTAGCAGGTGTCTCAACAAAGACGAAGCGTGTTGGTCGGGCATTTAGGGCTTTCCGCAGCGCTGATTCATCGGAGGTATCAACGAAGTCAGCACTCACACCAAATGGAGCCAGCACCTGTTGAAATAGACGAACAGTGCCGCCATAAACAGCCTGTGAACAGACCACTCGATCCCCCGAACGTAACAACGCGAGACAAAGCGCCGTGGTGGCAGCCAAGCCGGTTGCATAGCATGTGCAGTACTCAACACCTTCGAGTGCAGCGAGTCGGCGTTCGAGTGCGCTTACGGTAGGGTTGCCGGATCGGCTGTAGGTAAAGCCCTTGTCTTTACCCACTGCTTCCTGGCGATAAGTCGTCGTTTGATAGATCGGAGTAAGCATCGCGCCGGTTGCCGGGTCGGCTTGGGCCCCGGCATGTAGCGCACGTGTGTCGAAGCAGTAGTTTTCTGCCTCGAAGGTGGTTTGTAGTAGATCGAGATTCTGGAGTCTTTCCTCAGTCGTTCCCATAATTCCTCCTGGCTAATACGCTTAACTTGGTCCAACGAAGATCGATGTAACGAAGCCGCTCGAATTAAACGCGGGTTCGTGGGGATCTCCACGGACAAAGTGAAGATTGTCGGGACATTTAGTTTTGTGGGATCTAAGGCTAGGCTGGTAACTATCCAGAGTCGAGAGCGAAGGGAAATAAAAAACCCCGCGCCTTAAGAGTGCGCGGGGTTTCCGATAAAAGCGGGAAATTCCTCAGCGGCTCTTTAGCAGTTTTTTACGTGGAGCAAGTTTGCCTTAAATCGCCACGATAACCGATGTCAAAGATAATGCGAGCCTCTTTATCTCACGAGAACAGTTCGGTGTCAATTAATACCTTTATGAATTCTATTAAACAGCCTAACGATTCCGAGACACCACCGGCTTCAAACCGTGTGGTCCTTCAATTTCTACCCAGCCCCGCCCGTTTTGTTTCTGTGCGACCTCGCCGGAGGAAAACGATTAGGGCTAGCGTGAAGTTGCATGCAGAGAAAGCGCGGAAAATCTCTTCAAAGTTATCTTTCTTTGAGCTTCCCCAGAGCCTCGCTTATCGCAACATCATCGTCAGTACGCTCCTGCTCCCGTCCCTGGTAACCTGCCTGCTGTTCCTTTACTTGCTGACGTGACAGTCGGTCGCGGTACAGTTGATTGGCGGTTGTCATGTCAACTTCTAAATTCTCTGCAAGTAGAGGCAACTCCTCAATGGCACACTCAAGTACAAGAACGTCTCCATGAACGCTTGCCGCCCTATTAGATACCGTCCTCATTGCCCATTCCCGATTGAATAGTGCGACCCACTCAGGGGTAGGCGCGCCAGAAAGTTGGAAGGGAAACTTTTTGGAATGTCTTCTGGAGCCATCACGCACCTGGGCCTGTTCGGGATTGGCGATAATTGTGATGTCTTCGAAATCAATGGACATCAGATTGCTCCTTTAGCTATTGGTGTCGCCCTAACTTGGTTTCTCGGTGCAACCTTTGCGTCCTCCGGGCATTTCTCTTTTCCGAGTAGTTTTGCAGACTACTCGGAAACACTCAAGTCTCTGTGTTCTCTCTGCGGATGTCCTGTGAGATTGTGAAATCGTTACTGGTTGAGTATAAGAACAATAACAATCCGGGTTTCTCTGGAATCTAGTTTTCCAACAATCTGTTAGACCACCGCGGAGAGGGTCTAATGACAAAGAATCAGTTTCTGCGCAAGCTTCGTGCGCGACAAATGCTGAGTCTGGCGCCGTTGGCCGTAGCTTTATACCTTACACTCTGCATAGCGGGTTCCCTCAAAACTCTCGCATTTCAAACGACAACCAGCGTTGGTCCACAACGCCTCGAACAAGGACAATCCGTAGAAAAACAGATAGCCGAAAACGAGATGCAGTCCTATCGATTGGATCTCAAGGCAGGCGAATTCGTCCATGTTGTTATCCGTAAGCTTGGAGTCAACGTGGCGGCCACACTCTTCGCACCCGACGGCAAGCCAATCGTTGAAGCCAACTCTTCACCTACCACTCAGGAAGCTGAATGGATCAGTTACATCTCGCCGGCTTCTGGCGAATATCGTGTCGATGTGCGAAATGATAGTGGCGCCGTCAAAGGTAAATATGAAATTCGATTAAATGAGAGACGGATATCCAATGCCGGCAATGAGCTTAGATTGTCCGCACAGGGTTTATTCAATGACGCTACACGCCTGGCGCGCAAGAAAGACTATAGCGGTGCATTAGAAAACTACCAGCGAGCCTTCGTCATTTATAAACAAACATCGAGACCGGTAGAGGAAGCCGTAACCATCAACTCCATCGCTCGTGTCAGCGCTTCGCTCCTGGATTACGAGTCTGCAATAGCACATTACAAAGACGCGCTGACAATCTACCGCGATCTAAAAGATGTGCATGGCGAAGGGATAACCTTGCATAGTTTGGGAAGCGCTTATCTGAGCACCGGAAGGTATGACGACGCAATTGACAATCTTGAACAGGCTGCGCAAGCACGTGAAAAAGTTGGTTTTATTCAAGGCGAAGCAGTGTCGCTCAGGACCACGGGAATTGCCTATAGTTCTTTAGGACGCCAGGAAAAGGCGATTGAACACTTTCAGCGTGCTCTCGCGATCTTTAGAGAGGTGAAAGATCGTGCAGAGGAAGGTCGAACGCTTAACAGCATCGGTCTCGCATATAACTTCCTTAGCCAGTATGGCAGAGCCACTGAATACTACCAGCAAGCACTCGCTATCAGCCGCGAGCTGGGAGATCGAATCTCAGAGGCGCGTGCTCTGGGCAATCTCGGCAAAGCTTATTACGACCTGGCCCGGTACGAAGAAGCAATACAATATTCCACGCAAGCTCTCGATGTCTTTCGCGAGTTAAGGGACCCTGCGGCACAAGGTGTCGCGCTCAATAACATTGGTCTCGCATACAACTCCGAGGGTCGATATGACAAAGCCATAGCTTACTTCGAGCAGTCCCTCAAAATCAGTCACGACGCAAAGGACCAATCGAACGAAGGTCGTGTGCTTAACAATATTGGAAATGCGTACTATTTGCTTGGTCGATACGACAAGGCGACCGAATCCTACCAGCAGGCGCTTGGCATCAGACGAAGTATTCACGATCGAAGGGGTGAGGGAATCACGCTCGGAAATCTTGCCAAGATCTACAACGTGGAAGGTCAACCTGAGAAGTCAATTGACTATCAGCAGCAGGCCCTGACCATTAAGAGAGAGGTCAAGGATCGCACCGGCGAGGGCCACACGCTGAACGATCTGGGGGATGCCTATCGTGGGCTGGGCCAGAATGAAGAAGCCTTACGATGTTACCAGCAAGCACTGGAAATCAGTCGAGAGATCAAGGATCGAGCGGTGGAGGAAGACTCTTTATGGGCACTTGGCACCACACAGGACTCGCTTACCAAGTACGACAAAGCAATCGATTACTTCCAGCAGTCATTGGCGATTAGTCGTGAACTTAAAGATCGACCTAACGAAGCACGGACCCTCGGTGATTTGATGCTGGTCTGGAGCCAACAGAACGAGAGCGCCGTTGCCGTCTTCTACGGCAAGCAATCAGTCAACGTCTTTCAGGAGATCCGTGGCAACATCAAAACGCTCGACGAAGAATCTCAGCAGAGTTACTTAAAGTCACACGAAGAAGTCTACCGGAAACTGGCTGACCTGTTGATTTCTCAGGGTCGTCTTGAGGAAGCAGAGAAGGTTCTGGAACTGCTTAAGGAAGAAGAATTCAACAGAATCCTACGTCGGAATGGTCCTACCGATTCTCACATAAAGTACTCGGAGACAGAAACTGTCGCAGCAGGTATTACCGATCAGCTTGCCGAGCTTGCCAGTGAGCGCGGCACCCTGCTCGCCAAAGTCGCTAATAAGATCGTCACTGATGAAGAACGTCAGAGACTCGACCTCATCGAAACAAGGATCATCGAGGCTAACAGAAAGATAAAAACAACACTCGCTGAAGTCGTGAAAGCCGTCCCTGACAATCGAGTCATGATTCAGCAGTCTCAGTCGATGATGCAAACCTTACGCAAGTTGGGAGATGGAACAGTCGCACTCTACACGGTTGTTGGGAAGGACAAAGGTTGGGTCGTACTGACTACTCCTGACTTCCGGCGCGCTTATCCGATAGACACAACCGACTTCAACAAACTAGTTAGTGACTTCCGAATGGCATTGAGATCTGATCGTTATGATCCTGTACCCATTGCACAGAAGCTCTATCACGCACTCTTCCTTCAAAAGAGTGATGCCGGAACAACGCTGGCCGCAGATCTCAAAGCTTACAAAGCAAAAACATTGATGTGGTCCCTCGACGGCGTCTTGCGTTACGTTCCCATCGGAGCTCTTCACGACGGTACGAGCTATCTCGTCGAGAGGTATCCGACTGTAGTCTTCACGACCGAAAGTTTGACGCGTTTGCTCGACTCTTCTGATGAAAAGTGGCGAGCTCTGGGCCTCGGAGTGTCCAAGGAACACAACGAATTCCCGGCTCTAACTGCAGTGCCGCGTGAGTTGCATTCGATCATCCACGAAACTGGCACTTCAAGTTCGTTAGGAGTCTTGCCCGGAACAATCCGGCTGGACGAACAGTTCACCAAACAGTCCATGTTGCAAGGACTCCGTGAGGGCTATCCGGTGGTGCATATCGCCAGTCACTTTCGCTACATTCCCGAGCGCGAGGAGATGTCGTTTCTGCTCCTTGGCGATGGAAGCAATTTGAGTGTCACAGAAATGCAGGACTCTCCAGGAATCTTCGAGAGAGTGGAGTTGTTGACTCTTTCGGCCTGCGACACTGCCACGTCAGGAGCTAATGGCAAGGAGATTGAAGGACTGGCATTTGTCGCTCAGGATCTGGGAGCGAAGGCAGTGGTCGCGAGTCTGTGGCCGGTTGCTGACTTGGGTACTGAGGTACTGATGCGCGAGTTTTATCAGCTAAAGAAAGAAAGGCCGAAGTGGTCTAAGTCAGAGGCGTTAAGGCAGGCGCAGTTAGCTCTGTTGAAAGGTACTGATTCTCGGGCGAAGCAAGCGACTGATGCGAGAAGAGATATCACACTGGCGAACGCAAACGGCAACGAGCAAAAGGCAGGGATGAAAGAGTATAAGCGAGATCCAAGGGCGCCATTCGCACACCCTCACTACTGGGCACCCTTCATACTCATCGGGAATTGGAAATAGAGCCTGATTTACTTGACCAGATCTTTCATCAGGCTATGAAAGCCGTTTGAATAGCGATGGTAGCGTCCACGTAACAGCTCGTCGAGTGCCAGCGCAACGCCGCTAAGTTTGCGTTTCGAGATTGCCAACCGTTGGTACAGGTGGCTCAGTCTGTCGCGCAGTATTTCGTCGTGTTGAAATTCGTGACGATGTGCGTTTGATTGAAGACGTTCACAAACTGCTTCCAGCTTCTTAATTTCCGACTCGAAGTCATTTTGCCGATTTGCGTTTTCATGAATACCGGAGATCGGTTCAAGCCGCCGGTTATCTGGAGCTCCCAGTTGTTGAGCATCATGTTGTCTGTATTTGAGCAACGGACGATCAATGAGATCGAAAGTTCCAACGAGCGACAATATTAAAGCGATCCAACTGTCATGAATTAATGAGATGTCGTCCGGTATTGGAATCACAAGATCTTTAAATCGTGAACGGAAGGCCATTGTCGCCCCTGTCACGATTGGCCGCTCAAGTAGTACTTCCAATCCGCCGCTCGTCTGCAAACGCGCCTTTAGGGTTTTATCGATCCGCAGTGTTTCCCAGAGAGTGTAACCAAGCGACCGTGCATTCTTGTCGACGACGTCCGCGTTGGTGAAGACCAGACTGACGTTTGGGTTAGCGATAAAAAGAGCCTCGGTAAGACTAATCTTTTCCGAATCCCAGATATCATCCTGGTCGCAGAGATAGATCAGCTCTCCGTTGCACAGTCTGATTGCCTGCTCGAAGTTTTTAGTTGATCCCAGTCGATCTTTGTTCTCGTGGAGCAAAACTGAAAAGGGAGACTGAGCTGCGAATGTTCTCAGTAAGGCAACTGTCGAATCAGACGAGCCGTCGTCGCACACAATAACTTCATCGGGAGGCCGACTTTGAGCAAGTAGACTCGCCAGCTGTTCTTCAAGAAAGCGAGCCCCATTGTAGGTGCACATTGCGACAGAGATTCTCAAAATAGTTGACCAATGCAGTTGCTATGTTGCCATTACAGTACCGCGAGCGAAGCGACCGGATGCCACATTCAACAAGGCGATCGTTTCAATCACACCGGAATTGAGTGTGGCATCCGGTCGCTTCGCTTCGCGGTACTGTAATGGTCAAGTCTCTTTTGTGCGGAGCGGATTACCATCGGCGATTGAAAGTCCATTTCAAATGGTTCCTCAGCTCTGTCTCTTCTGTAACATCACCACATCCTGATGTTGATTCATACTGCGCGGAAAATAATCCAACACATCGAAATAGCTACCAAAATTGGAATACACATAGTCTCTTGAATGGTGGGTAATCTGATACCAGGCGGGGAAAAGTCCCTTCTCATATGAGCGATCAAAAACTAGCCCACGACCCTCAGCTAAACCGTGGACGGTCAAGAGCAGTATTGCTCCGGGTTTGGCAATGCGTCGCAGTTCTTCCAGCCAGATGAACTGATACTCTTCATCGAGATGTGTAAATACAGAGATGACGTAGATGAAATCGAAGGTGTTTGCCGCATAGTCGATCGGAGGTCGCTCTTTGCTTAGTCTGAATGTAGCGAACGGAAGATTCTTTTTGCACCACTCGATCGCTTCGGCGTCGATGTCTGTACCATCAATTTGTGCCAATGGTGCCAGACTCCTCAGATGTACCAATGTACGACCACAGCCACATCCAAAATCTAATATCCGAGTAAATGATCTCAGGTCCCGTCCGATTCTCAATAGTGAGGATTGTATGTCGTCGGCACAGGCCTTCCCGATGGCCACAAACTCATCGGCATGTGGAGAACCTCCTACACGGTACCGGAGTGCGGCTGGAGGTAGATGAGCTCTCGTACCATCGGCTTTATCTATTGCATCGGCATGTCGCAGCATCAGCCACCGGTATAGCCCAACATTTCGCTGCACTGGCTTTAGAATCAACATTCGAAATTTTATTGGCAGCGAGTGCCATAGTCTCAATAGCCAACGCACAAAACTTTCCTCACGCTGAGGTTGATCTCAAAATCGCTCGCAAAGGAATTAACTACGCGCCTCGCGACTCTTCATTACGGAAACGTGTAATCCCCACGATAGAACAAGCGCAGATTCTCGCGAAATCGTTCGGTGCTGTAGAGTTCGTTCAGTAGATTCCAAGCCTGTTCCCAACACCGCTTATAGGCCACCGGTTCATCGAGCCTTCGCAGGTCCATCGTGATCTTTTCCAGCAGCGAGTCCCAGGTGGGATAAACAGTCTCGAGCCTGGCGAATGCAGGCGTGAAGAACCGTTCGTTAAATACCGCGAAAGACACTCCTCCACAGAAAACCGGGTCGCAAAAGTAGCTGTCCAATCCTTCGCCAAAAGTAAGCGACCACTTCGCGCGCTGGACGACTTCTAAGTAAGATTCGAAAGAAACATTCTGAATGACTTGAATGTTTAAATCCGGGAACGCTTTATCGATGTCGCTTATCACTCTTTCTTTGAGCGGGTGCTCGTCGTGCGAGACTATCAGAATAGGTTCCTTCTCTTTATAGTCAGAAACAGAATAGTTCTCTGGACCATTGCAACATGAGAGTCGATGCAGCGTGACTCCCAAAGCCTCACGAGTTTCAGCATTGCTGTAAGCTTCGTGAGCCGTTGTGCAAGTTACTTTCCCAAAGCGAGCTAGACCCTTGATATCCTGGCCGCGAACCAGGTCGATATGCTGGACCAGAACATTCAGGTGGAGCTCTTTGATCGTTTGTAACCTCGGCCAGTAAGAGCTGAGCCAGTGATGAACCTTATTAACCGCATACTCCGGAATATGGACCAGTAAATAATCGAGGCGGTTACAACGATTTAGCAACGCCTCGAGATCGAGCAAGTAATTATTATTCTTAAACCATGTGTATTTCAGCAGAGGTGGTTCACCGGGAATGGTACATATTGCTACTTTCGCCGCATGAAGATGTTGGATTGCTGCAGATTCCCGATAGATCGACGCGATTGAAATTATCCCACCTGAAGGGCCATCAAAACCCGGTGTCAGAAATACGATGAGTCGTCTGGCTCTGAAACCTACAGCCTGAGTGATGAGGGTACGCGTAACATCGCGCTTAACCTTGTGTTTCAAAACGCCAAGCTTGTTTTGGAAAGACATCAGGCGAGTCGTCTCTCTTCAAGCATGTTTTGGACTTCGGAGGCATTTTCCAGAGCCGTCTGGATGATTGTGCAGATCCGGTCGATCATTTCTGCAGTAATTGCCTGGCCGGTCGGCAAAGTCAGGACTCGCGCAGCAAGACGCTCCGTCAGGGGCAGCAAGAGGTGAGCATCTGAATAAAGCGATTTATAAGGCTCCATGTCGTGACAGCCGGGATAGAAGTAGCGCCTTGCCAACACGTTTTCGGCATGCAGGATCTGCATTAGTTGATCTCGAGCGAGTCCAGTTTTTTGCTCATCTACTTCCAGCACAACGTATTGATAGTTGGATCGTTCGTCCTCATTGAAGGTCAGCAGGCTTATACCATCAAGGTCAGACAGTCGCTCGCGGTAGTGTTGGTAGTGCTCGCGATTGAGCGCAATAAATTCCTCAACACTCTCCAGATTGGTTAGTCCCATCGCCGCGGAGATTTCGTTCATTTTACCGTTGATTCCGATGGAGTCAGTTTTGTCATAGGTGACAAAACCAAAATTCCTCATCAAGCGGAGCTGCTCTGCAAGCTGAGCGTTGTTGGTTACGACCGCGCCCCCTTCAAGAGAGTTAAGAAACTTTGTCGCATGGAAACTAAAGACTTCGGCGTCCCCGAAACTACCAATCATGCTTCCGTGGTATGAGCTCCCAAAAGCATGCGCAGAATCGAAAAGCAGTCTGAGTCCTCGCCGCGCGGAAATCTCGGTCAAACTATCAATGTCACATGCCTGTCCCCAAAGATGTACGCCGATGATTCCCGTTGTTTGTGGAGTAATCAACTGCTCGAGTCTCTTTGGATCAAGGCAGTGAGTTTTTGGGTCGATATCGCAGAACACCGGAGTGATTTTTAACCACTGAAGAACATGGGCGGTCGCAATAAACGTGAAAGAGGGAATGATAACTTCGCCCTTCAATTCCAAAGCACGGATTGCAATTTCAAGCCCTACCGTAGCGTTGCAGATAGCAACGCAATGCTCGACATGGACCATTTCTGCAATCCGTTTTTCGAACTGACTGACATATTGACCGCCATTAGTGAGCCATCTTCGTTCGAGTATGTCGTCCACTCGTTCTAAAAATCTCTGGCGGTTTCCAATATTTGGACGCCCCACGTGCAGTGCATTTTCAAATGCGGGAGCTCCGCCAAAGATTGCAAGATCGCTCACGGTCTTTTTGTGAGAATCGGAGCCGTGGGCCGTGGTTGACATTAGAGTCTTCTATACCCCTTTCACATCATTCAACATACACACGTGATAGGCGTTCGAGGATAATTGCACTGGTCTACCTTTCCCCTGTTGAATGCTCGCGATAAGTCGCGACTTCTTCGTCGCTGGTTGCCTCCGGATCAGCGCTGATTTGTTTGGTGGTCCATTTCAACAGTGGTTTTACTACTCCTGGTTCTCTTCCATACGAGCTTACCTCTCTGGCCTCAAGATCCAGGATTTCGAAAGAGACCGCACTTTCGTGCCGGAAAATCACAGAATTACCATCCCTCACCATCAGTACTACAAACCTGTGTCGACCGGTATTCAAAAGGTTTCCCGGTACATAACACGTACCACGAAACAGTCCCGCCACGTTGAACGAATCTTGACCGGCGATCTCAAAGCCGTTCCCAGTCGTAAAGGCGATGATCTCTTGCTCAGTGTACAAGTGTAACGCTATGTGCAATCGAGCACCCTGAAGCAAGTTCCAATATTCAACTTCGATAAGGAAAGGTGTTTTGGTGGTGAGTGATCTTGAAGAATGATCGTCTTGAGGTCGAACTCGCACACGGCGCAGTCGTACGACGTCGTTACCGGGTGCGGTTTCGACATTGTTCCAAACCTCCTCAAGCAATCGTTCGTCTCCGACTGAGGCTGTCAAATAATTATTAACGACCGAGGTCGTTGTTCCGTGTTCGATGATATTACCCTGGTCCAGCCAAATAACTCGGTGGCATAAACTCTGAACGGCAACCATATTATGGCTAACAAAAAGAACCGTGCGGCCCTTAGTTGCCACACTACTCATTTTCCCGAGCGACTTCTTTTGAAACTGCGCGTCACCAACTGCTAACACTTCGTCAACCACGAGTATTTCAGGTTCAAGATGTGAAGCCACGGCAAAGGCCAACCTCATATACATCCCGCTTGAATAGCGTTTCACCGGTGTGTCGAGAAATTTCTCCAATTCGGAGAACTCGACGATCTGATCAAACTTACGTTCAATTTCCACTCTCTTCATGCCGAGCACGGCACCGTTCAGATAGATGTTTTCTCTGCCGGTCAACTCCGGATGAAAGCCGGTGCCTACTTCAAGCAAACTAGCGACGCGTCCAAACAATTCAGCGCGGCCAGAAGTTGGTTCTGTGATGCGCGACAAAACCTTTAAGAGAGTTGATTTTCCTGCGCCGTTACGACCAATGATACCCAGCACTTCGCCAGGCTCGATTTCGAAATTCAGATTCTTAAGTGCCCAAATGATTTGCTCATCAGATTTACCGTTTCCTCGGCGTAACCGATCGAAAGGAGCTCGCATCGCGTCAACCACTGATTCTCGCAACGTGCCATAAGCACTTTGACGTGCGCCCAGCCGATACTCTTTGCTTAGGCCTTCGACTCGAATAATTGGTTTCATCGCAAGATAGTTCTGAACGCTTTTTAACTGCCAGCGTCAGGCTTTGACGCAAGTGCAAATATAATAAAACTGGTAAACCT
>Ga0105248_10008120_pt1 | contig 11524 bp, 11 predicted proteins | sample KBSS34metaG_FD_81524 | JGI IMG/M metagenome (GOLD analysis project Ga0105248, IMG submission 81524) | Switchgrass rhizosphere microbial communities from Kellogg Biological Station, Michigan, USA - KBS S3-4 metaG | ecosystem: Host-associated > Plants > Roots > Rhizosphere > Soil | place...
CAAGGCCGTCGCGGCGCCACATGAGCCACTGGTCGATCTGGTTCAGGTGATCGAGCGCGTGGTCGAGCACGCGGCGGAGAACCTTGCGCGGCGTGTACGTGTACCGGCCGACGCCGGCCGGGCCCGTGAGCGGCGCGGGATGCCCGTCGGTGAGCCGGTCGAACAGCTCGTTGGTCATGGCGGAGGTCACTTCGCGCGCGGGCTCGTGGGCCGTGAGCCGCACCAGGTGTTGCCGGGCTCTCGCGTGTGCGGCCTCCAGGTGCGCTACGGGATCCCGTGGCGCGGCAACCAGCGTCCAGGCGGCGACCATGCGAGCCCCCGTGGCGTGGGTGACGATGATCTCGCCCCCCACGACGGTCTTCAGTGTTCGCTCCCTCGACGCATCGAGCCTCGCGTCCCACTTTCCCAGGTTCACTGCGGTGGTCATGTCGTCCTCCTGCTCGAGAAGCTCCTGATGCTGTTGCCCCTCACCCTAGGGCGTGCGCCCCCGGTGCGTCCAATGCATAGATCTGGTCGCACCCATACGCTATGCTGATGGCCGTGGAAATCGGCCAGGTCGAGGCCCTCGTCGCCGTCGCCCGTCTCGGGGGGTTTACTCGGGCGGCCGCGGCCCTCAATCTCTCGCAGCCCGCCGTGAGCCGGCGCCTCGGTCTGCTCGAGGGCGAGCTGGGCGCGCCGCTCTTCGAGCGGATCCCGAGCGGCATCGTCCTCACCGCGGCCGGCCAGGCATTCCTGCCCCATGCCGAGGCGCTGCTGGCATCCATGCGTGACGGCCTCGACGCCGTCCGAGCGCTCGCGGGGGCGGATCGGGGAGCCATCACGCTGGCGCTGGTCGGGACGCTGGCGAGCACCACGGTGACGGAATGCCTGCGGGCCTTCCGTGAGGCCTACCCCGGGGTGACGATCCGGCTGCGAACTGCGCTGAGCCACGAGGTCAGTTCCCTCGTGCGGCGAGGCGACGCCACGCTCGGCTTGCGCTACGGCGCCGACCTCCATCCCGACCTCACGGCCGCGACCATCTATCAGGAGCCAAGGGTCGTCGTGTGCTCGCCACGGCATCGCCTCGCGCGCGCCCGGAGCGTGAACGCGGGGCGGCTGGCGGGAGAAGCCTGGATCGGCTTTCCGGTGCGGCCGGACGAGCCCGAGGAGCCGTACGGCACGTCACTTCGCCAATCGCTCGCCGCGTGCGGTCTGGGCGCGGCGGAGATCATCGCGATCGACAGCCTGACGGCGCAAAAGCGCATGGTCGAGGCCGGCTTCGGATTGGCCCTGCTTCCCGAGAGCAGCGTGGACGAGGAGCTCCGCGCCGGCACGCTGCACGCGCTGACGGTCCCCGCCATCCGCGTCACGCTCCCCGTCGTGCTGATTCACCGCCGGCGCGCGTATCTGAGCGGAGCCGTGCGACGGCTGATGGCGCTGCTCGCAGCGAGGCCAATCAAGCGGGCGCGACGAAGGCAGTGATCCGAGAAGATTGCGGAACGTTCCCCGACACATCGGGAGGCGCGCAACCTCGCGGCCACGGAATCGACCCTCGCCCAGGAGGGGTGTCGGGTTAAGCGACGTGGAGTACGCCTGTCAGCGTCTGGTGTTCCGCTTGGAGCGCCGGCTCCGCCGGCGCAATCGATTCGAGTTTGGGGGAGGCTCGGAGGGGGCCGTCGAGGCCCCCTTCGATGACCTAGGCCAGAGTCGAGTCGACGATGGCCAGCCGGCTCTTCCCCTGGACATAGTTGACGGCGCGGACTCCGAGTACTCCTCGCAGCTCCTCCGCGGGAACCTTCACGGGCCCCGGGCCTGCTCCCATGCCGGGTGCCGGCTGGGGGAACGCCGTGGACAGGGCCGTGTGGAAGCTGATATTTCCCTCTACCTTCTGCATGATCTGGTGGATGTGGCCGTTCAGTACTGTGACCGACCCGAACCTGCGGAGAAACGACAGCGCCTGCCCGCCGTCGTCCGTCACCCAGCCCCACTTGGGATAGACAGCCCAGAGTGGCACATGGGCGAACACGACGATGGGCGTGCTGCTACCAAGAGCCTCGACGTCCTTCTTGAGCCAGTCGAGCTGGTCTGGCCCCAGATTCCCTAGGCCGCCGGCCTTGAAGTTCAAGACATTGATCAGGCCGATGAAGTGCACGCCTTTGTAGTCGAAGCTCTGCCATCCGGTGCCCGACGGCCCGCCGAACCGACCGAGATATTCCTTGCCGCCGTCCGCGAAGACGTCGTTCTCGCCCGGAATGTAGACGGCTCGATCGATCTTGGTCCCCTTGAGCCCTTCCGTCACGATGTCGAAGGCGCCGGCCTTCTGGGCATGGGTGATGTCACCCGTATGGATGATGAAAGCGGGCGCGGGGTCCAGGGCCTTGATCCGGGCCAGTGCCTGCTCGAAGGTGCCCAGCGCGTCCTTGTTCGCTTCGCCCTTGAAGCCGATGTGCGTGTCACTGATCTGAACGAAGCTGAAATCTGAAGCGGCCCGCTCCGATGCTGAGGCCTGACTCAGGATGCGGGAGGAGAAGATGCCGCCGCTGGCGGCCCAGACGAGCCCGGTGCCGGACCACGCCATGCATTGCAGAAACCCGCGACGGTCCACCCCGTCTCCGGCGGGGCCCTTTGGGCTCTCGGTATCGCGATCCTCGGTCATGTCACCCTTCATGATGTCCTCCCTGTCAGATTGGTGTGGTGATCACTTCACGATGACCTTGCCGGTCATCAGGGGATGAAGCGTGCAGAAGTACTGATACTCCCCGGGCTTCGTGAACTTGTAGGAGTAAGCGTCGTCGGTCTCCAGGCCTGGCGACCTGAAGGTAAGGGTCGTCGAGACCACGGTATGGACGTCCTCGTCCTTATTGAGCCAGGTCACCGTCGTTCCGACCGGAACCGTGAGCGTCGGGCGGTCGTACTTGTGCTTCGCGATCTGGATCTTGGGTCCGGGCGGGGCCGGCGCGATGGCCACCACCCGCTGATCGGATCTGTCGAGGACCTCTACTCTGACGGGCTGACCCGCGGACACCCACCCCGCGAGCGCCAGCCCACCGAGCGCCGTCGTCCCAATGATCGCCGAGCGCCACATCCACATCGTGCGGTTGGGTCTACAATCTCTTTTCATGGTCGTGCTCTCCTTCCCTGCCGAGTTCTGCACCTCACTGCTGCGAACGCGTCACCTCGCTCGACGTTCCCGGCCGAGCTTGTGACGATTTCATCGCCAGCGACCACTTCGTCGCATCGTTTGCGCGGATACAGCCGGGAACGAACGACCGCGTGAAGCGTTGCGGACGGTGTGGCGACGGAATCGATCTCAGTCGGCCACCCAGAGGATGTGAGGAACGAGATGGCAGGGCCTGCGTTAGGACAGGTAAAGAGGATCGGGTGGTGGCCTGGACCGGCGCGGTCGCGCCAATGGTCTCGGTTCAGGCCATGGTGTTACGGTTCGGACGCAATGGGGCAACGGAGTGCGGAGGACGGGCGGTCTCTTGGCCATGAGGCCTTGGCCTATGCCGACACGCTCTACAACCTGGCGCGTTATCTCACCGGAAACGCGACCGATGCTGAGGATCTCGTGCAGGAGACCTACGCTCGCGCGATTCAGGCGACGGACCGGTTCACACGCGGAAGCAACCTCAAGGCGTGGCTATTCCGAATTTTGAGGAATACGTTCATCAGCGCCTACAGGAAGCAGCGTCATAACCCCACGGTCGGTGGATTCGATACCGTGGATCCTAACGCCCAAGGCTCGGCCGATGAGGAGTGGCTACGGGGCGACCACGAGCTCCACCGCTTGCGGAATGTCGTGGGTGAAGAGATCGAGCGGGCGCTGATGATGCTCTCCGACGAGGCCCGCACCGTGATTCTGCTCGATCTCGAGGGGCTGACGGAAGTGGAGGTTGCCCACGTCGTCGGCTGCGCCGTGGGAACAGTGAAGTCACGTCTGGCCCGAGCCCGAGCTGCACTGCGACTCCTACTCAAGGACTACGGCACGAAGGAAGACAGATGAATTGCGACGATGTGCGGCACCAGCTCCTCGACTACCAGCGGGGACGGCTCTCAACGCGGCTTCAGGAGGACGTCCGCGCTCACCTGCAGGGCTGCTCTGCGTGCGAGCACGAAATCGCGGCCGAGGCGCTGTTGACCGAGGTCCTCGAGCACCGGCTGCCCCAGCATGGGGCGCCGTTGGCGCTGAAGCGCCGGCTTGCCAGACAGTGGCCTGTGACTGCACAGCTGAAGCCTTCGTGGTGGGCTCGATGGGGTCGGACCCTCGTCCCGGCGCTGGCGACGGCCGCCGTGCTCCTCATCGCCATTCCCGTCTACTATCAGCAAGCCGGGCGCTCTCAGAACGGCGACTCAGGCGGCATGGTCACCGAAGCCGTCACCGACCACTTGCGGCTCCTCGCGAGCCAGCATCCGCTCGATGTGGAGAGCGGCGACATGCATCACGTCAAGCCTTGGTATGAGGGGCGCCTGGACTTCGCTCCCGTCATCCATTTCCTCGGCGATCAAGAGTTCCCGCTGGCGGGGGGTGCCGTCGGCTACTTCCTCGATCGCAAGGCCGCGGTCTTCGTCTTTCATCGGCGACTGCACACGATCTCGCTCTTCGTATTCCCCGCTCGCGGCGTGCCCTGGCCTACACGCGGCCTCGATTCGATGGGCCCGGTCAGCGCGTATAGGTCCGACGATCGCGGGTTCCACGTGATCCTCTGGCGGAAGGGAGAGCAGGGATGCGCTCTGGTCTCTGATGTCGACCTTCCCGAGTTGACCCGGCTCGCCGAGAGACTCGCCGCTACTCCCTGAGGGGAGAACCCCATCTCTCGGAGAGGGAAGGCCCGATGGCCTCGAGGGCCAGGGCCAGCCTCCAGTCGGCCCGGGTCGTGATCTTGATGTCCCACGGCTCCACGGTCACCGTCTCCACGGTTTGCCCCGCGGCCAGCAATAGCTCGACCGTCCCCGCGTCGCCGGGGACCGTCACGCTCCCGTCGAGGACGCGTGCGAGGGCGCTCCTGCGGAACGCCAGTGGCTTTCGGGCGAGCCAGAGCGCCTCGCCGCCCGCGATGCGCTCGGCCACGCTCCCCTCTCCGCGAAAGACGTGCTCGGCCACCCGCGCCGCCGCCATGGCGGCGCCGGCCTTCTCGGCGGCGGCCACGACGCGCCGCGCGAGGTCGGGCGTCGCAAACGGGTGCACGACATCGTGCTGGACGAGGATCGGCGCGGTGGACGCCCGGAACAGCCGAAGGAAGGTCGCCATTCGCGTCGGGCCGCCGGCCAGGACGACGACGCTCTCCGCGACGCTTGCGCGGACCTGCCCGACGCGGGCCTCGGGGACGCCGACAAGAACCCGCCCGGCGACGGCCTGCACGACCTCGATGGCCCGATCGAGCAGGGTGCGGCCGCCGAGGACAAGCAGCGCCTTCGGGCCGAGCCCGAGCCGTTCGCCGCTTCCGCCGGCGAGGATCAGCGCTTCGACCGACTGACGCTCATCCGCCATCAGCGCGCCGGGCGAGGCCGGACCATCACCTCCCGCGCCCGCAGCCTCAACTGTTCCAGAGGGCCGAGCACGAGCCGGCGCACCAGCGTCGACGACCAGAGCCGCGTTCGCATTTCATGCCAGAGCTCGGCCGCGCCCCCGCCCGCCCTCATCCGGCGTCCGTGAGCAGCGACCACCGCCGCCGCCGTGGCTGCGCCCAGCGCCAGGATCCGCTCGGCGACGCGGACGTGGTTGCGCCCGTCGGTGAAGGGGCCGAACAGGAGGTGCGCACAATGCCGTCGCCGCTCGGCGCGGGCCTCGGGAGCGCGGAGCGCTGCCGCCACCGCGCCGGGAAGACGGTCCACGTCGCGGAGCTCCTCACCGACGTCGCGCCACCGCCAGATGATGTCGTCGGGCGCGTAGGCCGGGTCGGCCGCGTGCCGGGGGTTCGTGACGAGGACGATCGGCCGATCGAGGGCCAGGAACTCGAAGACCACGCTGGAGGCGTCGGAGATCAGCGCGTCGGCGGCCAGCATGTAGGGCGTCACGTCGGCGTGCGTGTCGCGGACCAGAAGAACGCCGGCGTCCGCCGCCGCGAGCCGCTCCCAGCACGCCATCCAGCGCGGCCGCCATTCGCCGATGACGGGATGGGGCTTGATGATGATGTTCACGTCACCCGCCTCGCCGCGAATCAGCTCGACGAGGCGCGAGCCGAGCAGCCCCGCCGAGCTCAGACCGAGATTCCACGTCGGCGCGTACAGCACCGTCGGCCGCGCGGGGTCCAGAGGAAGCGAGGGCGGCGGGTCGCGCCGAAAGAGCGGGTCGAGCTGCACGTACCCGGTCGGCCAGTATTCCAGAGGCGCCGCCCCGGCGCGCTCGTACGATTCCACCCGGGCCTCGGCGCCCACGCAGACGAAGTCGAACGCCCGCGCGCTCGCCCGCGGCGGAAGCCGCGAGATGAGCCGCTTGCCGATCAGACCGTGGCGGACATTGACGGTGAGGGCCCGCGGAAGGCGACGCCGGAAGTACTCGAGGTGCGCGTGGCTGGCCATCACCAGCACATCCGGATCGAAGGCGACGATGGCGTCGCGCGCCGACGACAGCAGAAGCTCGGCGCCGCCCGTCAAGACATCGCGGATGGGCTCGAGGATCGGCCGGTGAAAGGGAAAGTGGACGAAGAAGGCGACGCGCATCACGTCGCCGGCGCGCTAGAGGTACGTGCTGCGTGTCATGGGGACGCCTCCACACCCAGGAGCGTCCGGTAGACGCCGGGCAGGCGGGACGTGACGAGGAGCGAGACGTCCTCGTCCTTCATCGACTGCCACATGCCGGGATCGTCCACGGCCAGGAGCGCGCCGGCCGCATCGATCCGCACCCCCGCCCGCCGGAGCGCGCGGACCGCGTTGATGAGCGTGCGACCGGTGGTGACCTCGTCCTCGATGACGACCACGCGATCGCCGGCGCGGAGGCCCTGGATGTAGTGGGTCTTGCCCAGGCCCGAGTGGGGCTCCTCGAACGAGATGACGCCGGGCCCTTCGAGGACGAATCGCGTCGACAGGATGAGGGGGCGATCGACGAGATGGGCGAAGGCAAAGGCGGGGATGACGCCCCCCTCGGGAAAGCCCAGGATGCAATCGATCGCGTTCACGTCGAGGCCCGCCGCCAGCTCGCGGAGCGCCGAGAGCAGCTCGGCGGGTCTGAGCGGCTGGAAGCGCCCGTCGAGCGCGTGGGCAATCTGCCCCCGCGGCTCATTCGCCGGCGAGATGATCGATACGCTCTCGAGTAGATTCACGCGGTGGCTCCCTGGCTTGGCTCACCGTAACAGGGCAATCCCCCGGCGGTCAATTCACGGGCTCACAAACAGCCGGCCCAACCCGATCAGTTGAACATCCGGATCGATTTAGGTATTCCTAATCTCATGACGAAAGGAACGGCGATTCGGTCCGGCCTCCTCGCGGCGCTGGTGCCGCTCCTCCTCCTGACGTCGTCAGGCCGCTTCGCGGGCGCTGACGATCGCCAGCTCGGGCGGGGACGGGAGGCGCTGCAGAGCCTGGCGGGGTGCTACCTCGTGGACTATAGCTACGTCGAGACCGAGAGCCTCAAGCTCGGCTATATCAGGGACAGCCGCGTCTACGACGTCAACCGGGACAAGTCCGTGAAGGAATGGATCTACCCCGAGACCCTCTCGCCCCGGCGAATTCGGCTGCAGCGCATCCTGTTCGCCACCGATGCCGCAGGCGCGGTGAGAGCCGGCAGCGAGATCCGGCATCAGACGGAGGACTGGGAGTACGGCGCGTCGTTTCTGTACGACTTCGTGGCGCCGCTCACCTGGCATGTCCGCGATCTCACGTCCACGCCCGAGCTGTGGACCAGGCGCGTCACCAACCTCGACGACGGTCTTCGCTACCAGTGCGCCGCTCGATGGACGGGCGACACGGCCTATCCCGAGTGGACGTGCTCCAACTACGCGCCGATTCCCGGACGGGAGACCCGCGACATGCGCCGCGCGGACTACCAGGCGCTCGACCGCACCACGCGCATCATCGCGTACGGGACGAGCTGGCTCGAGCGGCAGGACAACGTCAAGAACATCCACGAAGACAACGGTCGCGTTCCCCTGGCCAGGGAGACGGGCAAGAACTGGTATGTGCGGTTGCCGGATGCCGAGTGCGCCGCCGCCCAGACCTTCGCGCGCCCGCGCCAGGCGTTCTGGGCCCTCTCTCGGGAGACCTGGGACGGCGTGCTGACGGGTCGGACCCCCTTCATCGAGACGGTCCCGCCCGGACAACCCCCTCGATTCGTGAAGATGTACGAGGTCGAGCACGACTTCCTCGGCCGGGATCTCGCCGATGCGGCGCAGCGTCAAGCCGCCCGGGAGCGCATCCTCGCCGTGATCCAGCAATACCGGGCGCCCTGACCGTCACCTCAGGTCCTTGACGAACTGCGAGACGAACTCCTCCGTGCGGAACGACCGAATGGAGCCGTCGGGTCGCACGACGGTCGACTCGCTCGCATAGTGGCCGTTCCCCGCCAGGCTGTAATGCATGCGGTAGCGTTCGTCGCTGGCATATTCCTGCATGACGACCCTGCCGTCGCGGTACCAGTTGTGGATCAGGGGCAGGCCTTTTTCGTCCCGCACTTCCGTCAGAAGGTCGCCGGCGTACATATATCGGCGCGCGCGGCCGTTCGAGAAGATCACCTCGGTGAGCAGATCGTCGGCGCCATAGCGATAGTCGACCCACTGGCGCTCGTCGTCTTCCGCGCGCACCACGCGCCCCTGTGCGTCGTGGACGAGCTTGATCCAGCGCCCGTGCGGCGTGCGCACGGCGCGCAGGTTGCGCTGCGGGTCGCGGATGAGCTGGAGGTCATTGCCCTTGCCGTCCACCATCACCGTGGCCGCGCCTTGGGCCATGTTCTTGGCGTTGTACGACTCCGGGAAATGGATCATCGAGCCGTCATCCAGCCTCATCTCCCACCCCTTGCCATCCCAGCGCTTGATGCCCTTGTAGAAGCTCGTGGACGTCTCGCTGTGCTGGTACACCGCATCCGCGTAGCCTCGGCCCTTCGAGATGCGCGGAAAGTACAGAAAGTCGCCGTCCGGCAACAGGATGAGCGAATGCAGGTACGGATTCCTGCTGCCCACGGGCGCGACGTCGAAATCGTGCGTGCTGTTGCGTCCGAAGGCGTTGACCTTCGACCGGTGGAACCAGAACTGCGACGTATAGGTCCGCGTGAAGGGCACCTGCATGTCCCCGTCCTTCAGGAGCAGATCCGTCTGCCGCAGGATGAATCGCCCGAAGCGCAGGTCCACGTCGAAGCGGTCGACTGGCCCCATGGCGAGCGCCGCGATCGGAACGACGGGGGCGCATGGGCCGATCTGCGGGGCACTGCCGGGGGCGGCGAGAACGGAGACGCAGGGAAATTCCCCGCTCCAGCGCGCCGGGGGAATGGGCGACCCGTCGAGCTCCGGGGTCACGGCCGGCTTTCGGTGCGCGACGAGAAACGCGCTCGGGTCGTGCTCCGCCACCCGGTCCGCGAGGACGTCGACGCGCTTTCGCTGGCTCGCGACGAGAACGTCGAGCGTCGAGAACGTCCACTCGCCCGTGTGGCGATCGCCGATCAGCTTGAGCACCCCGTCGGCACTCGGACCATGCACGGGTATGGTCAGTCGCGCCTCGTGCCAGCCCGTCTCGTCGACGAGGAGCTGCCCGTCGGCGTCGCCGCGCGTGGTGACCGGCGTCCCCAGATACTCCGTGACGCGCGGATTCGACTGAACGATCCGCAGGGCCAGCCGGGTCACCTGCTGAAGCTCGGTCTCGCGATGAGCGCACGCCGCAGCCGCAATTGCCGACACGACCAGGACGAGGACGGAGATGGCCGCGAGCTGACTCGACGTGCCCGGCGCCCCCGCTCGTGCGCTCACGGAACCGGGCGTGCCCGAGGCGGAATTGCGTCCGACCGCTCAGGCTCGGCGCGACCCGCGGGTCGGCTCTCGACGGCCTCGTTCGCAACGAGCTTCAGATCCCAGGGGTATCGCTTCCAGGGACTGTCCGGGTCCGTCAGCAGCCGGTGCAGGGCCTTGCGAAGGAGAGCGCCGCTCTGCCGGTGTTCCTCCGGAGACCAGAACTCGCGTCCGATCAGATAGTTCTCTCCCAGCTCCTTCCAGGACGAGAACGTGGCTTGGAGCAGCCGGGCGGCCGGGATGATATGGCTCCATGCTTCATCCTCGGTCAGGTAGGCGCTTTGATAGCCCCAGCGACAGAGCGCGACATAGCGGGAGTAATCCCACCCCGCGAGGCCCTTGGCGCCGAGTCTGCGGTAGTACACATCCACGACCAGGACTTGCTGGTCGAAGACCGGGCGCTCTTGGCGCTTCGGTTCGAGCTCGCGTCGCCGGGCAGGGCTCATTGCCAGGACCTTCTCGCCCAGCTCCCGGAATGGGCGGCGGCTTCCGCCCGAATGAATCCAGGCCAGTGAGCTCAGCAGGTCGTCGCGGTTCCGCACACCCCACGATCGCTCCAGCAGTTGTTGTCGGTCGCGGCGATTCGCCTCGGTGAGCTCCCGGCCGGCAAGGAGGTCGTGTCGGTCGGCGTTGCGCTCCCAGAGGACGGCTGACGTGGCCAGGACCCATCCTTTTTGTTCCGGAGTGAGATCGGTGTGCTCCACCGCCCGCACCGAGCCGGCGCTGCCGATCAGGAGAAACACAGCAACGAGCGCCGAGCGACCGATCCGCGCGTCCCGGGTCGAGGCCGTCATGCCGGACTCCATCCTACGTCGTCTTCTGAGCCCGATCACGGTCCGGGCGTACTGATCAGGCTCGTCCAGTCCACGGAGTGCTGGTACGCGGCGGCCGCCTGCAGCAGCGCGTCTTCGCGGAAGTAGGGCGCCGCCAGCATGAGGCCGACCGGCATCCCGTCGAGCTTGGCGCACGGCACGCTGATGGCCGGGTGTCCCGTGTAGTTGAACGGACACGTGTTGGCGATCACCGGGCCCAGGTCGAGGCTCCGCGTGCCGCCCAGCATGGTCAGCTCGAGCGCGTCCTCGTAGTCGCGGGGGGCCCGCCAGCGCGGCGCGGTCATGGGAATCGTGGGCATCGCCAGCACGTCGACGCCACCGAAGACGCGGTCGTACTGGGCCACGAACGTCGGCCGCACGTTCTGTGCCTTGGCGTAGAGCCGGCCGCTGTAGTTGCGCTGCAGATAGTAGCCCTGCAGCAGGTTGAGCTTGAGGTTCGGCGAGAACTCCCGGGCGTGGCTCTGCTTGAGCCGGCCGAAGATCGAAATCAGCGAGGAGGGGTAGTAGCTCTTGGCGAAGGAGCCGCCGAAGTTGGTGTCGTACATCCGCTTGCCGCCCTCGAGATAGATCGGCAGCAGGGCGGGCAACGCCTTCGTGTGCAGCGGCACCGACACACGCTCCACCCGCGCGCCGGCGCGCTCGAGCGCGTGCACCGCCTCCATGACCGCCTCGTCCACCGCGCGGTCGCCGCCCGGCACGCCGAAGCCCTCATCCAGCACGCCGATGCGCAGGCCCTTCACGCCGCGTGCGAGCGCGGCCGTGTACGCCGGCAGGCTCGCA
>Ga0105248_10008125_pt1 | contig 11521 bp, 8 predicted proteins | sample KBSS34metaG_FD_81524 | JGI IMG/M metagenome (GOLD analysis project Ga0105248, IMG submission 81524) | Switchgrass rhizosphere microbial communities from Kellogg Biological Station, Michigan, USA - KBS S3-4 metaG | ecosystem: Host-associated > Plants > Roots > Rhizosphere > Soil | place...
ACGATCGATCGCTGGGAGCTCCGTCTGGAGCTTGCCGCCAATGGCTGACGACGTCGCGCAGCGCGAACGGATCTTCGCGGAGATCGAACGGCGCTTCCGCGCGCTCGACGGCGTCGCTGAGGTGGACCGGATGCCGTCCGGCGAGCCTGCTTCGTTCGAGGCCCTGCACATTTTCGACGGCGGCCAGCGGCCGGGCGAGAGCGATGCGAGCTCGGCCCGCTATGACATGGCCGTGACCATCCAGGGCTATGTCGAGAAGGGCGGCGGCAGCGTCGCCCATACCGCGCTCAACTGGCTCTACGCCCGCGCCATCGCGACCGTCATGCCCGAGGAGCTGGGCGAACATCCGCTCGGCGGCCTCGCCGAAGTGATCGAGGAAGGGCCGATGCAGGTGGAGGTCGCGAAGCTCGCTGACGCCCGCCGGCTCACCTTCATCGTTGATCTTTTCATCACCTTCCCGACGCGCCGCGGCGATCCCGCGCAACCTGCCTAGGAGGCACTCCCCATGTTGGAACAGACCGTCCGCCCCGCCAACGTGGCGGTGCTCATCAAGCTTGAAGCTCAGGAGGGAGTCGACGCCCAGCCGCAGGCCGCCGTGGATGCTATCCCCGTCGAATCGGACAGCGTCACCTACAACTCGCCGTGGACGACCGAGGCCTCGAACGAAGCGACGGGATCACTGGTCTCCGGCGCGCCACTCGTCATCGGCCAGGCGGCCACGATCAGCGTGAAGTCGCGGATCAAGGGCGCCGGCGCCGGCATCGCCTATACCGCCAACGTCAAGCCGCCGTTGCACCAGGCGTTTCAGGCGTGCGGCTGGCGCGGCCAGTTCACTGCTGCAATCGCCGCCGCGCTGGCGAGCGACGGCACGGCCAACACCGTCACCCTCTCGGACGATTTCCCGGCGACTGCCCGCGCGCTGCTCGGCATGACGCTGCTGATCGGCGCCGGCACCGGCGCTGGCAACGCCCCGGCCGTGATCGAATACAGCGCCGCCCGCGTCGCGACGCTGGCGGAGAGCTTCGAGCCGAAGCTCGATGCCACCACCAGCGTTTCGGTGCCGGCCAACTGGACCTACGCATCCACCTCGCCCAGCGATACGGCCGCTCGCGCCGCCGATCAGCCGTCGGCGACGATCTACATCTACGAGGACGGCGTCCTCTGGAAGTTCGTCGGCTGCCGCGGCGTCGTGACGCTCGACGGCCAGAACGCGCGGCCCGGATATGCCACCTTCAACTTCACGGGCATTTTCGCCGGCCGCGTGGATGCCGCAATCCCCGGCGATCTCGCGGCTGCCGGGCACTCTGCCCCGGTGCTGGCGCAGGGCACCGCCGCCTCGCTCGCAGCCTCGATGAACGGCAAGCCGCTCAGCCTCTCCACCTGGTCGCTCGACCCGGGCAGTCAGATCGAAGTCCCTGACAATCCGAACACGCCGTACGGCTTCGATGCCGGCCAGATCGTCGACCGCACCCCGGTGCTGTCGGTCGATCCGCTCGCCACGATCGTCGCCAACCGCGACATGATCGCGGACATCGGCAACGGCGTCACCATGCCGGCCGTTCTGCGCTTCGGTGCGGTAGCGGGCAATCGGTGGGCGCTGGTGATGCCGCTCGCCCAGCCGACCGCCGCCGATCCCAGCACGCGCGGCAAGCTCCGCTCCGAGCAGATCAAGCTCCAGTGCCGGTCGATCGGCAAGGATGCCTATGGCCGCGACGCCGACCGCTACATCATTTTCTCCTGAGGAGGTCCCATGCTGTCGACGAAGGAAATCCATCGCCATACGCCGCCCTGGCGCAAGGACGACGGCGCCCCCGTCTTCCTGCTCCGCGCCGGCTCGGTGATCGACCGGGCGATGGTGGAGGCGGAACTGGCCGGCGAACATCAGGCCGGCCGGATATTCGCTTTCGAGTTTCTGGAGGCGTTCCGGCAGGGCGTGACCGCGCTGGGTAGTGCCGATGATGCGGCCTATCTCATTGGTCTGGCCGAGGCCGAGGCGGCGCTTGAAGGCAGCGAGGCCTTGCCGGAGGGCGAGGCAAAGACCTTGGCCGAGGCGCGCGTCGAGCTCGGCAAGTACTGGCCGGATTACCGCGCCCTGCTCGCGCAGCAGGCGCGCCGGCTGGAGATCGCCCCGATCATCGCCCTCCGCCGCTTCTGCACCGGGTGGGAGAATGTCGCAGCCCCCTTCGTGCGCGGCCCGGACGGGCTGCTCTCGCTCGACGCGCTGGCCCGCCTCGATCCGCTCGACATGCGCAGCGCCGGCAGTGCCGCCTATGGCCTGCTCTATCCGAAGGATCTCGCGGGAAACTCGCCGCAGCCCTCGCAGTCCGACGAGAGCCTGCCGCTTTCAACTGCGGACGAACCATCGAAAAAGGATGGGAAATCGACGGGCAAAGATGGGCGGAAAACCCCCGCATCGTCCTCCCCGTCTGGATCTGGGGCGTCGTCGACCTCTGGCTGATATGCCGGCGTTATGCCGGCCCGCTTACCGGCACGCCGCTTCCCACGGGCGGCGCGCCGGGCGAGCAGCCGGCAGCGCTGATGGATGCCTTCGCCATGCTCGACGCGATCGATGCGAGAGGGCGCGAGCATGAGCATCTATGATCGCGTCGATATCGGGCTCGATGTCGACCTTGCCTCGATCGCGGCGGCTGAAGATGCTGCCATCCGCAAGGTGCTGCTCGCCGCCTCCAGGACCGTCCAGCGCGTCACGCGCGAGCTGGAGCTGGATCTGGAGGCGACGACACGCGCGGCGGTGCCGGGCAAGCTGTGGCGGGCCTGGACCAGCGAGGTGGCCCCCAAGCCCGGCCGCATCGCCCGCGAGCCCGCCGGTTGGGTCCGGCTCAACTCGCGGCATTGGAAGGACGGCACCGTCACTCGCACCTATGGGGCGATGGAGTTCTTCAGCTCGCCGGGCACGATCACCGGCCGGCAGGGGCAATACATGGCCATCCCCACCAAGGCGGCCGGCAGCCGGGGACGATATCGCGAACTCTCCCCCGACGAGTGGGAGCGGATGATGAACATCGAGCTCCGCCTCGTCACCTCGAAGGAGCGCGGCGGCGGCAAGGTTGGACTGCTCGTCGCCGACATGGGCACCACCAACGCGCGGACCGGCGAGTTCCGGCCGATCACGCGCAAGCGGACAGCAGCAGATGAGAAGCGCGGCTACCAGCGTGGCGCCCAGACCGTTGTCATCTTCATCCTCGTGAAGCGCGTGCCGTTCGCCAACACCTTCTCGATCCAGCCGGATCTCGAGCGCGCCCGGGCGCGCCTCGCCGCCGAGTTCGCGCTGCTTCTGTCGACGGCAAACGACAACTGACCCGCGCGGCCCCGGCAGGGCCGCATCTTCGCGACGGAGGCTATGATGGCAGCATCTGCTGGCAACGACATCATCGCACGCCTGCGCCTCAATGGGCAGCAGTTCGTCTCCGACACGAAGGGGGCGTTCAGCGCGTTCAACCAGCAGGCCGTGGCCTCGGCCCAACAGGCGAAATCGGCGTTCCAGACGAACTTCGACCAGATCCAGGCGCTCGCCCGTACCGCCTTGCAGATGCCGGCCACGGCGACCGGCTCGCTCAACCTCGATGTCGCCGGCGCACGCAACTCGGCCGCCCAGGCGCAAAATCAGGCGGTTGCCCTGCGCGAGGTCGCAGACGCAGCCGAGCGCGCCGCGATTTCGGTCGGAGACACGTCGGAGGCAACACGACTCTACGTGACGGCGGCAAAAGCCGCAGCACTGGAAGCCGAGGACACTGCTCGCGGCCTCGGTCAGGAGGCCGTCGCGCTGGAGCGCATCCAGGCGGAGCTGAACAAGAGCGCGACTGGCGTGACGAAGCTGTCGGCTGCGAATGATAGGGCCGTCCGGTCGAGCGCCCAGCACCGCATGGCGGTTCAGGATCTCGGCTATCAAATTTCTGACTTTGGGACTCAGGTGCTCAGCGGTCAGGGCGTCATGCGCGCCATGGTTCAACAATCTGGCCAAGTCGCCTTTGCGCTGTCGGGCATGGAAGGTGCCGCGGGCTCGGTTGGCAAGTTCATGGCCGGCCCCTGGGGCGCAGCAATCCTGATCGGCGTCGAGGCGCTGTCGATGCTGGCGCCCAAAATCCTCGAAAGCTCGAGCGAACTCGAAAAGCTCGCCAAGAATGCCGATGCCGCGGTTACGGCGGCTGACGCGTTCGGCACCGCCGAGTCCAATCTCAGCAAGGTCATCGATCTCACCACCGGCAAGCTCAAGACGCACAACCTGGTGCTACTGGAGACGGTGAAGCTCCAGAACCAGATCGCGCTCCAGCAGGCCAATGCCGACATCAAAAAGTCCGTGGATGAGCAGCGCCTGAGGGGCCTCCCCGGTGCCGCATTCCGCGCGCCGACAGGCGGCAGCATCGGGCAGGGGGCGAACGGCGGCATCGGTGGCATCGGCAGCATCGATGCGTCGATCCGTGCCGGGCGAATCCAGGACGATCAGCAGAAGCAGATCGACGCTGCGATGGCCCGCCTGACCGCGGTGGTCGGTGACGACGCCTTCGCACGACGTGATCCATCGCAATATGGCCAGGCCATCGGCAAGCAGGCTCAGGCGGCGATCGATCTCGTCAACAAGCTCGGCGGGGCCGAAGGCAAGGCGGCGAGCAAGAACGTCGCCGACCTCAACCTCCAGATCGCCAAGATCGCCTCCTCCGGCGAACAGAAGGCCGCCGCTCTGGAGGCGGCCGGTGTGCTCGCCGGCGGGCCGGTGCCCGATGATCTGAAACCCTATAGCAAGGACAAGAAGCGCCGGCAGAAAAAGGCGCCCGACACGGATGGCCTCGTCAATCGCGTCACCAACGACATCGCCAGCTATGCCGGCCAGTTCACGGACGCGCCGACGTTCATCGAGAAGGCGGACGCCGCCCTTCGAAAGCTCGATCAGGACGCGGCCGCGCTCGAGAAGAAGAAGGCCTTCATCGATCCAGCCAAGTTCACCGAGCTGCAAGCCGCGATCGTCCAGACCAAGGCCGTCATCCAGGCGAACCTCGCCAAGCCCTACGACGATTTCATCAGGTCGCAGGATCGCAGCCTGCGGATCCAGCAGCTTCAGCTCGCCGGCCGCGACGTCGAGGCGGCAGCCGTGCAGAATACGCTCCGCCTGACGGATCAGATGGGGCCGCTCAATGAGCGCCAGCTCGCCAACGTGCTACAGCGCGCGGAGGCCGAGGACCGGATCAGCAAGGCGATCGCCGCGCAGAAGCGCGAATGGGACATCTACCTGCAGTCGTTCAGCGCCCTGCAGCAGACGTTCGACCAATTCCTGACCGATCTCTCCGTCAAGCCCCGCGCCGCGTTCAAGGATCTCATCCCGAGCCTCGTCGGCGACTTTCAGTCGCTCCAGCGCAAGCTCCTGTCGAACCAGTTGTTCGGCGGCCTCGACGAGCAGCTCGCCGACTATGTGAAGGGCCAGACAGGGCCGAAGTCCGCGGTCGATTATCTGACGCAGCAGGCGCATGCGGCCGGCGATGGGCTCGCCGATCTGGTCCAGCGTCTCGGCCAGATCAGCGGTGGCATGGGCATGGCGGCGAACGATAATGCGTCGGCGCTGGGCCTCTCTGCGGCCCCGGTGAAGCTCAATATCTCGAACCCCGCTGATCTGCTTGACGCGCTACGCGCCGATCGTCCGGAGATGTTCGGCAGCGACGACAGTTCGACGACGAGCGAAATCGTCGTGACCGGGCGCAAGCTGGCCTCGGCTCTCGACGGTAACGGAAAGGCGCAGCTTTCGGCCGCCGGCTTCTACAATAAGGCCGGCTCGCTCCTCGGCGATCGGATCGAGAAGCTGACGGGCGTCACTCTGCCCAAGGCGCTGAAGGATAATCTCGGCACCCTGATGCAGGGCGCGAGCATCGGCGGGATGGCGGGCGGAGCCTTCGCCTCGATTACGGGCGGCCGCCAGTCTGCTCTGGGCTCCCAGATCGGCGGCGCGCTGGGCAACTATGCCGGCAAGGAGCTCGGCAAGGCGCTGGGCGACAGCCTCGGCAGCCTGGGCAAGCTCGCCGGGCCACTCGGATCGATCGCCGGTGGCATCCTGGGCAGCGTGGTCGGCGGCCTGTTCAAGAAGATCCCCAAGGGCGGATCGACGATCGGCGGCGATGGTTTCGGCGGCCTGCAGATCACGTCGACGTTCGGCAACGACAGCAAGGCCGAGGCTGCCTCGAAGGCCGATGCGAACGGCGTGATCCAGAGCATCAATCAGATCGCGAAGACGCTGGGCGCCTCGATCACCGGCGGGAACATCACGATCGGCTCGTACAAGGGGAACTATCGCGTCAACACACAGGGGACGGTGCTGGGCGGTTCATCCTCGCCGGTCCCCGGGTTGCACGACTTCGGCGAGGACGAACAGGCGGCCGTCCAGTTCGCGATCCAGCAGTACATTCAGAAAGGCGTGGTGGCCGGCATCAGCCAGGCGGCGATCAACATCCTCAAGAGTGGCCAGGACCTCCAGACGGCGCTCGACAAGGCGCTGATGATCGAGAGCATCCCGAAGGATCTGAAGGCGATGCTTGATCCGGTGGGCGCTGCGATCGACGCGCTCAACGAGAAGTGGAGCGACACAGTCTCGGCGCTGAAGGAGGGCGGCGCCACGGCCGAGCAGATGGCGCAGGCCCAGCAGCTCTACAACCTCCAGCTCGATCAGGTGAAGGCGACGACGGCCTCGGCTTCGCAAGGGCTGAAGGATTTCCTGCAGAGCCTGAAGGTCGGATCGAACAGCCCGCTGTCGCTCCGCGATCAGGAGTCTGCAGCCAAGGCCGAGCTTCAGCCATTCCTCGACAGCATCGCCGCCGGCAAGACGATCGACCAGGACAAGTATCAGCAGGCCGCCCAGCAGTTCCTCGACGTCGAACGGCAGCTCTATGCCTCGACGGACGCCTATTTCCAGCAGTTCAACGCCATTCAGGAATGGACGAACAAGGCCATCGCCGCGATCGACAACGTCACGCCGATCGCATCACCGGCGAATGCCTCTGACCCCTTCGCCTCTGCCACTGCCGCCGCGACCCAGAAGACGGCCAGTGCCACGGAGGCATCCGCCGACATGCTCGCCCAACAAACCCAATTGCTGAGCGACGTTCGCGGCCTGCTCTCCCAAATCGCGGCGAACGGCGGCGCGGGCGGCAGCAGCTTTGCCTCGGGGGGCATAGCGCGAGGCTTCGTCGGACAGGTGAGTAGGGCCTGATGCCAGCACTGCCAGCCGATATCGGCGCCGCGATCCGGGGCGCGTCCATCGCCCAATGGAGCGATCCGGACATCAAGGAGCGCTACCCCTCCGCCCGGGACGCCTTGACGGCACCCAGCGACGGCTATTTCGACACGCTCCAGGACGCGCTTACCGCCATCGCGGCGCGCTACGCGCTGATCGGTACCGAGCGCCGTCGCTTTTCCGTCGTGATCAACGATCTGGTCTTCATCGACCCCACCACGGCCCTCCCGACCGTGCGACTGGTCGATGGCGAGCAGGTCGCGGCAGATCGCTTCCTCGTCAGCAGGGTGTCGATCGACCTCGATGCAGAGACCACCACCCTGGAGATTTTCGGCTGATGGCGAACGCGATCATCCTGCCGCCGCTGCCGATTGCCGCCGCCGTGGCGAGCAGCACGGGGGTCGGTGCGCCCGGCAACGTCGCCAACGACTTCGCCGGCGTCATATGGGCCTCCGCCAATGTCGCGAGCACCACCCTCACGATTGATCTCGGCGACGACCACATGGTGGACACGCTGATGCTGTTCGGGCTGTTTGCGCCGGCGGGTGCCCAGATCACGGTCTATGCTGCCACCTCGGAGCAGGGGCCGGGTTTCACGCCCGGGACATATTATGGAAGCCCCGCCCAGCCGCTCTTCGCCGGCATCAACCGACTGACCTCGGGGGCCGGGGTGTCCTACTGGCGGGCGCCGGCCGATGGCCGTCCGGCCGTCCGCCACATCCGCATCGGCTTCTTTCTGGCTGCGCCGGGCATTATCCAGATCGGGCGGGTGGCTGTCGGTCAGCAGATCGCGCTCCATCGCAACTTCAGCTTCGGCGCCTCCTTCGGCGCCCGGGATCTGGGCAGCCTCGACTATTCGGCGCGTGGCGTGATGCTTCGGCGGCGCGGCGCCAAGCTGCGCACCGCGAGCCTCACCTTCTCCAGCATCCACCCCACCGAGATGGGCACGGCGATCCTCCCGCTCCTCGAATGGGGTGGGAATACCGAACCCTTTGCGCTGCTCACCAATCCCGCGCCCGACGCGATGATCGAGCAGCGGTTCTACTTCGGGACGCTCGTGGGGGACCTCGGCGGCGTCTGGCGCAACGCCGTCGGATACGAGTGGAAAGCCAATCTTATCAGCCGGTTCTAACAGAAGCTTACAGGAGCTATCCAATGTCCATCCAATTTGACGTGCCGATCCGGAACGGCATGCTCGATGTTTTCGAGGCCCTGCTCGGCCCGAACCCCATCCTGAAAATCTTCAATGGCACGTTGCCCATGGATACGACTGGCGCGGATCCCGGCACGACCCTCTCCACCATCATTTTGCCTTCCGACTGGATGCTGGCAGCGGCGAACGGCACCAAACTGATGCTGGGCTCGTGGGAGGATCAGGCCGCGGATAACGACGGGACCGCCACCTGCTACCGATTCTACACCGCGGCCGGCGTCTGCAGGGCGCAGGGACCTGTGAGCCTGACGAACGGCGGCTCCGTCCTGACGGTCGACGATACGCTCTTCAAGGCCGGGAAGCTGTTCAGGATCACAGCCTTCGCATTGACCGCGGGCAACCGCTGATCCCGGCTACCGCGCTGCACGCGGAATGAGCCCAATGGCCGAAGGGCTATGTTCGTGATCTGGGCGGAGTAAATGCATGGCCACGGTAACTGTCCAGATCACGAACACGGCTGACGACGGCTATTCTACGGCCACCTCTTTTGTAGCGTCTGGCGTCCGCCAAGGTGGACAGGCGTACGCGGCGGGGTTGCGCTTCCCAGGGGTCAATGTCCCCGTGGGAGCGAAAGTAACCAGCGCCACTCTTGCACCGGTTTATGCGGGCCACACGGGTAGCACGGGCACCCCAGGCTCATGGTATGGTGACAAGGTGGCCAATGCGCCGGCATGGTCGTCGAGTTCGCAGCCAATCAACATCACCCGCACGACCGCTTCAACGCCCGTGCTGACGGGTGCGGTTAACGCCCGCATCAATCACGACGTGACGGCAATCGTTCAGGAGATTGTTGCCCTGTCGGGATGGCAGCCGGGCAATGCAATGCGCTTCGCGGGGGGGCCATCTCTTGGTACCGGATACGAGACTTTTTATGACCTTTCCAACACCGCATCATATGCGGCCACCCTGACGATTACCTATTCGGACACAATTTCGGCTCAGGCCAACATCACGCTCGATGACGTGACCGTCGCCGGCCAGGGCGAGTTCGAGATCCTCGGCACCGCCGACATTCAGCTCGACGACGTCGGCGTCATCGCCCTCGGCGGGCAAATCAACACCGGTCGGGCGGATATCGCGCTCGAGGATGTGACAGCCGCTGGCACGGGCGAGCTCATTGCCACCGGCCGGGCGGACATCACGCTCGATGACGTGACTGTCGCTGGCCAGGGCGAACTTGTGCGGGTGGAGAGTCAATATCCCCCCGCCATCCCGACACCGGCGGTCGTGATCCAGATCGATGCTTATGATCCTGTCGAGCGCGCGCCGGTCACCCTCCGGGCAGCCAGCCACGACGATCCGCGCGTCTGCCACCTCGACGATCAGACGTGGTGGCCGACGATATCGAAGCTCCCGTCGCTCGAATATGATCTGTTTGACGGCGCCTTCGCCGGCCAGATCACGGCGCCTTCGTCCAGCCTCTCGCTGGCAACGGAGGTGTGGCCGCAGTTCGGTGGCTATATTCTTGCCGACGCGCGCGTGCGCCTGTGGACGGGTGTGTTGGGCGATCCATGGTCCACATGGGCGCTGCGCTTCGATGGGCGGGTAGCGACCCAGCCCAAGCTCGGCGATCTCATCGCCGAGATCGAGGTGAAGGTCGACGATAGCTGGCTCGATGCGCCGCTGCTCGCAACCTATGCTGGCACGGGCGGCGTGGAGGGCGCGAACGACCTCACAGGCCAGGCGAAGCCGCTGGCACTCGGCCAGCCGCGTTATGTGGCGGGTACGCTGATCGACAGCATCAACAGCGTGTTCCAGGTCTCCGCCTACGGCCCGATCCAAGGCTTTCAGGCTGCGCTGGACCGGCTGGTGCGCTTCGGCGCGCCCCTCGCGGATTATGCGGATTATGACAGCCTCGTCGCCGCCACGATCCCGGCTGGCAGCTGGGCGACATGCATAACCCAAGGCCTTGCGCGGCTCGGGGCGCCGCCGGCAGGGCAGGTCAGTTTCCTGATCGCCGGCGATGCCGCTGGTCCTGATGGGTTCGTCCAGCGCCCCGGACAGATCATTCGCCGGATCGCGCTCCTTTCGGGAGGCGCGGGCAAGATCAACGATGCGTCGCTCCATGCGCTGGATGCTGCCCGGCCATGGCCTCTCTCGATCAATATCTCTGACCAGACCACGGCACGCGAGCTGATCCAGTCGATCGCCGCCAGCGTGAACGCGGTGGCGGGCGTCTCATGGACCGGCCAGCTGTTCGTCACGCCGGTCGACATTTCCGCATCCAGCATGACGCTGCAGGCCGACGGGAGCGCGTTGCCGCCCGTCGCATCGGTCAGCCAGGCCAACAACGATGCACCCTGGTATCGCCTCGCGATCCAGGCGCAGCGCTGCTGGACCGTCCACGCCTTCAGCGACATCGCTTTCGAGGCGCCGCTGAACCCGCGGGGCCTCTGGTCTGGCGAGACCGTCTATCGGGAGGGCGATATTGTTGCCCTGAAGGACGGGTCGCAGTTCCTCTACGTCAACCCGGAGCCGAGCGCCGGCCACGAGCTGCCGGTCCTGCCGGCGACGGAAAACGCCTGGTGGTTCCGTCTGATGCCGCCCACCACGGCCAGCGACATCACCTATGACGATGGCACGCCGATCGAGGTGCTGAAGCCGGCCGAGCCCGGCGCGACCAATGGTGCACCCGCCGGGACGCCGGTGGGTGACAAGGCGGCCGAGGATGTTGTTTCCGAGTTGGAGGCCGCCGCCGCCGCCGCGGTGAAGCAGGCCCTTGCGGCGGTCACGCTCGCCCGCTCGCAGCAGACGAATGCGCTCTATGACAAGGCGCGCGCGACGATCGAGGGCCAGCCGCTCGGCACATTCACGCTGCAGGTGAAGGAGACGGCCGACAACGCGATCGAGATCCTCAACCTGATAGGCGTGAAGGGTCGGGATGGAACCAGCTACATCCTCAACACGGCGGTGGTGTTTGTCGACGAAGAGCAGTCGCTGGCCGAGTTCACGCAGCAGGTTGATGCATCGTTCAACGGCTTCGCCGCGCAGATCTCGCAGATCAGCACGGCCCTCTCCACGGAGACGACGACCCGGGCCGCCCAATATGAGAAGATCCTCGCGACGAACGGCAA
>Ga0105248_10008130_pt1 | contig 11517 bp, 11 predicted proteins | sample KBSS34metaG_FD_81524 | JGI IMG/M metagenome (GOLD analysis project Ga0105248, IMG submission 81524) | Switchgrass rhizosphere microbial communities from Kellogg Biological Station, Michigan, USA - KBS S3-4 metaG | ecosystem: Host-associated > Plants > Roots > Rhizosphere > Soil | place...
GACTCGGAGGGCAACAGCTTCAGCCTGTTCCAGGGCGACGAGTCGGTCACGATGCCGGAAGGAGCGCCGGGCGCCTGACGGGATCGGCCGTCGGGCTCGCGGTGGCCCAAGGGCTCTCGGTCACCTTCCGGGCGGCTGTCATGGGAGAGCTGGGCGGGCGCGCGGGAGTCTTCCCCGCGCCCGCCTTCTCCGGAGTCGTCCGGCGCGATGCTCTCGCTCCTGAGGAACGGCTGACCTTCCCGGCACGCCGGCTACATCCATGTCCCGGTGTCGGACATGGTGACGGGAATGTGACGCCGGCTCCACAGGCGCCGGTTCGATCGGCGCAGACAAGCGGGTCACAGCACAACGGCTCGACAAGGCCGGGTGGTGTCGGACACCGCACGCCCTGCAGCGCAACTGACGCTCAGAGACCGACGATGTCGTCCGGCTTGACGGGGACCCGCGTCAGGTCCCGCCCCGTCGCGGCTCGAAGTGCAGCGACAACGGCTGCGGTCGAGACGACGGTCGGCGGCTCGCCGACGCCCTTCACGCCGTAGGGCGCATCCGGCTCGGCCTCCTCGACCAGCACCGAGACGACCGGAGGCATGTCGAGCGTGGTCGGGATCAAATAGTCCGTGAAGCTCGCGTTCGTGATCAGCCCGTCACGGGTCTGGATCTCCTCCATCAATGCCAGCCCCAGGCCCTGCGCGGTTCCGCCCTCGATCTGGCCCGTGACCGCCTGCGGGTTCACCGCCTTGCCGACGTCCTGCGCGGTGCCGATCCAGACGACGCGCGTGAGCCCGAGCTCGACGTCGACTTCTGCGACGACGCGCATCGCCGCGCACGCGTAGGCGACGTGGGCCCGCTCGCCGGTGATCTGCCCGGTCTCGGGATCGAGCGGCGTCGTGCGCGGATGGCGGTAGATCCGCTCGACGTCGACCGCCTTGCCGCCGTTTCGCTCCCGCTCCTCGAGCGCGGCACGGCAGGCGTCGCGCACAGCGCCGGACGCCATCCACGTCATCCGCGACGCCGATGCCGACCCGGCCGACTCGACCGTCGCGGTGGTGTGCGGGGCGAGCACGACGTCGTTCGAGCCGAGCTCCGTGCGAGCCACCTGCAGGATCACGTTGGCAACGCCCTGGCCGACCTCGGCGGCGGCACAGTGCACCTCGGCACTGCCGTCCTCGTTCAGCTGCACGCGCGCAGCCGTGTAGTCGTCGAAGCCCTCGGAGTAGCCGATGTTCTTGAATCCGACCGCGAAGCCGACGCCGCGCCGCACGCCTTCACCACGCGACGTGTTGCCTGAGCCGCCGGGCAGGCGCATGGGGTCTCGCGGCAGCTCTTCCTGCTCGGGGATGTCGAGCGCAGCCGCTCGACGAATCACGTCGGCGACGGGAAGCGTCCCCGTGATCGTCTGTCCGGTCGGCAACGACCCGCCCGGACCGAGCGCGTTCAGCAAGCGCAGCTCGATCGGGTCGATGTCGAGCGCGTCCGCGAGCTTGTCCATCTGCGCCTCGTGTGCGAAGCACACCTGCACCGCCCCGAAGCCGCGCATCGCCCCGCATGGTGGATTGTTGGTGTAGACGCACGTGCTCTCGATCAAGGCATTGTCGACCGCGTACGGGCCGACCGCGAACGACGCGGCGTTCGACGTCACCGCGGTCGAGCTCGAGGCATAGGCGCCGCCGTCGAGCAGGATGCGGACGCGAACGTTCACGAGCCTGCCGTCACGGCTCGAACGGTGCTCCGCCCAGATCTTCGCAGGATGCCGGTGGATGTGGCCGACGAACGACTCCTCGCGGTTGTAGACGATCTTCACCGGCCGGTCCGTGTGCAGCGCCAGCAGCGCACCGTGCAGCTGCATCGACAGGTCCTCACGGCCGCCGAACGCGCCGCCGACACCGGCGAGATGAATGCGCACCTGCTCCGGCTTCAGGTTGAGGCAGGGCGCGACCTGGTCGCGGTCGACGTGCAGCCATTGCGTGGCGACGTAGACGTCGACGCCACCCTCTCCGTCCGGGACCGCGAGCCCCGACTCCGGGCCGAGGAACGCCTGATCCTGGATCCCGACCTCGTAGACACCGGAGACGGTCACATCGCCTTCCGCCTCGGGATCGCCGTGCCGGATCACGAGCGAGCGCACGATGTTCGGACGCGGATCGTCCCGATAGCCGTGGCCCATCGTCGGCCGGTCCGGATGGAGCGGGTCCTGCTCGGTCGCCCGCTCGGGATCGACCACCAGCTCGAGCTCCTCGTACTCGACCCGGATGCGGGCTGCCGCCCTGCGCGCCTGCTCCGGATGCTCGGCCGCAACGAGTGCGACGGGCTCGCCGAAGTAGCGCACGCGCTCGTAGGCGAGCACGGGCTGATCGGGGAACTCGAGGCCGTAGCGTTTCTCGCCCGGCACGTCCTCGTGCGTCAGCACCGCGTGGACGCCGGGCATGCCGACTGCCTCCGAGATGTCGATCGAGATGATGCGCGCATGCGCGTGCGGGCTCCGGAGCGTGTGGCCCCACAGCATCCCGGCCGCCTGGAGATCGCTCGAGTAGGCGAACTCGCCCGTGACCTTCGGAACGCCGTCGACCCGCGGCGTGCTGTCGCCGACGCGGCCGAGCTGGAGCCTCGGTGAAGCGGTGGTCTCGCTCACAAGGCGGCGGCCGCCATGCGCACGGCGTCGAAGATCTTCGCGTAGCCGGTACAGCGGCAGAGGTTGCCGGAGAGAGCCTCCCGGATGTCATCGTCACTCGGGTACACGTTCCGCTTCAAGAGATCGGCGGCGGCGACCACGAGCCCCGGCGTGCAAAAGCCGCATTGCACCGCGCCCGCCGCAACGAAAGCCTCCTGCACTTTGTGCAGCCGGCCGTCGTTGGCCAGCCCCTCCACCGTGACGATCTCGTGCCCTTCCGCCTGCGCGGCCAGCACGAGGCACGAGCAGACGAGCTTGCCGTCCAGCAGCACGGAGCACGACCCGCACTCCCCCTGCTCGCACGCGTTCTTGGAACCGGGGAAGCCGAGCTGCTCGCGGAGCGCGAAGAGCAGGTTTTCGCCCTCCCAGACATCGGCCTCGTGCGCCTCGCCGTTGATGCGCAGCTCGATCTTCATACGAGACACCGGTCGAGCGCGCGCCTCGTGAGGATGCGAAGCGCGTGCCGCCTGTACGCCGCCGTCCCGCGGACGTCGTCGATCGGACTTGCCGCTTCGGCGACGCGCTGCGGGAACGAATCCGCATCCCCAAGGCCGGAGCGGACGAGAGCGGGCACCGGGCCGGCGGAGCCGAACGCTGCGCGCAGGCTCTCTCCCTCGACGCGCACGGCAAGCGAGACGACCGCGATCACCATCGCGTTGCGCGGCCCGACCTTCATGAACGTCTGCCTGCTCTCTTCGCCGGCGTCGACCGTGACGCCCAGGATCAGCTCGTCCTCCGCGAGCACGTTCTGCTTCGGCCCGACCAGGAACTCCTCGAGGGAAACGACGCGCTCGCCGCGAACGCTGCCGAGCTTCACTTCCGCGCAGGACACGAGCAGCGGCGGCAGTGCATCGCCTGCAGGCGACGACGTGCCGAGATTCCCGCCGATCGTCCCGCGGTTTCGGATCTGCGGGCCGCCGACCGTCCGGGCTGCCTCGGCGAGCGCGGGCAGCGCCTCGGCAACCCGCGGTTCCATTGCCTCCGCGTAGGTAACGCCGGCGCCCAGCCAGACCTTGCCGTCCTCCCGCGACCAGCCGCGGAGCTCGGCCACCTCGTTGAGGTTGAGGAGGACGGCGGGCCGGGCCCGGTCGAAATTGAGCTCGACCATGACGTCCGTCCCGCCCTGGATCGGGACGGCGTCGCTGCGCTCCGCCTTCAGGCGCAGCGCCTCTTCGAGGCTGCGGGGCGTCAGCACGTCCACGGAGGCGAAGCGTACTTCGCCGTCATGGGAGAATCGCCTCGCCGTGCCGACCGATCTCTCCCGACGCCTCGCCGTCGCCCGCGGTGACCTACCCGCCGACATCGTCGTGCGAGGAGGTCGCGTCCTGTCCGTGTTCACCCGCGAGTGGCTCGATGTCGACATCGCGATTGCCGACGGCTGGATCGCCGGGCTCGGCGACTACGAGGGCCGCGAGGTCGTCGACGCAGCCGGACGTTATGTCGTTCCGGGCTTCATCGACGCGCACATGCATCTCGAGTCGACGAAGCTCCTCCCCGACGAGTTCGCGCGACTCGTGCTGCCCCGCGGAACGACGGCCGTCGTGCTCGACCCACATGAGCTCGCGAACGTGCTCGGCACCGATGGCGTGCACTGGCTCCTCGACGCCTGCGAGGGCCTGCCGCTCGACTTCTACTTCATGGCTTCCTCGAGCATCCCGGCGTCGGAGTTCGAGTCACCTCGGCGTCCGCTGCTGAGCGGGGACCTCGAGAGCCTGCTGCGGCGCCGCCGGGTCCTCGGGCTCGCCGAAATGATGAATTTCCCCGGAGTCGTCGCCGGCGACGCCACCGAGCTCGACAAGCTGCGGCTGGCAGAGGGCGTCCAGGTCGACGGCCATGCGCCTGGCCTGCTCGGCAAGGAGCTGAACGCCTACGTCGCGGCAGGCATCCGCTCGGACCACGAAGCCCTGACGATCGACGAGGGACGCGAGCGGCTGCGGGCCGGCATGTGGCTTCTGATTCGCGAAGCGTCGATGGCGCGCAACCTGCAGGCACTGCTGCCGCTCGTGCAGGACTTCGGTACGAACCGCATCGCCTTCTGCACCGACGACCGCGATCCGGACGACATCGCCGCGAACGGCCACATCAACGGCATGGTGCGCGAGGCCGTCGCCGCCGGCATCACGCCCGAGGACGCCGTCGTGCTCGCGACGATCAACCCGGCGTCGTGGCACCGGCTCTGGCATCTCGGGGCGATCGCACCGGGATATCAGGCCGACCTGCTCCTGCTCCCGGACCTCGAGAGCTTCGAGCCGCAGCTGACTTTGAAGTCGGGCCGGCCGGTCGAGGAGATCCCGGAGCCCCACGTTCCGGAGTGGGTGAAGCATTCGGTCCGCAATCTGCCCGTCACCGTCACCGACCTTCGGATTCCGTGGGAAGGCGGCGAGGCCCGCGCGATCGGGCTCGTGCCGGACCAGGTTGTCACCGATTCGGTCGAGGTCGAGCCGACGACCGTGAACGGCGTGGCAGTGGCCGACGCAGGCAAGGACCTCGCGAAGATCGCGGTGATCGAGCGGCACCTCGGAACGGGACGCATCGGGCACGGCTTCGTCCACAACTCGGGCTTGCAGCGCGGAGCGCTCGGGTCGACGGTCGCGCACGACGCCCACAACATCGTCGTCGTCGGGATGAACGACGAGGACATGGTCCGGGCGGTCGAGCGGCTCGGGGAGCTCGGCGGCGGCATCGTCGTCGTGGACGCAGAGAAGGTGACCGCGGAGCTTCCGCTTCCCGTCGCCGGCCTCCTGGCCGACGCACCGCTCGCGGACGTGATCGAGCAGAGCCTCGCCTGCAACCAAGCAGCCCGCGAGCTCGGCTGGTCGGGCGCCACGCCGTTCCTGACGCTGTCGTTCCTGGCCCTGTCCGTGATCCCGAGCCTGAAGATCACCGACCGCGGCCTCGTGGACGTCGACCGCTTCGAGATCGTGCCGCTGAAAGTGTGAGCACGCTTCTCACCAATGCCCACGTCGTGACGATGGACGACGCAGGCACCGAGTACGAGAACGGTTGGATCCTGTTCGACGAAGGCATGGTCAAAGCCGCCGGTGCAGGTCCGAAACCGGAAGCCGACGACGTGCACGACCTCGCCGGCGCCGTCGTCACGCCCGGGCTCGTCAACACGCACCACCACCTGTACCAGACGCTGACGCGTGCTCGGGCGCAGCAGGCCGACCTCTTCTCCGGGCTCGGCGAGCTCTATCCCCTCTGGGCCCGGATCGATGCCGAGGCCGAGTACGCCGCCGCGCGCACCGGGCTCGCGGAGCTCGCACTCTCGGGCTGCACGACCGTGTTCGACCACCACTACGTGTTCCCCCGGGGCCGCGAGGGGATCCTCGAGGCGGAGGTGCAGGCCGCACGCGAGGTCGGCGTGCGGATCGTCGCCTCGCGCGGCTCGATGGACCTCGGCGTCTCCGACGGCGGCCTGCCGCCCGACGAGCTCGTCGAGGAGATCGATGCCGTCCTCGCGGAGACGGAGCGCCTCCACGGAGCGCTGCACGAGGCCGGCCCGGGCGCCCGCGTGCAGATCGCCGTCGCGCCGTGCTCGCCGTTCTCCGTCACCGGGCGGCTGATGGAGGAGTCGGCGGCTCTCGCGCGGCGTCTCGGGCTGGTGCTCCACACCCATCTCGCCGAGACGGTCGAGGAGGAGGCGTACTGCCACGAGCTCTACGGCTGCAGCCCCGTCGAGTACCTCGACCGGCTCGGCTGGCTCGATCGCGACGTCTGGTGCGCGCACTGCGTGCACCTCTCCGACGACGAGGTGGCGCGGTTCGGCGGCACGGGAACGGGCGTGGCGCACTGTCCGACCTCGAACCTCCGCCTCGGCGCCGGCGTCGCTCCGGTGCGGGCGCTGCGCGACGCGGGCGTGCGCGTCGGTCTCGGCGTCGACGGCTCGGCCTCGAACGAGCGGAGCGACCTCTTCCTGGAGGTCAAGCAGGCGCTTCTCGTCGCCCGCGGACGGGGCGGCGGCGAGGCGATGACCGCTCGCGAGGCGCTTCGACTCGCAACGCGCGGTGGGGCCGAGGTGCTCCGCCGCGACGACATCGGCTCGCTGGAGGCCGGCAAGCAGGCCGATCTTGCGATCTGGCGGACGGATGGGCTCTCACTCGGCGGTGCCGACGACCTCGTCGCGGGGCTCGTCCTCGCCGGGCCGCACCGCGTCGACCGGCTCGTGGTCGGCGGCGAGGACGTCGTCCGAGGCGGCGCCCTCGTCCGGGCGGACGAAGCCGAGATCGCGCGCGCCCATCGGGTCCAGGCGCGAAGATTCGCGGCGTGAGCTGTTCGCTCTCCACCCACGTGCTCGACACCGCCGCCGGCCGGCCCGCCGCTGGTGTGATGGTCGAGCTGCTCCGCGACGGCGACACGGTGATCAGCGCCGAGACGGACGCCGACGGCCGGGCACGCCTCGCCGAGGATCTCGCCCCGGGGACCTATCGCCTCGTCTTCCATCCGCCCTCGCCGTTCTTCACGCGCGTCGAGCTGCAGGTCGAGCTCGCGGCCGGCCACTACCACGTCCCGCTTCTCGTCTCTCCCTTCGGATGCGCGAGCTACCGGGGAAGCTGAGCGCGGACGAGCTCGCGGAGCTGTTCGAAGGGCGGACGCGCTTCGTCGAACGGCTCGCGGCGGAACCCGACCCGTTGGTCCGTGCACGGACGCTCGTGCACGAGCTTCCGCCCGACGAGAAGCGCGAGATCGTCGACGCGCACCCGGCCATCGGGCAGCGCGCGGGTCTGTCCGCGCGCTCGGCCGCCGAGCAGGGCGCGGACGCCGACCCGGTCGTCCTCGAGGAGCTCGCGCGGCTCAACGCGGACTACGAGGAGCGGCACGGCTTCCGCTTCGTCGTCTTCGTGAACCGCCGTCCGAAGGGGGAGATCCTCGAGGTGCTGCGCGACCGGATCGACCATCCGACGGAGGCCGAGCTCGAGACGGCGCTCGACGAGCTCGTTGCGATCGCAGCCGACCGCTGGGTGCAGGCGTGACCTGGGCGCTTCCCCTCGCCCTCTCCGACGCGGTCCGCGACTGGCTCGACCTGGGCCTGCGATGGCTGCACGTGATCGCGGCGATGGCGTGGATCGGGACGTCCTTCTACTTCGTCCTGCTCGATCAGTCGCTCCGGGCGCCGAAGGACGCGGCGGACGCCGAGGCCGGCGTCGGGGGCGAGCTCTGGGAGGTGCACGGCGGCGGCTTCTACCAGGTGCAGAAGTACGTCGTCGCGCCGCGCGTGCTCCCCGAGCACCTCGCCTGGTTCAAGTGGGAGGCATACACGACGTGGCTCTCCGGCTTCGGCCTGATGCTCGTCCTGTACTACCTCGAGGCCTCGAGCGCGCTCGTCAAGCCGGGCGACGACCTCGACCCGTGGATCGCCGTCGCGGTCTCGATCGGGCTCCTTGCCGCAGGATGGATCGTCTACGACGTCCTCAACCGGCTCGTCTCCGACCCACGCGTGCTGTGGCCGGTGCTCTTCCTACTCGTCGCGCTCGCTGCGTGGGGCTCGTCCGAGCTCTTCAGCCCGCGGGCCGCGTGGCTCCAGGTCGGGGCGATGATCGGGACGGTGATGTCCGCAAACGTCTTCTTCGACATCATCCCGGCGCAGCGCGAGCTCGTCCGCGCGAAGGAGGCCGGTCGCGAGCCGGACCCTGCTCCTGGCATCCAGGCGAAGCAGCGCTCGGTCCAGAACAACTACCTCACGTTGCCTGTTCTGCTGACGATGCTCGCGGGGCACTTTCCGTTCGCCTACGGCGCCGACCACGCGTGGTTCGTGCTGATCGTCCTGATGGCGATCGGCGCATGGGCGCGGCTCTTCTACAACCTGCGGCACACGGGACGCACGCACTGGTGGATGCCGGTCGCCGGCGCGCTCGTGTTCGTCGCGCTGGCGGTCTGGGTCGAGCGGGCCGACGACACCGCCGCCGCACCGACCACGCCCGCGGATGTCGCACGCGGCAAGCAGGTCTTCACCTCGGCGGGATGTGCGGCCTGCCACACCCTTTCCGAGGCCGGCGCGACCGGCACCGTCGGGCCCGACCTCGACGCCGCGAAGCCTTCGGCCGCGCTCGTGACCGATCGCGTCACGAACGGGCTCGGCGTGATGCCGTCGTTCGCCGGGAAGCTCTCGCCCGAGGAGATAACCGACGTCGCGGCGTACGTCTCGGGCACGGCCGGGAAGTAGGATCGCCCCGTGCTCCGGATCACCGCCGGCGGATACGAGCTCGCCGCGCGCCTCGAGGAGGCGGCTGCGCCGGACACCGTCGCCGCGTTCCGGCGGCTCCTGCCGCTCGCGTCGCGGATCATCCACGTCCGCTGGTCGGGCGAGGCAGGATGGATCCCGTTCGGCGACCTCGACCTCGGGCTCGGTCCCGAGAACGCCACCTGCTACCCGCATCCGGGCGAGATCGTCCTCTACCCCGGCGGCGTCTCGGAGACGGAGATCCTCCTCGCCTACGGCTACGTCAACTTCGCGTCGAAGGCGGGCCAGCTCGCGGGGAACCACTTCGCGACGATCGTCGAGGGCAACGAGCACCTCCGCGACCTCGGCAAGAAGTTCCTCTGGGAGGGCGCGCAGGAGATCGTCTTCCGCGAGGACTGAGCTCCCCGCGCTCAGAGCTCCGTTCCGACCCCTCGCCCGCGCGCCCGCTCGAGCACCTCGTGCCCGATCGCGAGATCCCACGGAGCGATGCCGTTCGACTTGAAGACGACGACGTCCGTGTCGGCCTGCCGGCCCGGAAGCTCGCCTGAAACGATCTGCGCGAGCTCCTGCACCTCGAGCCAGTCGAGCTGTCCCGCCGCGATGGGCTCGATCAGGTCGCCGGACTCGAGGCGAGCATCCTCGATCGAGTCGCAGCAGACGACCGTCGCACGGGCGATCACCTGCGCGTCGAGCTCGCGCGCGCGCGGATCGTTGGCCCCGATCGCGCAGACGAGCGCACCGTCGGAGAGCCAGTCTCCGCGCAGGACGGGATCCTTGGAGGACGTCGCGGTGACCACGACGTCGCAGCCGCCGGCCTCCGACGGGGATTCCGCGACGTCGGCGCCGTTGGCCTCCGCGAACGCCTCGACCCGCTCGCGCGAGCGGCTGGAGACGACGACGCGCTCGATGGACGGCACCGCGGCTCGGATCGCGGCGAGCTGCGACTCCGCCTGCCAGCCGGCACCGATCAGCCCGAGGCTCGCGGCCCCTCGCCGCGAGAGGTACTTCGCCGCGACCCCGCTCGCGGCACCCGTCCGCATCTGTCCCAGCCTGTCGGCGGCGATCATCGCGACGAGCGTCCCGTCGGCAAGGTCGAACAGGCAGACGACGAACTCGATCCGGCCCTCGACGAGGAGGTAGCTCTTCAGCCCGGCGACGCCCAGGCCGCGGTCGGCGGCGGCCATCACGGCGAAATATCCGCCCTCGACGGCGAAGCGGCGCCGCGGCATCAGCTCGACCTGCCCTGCCGCCATGCGCCGGAAGCAGTCCTCGATCACCGGCACCGCCTCGCCCGTCATCACGAGCGACCCGACGTCCTCCTCGGAGAGCCAGAGCGGCATCCCGGCGAGTCTACGGCGCGGTTCCGCCGCCCGTCGCGCCGGCCGTGCTCAGTCGCCGAACGGCAGCGTGAAGGTGAATGCGCTGCCGCCGCCTTCCGCGGGCTCAACCCAGATCCGCCCGCCATGCGCCTCGACGACCCGCCGGCACACGGCGAGGCCGATGCCGCTTCCCTCGACGCGGCGTTCGACGCGCGAGAACATCGCGAAGATGCGCCGCGCGTTCTCGCGGTCGATACCGATGCCGTTGTCGCTGACGCTCACGATCCACTCCTCGCGTCCTCGCTCGGCGCCGATCTCGACGCGAGGTGGGGCCTCACCGCGGAACTTCAGCGCGTTCCCGACGAGGTTCTGCACGACGCGCCGCAGCTGGCGAGGATCGGCGCGAACCTCCGGTAGGTCGCCCACGACGAGTGTCCCGCCGGACTCCGCGAGCTGCGGGCGGAGATCGGCTGCGACGGCATCCGTCACGTCCTGGAGGGAGACGGTCTCGATGACGAGCTCGCCGGAGCGTGCGTAGTCGAGCACACCGTCCACCAGCTCGCGGGCGCGGTCGGAGGTCGCCCGCAGCTCCTGCAGCACGTCGGGCGCAGGCGGCTCGTCCGGCCGGAGCTCCAGCACCTTGACGAGCATCGCGATGCCCGCGAGGGGCGCGCTCAGGTCGTGGGCCACGACGTCGGCGTAGGCGACGAGCTCGGCCTCCATCCGGCGACTCGCGGTGACGTCGTGGAGGAACACGATCACGCCGTCGCCGATCCGCGCTGCGCGGTGGAGGAACGTCCCGAGCATGTAGCCGTCGCCGAACGGCGTGTCGTAGGTCACCTCGCTGACCCAGGGCTCACCCCTGTCGCAGACGTCGACATAGGCGTCGAACGCATGGCTGCCCCGCATGCGTGGGAGCGCCTCCAGAAGCGTGTACCGGTCGGGTGTCTCGGCGGGAATCCGGAACCCGCTGACCATCGCCGGGTTTCCGTATCCGAAGGCGAAGTCGACCACCTCGCCGCCCTCCCGGATCGCCCACAGCAGGCCGACGGGCTCGGGGAATCCGTCGAGGAGCCCGCGGAACCCGGCGGCTCCCTGCTCGCCGAGCACCTCGCGGAGCTGCGGGTCGTCTCCCCAGGGCTCGGGCTCGAACTCGGTTCGCGCATCGGTCACGAGCGGAGAATACGAGCCGTCCACAGAGGCTCGTGGGGAAACATGGTTTCCCCACGTCGATGCGCCCGGCACGATTCGAACGTGCGGCCTCAGCCTCCGCAGGGCTGCGCTCTATCCCCTGAGCTACGGGCGCGCGAAGGGTGAGTGTAGCGGCGAACCGGTGTCGGACTCAGTCC
>Ga0105248_10008132_pt1 | contig 11516 bp, 7 predicted proteins | sample KBSS34metaG_FD_81524 | JGI IMG/M metagenome (GOLD analysis project Ga0105248, IMG submission 81524) | Switchgrass rhizosphere microbial communities from Kellogg Biological Station, Michigan, USA - KBS S3-4 metaG | ecosystem: Host-associated > Plants > Roots > Rhizosphere > Soil | place...
GTTGATTTTCTGAGAGTTTTTCAAAATGTGCAGAGCCGTAGGGAGCCACGTGTGCCGAATATCGTCGCGCCCAACTATTCGGCACCGTGCCGAATTCGGCACGGATTTGGCACGCGCCTCAAGCTCGTGGCACCCGCGACGGGGTCGATCTCGGCCGAGAGTTGAGTGTTTGTCGTCGCGTCTAGTGTCCTACGTACAAACCTGCACCGTGGCCACGTTGGCATTGCGCTTGCACCGATTCAGTCAAATGAGGCAGTGCTTCAGGAAAGGACGGTCGGAGTAAGACAGACAAAACACCATGTCCAGAAATCATCGTTTGTTTCGACAATACCCTCTCAACGGCAAAGCCACGATCTCGACCGGCGAGGTGCCGACTCCGTACCACATTTACGACGGATACGGTGCGCTGATCGGCGGAACCGCGGACCTGTCCGCGGTACAGCAACTTCTCAAGAAGGAAGTCGTTGTTCCAGTGGACAACGGCGATGGTCGCACTTTCATGGGAATATGGATATGCAACTTCACGGAGGCCAGTCTCGGCCCACATCACGAATTGCAGTTCTCATTCTTTAGTGGAGGCCGAACTAATGGTGAGCCGACGAGTCATGCGCTTGATCTACTGGCGTTGATGACGGATCCAGGGGCAAAGATGCTGTGCCATGGCCTGTGGAACAGCACTCCGCACGTTGTGGCATATAACCGTGAACTGCTTAGCCTGAACGCCCGCCTTGCGAACAGCCATATTCGTAATGGTGCAGGCCAGCTGGAATTCACTTTCGAGGACGAAGCGACACGTCAGCCTCTCATCTCAGGTACCTTCCCCAACTGCACGCGGTTTTCGATGCGGGCTGCCTGGGACGCAACAGGACAGATTGGGTTGAGGCGGGTCTGGACAATGGCTCGACAACCCTGGGTGAGCTTGAAGATCCTGAATCCGACCGGCGTACTTCTGGCCCGGAATGCTGTGGCGGAATCGTTTACCAGGAATGATGTGAATCTGGTGCGCTATTTCGATCCTGCAACCGACAAACTAGAATTTGGGGATACACCATATGCTTCACTGGGCTTCGAGCCGCACTTTGTGCAATATATGCGAGGGTTCAAGTTCGTATATTTGGAACCGCATTGAGTATTGATTTGCATCAGGCCCTTGCGGAGCCAAGCGTCAAAAAGCATCGAAATGTGCTTGAGGTGGGGCGATCTCGGCGCGCCATAAAGCTTCTCGGATGCCTGCTTCTCTGCGACTAGCTGTTAGAAGGCCACCAGTGATTGCGGGTGATGCCGAGCTTCTTGATCTTATATTGCAGCGTGGTGCGCTTTATGCCGAGCCGTGCTGCCGCGCCCTTCGGGCCACCAAGCATACCTCCGGTTTCCCGTAAGACCCTGATGAGCTGCTCGCGGTCACCATCTTCGGCGGCTGGCGAAGACAACACTGGAGCAACATTCACCGTGGACGGCTTGATGTCGGGCAATGGAACCTGCAACGCGGTGCCGGTGGTCAGAATGACCGCTCTCTCGATCAGATTCTCCAGTTCGCGGATGTTCCCGGGCCAGTGCCATTTTTGGAGTTTGCTCATCGTTTGCGTCGGAATGGAATCGATCGGCTTCTGCATCTGGCGAGCAAATTTCCCAGCGAAATAGCGGACCAGCAGAGGAATGTCCTCCTGTCTTTCGCGCAACGGAGGAATGTGGATCGGGAACACATTCAGCCGGTAATAAAGGTCCCCGCGAAACTGACGTTCCTCGATCATCTTTTCCAGATCGCGATTCGTAGCCGCAACCAGACGCACATTGACTCTTTTGGTATGCGTGCTTCCCAGTCGCTCGAACTCCCGCTCCTGCAGGGCGCGCAACAGCTTGGGCTGAATCTCCACCGGAATATCACCCACTTCGTCCAGGAACAATGTTCCCTGATCGGCCAATTCAAGGCGTCCGATCTTTTGTGCAATCGCCCCGGTAAAAGCTCCCTTCTCGTGACCAAACAGCTCGCTTTCGAGCAGGCCAGTCGGAATCGCCGCGCAGTTCAGTTTCACAAAGGTGCGGGACTTTCGACGGCTGTGTTCGTGCACAGCACGCGCAATCAGTTCCTTGCCCGTTCCCGTTTCCCCCAACAGCAACACAGTCGAGTCGCTTGCCGCGACGGTTTCGACCAGTTTCAAGACCTGTTTGAGAGCTGGGCTTTGGCCAACAATTTCGTCGAAATTGAGCTCGTTTCTAATTTCATCTTCGAGGTAGAGCTTTTCCTGCGCCAACTTGTTCTTTAGCGCTTCCAGGTCGCGCACGGCAAGCGCGTTCGCGGCTGCGATGGCAACCTGGTTGGCAATTTGCTGAAACAGTTCCTGATCATCTTTGGAAAAAGCGTCTTCACGGACGCTCGAGATTGACATTACGCCCAGTTTGCGTCCGTGTATGGCGATCGGCATCGAATACAAGGACTTCAGGCCGCTCTTGAAGAAGCCATGGGTTACGGGTGATGGGAAATTTTCGTAGTCGGGACGCGGAAGATACAGGGGCCGGCCGCTCTTGAAGGTGGCCCCGCTGGTCGTACCTTCGGGATCATAGTAAATCCCCTCGGGCATGGGACTGATCACCGAGCTCACGGCCTGGGCGAACAATTTGTCAGTTTCCGAATCGTAAATGGCCAGAGCCACACACTCGTTGGGAACGACCGGCTGGAGACTACTGGAAACTGCGCGGACCAATTCGCTCAGATCCAGATGAGACACGAGGGCATTGTTGATGTCGAGCAACAACTTCGAGCGGTCACGCTCGTGCTTGGCCACCTGCTCGGCCTGGCGGGTCTTCTCGAAGTTGAGCGCATTCTCCACTGCGATCGCGATCTGCCCGGAAATTTCAGCCAGCAATCTGGCACCATCCGGCGTGAACGCGTCCTCGCGCAGACTGGCTACGCCCAGTGCACCCAGGGTTCGACCATGAACAATCAGAGGATTGACGTATTCCGACTTTAAGCCGTGTTCTATCGCGTAGTGAACCCAAGGCGAAGTGAACTTCTGGAGCTCCTCAACTGATCTGAGCAGAACCGTACGCCCGGTCCTGACAGCCTCCTCTTCCGGAGTGCCGGTAATTGGAATATGCAATCCTTCCTTGAAGGCGACGGTCCCGATGTTTCCCAAATCGAGCGCCAGCAGCTCTATCGTGTCCTCGGCTTTGCAAAGAGCAATAAACACGGAGTCGGCGGACATCACTTCTCGTAACCGAGACGAGACGGATTTCAACACATCACTCACGTTCAAATGCGATGCAACCGCATTGTTGACTTCGAGCAGTAATTTGGACCGATCCCGCTCCCGCTCCATCTGCTGTTGGGCGAGGCGTGTCTTCTCAAAGTTTTGCGCATTGTCGACGGCGATTGCGACCTGCGTCCCGATATGAGTAAGCAGCTCCGCGTCGTCTTCCGTGAAGGCCGATTCACGCAAGCTGGCCAACGCCATGCTCCCGACAATCTTGTCGTGACAAATCAGGGGCACGGCGCACCCGGACTTTATTCCGCGGGCGTAGGCATGTTTCATAATGTCTGCCGTGAACTCATTGAAATCGGGCCGGTGGCGCAGAACTGTTCTACGTGAAGAAAACGCCAGCGCGGCGGGTGTGCCTGCCAGAGGAATCAGTTGACCCTGCTGGAGAAATGCCGGGTCGTCAGGAAAATCGAGAGCATGGAGGCGTAGTTCGTGGCGCTCGGGATTGTAGAGGGCCAACGCTGCAAAATCGTGTTTGATCTCACGCCGCAGACAGGCAGAGACGGACTTCAGCACCTGTGCGAGATCGAGGTGAGTGACAACTGCATTGTTGATCTCAAGCAAAACCCGCGCGCGGTCACCAGGCACACGAGGAGGTAAAGACTGGCCCACGACGGAACTGGCCGATTGTTCCATCCCGCCCCACCCCAAGATAATTCCGGACAGTCTACAACTTTTGGAACGCTACCGACCAGTGCTCTTTGTAGCGAAGGATTTAGGGAATCTGTGGCGATCGCTTTCGAAAAACCCGTTCACAAGACGCTCTCGACCACTTGATGCTTAGGTCTCAACCTGTTGTCAGGCGAACCTCGGCGCAGGTCACAAAATGGTCACAAAAATGGGGTCATTCCGTAAAGTTAAGCTGTTGAAACATAATGGGTATATAGCGATAGTGCGCGGCGTTGGAAGGGTGGCGTCTATGCTCGGCCCCCCCACCCAATGGGTAGGTTCCCGCCAGTCTGACGGCCGCCCGGAGGCGGAAGGGAGAATGCGCATAAAGATTCAAGAGCGGAAAACTAAACGGCGGATCTTAGCGGATTCTCCTTTGCTTTGGAGCTCGCGATTTCCCTGGGGACTGGAATAGTAACAACCACAGTGGTTCCGCCCCCGGTAGAGTCCAGAGTCATCTCCCCCTGGAATTGCCGCAATCGTTCTCGCATTCCTCTTATTCCAACCCCCGCGCGCCCATACTGGATCTGTGCCAGCTTCTCTTTCGGAATGCCTTTACCGTGGTCCCGAATTTCGATCAGTACTCGGTCCAGGTCTCGGCTGATCTGGATGATGGCCCTTTTACTGCCGGAGTGCCGATGGATGTTGGTTAGACACTCCTGTACCAATCGAAAGGCCACCAATTCCATCTCGCGCGGAAGCCTGCCAAACTCTTCCGGGATACTGAAGGCAATATCAAGTCCGCTGCGTTCGCTCAGCCCGCTTATGTACCACGAAAGGGCCGCGGGGAGGCCAGTCTCGTCCAAAAGCGGGGGATGCAATAAGTATGAGGTTGTACGAATTTCTTTCGTCAGTTCCTCCAGCATCTGGCGGGTCTGCTCGGTAGTCTCGACAATGTCGGGCGCTTGCTTCCTGGCGTTGTCGATAATCGTTGCCAGGTTCATTCCAAGCACAGCAAGTGTTTGGCCGGCACTATCGTGCAGTTCGCGCGCTATGTGGCGCCGTTCTTCATCCTGCGTGCGCAATAACTGCCAGGAAAGCTGGCGGACCTGTTCTGCTTGCGCGAGCACTTCACGATTACGTTGTTCAAGTTCATCGGTCCGGGCACGAACCTCGGCATCCAGAGTTTCCGCCAGCCGGCGGAAGCGTTCTTCGCTTTGTCGAAGCGCAATTTCCGATTGCCTGCGTTGACTTATATCGCGCGCAACTTTTGAAGCCCCGATGATGCGGCCCGTAGAATCCTTTACGGGTGAAATCGTCACGGAAATATCTACGAGAGTCCCGTCTTTCCGCTGTCGAATGGTCTCGAAGTGGTCAACGCGATCGCCGGCTCTGATGCGCCGAAGGATGTCCACCTCTTCGTCCCGCCGCTCTGCCGGAATGATCAGGGAGATATGTTTACCAACCGCCTCTTCCGGCGTGTATCCAAATATGCGCTCCGCGCCTTTGTTCCAGCTGGTGATGATTCCATCCAAACTCTTGCTGACAATAGCATCGTCTGAGCAATCCACGATGGCGGCGAGCAGGCTGTTCGCCCGCTCCGCCTGCTCACGTTCAGAAATATCGCTGGTCACGGCAAGATGAATCATGGTTCCATCAGGGTTGCTCAGCGGGGCGGCATGGGTTTCCATATGCCGTCGCTTGCCCTCCAGGCCGACGATATCGAACTGGAGTGAACCCTTTTCGCCCCGACAGATGCTCTCGTTGAAAGCTTTGTATCGGTCCCGATCCTCGGGCGCAATCAGGTCATAAATGCTCCTTCCAATCACTTCTTCTGCAGAATGAGCACCTACCATCTCTGAACCTGGGGAGTTCATGTGCAACAGGGTCCCGTCCGCGGCAATGAGCTTCACATACTGCGGGGTGGTTTCTACGATGGCACGGAACCGTTCCTTGCTTTCCCGCGATGCCTCCTCCGCGCCTCTTCTCGAAATCGCGAAAGCCATCTGGCGCGCGATGGTTAAGCTGAGCTGAAGCTCTGTGCCCGCAAACGAATGCGGGCTGTCGAAATATACCATGAACTTTCCGATGAGCTTCCCATCCGAAAGCAGTGGAATGAAAGCACAGGCATGGATACCCTCAGCCAATATTGTGTTCTTCAGATCTCCGTCGAGCTGAGCCGACCCGACGTCCGTGATGCAGATGGGCTGAGGGTCGGGATCATCGCGCTTCCATGGCGAATGCCCCTCAACCGCTTTGCGGTAGTTCTCGGACAGGCCTCGCCAACTGGCGAACCGCATGGTGTCAGTTTCATCATAGAGCAAGATGGCTACATGCTCGCATTGCAACGCATCGCAAATGGCCTTCATGGCTGTGCCATAAAGTTCGTCCAGCGAACTGGCGCGATGCAATCCGTCGGCAACCTGGAACAGCGCCTTTTGCTGGCGGAGCGCATCCACCAGGGCGTTCTCTGTGCGCTTTCGTTCCGTGATGTCCACCAGCATATTCAAACCGCCGGTTATCGCGCCGTCACTATTCCGGAGCGGCGTCGGATATGGCGTGAACCAGCGCCGGCTGCCATCCGGGCGCTCAGCAATCCCCTCAGCCCCGGAAATAACTCTGCCTTCTTTCAAAGCAACGGCCATCAGCCATTCGTCTGGCGGAATAGGCGTACCGTCGGGACGATACAACTTCCAACTGACACACCACCGATCACTACCGAGTTCAGGCTCGCGGCCAGAAAACTCAACCGCAGCTGGGTTGAAATGCGTCAAGCGTCCTTTCGCATCTGTGGTGTAGATAGCGGCAGGTAATTCATCGATCATTTCGCGGAACTGCTGCTCGCGTTTTTCAATCTCCCGGCGGGCCAACAACTGTTCGGTGACGTCAACGCCGTGCATCAAGATGCCTTCGACCTCGCCCGCAATTCCCCGCATGGGCTGATAGATGAAATCGAAGTACACTTCTTCGGGCTGTGCACCTGCCCCTCGGTTGAGCATCACCTTTCTTGCCCTTCCAATGAAAGGGAGTCCGGTGCGATAGACGCCGTCGAGGAGTTCGAGGAGCCCCTGGCCTTCGAACTCGGGCAGGGCTTCGCGGACGGTTTTGCCGATAAACTCTTCGGCCCCTCCGCGGCCGGTTACTCTTAAGTACTCGAGATTGACGAAGGTAAACCGGTGCTGCGGGCCATTCAGGAAACCGATAGCAGCAGGAGCTTGCATAAAAAGGTCGTGGAGCCGGCCGCGTTCGAGTTCGGCTTTAGCCCGCAGATTGCGTTCCGCTTGTGCCGCCTCTTGGCGAACCCGCGCTGTCTTTAAGTGGGAGTTCACACGCGCCAGTAGTTCCCGAGCCGAAAACGGTTTGTTGAGATAATCGTCCGCTCCCGCAGTGAGCCCCTCAACTTGCGATTCTTCTCCGGCACGAGCAGAAAGCATGATTACAGGAATCGTCTTGGTGCGTTCGTCCGAACGTAACTGCTTCAACAGGCCGAATCCGTCCAGCTTCGGCATCATCACGTCGGTCAGGACAAGGTCAGGAGGGCATTTACGGATAACTTCAAGTGCCGCCTCACCGTCAGAAACTGCCTGGACATCACAACTGGATGCCAGGAGCTTTCGTACGTATTCCCTCATGTCTGCGTTATCATCGGCGAGCACAATGCGTGAGCGCCGTTCCGCGCCCTGGAGCTCAGGGGTCTCAGGCGGCACAGGGACAGAAGCTGACGGAATGTCCTGGCCATTCCGGACATCCGGTAGCCAGTGCAGAGCTTCTTCCACATACGCTTCGCCCCCGACGGTAGTTGACGTCAAGGTCCGCTTTACGCCAATCCGGTCGGCGGGCAAGTGATCTTTGCCGAATGGAAGGGTTACTCTAAACGTGCTTCCCTGACCCATTTGGCTATCGACTCTCGCCGTGCCGCCATGCTGATTAGCAAGTTCCTGCACGAGGGCAAGGCCGATACCGCTGCCCTCGAACGTACGCCCGCGGGCATTGTTGACTCTGTAGAACCTCTCGAACAGATGAGGCAACTCGTCAGCAGGAATGCCCGTGCCGGTATCCCTTACCGCAAGTTCCACTCCCGCATCGCGCTTAGCAATGGAAATCTCAATCTCCCCCTCAAAAGTAAACTTGAAAGCGTTCGACAACAGGTTGAAGACAATCTTTTCCCACAACTCGCGGTCTACATAAACCGGCTGGTCAATTCTGGGGCAGTTGATGATGAAGTTGAGGCCTGCCCGGTCCATGGCGGAACGAAAGACACGCGCAAGTTCAGCTGTCAGTTGGGAAAGATCGGTTGGCTCGTAGGATGCCTGAAAACGTCCAGCTTCTATCCGGGAGAAATCCAGAAGTGTATTGACGAGCTTAAGCAAACGGAGTGAGTTCCGATGAGCAATGTCCAGGCGCTCATGCTGCTGTGGAGAGAGTCCACCGGACTCTGCAAGCAGGTCTTCCAGGGGGGCCAGCATGAGCGTGAGCGGAGTGCGAAATTCGTGGCTCACGTTGCTGAAAAACAGCGTCTTGGCGCGGTCGATTTCCGCCAGCGCCTCGGCACGTTTCTTCTCGTTTTCGTAAGCCCGCGCATTCGAAATACTCGCCGCGACCTGTCCGGCAATGAGCTTGAGAAATCCAGCGTAGCTCACGTCGAGCGGACGATACGGATTGAGCCCAAACACAATGATTCCGGCGGGAGTGCTCTGCGCCTGACTCGTCATGGGAAGGAGAACTGCGCGATTTGGCGGACTATCCCACGCTCCAGTTGGCAGCGAAGCGAATCGCTGCGCGAGATCATCGACGATGACGGAGTCCTTGCCGCCAAGCAGGTCGCTCATCGGCCATGTCTGGCTCTCTTCGGTTAACTCAATCACCTCTGGCGCAGCCGGGTGGCCCGCTGTGATACCGGTGCGGCAAGCAAGACGAGCTTGTCTTTCGTCTGGAGACAGGAGATACACGAGACTAAACGGCAAATCCTGCTCATTTTCCGAAAGACTGCGCGATAATGACGAGACCACATCTTCTTCTGTAATTGTCTGGCTCAACTCTGTTGCCAGCGAGCGTAGTGTCTTGAGCCGGCGCTCGCCAATGACGCGGTCCGTTTCCTCGGTGACAACACAGAGGTGACCAGCGATTTTGCCATCGTCCCCGGACAACGGGCTATATGAGAAAGTGTGGTAGGTTTCTTCACGATATCCGCTCCGCTCCAGAAACAGGAGCAACGCTTCATCCCATGTCGCTTCGCCGGTGTCCAGCACCTTTTGGATCCGGGGGCCGATATCGTCCCAAATTTCTTCCCAAACTTTCTGAGACGGCTTCCCCAACGCCCACGGGTGTTTTTTGCCGAGCGTCATCTTGGCGTAAGCATCGTTATAGAGGAACGTGAGCTCCGGCCCCCAACTCATCCACATTGCGAAGCGGGAGGTGAGCAGCACACGAACGACCGTCTCGAGGCTTTGTGGCCACTCCTCGCTTGAGCCCAGAGGAGTTTCCGCCCAGTCAAATTCATGGACCAATTTTGCCAACGCTCCGCCCGCTCGCACCCAGCCCTCTGTACCTGCTTCTTCAGCTATGGCTTCTGTACGAGCTTCCGGGTTTGCATCCCCAAATACCTTAGCAATCGCGGGAAGCAAATCTCTGGTCAGATCGGATTTTGTCACTGCGGCTTTGGCGTCGACGCTGCGAGCCTGCTCGCGAGCGATCGTCGCATGGTTCTCGGTGACAATGATCACGTTGCACTCAGGAATTTCACGCCTGATGATTCGGGTTGCCTCCAGACCGTCCATGCGAGGCATGTTGATGTCCATGAGCACAATGTCGGGACGCAGTTGACGAATCTTTTCAATGGCCTCGATCCCGTCGCCGGCTTCGCCGCAGACACGGTAGTCGGGCTGTGATTCAAGGAAAGACCGAAGAGTACGCCTGAAGAGCTCGTGATCGTCGGCGATTAGGATTTCCATGGAACTCATTGGGTTGGGGGAAATGCGCCCTGCCGGAAGGCGCAGGAATGCCGAAGCACCCTCACTATCAAGATGCATTAAGGCCGAAGCGAAAGCCTATACAGTGTTTACTGTATAAGGCTCAAGGCGTTACATCAGATGGGTGCGCCCGCAAGGATCCTCACGTTGAAGGTATCTGTCAGCTGTGCGGACACGCTGCACATCTCAGCTTGGCCAACGTCAGCCAGAAACCGAACCGCATTCCAAAAGACCGTGGCTGCTCTCTATATTTGTCCGCAGATCTATTTGCCCGCAGATCCAGGCAGGTCTTCGGATGTGCTTGCGCCATCGTGAGTCTTGCGCCGAAGCCCGTCGGCGCATTTCCGGCTTGCTCAGGTAGGAACACCCAGCTTGGGCAGAAGCCACTGGGTCAACACTATGTAGAGCGCGATAAATCCGACAACCCACACCCATTGGGGCATATTTGCTCTGATGATCTCTGAGGCATCGTACTCCGCCACATCCATTTGGAACAGGGAAAACAAAACTGGGGAACGCCCGATCACAACATCCCCCATTCTTTGTTTATGGACGACACATTCCGCGCGGCCATGCAGGCGTGCCCTTTTCATCTCTGAGGCTCACGGTCTTTCCGCCGGTTGTAATCTGGCGGGCAATGAAGACCTTGCCTTGTTTGGTTGTGGCCAGCGCGCCGATCACTTCAACGGAATTTCCCCTTTTCAGTTCCAGCTTCTGGTCTTTAAGGAAATGCGCTGGACCGAGCCCAACTTCCGTCTCCGCCGTATCCGTCTTCACCATTAGATGGGTCCCGGTGTGGCACATCGTATCCGTCGTCTTGATCTGCTCAATGCTGCCGGTGATCTTGGTTTCTGTGCTGGGGTCATAGCTGTATCCCGGCCCTCGACCCCTGCCACCGCCTTGCGCCATCGCACTGGTTACTGCGAGTGCGAGTATCAAAAGTACTGTCTTAATCTTCATAACATCTCCTTTCCCGAAAACTCATACGTTCCCCGCGTGCGGATCACGCAGAAACCGTGGCTTGTCCGCTTCGGCCTGGTCGGTAGGACTACTTCGCAACCGCCCTCGTGGAGGAGGCGGGGGGATTGGATTTCGCTCCACTCGCATCCGGTAATCCCAGCTTGCGAAAGATGGCCATCGCGGGGCACATATTGGTGAATCCCGACTGAAATAGATTGAGCCCGACAAAAGCCGTGAACAGGAACCAGTATGGTGACACCCAATAGCCCAGCGCCACCGAGAGCAGCACGAAGGTTCCAGCCAGCACTCTCACTGCACGTTCGACTGTCATGACAACTCCTTCCTCACTTAGAAAGATTTACGCCGCAACTATGGTCGTGCTTTCCGGCGAGTGCAGTTGTGGCGGCGTCGCATCCACATGCCGGCGTTCGCTCAAGTAATAAAGGACCGGGACCGCCATGCGGGAAAGCACGGTCGAAGCCACTTCACCCGCCATCAGCGAGATGGCCAGCCCCTGAAAGATTGGATCGGACAGAATCACGCTCGCTCCCACCACTACCGCCGCCGCGGTCAGCAACATCGGGCGAAATCGCACTGCGCCCGCATCCACAACCGCGTCCTCCAGCGACATCCCCTGCGAACGCCGCAGTTCGATGAAGTCCACCAGGATGATGGAATTGCGCACGATGATTCCGGCGCCTGCGATAAATCCGATCATGGA
>Ga0105248_10008133_pt1 | contig 11516 bp, 8 predicted proteins | sample KBSS34metaG_FD_81524 | JGI IMG/M metagenome (GOLD analysis project Ga0105248, IMG submission 81524) | Switchgrass rhizosphere microbial communities from Kellogg Biological Station, Michigan, USA - KBS S3-4 metaG | ecosystem: Host-associated > Plants > Roots > Rhizosphere > Soil | place...
ACCACGTTTCCACGCGAAATGAATTCCTTGAATTCTCTGAGCATCGCATCTCCTCTTTAGATGTCCGACAAACTTCAGTTTGGCGTCTCAATTGGTGGCTCTAGAAACCGATCGGATCGACAAACTGAAGTTTGTCGGACATTCATTCAATGGCAACTCTTCGCTAGATTGTATCCAGCTTTCTCCGCGTCTTCGGAACTCTTGAAGACAATCTTATTGACTTCCGATATTTCTTTCGGCGGTGCGCAGTTCGCAAGGTAATAGACCTTCGCTTGTTTGTCGCCAAGTATTTCCGCTGTGCCATCCTGCGCCGCCGCCGATTCAGCCGCTGCAGACTGCTCTTCTTTCGCTTGTCGTCGTGCGGCGACGACTTCTTCGGCTGCAATGTCCAGCACTCTCAAACTTGGTCCTCGCGCTATCGTCGAAACTATCAACTGGAAATCGGTACACTTTATTTGTTGGCCGCGACCCTTCCAGGCGCTCCAGTCTCCCTGGAGCTTCAATGCTTGCGAGATGAACTTAACGAAGTCATCAATTGACTGGACCTTGAAGGACTCGTCAAATCCAATCCAGAGAGAGGTCAAATGATCATCCAACATGTCGAGCGAAATGCTTCGGACGCCTTCGAACTTTGTTTGATCGATTTTTGAATCAAAGGAGGGATTGATGGTCGTTTTCGAAACTCCGAAGTCGTCAGTTTTGCCAAAGACTGTCTGCGGTACTCGAGCTTTCACTTCAGCTTTCGTCATTCCCAGGTGAAAGCCGAGTAACTCGGGCGCGGCGGGGAGTTCGTTATATTTCTGAGTGCATTGTGACTGTACAGAAGCTGCAGCGGAAAGGGTTATTAGTGTTAGAAGCAGCAGCCGATATTGCAGAGCAGAATGGGGCATTTGTTCTTCAGGCCTCTTATAAGCCAGGAGGCTGTTCTTTAGTTAGGGAGTGCAGCCGAAATTAATGCTAAATAGAAAGGTGTGTCAACGTCGCTTGGATCTCAGATCGCAAATCTGAGATCTCAAAATCTACATTGGCGATTTCTGATTACCTTATTAACGATCGGATGATTGTCTCGAGTGCAGTTGGTTCGAATGGTGTCGAGACGTATTCATCACAACCGGTAGCAAGCGCGAGTTCTCGAAACTGGTCCGCACCATACGCTGATACCGCGACGATCGGAACTTTACTGAGCGAGGGTACTTCACGAATCCGTCGGGTCGCTGAGAGGCCATCGAGTCGCGGCATCTCCATGTCCATTATTATTAGGTCTGGCAGCTCGCTTGTAGCACGTTTGATGGCTTCAAGTCCGTTTTCAGCTTCAATGACGCGAAAGCCCCGGCGTTCCAACCAGATTCGCAGCAGCAGTCGAGTGTCATCGAAATCATCGACGACAAGTATCGTACGGAGAGAAGGAGTAGCTGACGTCATGGTCCGTCGATCGGATGTTAACTCTTGCTTCATCATCAGACTTGGCAACACATACTATGCCGTTGGCTCAACGTAAGCTAGAGACTTATTCAAATCGCAAGTTAGATGCAATAAACATCGATCGAACACGAAAAAAACAAAAATCGTTCTTAGGATTCGCTCACTTGATTTTCGCAAGTTTGTTCCCCGACGAAAATCACTTCTCCCAGTGACAATCTAATACGAGGTACTCGTTAGAAACCGGCAATTGCCCTGCTTGGTTTTTGTCGACTGTACCAACGAAGGTTTCCCGCGTGGAGTTTCTCCCTCCCTGGTGCGGGGCGCCGCAGGTGAAGTTTGCCCCGTAAAGACGCCTGCAAAATTTAGAAGAGTGCAAAAAGGGCGGTGACCTTTGTCCGGTCGCTCACGGTCAAGGTGTGGACTCATTTTCTATCTCAAGTGGGAAGTAGAAACGGTCCTCAGTAAGCGGTAACGCATTTCTAGATCCCAAGGGTAACCGAGGGTAACAGGAGGGTAACAATGGTTAGATTGAACTTAATTAAACTAATTCTTAGAGCGTCGTTGCTCGCTGCCATGTTAATGGCTGTCACAGCGATCGCTAATGCAACTACTTTCACTTACTCAACGCAGGGCTGTTTTGGCCTGGCGTGTTCACCGGTTGCACTCGCTACATTGCCAATCGGCCCAGTGGGCAGCGGCCTGGTCTACGCGGGGGAAATCTCGACCACCTTGCAAACGCCGACGTCAGCGGAGTTGGGCTCCTTTACCTGGGTTGGCACTCCCGGCGGTGCGATAGCTCCTACTCCGTTCACTTTGCAGATCACGCAAACGACGCCGGGACCAACAACTACTGGGACTTTCAGTGCGTTAGTGAGTGGGACCGTATCGGTCTCAGGGAGTGGAAATACTTCAACGGTCGTAGTAGTGTTCGGCGCCACCTCATTAACACTCAACGGAGTTACTTACCAGATCACCAACTTGGGTGGCCCTGGAGTACCAGCTAATGCTTTGTTAATTAACCCTCCAGGCCAAATGACTTCTGTTCAGTCATTCGTTACTGCACCACTGCTAACCGGTGCCGTTCCGGAGCCCACTAGCATGTTTCTACTCGGAACCGGCTTGGTGGGACTCGCAGGCTTTGCCAGAAAACTGAGAAGACGAAGCTAGTTGAACAAAACTCGCAGCGCCAGGCTTTAAAAGGAGGAGTGTATAAGGCCGCTCGTCAATCGTGCGGGCGAGCGGCCCGAGGACTGAGACTATGCCAGTTGGACCATTGATTCGTCCGTTGAGTGTTGACGAAAACATTTATGCCTTATGCGATGAGAGCGGCAGGACCATCGGAACAGGTACTCGTGAAGTTTGCGAGATACTGCTCTTCATCATAACGAGATCAAATCAGGGGGTTCGGAAAGCGCCTCCAATAAACACATCATCTCGATCAAACGTTCGGGCGGTTATTCCAATTTAGGGATAGCCGCTTGGACGAGGGGTTAACAAAAAGTGGAGGGTTTGCGTATGTGCAGATATGCCCGGTTGGGCGTCCTGCTTGTTTTGTTTTTAATATCGTGTTTTGGAAATGATGGTTTTATAGCAAAAGCTCAAGGCCAAACTTTTACAGTTAATGGAAAGATTACCCAGCCTCCGGTAGGAACCGGACCATCAATCGCAGGAGTTAGTGTCCTTCTTAGTTTTAATAGCACCCAGTTAATGACGCAGACGGATAGCTCAGGCAATTTTTCGTTTGCAAATGTCCCTTCCGGCGTCACCTTTGATGTCACTCCAAGTAAAGCAGCATTCACCTTTAATCCAGTAAGCCAGGGAGGCGTTCTGTCCAGCGATCGAACGCTGTTCTTCACTGGGAGTTCATCCACAGCCGGTGAGATTCGGCTAGGTGCCGCGTCAACGGCTGTGAGTGAAAGTGCGGCTGACCTGACTGTAACCGTAAATAGAACTGGCGACACTTCAACCCAGGCCACAGTGGACTACGCGACGAGCGACAGCGCAGGGTCCAGCGGCTGCAACATTGTGGCCGGTCAAGCGTCTTCCCGGTGCGACTACCTTACGACGCTCGGCACATTAACATTCGCAGCCGGAGAATCGATTAAATCGATAAACATACCGCTGGTTGATGACGCCTTTGCCGAAGGTGCCGAAACTTTCACGATCACTCTAAGTAACGCCGTTGGCGGAACACTGGGGGTGCCATCAAGTGAAAGTCTGACCATCAACGATAACGACTCGTCCAACGGGACTTCCAATCCGGTTGACGATACGACCTTCTTTGTACGCCAGCACTACGTTGACTTTCTGAATCGTGAACCTGACACGAGTGGTTTGAACTTTTGGACAAATGAGATCAACCAGTGTGGAGGCGATCTTCAATGTCGCGAGATCAAACGCATCAATGTGTCGGCAGCGTTTTTTGTCTCAATCGAGTTTCAGAACACAGGTTACCTTGTCTATCGAGTTTATAAGGCGGCGTTGGGTGACCTTACCAATAAACCGGTAGCAGTTCAGCTTGTTCCGTTCCTGAGAGACACGCAAAAAATCGGGCAGGGCGTTCGTGTGGGGATCGGGGATTGGGAGGCACAGCTTGAAACGAACAAGCAAGCCTACATATTGGCGTTTGTTCAACGCCCCGAATTTCTTACGGCGTACCCAAACTCGATGACCGCACAACAGTTTGTCGACAAACTTAATCAGAACGCGGGTAACGTTTTGTCGCCGGCAGATAATGCGAACCTTGTCGCTGTGTTAGGTGCGACACCGTCTGATCTCAACAAGCGTGCGCAGGTGCTGCGCTCCGTAGCTGAAGACGCTGATTTGAAAAACGCCGAATTCAATAAGGCCTTTGTGTTGATGCAATATTTTGGGTATTTGCGACGAAATCCGGATGACGCACCCGATCACGATTTCAGTGGTGACAGTTTTTGGTTGAATAAACTTAATTCGTTCAACGGAGACTATATCAACGCGGAAATGGTGAAGGCGTTTATCTCGTCAGATGAATACCGGCACAGGTTTGGGCAATGAAGACGTGGTGCTTTGAGCTTTGTACTTTTGAGCTTTGTCGATTGTTAAAGGAGCACCAGGCTGCAGTGGGTCCAAGTACAAAGTTCCAAGCACAAAGCACAAAGGTCGATGCCCCTCATACATCTTGCATTCTAAGAGCAACGATTGTGGCGATTAGGAACGTGAAGAACATCGCCACTAGAACTGCAAGATCCAATGTGCGGCTGCCCCATGGATGAAGGAAATCAACATACGAACTTAGATCATCCGGAATCTTTTCCGCAGCTGGAATCTCTGGAACCGGACTTAATTTCGGGGCGGCGGGTTTTTTCACTGCGCGTCCCATGGCCAGGTCCTTCTGATAATCTTCCATCTTCTTCTCGAAGTTGCTGATACTTTTCTCCGCGTCGGCTTTGTACTTATCAATCTTGGCGCGTGAGTCTTCGATGTTGCGATCGTTGTCTCGTTCGATCTGTTTGTAGAGTCCACTGCCTTCTGCTTTATTTGACGCCTGTGCTTCCTCGTCTTTAGCTCGGAGAACATCGAGCCGCGAAAGCCTTTTCATTTCGTCGAAAGCCCAGGTTGCCGGCATCACGACACCCACCACTTTAGACATTCCAGTTGGGATGCCAACAAGGCCACAGAAGAGAATTTGTGGAATCAGGATCAACGGTATCAGACTCGTCGCCATCTCGGATGTCTTAACTACTGCTGATACGAAAAGTCCAAGCGAGATTCCGACCAGGCTTGTCACGATCATCACTACGAGATGAAACAGTCCTCCGTAAGCACCGGGAAAAGACATGAGCCTGGTGACATCGAGAATCTTCAAAGTGCCGAACAACAGCAAACACTGAAGACCAACGATAAGCATCAAGATAAGAATCTTCGAGCCCACATACGGAAGTAGACGAAGATTGACCATCCGCTCACGCTTGTAAACTGCGCGCTCACGGATGATCTCACGTGCTGCTACTGATGTTCCAAACCAAAGCGAAACAAGGGCGAGAACGAAATAAGTGAAATCCCGAGGTACCTTCGCACCGACAACCAGGTAGGTGAGCAACGCGATTATGGGCGCCTGTCCAAAGAGGATCAGTAGATTGAACTTGTCAGCAGATAGTACCTCCATATATCGGCGCGAAAGAGTAGCCCACTGTCTTAACCAGTCACCAAAAGAACTTCTTCGCTTCGCCGGCGCCGCGACATGTGCACCTGTCGACACAGAGCGAAGCGGTATTTCCACATTCATCCGGTACTGCTCGGTTTGCAGGAAGCGGCGCTTCCAATCCTCGGCGACTTCTTCGGCTAGCTGATCCTTGTTTGCGCGCCCGTTTGCCCGGTGAAGGTTTTCGAGGATGGGTGCTTCCAGTTTGTCGTATAAATCCTTGAAGCTGTCAGCTCCACAGTGGGCAAGCGCCTCTTGTGGTTTGCCGTAGAAAACAAGCTTGCCGCGCATCAGAACAACGAGCTTGTCAAAGAGCTTTACGTTCTCCATTGCGTGCGTTGTCAGAATCACAGTTCTTCCCGATTCGGCAATCTGTCGGAAGAGCTTCATGACCTTTTCTTCCGTTGCTGGATCGAGTCCCGACGTAGGTTCATCGAGAAAGATGACTGATGGTTTGGTGATTAGTTCGACCGCAATCGAGACTCGCTTACGTTGACCTCCCGAAAGTTGGGAGATTGGAACATCGCGACGTTCGGATAAGCCAGTGATGTCCATCACTTCACCCACCACTTGATCAATCTCCTGTTTTGAAATGTCCCTGGAGAGACGCAGGCGCGCGACGTAGTAAAGCGTGCGATAAACCGTTAGCTCGCGATGGATGATGTCATCTTGCGGAACATATCCAATTGATTGTTTCAACGACTCTAGGTGTTGATAAAGATCGAGATTGTTAACGAGTACGTTTCCGCTCGTTGCCGGTCGCATCCCATTTAGCGAATCCATTAGTGTCGACTTTCCTGCGCCTGATGGGCCAAGCAGTCCGACGAATTCATTCGGTTGTATGCTGAGATCTACTTCATCCAGCAAGCGAATTTTTCCGCCACCTGATCGATTCTTTACCTCTTTCGTTATCTTGACCACGTCAAGTCGCGTTCTTGCTCTTGTGTCGAAGACGGTAACGCCGCGTTGAAGATTAGCGCGGAGAAGAAACGGTCCGATTTGTACAACATCCTCGGCTGCAAGCTGCCGGCGACTCGTGATGCGTTCGCCATTGACGTAGGTTCCGTTTGTGGAGTTCAGATCTTCAATGATGAGTCCAGTAGGACTTTGTGAGATGCGAGCGTGATTGTTTGAGATGAGTAGACCATCGAGGCGTATGTCGCATTCATCTCCACGACCGATTGTAAGTTGGGCTTGATCCAATGCACGTTGAAGGAACACGCGCGGCTCGTTCGGATTTACTTCATGACTCCGCAGAGTGCTTTGAATCTGCGCACCGTCAGTGCCGACAATCGTTTGACTCCTTGGCTGGGCGAGTCTTCCGCTACGTGAGTCACCTGACTGTCCAAAATTGGCGGTTCGTAGTGAATCTGCATTTCCGGGAGCACGGAACCTCAGGTTTGGTCCGCCAGGTCCCAACTGAATGACGTCGCCGTCGTGCAGTACTTCGCCACCGGCGATTCTTCGTCCGTTAACGAAAGTTCCATTGAAGCTCCCGAGGTCGACGAGAATGTAGATGTTGTCCTGACGACGAATTTCAGCATGACGTCGGGAAACGTTTGCGGCAGTGGAGGCAATCACTACGTCCAACCCCGGTTCACGACCAAGGCGAGTAGCATCCTTTATGACGGGAATATATTGTGGTCCGGCGTATTGATCCTGGAATTCGAGGTAGACGTCACTCATGGTTCAGGCCATTGGGAGATTGTGAAAAACGACCTTCAGTGATTGCAACAGTGTAGCTGTGTCGACGTTATTTGGCACTATGTTCAGCGAGCGCTTTTTGATAGACGACATACGTGGCTTCTGCTGTGCGCTCCCATGTGAACGCGCCTGCACGGATAAGTCCACGTTGAATCAGGCTACCTCGCACTTTAGAATCCGTCGAAACGACAACGATCTGACGCGCTAGTTCTTCATAGTCTCTTGCCGGAACCAGACAAGCAGCATCGCCCACCATCTCTGCGATTGCCCGCGCATCACTTGTTATCACTGGAGCACCACAGGCCATTGCTTCGAGTGGAGGCAGTCCGGCACCTTCATACAGCGCCGGATAACACATCATCGCACAGCTGCTATAGAGCGCGCGCAAGTCTTCATCACAAAGATAACCAGTTACTAAAATGCGACTCTGCACTAATGAGTTCTGCACGTAACGAAAGAGTTCTTCAGAAAGCCAACCATTCGGACCAGCGATAACCAACTGAGGTCTTAAATCAGTGTTCCTGTAGACTTCTTCGAACGCGCGGACAAGTGTTAGTAGATTCTTTCGCGGCTCGATTGCGCCTACGTAAAGTATGAAAGAGTCTTCAACGTTCAATCGTTTCAATGTCCCTTGAGTTGCGGACTTTGTCAGCGGTTGAAAACATCGACGAGGCGCATAGCGAACAGATTCAACCTTCTTCGGATCAATCCCGAGGTGTTCACAAACTTCACTCTTGACGCTTTCTGTCGGAACGATAATGCGAGTGGCCTTACGTGCCATGAGGGGAAGGCGCCGGCGAGTGCGCCACACTCGACGAGCTATGTGTGTTTCAGGATAAAGAAGTGGTGAGAGATCGTGTATGGACAACACAGTTGCGCATCCACCCCAAACGGGAATGTCATAGTTCGTCCCGTGAAATAGCGCAATTGAGTTTTTTCGGATGTAGCGTGGAAGTCCGATCGTCCACCAGTGTTTTGTGATGGGGTTTACCGGCGCCTGCACAAACTCGAGGTTTGGTGGAGTGTCTTCAAATCCGTCGGCGAACCGAAGATGGGAGATGACCCGAAAGTTTTCTTGAGGTTCAGCTGACGCAACCCCTCGAGCGATTTCGAATGTGTAGTGGCCCACTCCTGTTTTGATTTGACTCAGCGGAGCGCCGTCAATGCCGATAATCATTTTCCGTTCGATATCGTCTTCATGATAAAACTAAACGAACTAACACTCATTGAGCTGGTTAAGGAGTAATACACTTTTGCATATCGCCATCGATGCTCACTCGGTTGGGACACGCCTCGGAGGAAACGAGACGTATGCTACCAACTTGATCGAAGCGTTAGCCGAAGTCGACTCTTTCAATCGCTACACACTTTACGTCACAAAAAGGGAAGCAGTTGAGCGATTTGGTAATCGCTGGCCAAACGTTCATGTACGCCTGACATTGCCTCATACACCGTTGGTTCGAATACCGCTAACTTTGTCAGTCGAATTGCGACGCCGTCCGGTCGACATTTTGCACGTTCAGTACACATCGCCGCCGTTCACTCCGTGTCCGGTCGTCAACACGATACACGATCTTTCGTTCGAACATTTGCCTGAAACTTTCAAGCGACGAAGCTGGCGCCAGATGCGTCTTACGATTCGAAGATCGGCACAGTCAGCAGCTCACATCATTACGGATTCAGAGTATTCAAGAAACGATATCTTAACCACTTACAGTTTGCCGCCAGAACGTGTGACTGCCACTCCGCTCGCGGCTTCGTCGCAATTCAGACCTGTAAAGGACTCCGCCGAGCTTGAAGGAGTGCGGAAGAAGTATGGAATCAACGGCGATTACATCTTGACTGTTGGTTCAATTCAGCCGCGCAAGAATATGCCGCGACTGATTCGCGCTTATGCACACTTGTGCCGAGACGCAAAGCTCGAAACCATTCCAAAACTGGTCGTAGTGGGCAAACGCGCCTGGCTATTCGAAGATACTCTCGACGCGGCGGAAAACAGCGCTGTTAGAGATCAAATTCTCTTTGTGGGCTACGTGCCCGAAGAAGATCTGCCGGCGCTGTACACGGCAGCGAAGTGTTTTGTTTATCCGTCTTACTTCGAAGGTTTTGGTATTCCGACGTTGGAAGCAATGCGCTGCGGAACGCCGACGATCACAAGTGATCGCACCTGCTTTCCGGAGATCATTGGTGATGCGGGACTGATGGTCGATCCCTTTGATGAACGAGCAATCTTAGAGGGAATGGTTCGCGTTCTCGGTGACGAGAAACTCCGAAGGGAACTGAGTGAAAAGGGAACCAGGCGCGCGAGCCTCTTTGATTGGAAAAAGACTGCCCGACAGACACTCGAAGTTTATGACAGGGTCTATTCAGAGAATCGAAACTCACGAGGGCGCGCAAGATCTGTTCAGGCGACGTAGTGAGATTAGTTGGTACCCGCGGCAGGGGTCGAACCTGCGACCTCTCGCTCCGGAGGCGAGCGCTCTAATCCACTGAGCTACGCGGGCATTGGTTGGAGCCAGAAAGATAGCATAGCGATTGATTTGCTCGCTACCGGGGGAAGGTTTGTTGGTGTGCTGATTTAGACTCTTCGGTGCGCTTCCTCTGCGACCTCGGCGACTCTTCGGTTAGATTGGAGTGGAACTTTCTTTACCGCCGAGACGCGGAGGACGCAGAGGAAGCGCAGCGAAGATTTTCAGATTAGGACGACACGAGGTTTGTTAGGCCGTGCAGGGATTTTCCACCAGAAGCGGTTTAGAACATGCGGTGAATTGCCTGGACGATCCAAAATGAAAGCGCGGCCATCAACGCCGCTGCCGGAATCGTCAGTATCCAGGCCCAGACGATACGACCCGCCACGCCCCATTTCACTGCCGACAAGCGACGTGTTGCTCCAACGCCGACAATTGAGCCGGTAATTGTGTGCGTTGTAGAAACCGGCGTCCCTGTTAACGTCACGTAGGCCAGCGTCAGCGCCGCCGCTGTTTCTGCGCAGAATCCTCCGATCGGTTTCAGTTTTGTAATCCGAGTGCCCATGGTGCGCACGATTCTCCAGCCTCCAGACATCGTGCCCATCGCGATTGCCGCGTGAGCGGCGAGAACAACGGATACTGGAATTGCCGGTAGCGTACCGTTAGGGCCATAACTCAATCCCCAAACTCCACCCGCAGTCAGGACAGCCGTGATAATGCCCATGGTCTTTTGCGCATCGTTACCGCCGTGACCAAGTGAAAACGCCGCAGCGGAAAGCAGCTGACCTCGACGAAAGATCTTATCGACACGCGACGCTGAAAACCTGCGAAAGATCCAGTGCACGATAACCATCAACGAAAAACCCAGCACCATTCCGATCAGCGGGGAAAGCACGATGAACTTCAAAGTGCGAATCCAGACATCTGTTTTTAACAAACCGGAAATCCCGCCATGGGCTGCAATGCCTGCGCCTGCGTACCCACCGAGTAGTGCGTGTGAGCTCGAAGTCGGAAGGCCCAGGTACCACGTGATGAGATTCCAGATGATTGCTCCGAGCAGAGCTGCCAGCAGAACATACAGTCGAAGATCCGACGGAATAATGTCCATTCGGACACCGTCTCCGATTGCTTTAGCTACGCGGGTTCCGAATACAGCGAATGCAATGAAGTTGAAGAAAGCAGCCCATATGACAGCAAGCCCGGGCGACAGAACACGTGTTGAGACAACCGTGGCGATCGAGTTAGCTGCGTCGTGAAAACCATTGATGTAATCGAAAACCAGTGCGAGGAGCACGAGGATGATTACAAAGGCCAGGGTTGCAGTCATAGGAATTTCTGATTTCTGATTGCTGATTTCTGATTGTATTAGGTTGCTGATTATTGCCGAGTTCGACTGTCAATCGACAATCAGAAATCAGCAATCAGAAATTTCCTTAGGTGTGCTTGATAATGACACTCTCAATAATATTGGCGACGTTTTCACAGCGATCTACCGCCGCCTCCAGCTTCTCATAAACTTCCTTCCACTTCAGCACAAACAATGCATCATGCGAGTCGTGGAATAGTTCCGCGATGGCTGCGTGGTAGATATCGTCCCCTTCGTTTTCGAGTCGATGAATCTCGACGAGTCGTTGCGTGACGTTTTTGGGGCGCCTTAGGATCGCGACGATTTCTTTCAACTGCTCAGCCATGCGTTCGATGACATCGGCGAAGTCACGCGCGTAGTCTGTAATCTCTTTAAC
>Ga0105248_10008134_pt1 | contig 11516 bp, 11 predicted proteins | sample KBSS34metaG_FD_81524 | JGI IMG/M metagenome (GOLD analysis project Ga0105248, IMG submission 81524) | Switchgrass rhizosphere microbial communities from Kellogg Biological Station, Michigan, USA - KBS S3-4 metaG | ecosystem: Host-associated > Plants > Roots > Rhizosphere > Soil | place...
GAGCGCGGTGCTCGCCGCATCGATCTTCCACTTCGGCCAGCACAGCATAGCCGAGGCCCGTGCCGCGTTGCGCGATGCCGGACTACCCGTCCGCGCCTGAGTCGGGAAATTTTACAGCCGGCGGCTCTCAGCGGCTGCTATCCTGCTCGAATAGACCGGAAAATGTCCATATCACGAAACTGGCACCGGATTTGCTTTCATACAGGGTGAACCGTTTTTGGCGTCGCTGACGCCTTAGAGAGGCACCCTGTAGATGGCCAAGACTGTGTTCCGGTTGGTTGCGTTGATTATGGGAGCCGCCGTTACGTCTCCCGCCTGGGCGAGCTGGAACGATATCGTCGCCTTGTTGCCCGCCAATATGCCGCAGCCCGGCACCACTGCTATATTGGGTATCGCCATCGTCGGCATGACGGTGGGCCTCCTTGCCAGCCGCAAGCGCCACGAGCCCTGATGCCCTGAGCTGAAAAGCGCCGGTCCGGGGGCGGGCCGGAGCTTTCAGGAATCCTCCCCATGCCAAGGCGGGAAGCGAGCGAACCGCACCATGGCGACGGCACGATTGCGGGGGCAATCATCCGGCCGGGACGTGCGGGAAGCGAGCCTTCGAGTGCGCCGCATGGGGAGGATCTTTTTCCACCCGTCGAGCCTGCGACCTCTGATATCATTTGACCTTTGCGGCCCCGCTGCGCTTGAAGCAGCCATGACCCGCACACTCGAACAGCTCGAATCGACCATCCTGGCCCGCCGCACCGCGGACCCGGCGGCATCCTATGTCGCCAGACTGTTTGCCAAAGGCCTGCCGAAGATCGCACAGAAGGTCGGTGAGGAAGCGGTCGAGACCGTGATCGCCGCCATGGGCGGCGACGCCGCCGCGCTGACCAGCGAGGCCGCCGACCTGCTGTTCCACCTGATCGTCCTGCTTGCCGCCGGCGGCGTTCCGGTGGCCGACGTGATGGCGGAACTCGAGCGTCGCGAGGGCATTTCCGGCCTCGCCGAATTCGCCGCCCGCCCAAAAGACTGACTCGCACAAGCCGGAGAGCCGCGATGCCGATCGACGCGACCTTGCCCTATGACGACAGCAACATCTTCGCCCGCATCCTGCGCGGCGAGTTGCCCTGCCGCAAAGTGTTCGAAGACGATCATGTTCTCGCCTTCCACGATATCAATCCACAGGCGCCGATCCACATCCTCGTCATTCCCAAGGGCCCCTATGTGTCGTGGGACGATTTCAGCGCGAAGGGGTCGGAAGCCGAGATCGCGGCCTTCGTGCGCGGCGTCGGGCAGGTTGCCCGCGACGCCGGGCTGGTCGAGCCCGGCTATCGCCTGCTCGCCAATACCGGCGGTCACGGCCATCAGGAGGTGCCCCACCTGCACGTCCATATCTTCGGCGGCCGCCAGTTCCGCGAGATGATCCCGCGGGCATGAAGCCGAAGGGGACACATACGCCGCGTCGATCAAACGCTATTGCACAGGCTGAATAAGCGGTTAGGCTCCTCTTCCCATGACCGGCCGACGCTTCGAACGTCGGCCCTAAGGGGAAATCCGCATGATCTTTGGGCGCGTTAAGTCACTCGACGCCATATTGGCCACTGCAAAACGCAGGTCCCTCCACCGTACCTTGGGCGCCTTCCAGCTGACCATGCTCGGCATCGGCGCCGTCATCGGCACCGGAATTTTCGTTCTGACATCGGAAGCTGCCCAGAAAGCGGGACCGGCCATGCTGGTCAGCTTCGTGGTCGCGGGGTTCGTCTGCGCAGTCGCCGCCTTATGTTATTCCGAACTCGCCTCGATGGTCCCGGTGTCGGGATCGGCCTATACCTACACCTATGCCGTCGTCGGCGAATTGATGGCGTGGATGGTCGGCTGGGCGCTGATCCTCGAATATGCGGTCGGCGCCTCGGCGGTCGCGGTCGGCTGGTCGAACCATGCGGTCGGGCTGCTCCATGGCCTTGGGATAAATTTCCCGGCGGCGCTGAGTAATGGCGATGCGCTGATGGCGCATGTGCAGCTGACCTTCGGCGCTGCGGCATCGCCCGATCTGATCACGGCAACGCAGGTCGGCGGCTATTTCAACCTGCCGGCGGTGATCATCTCGCTGCTGGTGACCTGGCTGCTGATCATCGGCACGACCGAGAGCGCCGCGGTCAACGCCGTGCTGGTGGTGATCAAAATCGTCGCGCTGACCGCCTTCGTAGCGCTGACGATCCCGGTGATGAATGCCGAGAACTTCACGCCGTTCATGCCGACCGGCGCGACCGGAACGCTGGGGGCCGCGGCCTCGATCTTCTTCGCTTATGTCGGCTTCGATGCCGTTTCGACGGCGGCGGAGGAAACCAAGAATCCGCAACGCAACGTGCCGATCGGCCTCATCGCCAGCCTGGGCATCTGCACCCTGTTCTACCTGCTCGTCGCCAGCGGCGCGATCGGCGCGATGGGTGCGCAGCCGGTCGCCACGGTGGGCGGCCCCGTCCTTTCCCCCGGATCGCCGGAAATGGCCGGCCGATGCGCGGCGATCGTCGCCAGTGGCGTCATCGAGCCCCTGGTCTGTTCGAAGGAAGCGCTGGTCCATGTTCTCGATACGATCGGATGGCACAAGATCGGCCGGCTCGTCGGCCTGGCCGCCGTGCTGGCATTGCCGTCGGTGGTCCTGATGATGATGTTCGGCCAGACGCGCGTCTTCTTCACCATGGCGCGCGACGGCCTGCTTCCCGAAAAGCTCGCCAGCGTCCATCCGCGATACCGGACACCGCATGTCGTGACGCTGGTCACCGGCGCCGGCGCGACACTGGCCGCGGCCTTCCTGCCGGTCGGGCGGCTCGCCGACTATTCGAACTCGGGAACGTTGTTCGCCTTCCTGATGGTGGCGATATCGGTGATGGTGCTCCGCAAGACCGATCCCGCCCGTCATCGCCCATTCCGGACGCCTTTGGTCTGGATCATCGCACCGATGGCGATCATCGGCTGCATCGGCCTCTATCTGTCGCTGCCGCTGATCGCGATATTGGTGCTGCCGATATGGGGCGCCATCGGCCTGCTGGTCTATTTCGGCTATAGCCGCAGCCGCAGCCATGTCGGACGGGGTTTCGTCGAAGTCCATGAGACGGACGAGGATGCCCCGCACTCGCCGATCAAGCCGCTGGTCTGAACGACGGCAGCTCCCGGTCGGAAACGGCCGGGAGCCGCTATCTGCCGAGCCGGGCCGCCACCAGCGCAGCCAGATTGTCGTCGGCATCGAGCCTTGGCCCGACCTGCGTAACGATCCGGCCCGCCGCGATCGCGCCCATCCTCAGGACGAGCGGCAAGGGCTGACGAGCGACCAGACCGGCCAATATGCCGGCCGCGAACAAATCGCCGGCCCCCGTCGTATCGATCACCGGCCCGTCCGGTTCGGCTGGCCCTTCATGTCGCACAGCGCCTTCGATCACGATCGCGCCCGCCGCCCCGCGCGTCACGAACACCAGACCGACATGGCGCGCCGCCCATGCGATCGTCCTGTCGAGATCCGCTGATCCGCTGAGTTCATGGAGTTCGGCTTCATTCGCAAACAGGATGTCGATCAGTCCGTCTTCGATCAGCGCCCGAAAATCGGCCTTATGGCGTCGGATGCACCATTCGGCGGACAGCGTAAACGCAACCTTGCGCCCCGCCGCCCGCGCGATATCGATCGCGGCGCGACTGGCGGCGCGCGGCTGCTCGGTCGCCCACATATAACCTTCGAGCAGCAGGATCGCGCTGTCTTCGATCAGCCGCCGATCGAGCGCGGGCTCAGGCAGATATTCGGACGCCCCGATGGCCGTGTTCATGGTCCGATGGCCGTCGGGCGAGACGATGATCAGACAGCGCCCGGTCGGCGTGCCGTCGGTCAGCGGCGGCGTTTCGAAGGCGATGCCGCGATCGGTCAGGCCCTGCCGGAATATCGCGCCGAGCCGATCGTCGCCAAGCTGCCCGATGAACGCCGGCCGCAAACCGAGCGCCGCCGCGCCGACCAGGGTATTGGCGGCCGATCCACCGCCAATCTCTTCGCACAACCCCATCGCGTTCTGAAGGGCAATGGCATGATCGGCCGCGATCGGCTGCATGACGCCCTTGGCCAGGCCATGAGCCGCCAGAAACGCGTCGTCTTTGGCGCATATCACGTCGACGATGGCGTTGCCGATCGCGACGACGTCGAAACGGGGCGGTGGTGGCGTCATGTCCCGCGCCTAGCCGATCGGGCATCGGTCGCAAAGCCGGGTCGAAGGTTAAGCGCGCCATATTGTTTCCGCGGGGGTTGCGCGGTCGGCCGAATGATGGTCCCTGCCCGGCCATGAGATCCGTTGCCATGCCCCGTTCGCTGCTGCCGCTCCTGGCCTGTCTCGCCCCCCTCGCCGGCTGTGCATCGGGTCCCGTCACCGTTTCGGCCGCACCGCCGCCGGTGCGGATCGAGGCCGGGCTCGATCGCGTGATCGGCAAGGACGCGCGCGCGCTGATCGCCTTGTTCGGCACGCCCGATCAGGATGTGCGGGAGGAGCCCGCGCGAAAGCTGCAATATGCGAGCAATATCTGCGTTCTCGACGCCTATCTCTATCCGTCCGCCGCCGGTCGCGAGCCGATCGTCACCCACGTCGACGCGCGCCTGCCCAATGGCGAGGATATCGACCGCGCCTCCTGCATCGCCGCGCTCAGCCGGCGAAAAGCCGCGCGATAGCTTTAAGGATCAGGCCTCGCCCTCCAGCGCCGCCGCCAGTTCGTCGAGCCACACCTTCGCGGATCCGTCCGACGGTGCGCGCCAGTCTCCGCGCGGGGAGAGTGCGCCGCCGCCCGATACCTTAGGCCCGTTCGGAATGGCCGATCGTTTGAACTGGCTGATCTCGAAAAAGCGGAACAGGAAGCTTTCCAGCCAGCGGCGGATCGTCGGCAGATCATAGCTGTTGCGCAGATCGACCGGGAATTCGATCGGCCACAGGCCGGCATCGGCATCCTGCCAGGCGTGGAGCGCGAGGAAGGCGATCTTGGACGGGGCCAGCCCCAGCCGTACGACATGGTGCAAAAAGAAATCGCACAGCTCATACGGCCCGATCTTCGATTCGGTGCTCTGCACCTTGCCGTCGGCGTCGGCGGGCACCAGTTCGGGGGAGATTTCGGCGCCGAGAATCGCGGTCAACGTCCTATTGGTATCGGCATCGAACTGGCCGGTGCGCACGCACCAGCGGATCAGGAACTGGATAAGCGTCTTCGGCACGCCGCTGTTCACGGCATAGTGGCTCATCTGATCGCCGACGCCATAGGTGCACCAGCCCAGCGCCATTTCTGACAGGTCTCCCGTGCCGATGACGATGCCATTCTGCTGATTGGCGAGGCGGAACAGATAATCGGTGCGCAGCCCCGCCTGCACATTTTCGAATGTCACATCATAGACCGGTTCGCCATTCGCATAAGGGTGTCCCATATCGGCGAGCATTTGCCGCGCGGCCGGTTGGATATCGAGTTCGGCGGCGGTAATTCCCAACGCGTTCATCAGCGCCCAGGCGAAACCCCTGCTCGCTTCGCCCGTGCCGAAACCGGGCATCGTATAACCGAGGATCGTCGTGCGCGGCAGACCGAGGCGATCGCACACCTTGGCCGCGACGATCAGCGCATGGGTCGAATCGAGCCCGCCTGACACGCCGATCACCAGTTTCCTGCTGCGGCTCGCCGTCATCCGCGTGGCCAGCGCCGCCACCTGGATATTGAAGGCTTCATAGCAGTCGACATCGAGCCGCTCCGGGTCGGACGGCACGAACGGGAAGCGCGCCACCGTCCGCCGCAAGCCGATATCGGCGAAGGCCGGCTGATGATCGAAGGCAACGCGCCGGAAGCGCGTCTCGGGATGGCCGGCGGCGGCGGCGGCGTCGTTGAACGTACCGGCCCGCATCCGTTCCAGCCGCAGCCGTCCGACATCGATATCGGCGACGATCATTCCGGGCATCGACCCGAATCGCTGCGATTCGGCCATGATCTCACCCAGTTCATGGATCATCGCCTGCCCGTCCCAGGCCAGGTCGGTGCTGCTTTCGCCGGGCCCGCTGGCCGAATAGGCATAGGCCGCCACCGACCGGACGGATTGCGACGCCGCCAGCAGCGCCCGCTCACGCGCCTTGCCGATGATGATGTTGGAGGCGGACAGGTTGCACAGGATCAGCGCGCCCGCGAGCGCGCCCCCCGTCGATGGCGGGGTCGGCGCCCAGTAATCCTCGCATATTTCGACATGGAAGATGAAATCCGGCAGGTCCGATGCCGCGAAGATCAGGTCGGGCCCGAACGGCGCCGTCTGCCCGCACAACGGCATGTCGAGCCCGGACAGGCCGGCGCCGGGCGCGAACCAGCGCTTCTCATAATATTCGCGATAATTGGGCAGGAAGCTCTTCGGCACCACGCCCAATATCCGGCCACGCGCAACGACGACGGCCGCGTTGTACAGCCGGCCGCCGCGGCGAATCGGCGCCCCCACCAGCAAGATCGTCGAAAGCCTGGCGGTGGCATCGATCAGCCGGCCCAGCTCGGCTTCGACCCGGTCGAGCAACGCATCCTGCAAATGCAGATCGTCGATCGCGTAGGAGGACAGGGCAAGTTCGGGCAGCACGAGCAGATCGACCGACTCGTCGGCCGCCTGCTCCGCCAGGGCTATCAGCGCATCGGCATTGGCGGCGACGTCGCCCACGCTCGCCGCCGGCGTGCCGGCCGCGACGCGAACGAAGCCATGCCGGTGGATCGAGCGAAAATTGCCGGAGCGTTTCATTCAGTGCCGTCCATAATCGAGCGATAGCGCTCTGGTGCCCCATATAGGACGACGGACAATAGGCCAAATGACGGAAAGGGAAGTCGGCCTTATTCGGCGATCAGCAGGCGATTCCGGCCCGCCTGCTTGGCGCGATACAGCGCGTCGTCGGCGCGTTTCAGGATCGATCCGGGCGAATCGCGAGTGTCCAGCGCGGCAATGCCGCCGGAAAAACTGAGTTTGCCGAGCGACTGCCCGGTGTTGGTCACCTTAAGCTCGCGCGAGGCGATCGCGGAGCGCACCTTGTCGAGCGTCTTGTGGATATCCGCCGGCGCGATTCGTTCGGAAATCACCACGAATTCCTCGCCGCCATAGCGGGCGACAAAGGTGTCGGCATTGGCGATCCGGCCCAGCGACGAGGCGACGAACTTGATGACTTCGTCACCAATCATGTGCCCATGAGTGTCATTGAAAATCTTGAAATGATCGATGTCGCAAATCGCGACCGTCAGATGCGATTTGGCGCGCCGGCTGTTTTCCAGTGCCGCCCGGAGGTGGCGATCCATTGCGCGGCGATTCGGCAGGCCGGTCAGCGGGTCGCTGTTCGCGGTCTGGTGCGCCGCGGCCAGGTCGTCGCGCAGCATCTTCATCTCGCTGTCCGCGCGCCGCAGTTCGCCTTCGGCGCTCCGCGCCTTCTCGATCATCGTGCGGGTCAGCATCAGCAGCGTGTCGATCGCGCTTTCGGGATTTTCGGCGGCGCCGAGCCCGGCCACTTCGAGTTCAAGCGCGGCGCCATAATCGCGGGCATGATCCCCCGTCTGCGCGACCAGGGCGCCGATTCGATCCAGAACGCCTTGCGCGTCCCCCGTCATCCGGTTGAGATCGTCCGCCGACAAAGGCGTCCCGCGCAAGGCGGCAATCGCCGCGATCGCGGACGGCGTCAGCCCGCCATGCTGGCGAATCATGCGATCGACCAGGCTCGTCAACTCGGTATCGCCGCCCATCAGATAATGGTGGCACAGCTCATAATTCTCAGGTGAGGGCGTGAGGCCATTGTCAAACAACAGTTCGCCGATCCGATCGAATAGCCGGCGGGACCTCTCTTTTTTATCGGACGACTCGATGATCCGTTGTTCACGCACTGCAAGACACCTCTAACGATGCAGCCTGCATAACGCCGGATCGATTATATCCGGTTAACGCTGATCACCCGAAGTTACCCCCGCTTCCATCCAGGCAAGCAGCGGCTTGAGTGGCATGATCCAGACCATTCCGGCGATGATATAGACGATTGCCTGGATCAGGGTGGGCAGTCTTTCGATCAACGGCGACGCCAGCAGGACCAGCCCCGCCCAGATCAGAATGATGAAAAGGATCAGGAAAGCGCCGAACGGTTTGCGCCAGCTGGGAGTCGTCATGCCCGGTCTTTTCCTTCGATCACAATCGTTTCGGTAACCATCACATGCAGTGGCAGGTCCCATGGATCGCGCGGAATCGCGTCTGCCTGCTGAACCGACCAGCCGACCCCGATCCGCACCGCCGCCGGCATAAAGGCAAAGGCCTGATCGTAGAAGCCGGCCCCCTGGCCAATCCGCCATAATGCCGAATCGAAGCCGAGCAGCGGTGTGAGAATCCGGTCGGGGGTCAACGCTGGCGAATCGCTTCGAGGCTGCAACAAACTCCGGGGGCCGGGCTCGAGCGAATCGCCTGGCTGCCATTGCAAAAACCGCATGGGCGAATCGCGGCCCGCGACATGCGGCAACGCCACCGTGACGCCGATCGCGGCCACGGCCTCCAGCATCGGCAGGCAGGAAAATTCGCTGCCGATGGCGATATAACCGGAAACGCAAGTGCCGCCGACAAGGAACGGCATAACGCCATCGGCCGCCCGCCGCTCGAGCCGATCGCGCTCCTGCGCGCTCATATCGAGGACGAAGCCGTCACGGCGCGCGCGCAATTCCGCCCTCAGCGCGGCCTTTCGCTGGCGAGCCGACGTCATTCGGCGTGCATATTCAGGAAAGATGGCGGGGTGGCGGGACCGCCATGGTCGTTTGCCGGAATATCCTCTGACGCCAGTAACGTCAGGTGGGGGCCATGTGTATCAGACCAGGATCCGATCAGGGACAGCTCCCATGGATGGTGAATCGCCTCAGGGATTTTCATGCGGCTCGTGCCGGGCAGTACCCGCCACCCTCTATCTAGGCGCTGGGGGCTGTTTGCTCAAGGGGGCAGCTAAATCCTCCCCGTTCCGGGGAGGATTTAGGACCTACTCCGCCGAACCCTCCAACCGCATCGCCAGTCGCTCGACGCGTTCCGCGATTCGCTCGATCGCGACCGCATAAGCCGGGTCCGGCGCGTTGTCGGCGGGTGATTCGTTTCGCGCCACCGCCGCGGCGCCGCGTACATCGTTGAGTTCGTCGGCAATCAGGAGCGCGCTCAGCAACAGGGTGCGCGCTTCCGTCATCTCGCCGATCGCCTTGGTGATATCGCTGGCCTTCTGGTCGACGAGCCGCGCGAGCGCGCGCAGCTGATCTTCCTCACCATCGCGACAGGAGAGTTTGTAGCTGCGACCGCCCACATTGACTTCGACGTCGGCCATCTCAGTTTCCGCCCAGCAGCTGATCGATCCGATCGATCGCGGATTCGGCGCTTTCGCGCAATGTGCGGTGCCGTTCGGCAAGCCGGAACAGGGCCTCGCTCTCGTCATGCGTCAGCGGCTGTGGCGACGTTTCGAAACCAGCCTCCACACGCGCCAGCGCGCGTTCCAGTCTGCCAAGGGCAAGTATCAGGCGTCGATCGGTCATCTCTCCAGCAAATAGCAGGCAAATCTGCGCCCGCAAGCGGGCGTGCGGTTGACGATAGCGGATTAGGACGACAAAGGGTCGCGAGCAGCGACGTGTCGCGCTGCACCAAATATGTCTTTTCCAGTAGCTGCGGGGCTCTTCTTCATGACCGTGACATCCAAACAGCTCGCCAATGCGGTTCGTGCGCTGTCGATGGATGCCGTCCAGGCGGCGAATTCCGGGCACCCCGGCATGCCGATGGGCATGGCCGATGTCGCCACCGAGCTGTTCACCAACCATCTGAAGTTCGATCCGTCGCAGCCCAGATGGGCCGATCGCGACCGTTTCGTGCTGTCGGCGGGCCATGGTTCGATGCTGATCTATGCGTTGCTGCACCTGACCGGCTATGCCAGCCCGACGATCGAGGACATCGCGAACTTCCGCAAGCTGCACAGCCCCTGTGCCGGCCACCCCGAGAATTTCGAACTGGCCGGCGTCGAAGCGACCACCGGCCCGCTGGGATCGGGCCTGGCGACCGCGGTGGGCATGGCGATCGCCGAACGGCATCTGAACGCCACCTTCGGCAGCGAGCTGGTCGACCACCGCACCTGGGTGGTCGCGGGCGACGGCTGCCTGATGGAGGGCATCAACCATGAGGCGATCGGCCTCGCCGGCCATCTGAAGCTCGGCAACATGATCGTCCTGTGGGACGACAACCGCATCACCATCGACGGCGCGGTTTCGCTGTCGTCGAGCGAGGACGTGCTCGCGCGCTATGCCGCGACCAACTGGCACACCGTGTCGTGCGACGGCCACGATCCCGCCGACATCGCCCGCGCTTTTGAAGAAGCCAAGGCCGATCCGCGGCCTTCGATCGTCGCCTGTCGCACGATCATCGGTTATGGCGCGCCCAACAAGCAGGGCACCTCCGCCACACACGGTTCCGCGCTCGGAACCGACGAAGTCGCGGCCGCCCGCACATTCCTGGACTGGAGCGCCGAACCTTTCGTCGTGCCCGCTGATATCAAGGCCGCCTGGGCCGCCGCCGGCGCCCGCGGAGCGAGCGTGCGCAGCGCCTGGGAAGCGCGGCTGGTCGCATCGAAGCACCGGGCCGAGTTCGAGCGGCGCATGGCCGGCAAGCTGCCCGCCAGCTTCTCGCTGGACGCCTATCTGCAGGATCTGATCGCCCATCCGCAGAAGGTCGCGACGCGCAAGGCATCCGAAATGGTGCTGGCACCGATCAACGATCAGCTGCCCGAAACGCTGGGCGGCTCGGCCGACCTCACCGGATCGAACAATACCAAGACCAAAAGCCAGGCGCCGCTGACCGCCGACGATTATAGCGGCCGCTATATCTATTACGGCATTCGCGAATTCGGCATGGCCTGTGCGATGAACGGCATGGCGCTGCACGGCGGCGTCATTCCCTATGGCGGCACCTTCCTCGTCTTCTCCGATTATTGCCGCGGCGCGATTCGCCTGTCGGCGCTGCAGCAGCAGCGCGTCGTCTATGTGATGACGCATGATTCGATCGGCTTGGGCGAAGATGGCCCGACCCATCAGCCGGTCGAGCATCTGATGAGCCTGCGCGTGATGCCCAATCTGGACGTCTATCGCCCGTGTGACGTGATCGAAACCGCCGAATGCTGGGCCTTGTCGCTCGAGAAGACGACCGGCCCCTCGCTGCTCGCCCTGACGCGCGAGGCGCTGCCGCAGGTCCGTACCGATGTATCGGAAAATCTCTCCGCCAAGGGGGCTTATCGCCTCAAGCCGGCAACCGCCGCCCGCAAGGTGGTGCTGATCGCCAGCGGCTCGGAAGTCGAGATCGCGCTGGCCACCGCCGAAAAGCTCGAAGCGGCAGGATTCGGCGCCGATGTCGTATCCATGCCCTGCTGGGAACGCTTCGATGCGCAACCGGAAGCCTATCGGGACGGCATCCTCCCCGACGACGCGCTGCTCGTTTCGATCGAGGCCGGGACGACGATCGGCTGGGAGCGCTA
>Ga0105248_10008135_pt1 | contig 11515 bp, 12 predicted proteins | sample KBSS34metaG_FD_81524 | JGI IMG/M metagenome (GOLD analysis project Ga0105248, IMG submission 81524) | Switchgrass rhizosphere microbial communities from Kellogg Biological Station, Michigan, USA - KBS S3-4 metaG | ecosystem: Host-associated > Plants > Roots > Rhizosphere > Soil | place...
CGGATGGGCGTGGTGCCGGCGGAGCGTGACACCGTGCGAGTGCTGTCGCAGATCTACACGCAAACGCTCGGCGACTGGGCGCTCTGGCTGTTTTACGCCGGCGCCGTCGTGACGCTGTACGGGACGATTTTTGCGGCGACGGCCGCCCACTCGCGGCTGCTCGCCGACGCGATGCGCATCGGCGGCATGTTCCAGCGCGACGACACCCGCAGGCGCCGGCACTGGCGCAACGGATTCCTCGTCGCGCTCTCGGTGATACCCGCTGTGTTCTACTGGTTCATCGAATCGCCGGTGCAGATGGTGCTGGCCGGTGGACTGGCGCAGTCGGCACTTCTGCCACTGATCGGCATCGCCGCCTTGTACCTGCGACACACCCGCCTGCCGGCCGATATCCGCCCGTCGATCGCCACCACCCTCATGCTCTGGGTCGCGACCGTGGTGATGACGGGATTCGCGCTCTACTACGTCGCGGCGCGAGCAGGCGTGTGGTAATCCGCGCCTCCGTCACCGCCCGTCCACGATCGGCGTGATGGTCACTTTCCGATACGTCACCTTCTCGTGGTCCCCCTGGATCATGATCGGGCCTGGCTCGGTTTCGGCCGCATCGAGTGCGCCGCCCGTGATGGCTTCGAGCGTGGCATTGTCGTGCACCTTCTTGCCGTTCAGGACGACCGTGACCTTGTTGCCCACGAGGGTCGCGTCCATGGTCTGCCATTCCCCGGCAGGCTTGCTCGCGTTCACCGCCGGAGCCTTCCAGGCGTAGATCGACATGTGCCCGTGGGTTTCGGGCGGCTTGCCATAGTCGTCGAGCACTTGCAGTTCGTATCGCCCCCGCAGGTAGATGCCGCTGTTGCTGTTGGTCTCGAGCTTGTACTCCGCGTGGATCTTGAAGTCCTGGAACTTCTGCTTCGAGACCAGGTTGTTGGCGTGCGGCGTGTTCGTCATCGCGCCGTCGACCACCGTCCAGCCGGACGGCTTGGTCTGGTCCTGCACGCCCCAGGCATCCATCGACATGCCGTCGAAGAGGTCGATCGGCTTGCCCAACTTGTGGGCCGCGTTCGCGTCGGACGGCGGCCACTTCGGCGGACGCGCGCCGGTGAACTCGATCGTGCGCGCCGGCGTCTTGATGGTCCCTGCCAGCGTGTTGCCCTTCATACGCGCCCGATACTCCGGCGCTGGACCGCGTGCAGGCGCCGTGCCCTGGAAGAACAGCTCGCCGTTTTCGACTTTCACCGTGGCGAGCTTCACCGGGCTGCCGCCGCGATTGAGGAACATCCCGGTCAACTGTCCGCCTTCGTCCTTGATCTCGAGCCAGTAGATGCCGCCGTCAGGGCCAATGCCGGTGAGATTCCAGCGACCGAGGTACGGGTTCTCTGCGGCGATTGACGCAACAGCTGACGCGAGAGCAATCGCGGCGACCAGGGCAACGCAATAAGTGGCATGACGGCTCATATAATCACCTTCCTTATCCGCGGCCAATGAACGGCATCTTCGTCGCCATGACCGTAATGAACTGTACGTTCGCGTCGAGCGGCAGGCTCGCCATGTACACCACCGCCTTCGCGACATGCTCGACATCCAGGCGCGGCTCCGCCGCGGTCTGACCGTTGGCCTGCAAGACCCCGTCGGCGAACGACGCCGTCATGTCCGTGGCGGCATTGCCGATGTCGATCTGCCCGCACGCGATATTGAATCTCCGTCCGTCGAGCGACGTCGACTTGGTGAGCCCGGTGATGGCGTGCTTGGTGGCGGTATAGGGCGCGGAGTGTGGACGCGGGGTATAGGCTGAAATCGATCCGTTGTTGATGATGCGCCCGCCCTGCGGCTGTTGATCCTTCATCACGCGAAACGCTTGCTGGGTGCAGAGAAACGCGCCGGTCAGGTTGACATCGACCACCGACTTCCACTGTTCGACGGTCAACTCCTCGAGCGGCACGCCACGCGTCGCGATGCCGGCGTTGTTGAACAGCACGTCGATGCGTCCGAAGGCGTCGCGCGCGGCGGCGAACAGCGCGCGCACCGAGGCCGGGTCGGCGACGTCGGTCGGTACCGCGCGCGCGCGGGTGCGATGCGGGCCGGCGTCCGCCATGGTCTGCGCCAGCAGCGCCTCGCGGCGGCCGGCGAGGACGACGGCGAAGCCTTCGTCGAGCAGGGCCAGCGCGACAGCCTTGCCAATTCCGGTTCCCGCACCCGTTACAATCGCCACTTTCGAAGTTGTGCTCACGGCATCCTTATGTCGAGTTTCAGAAACGAGACACTAGCACGGGATCGATCATGAAACTACTCGTCACGGGTGCGGCAGGGTTTCTCGGCGGCCGGCTCGCCCGAGCGGCGCTCGCCGGCATCCCGGGACTACCCGCCTTGTCGAAGCTGGTGGCGGTCGACACCGCGCCGTGCGTGCTCGACGACCCTCGCGTCGATTCCAGAACCGGCACCATCACCGACGACGACTTCACGCGCTCCATCGTCGACAGTGACGTCGACGTCGTGTATCACCTGGCGGCGATTGTGAGCGGTCAGGCGGAGGCCGAGTTCGACCTCGGCATGAAGGTGAACGTCGACGCGACACGCGCACTCCTCGAGGCATGCCGGCGTCTGAAGAAGCCGCCGCGCTTCATCTTCACCAGCACCGTCGCCGTTTTCGGCGGACCCTTGCCGCCGGTTGTCCCGGACTCCGCGGCGGTGACGCCCCAGTCCTCTTACGGATCCGCTAAAGCGATCGACGAGCTCCTCGTGAACGAGTACTCGCGGCGGGGATTCATCGACGGCATCGTCTGCCGGCTGCCGACGATTGCGGTGCGGCCCGGCGCGCCGAACGCGGCGGCGTCGTCGTTCGTCAGCGGCATCGTCCGCGAGCCGCTGGCTGGCATCGACACGGTGTGTCCGGTGCCGCTCGATACGCGCTTGTGGATCAGCTCGCCAGACGTCGTCATTCAGAATCTGGTGCATGCTGCTGGGCTCGATGCCTCGTCGATGGAAGGCAGTCGCATCGTCAATCTTCCCGGCTTGACGGTCACCGCGGAAGAGATGCTGGCGAGCCTTGAGCGACTGGCCGGGGCGGAGGTTCGATCCCGCGTTCGCTGTGAGATCGATGAGCGGATCTGGCGCCTGGTCAGGACGTGGCCGGGCGCCTTCGACATCAGTCGCGCGCTGAGGCTCGGCTTCGGCGTCGACCGCAACATCGATGCGGTCGTCCGTCAGTTCATGGCCGGCGCGCGGTGAAGGGTCAGCTCCTCAAATCCGCGTGCAACGTTTCGAGCAGGTACTTCTTGTGGGAGTTCATGTCCTGCTCGACCGTACCCTCGCCGGGCCTGGGCGCGTCGAAATCCAGTGTGACCCAGCCGTCGTAGTTGCGTTCGCGCAGAACGCGGAAGAACGCGGGGAAGTCCACGCCTCCGGCTCCGAGACGCTTATAGAGGTTGACCCGGTTGTGTTCCTCTTCGCTCGGTGCAGGACCCTTCCAGCCGGCGGCGGTGTTGTATTTGGCCTCCGCGTCCTTGAGATGGATGGCTGTGATCCGCGCGTAATAGTCGCGAAGACACTTCACGGGGTCGATGCCGCCCAACGTCGCATGTCCGGTGTCGAGCACGAGATACACGAGTGTGGGATCGGTCATCTCCATCACCATGTCCAGCTCGGGTTGCCGCTCCACGAGCGTCCAGGCATGGGGATGGAACGCGAACCTGACCCCGGCATCGGCGGTCCGCTTGCCGACCTCGTTGAGATTCTTCGCCAGCGTTTTGGCGTTCGCAGCGCTCAGGTTGTCGGTACTCACGCGCTTGCTCAGATTGACCTTCAGGTGCGTGCAACCGAAATGAGCCACGTAACGGGCGCGGGCGGAATTGCTCTCAATCGTCTGCGGTAGCCTAGCGGCGTCGAGGTACTCTCCGCCGCTCCCAACGGTGCACAGCGCGAGACCGGAGGCATCGAGAACCTTCTTGAATTCTTCGGGCGGCTGCTTGAGGTACTGCGGCATGTCATCCTGGAACGGTTCGATGCCGTGGTACCCGTACCGCGCTGCCATCTTGATGCCCATCTCCGGATGCGGAGGCGTGGTGCGGAACTGATGGCCGCTCATGGCGTAGCGCATCTTGTCGCCAGGACGCGCGTACGCTTGGGCGGCGACGGCAGCGCCCAGACCGGCACCGAGGAATTCACGGCGAGTGAGCATGGTGACCCTCCCTCGCTTGTCAAGATATACGGACGAAGGGGCTCGGGGCTAGTGGCCTGTCCCCAACGACGCAGTACCGACGCACCACGAGGGACTGGTTGGCTGGAGACGAGAAACGACGATTCCTCGCCGTTTCCCGTCGATGTGCGTTCAGATGGCCGCGACTACTGACACGACGCCGCCACGATTTTGCCCGACTTGACGCGAAGCACCGGTGCGTGCGCATCGGAGCCAGCCGACGAGTCGGTCGAGAGGGCAGCGTTGTCTTGCGGTTCGAGCACTCCGGTCAGCGCCAGCTTCTTTCCCACGAGCGGGCTCAGCGCGGACGGATTCGCGATCAGGCGGTAGGTTTGACCCGACGACCCGCTGGTCGCGGCGGCCGCGTCTGTGGTGCTCGCGGTGCCTGTCGTGCTCGCTGCGCCGGTCGTGCTGGTCGCGTCGCCCGGTGCGGATGTCGCGTTTACCAACGTGAACAGGAGCGCAGCTTCATTGCTGTCGCCGGTCGTGGCGGTTCCGGCCGTGCCTGCCGTCCCCGCGGTCCCAGCCGTTCCAGTTACCCCGGCGGTACCAGCCGTTCCAACCGTCATCACGCCCTGTTTCAGGCAGCCGGTTACTGTGATTTGCGCCTCTGTCGCCGGTGTCGTGCTCTGCGGTGCAGACGACGTCTGCGCGCCAACCACCGTCGCGAAGCCGACAATCGCTGTTGATACTCCTGTCCAGATCGTTCTCATCTTCCTCATGCATCCTCCACGGGGCATTTCGGTCTGCAACGGTCGGACCGCCTCGAGGTCAGGAGTAAAGCATTTCCACTTGTACGTAGTGTCCGGCTTCAGGCGGACCTTCGAAGTCCGGCTGAAGCCGGACACTACGTACTCATCGAATTCGCGGTACTTATCGAATCAGCGCGCGTCGTAGTGGCCGAGTTGCTCGTAAGGGATTTCGCGGAACATCGGCAGGCCTGCGGCCTCGATAATGGCGATCAGCCCGGCGCGCTCGTGGAATTCCATGTGGTCGCGGTTGATGACGACCGTGTTCGGATAGCCCGGCGCGAGCCGTCGAAACTCGCCGTCGATCAACCGGAAGCGCCGCACCATGTTCTCGGCGCTCTCGTGCGCCCGGTTTCGCTGTCTGATGTGCTTTTCGATCGTCTCGGTGTTGGACGTGAGAACGATGACGCGATCCGGGTTCCAGGCGTCGCCGATCGCCAGCACCTTGTGGAGATCCGCGTGGTACTCCGCCGGGTACTCAGCGATGTGGGCCTCGAGCGTGATGCGCGCGCCTTCGAAGAAGATGACTTTGCCAGGACGATCGCTGTCCGCGGCATCGCGATAATTCGCGTCGTAGAGACGGGCGAAGTAGGCGGTCACCCCGACCGGGTTCCGGCCCGCGTCGATGTCCTCGAGGACCCGCGGATCCCAGACGCCTTCTTCGCCCTCTCCGTACGCCGCGTTGTGATACAGGTCAGCGAGCTGGCGGACGAGCGTGCTCTTGCCGATGCCCGGCCCGCCGACGATCGCCACGCGCATGCGCGGTCATTCTACGTTGAGACCGCGGTGGCTGCCGGCTGCCCCATCTCGACGACCGGCCGCACCTCGATGGTGCCAGCTTTCGCCGACGGAATCCGCGCCGCGATTCCGATCGCCTCGTCAAGATCCTTCGCCTCAACCAAGTAGTAGCCGCCGAGCTGTTCGCGGGTTTCGGCGAACGGCCCGTCCGTGACCAGGCGCTTGCCGTCACGCACCCGCACGCTCGTCGCCATCGTCGTCGGCTGCAACTGCGCGCCCGCCAGGTAGTTGCCGGACGCTTTGACGCTCTGGCCGAACTGGCCGTACTCCGCGTAGATCTTCCCGCGATCCGCCTCGCTCAACTTCGCCCACGCCTTCTCGTCGTCGTGAATCAGCAGCATGTATTTCATGTGTGTGCCTCCATCAGTGAATCGAATGAGGTGGCCTCGGATCGACACGCGCCGAGGCGGTCATGACTATTGTTACCATCAGGTGTGCCTGTCAGCGTGGCGGACGAGGTTGGGGCCCTTTATCGGTCCGACTGGGGCCGGATCGTGGCTGCGCTCATCCGGCTCCTGGGCGACTTCGATCTGGCCGAAGAGACGGCCCAGGAAGCGTTTACGGCCGCGGTCGACCAGTGGCGCAACGCGGGGGTGCCCGAGTTTCCGCGCGCCTGGATCATCCAGACGGCCCGCCACAAGGCGATCGACCGGCTCCGGCGGCGCCAGAGGTCGTCCGAGGCGCTCGACGCGCACGGACCCTCGTGGTTCAACAAGACCATCGAAGAACCCGACTACGACAGCAACGAGATCCCGGACGATCGGCTCCGGCTGATCTTCACCTGCTGCCACCCGGCGCTCGCCCTCGAAGCCCAGGTCGCGTTGACGCTGCGGACGCTGGGCGGCCTCGACACCGATGAGATCGCGCGCGCGTTTCTGGTTCCGCCCGCGACGATGGCTCAGCGGCTGGTGCGGGCGAAGCGGAAGATTCGCGACGCAGGCATCCCCTACATCGTGCCCGATACGCACGACATGCCGGAGCGTCTCGACGCGGTCCTGACGGTGATCTATCTGATTTTCAACGAAGGCTACGCGCCGACGCGGGGCGGGCCGCTCGTACGAACGGACATTTCGGCGGAGGCGATCCGCCTGGGGCGGCTGGTACGAACGTTGATGACACCGGCGCCGGCGGAGGCGACCGCGCTCGTGGCCCTGATGCTGCTGCACGATTCGCGTCGCGACGCGCGGACCGACGCCGCCGGCGATCTCGTCGTGCTGGAAGAGCAGGATCGCGCGCGATGGAACCAGCAGCAGATCGCCGAGGCGCTGCCGCTGGTCGAAGCTGCGCTGCGCGGCGGGCCCGGTCCGTTCGCGCTGCAGGCCGCGATCGCGGCGCTGCACTGTCAAGCCGCGCGGGCAGAAGAGACGGACTGGCCGCAGATCGTTCGTTTGTACGATGTGCTCGCACGTGTGCAGCCTTCCCCGATCGTGGCGCTGAACCGGGCGGTGGCGATCGCGATGGTGGTCGGTGCCGATCCCGCGCTGGCGCTGGTCGATGCGCTCGGCGCCCAGGGCGATCTCGACGGCTACCACCTGTTTCACGCGACCCGCGCGGATCTCCTGCGCCGGCTCGGACGCACCACAGATGCGGCGACTGCCTATACCCGGGCCATTGCGCTCGCGTCCAACGACGCGGAGCGCCGCTTTCTCGAACGCCGGCTGCGCGAACTGCAGTCGGCCGGGTCGTCGATCTGATGGCGCGTCCAGCCGAGCACGAAACCGTGACCGTCGCCGGACGCGACGTGACGATTTCGAACCCGCGCAAGGTGCTGTTTCCTCAAGCCGGCTATACCAAACTGGATCTCGCCCGCTACTACCTGGCCGTCGCCGACGGCGCACTGCGCGGCGCGCGTGGACGGCCGACGGTCCTGGTCCGCTATCCCAACGGGATCGACGGCGAGTTCTTCTATCAGAAACGTGCGCCCGATTCGCGCCCTCCATGGGTCGAGGTCGTCGCCTTGAGCTTCCCGTCCGGACGCACCGCCGAGGAAGTCGTGCCGCGCGACGCCGCCACCCTGGTGTGGATGGCGAACCTCGCCTGTCTCGAGCTGCATCCGCATCCGGTTCGCGCCCTCGATCTCGATCACCCGGACGAGTTGCGGATCGACCTCGATCCCGTGCCGGGCGTCCCGTGGTCGCAGCTGCGCGAGGTCGCGCACGTCGTTCGCGCAACGCTGGACGATCTCGGGCTCGTCGGCTGGCCGAAGACGTCGGGCTCGCGCGGGATGCATGTCTACGTGCGCATTCACCAGCAGTGGACCTTCGCCCAGGTGCGGCGCGCGGCACTCGCGTTCGCCCGCGAGGTCGAACGCCGCGCGCCGGCGCTCGCCACCAGCAAGTGGTGGAAGGAAGAGCGCCAGGGTGTCTTCCTCGATTACAACCAGAACGCCAAGGACCGGACGATCGCCAGCGCCTACTCGGTTCGGCCGAAGCCGGACGCGCGGGTGTCCGCGCCGTTGACGTGGGACGAAATCGACAGCTGCGAGCCGGAGGATTTCACGCTGGCGACGATGCCGTCGCGCTTTGCAGGCATCGGCGATCGGCACGCCGCAATCGACGATCATCCCTGTGCCATCGATCGGCTGCTGGATCTCTCGGCGAGGCAGGAGCGTGATGGGTTGGGTGATGCGCCCTGGCCGCCGAACTACAAGAAGCAGCCGGGCGAACCGGCGCGGGTCCAGCCATCGCGGCGCCGGATGCCGAAAGACGAGGATGGCGGCGATGGCTCGCCGAAGCCTCGGCGGGTCCCGAAACGTCCGCTGGTCGAGATCGCGCGGTCAGGAAAAAAAGACGACGCGCTCGCCGGGCTCGAGCGCTGGAAAGCGCGTCATCCCGCCGCGGCCGCGCATCTGCAGCCGGCGGATGTCCTGGTCGATGCCATGCGCGGACGCTTTCACACCTGGACGCGCATTCGCGTCAACCTCCAGCACGTACCGCCAGAGATTCGTCCGCCGCAGGAAGCGCTCGATCCGAATGAAACGCCGAACGATTGGGCGAATGTGTCCGAAGCCGAGCGCGAGGCCTGGCAACGGCGGCGCAAAGGCTGAGGGTCAGCGGCGCGCGGGAGATACCTGGATGACTATCAGAGCTCACACCACACGGTGGGTGATCGCGCTGTTCCTGGCAGTGCCGGCGGCGAGCGAACGCGCGATGGCACAGCCAGTGGATCAACGGAGAGGTCCGCTGCCGCCGGGATCGACGATCGATGCGCGGGACGGCGATACCGTGCTGATCGACGATGACGCGCGAGTCAGGGTGATCCGCCGCCGGCACGCGCGAGTCCGGGCGGTCTACGACCCGACCCAGCGGTGGCTGATCCTGCTGGCCCGGTACCAGCCAAGGAACGGCATCACGACTGACAGTACTGACGCCTTCATATTTGACGACGTCGAAGGCGACTGGACGCTTGAAACCAGATGGGAAGGCGATTCAACAGTCGACGTGTACGCGCTTGCGGGTCAGGCCGGGTATGCTGTCGTCGGCTTTCAGACGCCGTCCGGGACGGTGCAGCTGTTCTCACGCGAGCGGCAGCAGATGTTCAAAGAGCCGGCGGCAGTCGTCCTCGTCTACCGGGGGTCGAGCAGCCGGACGGCGCGTGGATCGTTCGACGAGGTCGAGCGTCTGACGGTCGACGAAGCATCCGGCAAGCGCACGCCACCGGTGACCGTCGATGTGACGGGCGGCGTTGCCGACGCCCCGGTTCGACTTCCATCTCAGAGCTCTTCAATTGCCGCACCGCGAAAGATTTATGATCTGCGCCCGGTCTGGCCCGACGAGGCGCGGCGCGCCAGCGTGCAGGGGATCGTGATCGTTGAATTCACCGTGGGCGCCGATGGCATCGTCGCCGATGCGCGTATCCTCCGTGGGATTCCGCTCCTCGACAAGGCCGCGCTCGATTGCGTGCGTCAGTGGCGTTATGAGCCCACGCTCTTGAACGGTCGGCCCGTCCCATTCAGGATGATGGCAGCCGTCACCTTCCCGTGAGGGACTCAGCGCACGCGGAAGACCCGGATCGATGACGCACAATCGTTGAACGTATCGCGCGAGCACGGGCCTCGCACGAGCTGATAGTTCGCGACGTTCTCTTCGCCCACATCGGCCGCCCATCCCTTGAACTTCGGATCCTCGTAGAGCGTCGCCCGCCAGCCGGGCGCCACGCGGATCGACGACGCGCAGTCGTCCCAGCTGTCGGTCGAAGACGTATTGCCGTTCGCGTCGGTGTCGGATCGCACGCAGGGTCCGCGCACGCTCTCGAGGTTTTCGATATCGCTGGTGATGTGCGCGGACTCGCCAAGAAAGTTGGCGTGCTGGTAGATGACGATGCCCGTCGTCAGCTCGGAAGGTGCGGTCGGCAGCCGGTTGTCGCCGCAGCTGTCGAAGCAGAGGACCGCAATCGCAAAGGCGATCGCCCGTCGTTGCGCCGTTTCATTCCACAACAAACACCCCGAACCCTCAATATACGCGCCTGGGCAGTGATCCAAAAAAGGGCACTTGCTAACGTTTTCGCGTCGTCCTGTCCTTTTATAGAACAAGCGCGCGAGATCTCCACGATTGTACCTACCACTTAACTTGCTGCAATCGCTTGAGTTCGTTGACTGAATTCGCTGACTTCAACATGGCGATCCTATTGCTCTATCGAGTCTTGCTGTGTGCCTCGTTCACTGCGACTTAGCCCGTTGACCCGCTACTGGTTCGGCGCCGTCGCCGTAGTCTGGCTGTGCCTCGCCTCCGTCGGCCTGGCGGTGCTCTGGCAGTACGACAACGCGCCGGGCAAACCGGCGACCGCGCCCGGATCGTGGCCGTCGCACTCGCATCTCACGCGAGCGGTGGACGCGCCGACGCTGGTCATGCTCGCGCACCCGCAGTGCTCGTGCTCGCGCGCAAGCCTTGGCGAGTTGGAAGAATTGCTCGCACGCACCAACGTTCAGCCGAAGACCTACATCGTGTTCTTGAAACCAGCGTCCTTTGGCGACGGATGGGAACAGACGGATCTCTGGCGAACCGCGACGCGGCTGCGCGACGTGTCGGTCGTTCGAGACGACGACGGCATTGAAGCGCGGGCGTTCGGAGCCGCGACGTCGGGACAGACACTGTTGTACGACCGAAACGGGCGTCTGCAGTTCAGCGGCGGGATCACCAGCTCCCGCGCGCATCAGGGCGATAACGCTGGACGGCAGTCGCTGGTCGCGCTGCTGAACGGCGGGCGCAACGCACGCACGGGTACCAACGTGTACGGCTGCCCGCTGTTTGCGTCGGGCAGCTGAACTGCTCAGGCAGAGTCACCTCGATGCCCCGAGCCGTTCCGACCACACACCGCGTGACCGAGCTCTTCGAACAGTACCAGTTCGATCTCCATCGGCGGACGGACCGGCTGTTTGCCGGTCTGCTCGCTTTCCAATGGATCGCCGGCATCCTGTTCGCGTTGTGGATCTCACCGCTCGCGTGGTCGGGCACCGTCAGCCGCACGCACGTTCACGTCTGGGCGGCGATCGTGCTCGGCGGCATCATCAATCTGTTTCCGGCGGCGCTCGGCATCGTGCGACCTGGCCGGCCGTCGACCCGCTTCACGATTAGCGTCGCCCAGATGCTGATGGGCGCCCTGCTCATCCACCTCACGGGCGGACGCATCGAAACCCATTTCCACGTGTTCGGCTCGTTGGCGTTCCTGGCGTTCTATCGTGACTGGCGCGTCCTGATTCCCGCCACCATCGTCGTGGCGCTGGATCACATGCTGCGCGGCCTGTTCTGGCCGCAGTCGGTGTATGGCGTGTTCGTCGCGA
>Ga0105248_10008136_pt1 | contig 11513 bp, 10 predicted proteins | sample KBSS34metaG_FD_81524 | JGI IMG/M metagenome (GOLD analysis project Ga0105248, IMG submission 81524) | Switchgrass rhizosphere microbial communities from Kellogg Biological Station, Michigan, USA - KBS S3-4 metaG | ecosystem: Host-associated > Plants > Roots > Rhizosphere > Soil | place...
CTTGCATCCTCGCCCGACTCGGGGCCCGCTTTTGGGTTGGCGACGGTGGATAGCATCAAGGCCGTGGGTTTCATAGGAAAAACATCGGAAATCTGCACTCCATCCACCGTCACCCCATATGATGAGCGCAACCCTCCCATCCCGAGCCCAGCACGCATGAAGCAAGACCGCCTCGTTCCGATTATCGTGGCGGTGGCGCTGTTCATGGACAATATGGACTCCACGGTGATCGCGACCTCGCTGCCGGCGATCGCCACCGACATTGGCACGAGCCCTTTGACGCTCAAGCTCGCGGTCACCTCGTATCTCTTGTCGCTCGCCGTGTTCATTCCGATGAGCGGCTGGACCGCCGACCGGTTCGGCGCCCGCACGGTGTTTCGCGCCGCCATTGGTGTGTTCGTGCTGGGCTCGATCGGCTGCGCGCTGTCGAGCTCGATCGCGCAATTCGTCCTGGCTCGCATCATCCAGGGCATCGGCGGCGCAATGATGACGCCGGTCGGGCGGCTGGTGCTGGTTCGCACCGTCGACCGCCGCGAGCTGGTCAACGCCATGGCCTGGGTATCGATCCCGGCGATGATCGGTCCGCTGATGGGGCCGCCGCTCGGCGGCTTCATCACCACCTACGCGAGCTGGCACTGGATCTTCCTGATCAACATGCCGATCGGGCTGATCGGCATCGTCCTGGTCACGCGCTACATCGAGAACATCAAAGCCGAGGTGCCGGAGCGGTTCGACTTTCCTGGCATGCTGTTGTCCGGCACGGCGGTGGCAGGACTGACGTTCGGGCTGTCGGTCGCCGGCTTCGAGATCGTGCCGTGGCCGGTGGTCGTCGTCATCATCGGCATCGGCCTCATTGCACTCGGCTTTTACCTCGCCTACGCGCGACGGGCGCCGGCGCCGATCCTCGATTTCAGCCTGCTCAAGCTGCCGTCGTTCCGGGCAAGCCTCGTTGGCGGCTTCATGTTCCGGATCGGCGTCGGCGCCATGCCGTTCCTGCTGCCGCTGCTGCTCCAGGTCGGCTTTCATCTGACGCCGTTCAAGTCGGGCCTGATCACCTTCACCTCGACGATGGGCGCGCTGTTCATGAAGGCCGCGGCGCCGCGGATGCTCAAGCAATTCGGCTTCCGCAATGTGCTGGTCGCAAACGCGATCCTGGGCGGGCTTTCGATCGCGGCCTGCGCGATCTTCCGGGAGTCGACGCCGTTCTGGATCATGATCGCGATCCTGATGTTGGGCGGCTTCTTCCGCTCGCTGCAATTCACCTCGGTCAACGCGCTCGCTTACGCCGAAGTACCGGCGGCGCGGATGAGCCGCGCCACCGCACTCTCCGCCGTCGGCCAGCAGGTGTCGCTCGCGACCGGCGTCGCGGTCGGAGCGCTGACGGTGGAGGTCTTCGTACGGATGAACGGGCAAGCCGCCATCATGGCGTCGGATTTCCCGCCGGGCTTCCTGCTGGTCGGGCTGATCGCGGCGAGCTCGGCCTTGATCTTCTGGCTGCTGCCGCCGAACGCCGGCGCCGAGATGGCGAACCGGGTTCCGGCGACAACCAGCCCATCGGATCAGCGAATGGGATGATTCCAAGTCGGCCGCTTGCGTAAAACCACCGAGATTGAGCCGATTCCAGCGCCGCGCCTTGCTTTCGAGGCCAGAACAGCCTAACTACAGTGCCATCGACTTTGGCCGGACAACTGGGCCGCTTCGCTCCGTCACTGACGGGCGCGCACGTTTCAGCCTCTCTCACCAAATCGACGAACCGGGAAAATGGCCACGATGCTCGTGCGCCACGCCCCACGTGCACGCCGTCAATGAAAGGACAACTCCATGACCAATGGCACCGTGAAGTTCTACAACGACCAAAAGGGCTTCGGCTTCATCCAGCCGGACGATGGCCAGAAGGACGTCTTCGTCCATGCCACCGCGCTCGAACGCGCCGGCATCCAAGGCCTTCGTGAAGGCCAGAAGGTGAAGTTCGACACCCAGAACGATCCTCGCAGCGGCAAGGTCGCCGTCGGCACGATCGAACTCGTTTGACGCAAGTAAGCATTTGACCATAGCGGAGCCGCCGCTTTGCGAAAGCGGTGGCTTTGTTCTTCAACGGCAGGGAGGCTCGATCATGCGTCTATTCATGTTCAAGTCGGAGCCCAATAACGAGCTCCGCGCGTTTGCCGCCGATCCCAGCGGCCAACAACTGCCGTCGCAGTTCGCGCCGTGGCACGCGGTCGGCGTGGTCCGCGCGGACAAGGAGCCGCCGCACAACCTCAGCCGCAGCAGCATTGAAAAGAGCATCGCCAGCCAGGGTTTCCAGCTTTACCGCACCAAAAAGAAAGAAACCGCCGGCTGAACGCGCGGCGGATCGGCGACAGTCTCCATCACATCCGAAGCGCCGGGTCAGAACCCGCGCGCACTCACCAGATCATGATGGCAAGGCCGATAGCGAACAGGCCGGCCAGCACAACGGCGCCGATCGCATAGTTCAATGTCGAGGTCATCGCGCATTCCTTCCCTGCGGAATTGCCAGCCATTGGCGCGCGCATGCCCGGTGTTGTCAACCAGCACGCTCCGAGTTTCGACTCACCGGTTCCTGCAAATCCGACCTGCCGCCCCTGTTCATCACCCGGAATGCGTGAATTGCCTGGACTTGGAGAGAGCAACGTGACCTGTTGGTACTGCTGCGATAGCGCAGCGGAGGATATGCCATGCAGGCGCTCACCCTCATGATCGTTTACGTATTGACACTTCTCACCACACAATTCGTCGGTTTCCTGATCAGCCGCTTGGTCGATTACCAGTTTCCGACCCTCGGTCTGATGACGTTCCTCCTTCTGTTCCTGGCTGCGTTTGGACTTGCTTGGCTGCCGGCGCTGCGTATCACCGAGTTTCTGATACGTTCGCGCGGCTACGTCGTCGAGACCCAGCAATCGGGCCGTATTGCATCGTAACGACGATCGCCACAAATCTTCTGATCGAAGGCGCATATTCCCGATGATCAGCGCGGTTTCTTCTTTGCGCCAGTAACTGACGAGTCGGGCTCTCAGCGGCAGTCTTGTTTGGGCCATGATTGGCACACGAGGTGTCACACTGGTTCGCCCCTTCCGTGTGTTGGAATGTCGCTTGTCCGCAAGCGGAACCCAAAATGCACGTAGCAAAAGCACCTGCAAAGGCGTAAACACCACTGCGTGGCGTGCGCAACTCGCGATCCGCGAGCGGAGCAGGTGCGTCATCATCAAGAAATCGGGGACATGTGCGCGAAGCAAACGGATTGACGCTGCCGTTATTCTTCAAGCACCCCGTCGGCCTGACGGTTGGTGAAATCGCTAAGCTAACGGGAGCTGAGCTTCGCACCGGCGCGCGCCTCGATGACCTCATCACCAACGTCGCGCCGCTCGATCGGGCGTGTTCGTCCGATCTCGCGTTCCTCGACACTGCCAAATACGCCGACGTCCTGACGTCGGCCCAGGCCGGCGCATGCCTGATGACCGAGCGGTTCGAAAGCCAAGCTCCCAGCGGCATGAATGTGCTGCGCGCGAAAGAGCCTTATCGCGCCTTCGTCATCGTGGCGCGACGGCTGTTCGAAGATTCGCTGCGGCCGTCTTCGCTGTTCGAGGCGGACGGCGTGCCATCGACAGCGGCGATCCATCCGTCCGCCCAGGTCGCGATCGGGGTGACGATCGATCCAGGTGCGGTGATTGGGCCCCGCGCTTGGATTGGCGCCGGGACCGTGATCGGCGCCAACGCGGTGATCGGCGCGGACGTGCGAATCGGCCGCGATTGCTCGATTGGGCCTGGCGTGTCGATCATTCATTCCATTGTCGGCAATAGCGTGATCGCCCATCCGGGTTGCCGGATCGGCCAAGACGGATTCCGCTATCTCCCCGGCGCGAATGGGCACACCAAGGTGCCGCAGCTCGGCCGCGTCATCGTCGGGGACAACGTCGAGATCGGCGCCGGCACGACGATTGATCGAGGCGGCAACGGTGACACCGCCATCGGCGAAGGCACCAAGATCGACAACCTGGTCCACATTGCGCACAACGTCACTATCGGCCGTCACTGCATCATCGCCGGCCAATGCGGGCTCGCCGGCAGCGTGACGCTGGGCGACCGTGTGATGCTCGGTGGTCAGGTCGGTATTGCCGATCATCTCATGATTGGCGATGGCGCAATGATCGGAGCCAAGAGCGGCGTGGTGTGCAACGTGCCGCCGGGGGAGAAATGGTTCGGATATCCGGCCCTGCCCGGCCGTGGATTTCTTCGCGCCATGGCCGTGCTGCGCAAGCATGCAACGCGCGCCGGGAATGCTGGTTGATGTCCGATTGGGTCAAAAGCGGGCGTTTTGGATCGTCACCGCCATGACCGTTGGTGCCGATTGCAGACATATTCCAACCCCTATTGTGAGGCATGGTGTGTGGCGAATTCTCACTTCCTGAATTTGCCGCGAGGCTTTTCGATGCGCTGTCAGCGCTAACCTGGACCAACACCCTTGAACATCAGACATGACACCGACCCCGCCAAGCCTGACGCCCGCGTCTGGACCCAAATCCTAAACCGTTATCGAAAACCTACCTGCTCGCGCAGTGTGGTCGAACTGGCCATCACGGCATTACCTCTTGTTGCGCTGTGGGCTGCCGCCTGGTTCGCCTGTTCACAAGGCTATTGGTGGGCTTCGTTGTTGATTGCCATCCCGGCGTCCGGGTTCCTGGTGAGATTGTTCATGATCCAGCACGATTGCAGCCATGGAGCATTTTTCCAGCGCAAACGGGCCAATGACTGGGTGGGACGCGTCATCAGCATTCTCACCATGACACCCTACGATTTCTGGCGCCGCACCCACGCCGTTCATCACGCCACCTCCGGAAACCTCGACCGCCGCGGCCTCGGCGACATTGATACGCTTACTGTTCGCGAATACCTCGCGCGCAGGCGCTGGGGCCGGTTGAAATACCGGCTCTATCGCAATCCAGTCGTGCTGTTCGGGCTTGGACCTGGTTATCTTTTCTTGCTGCAACAGCGTTTGCCGGTTGGGCTCCTACGGAGCGGCTGGCAGCCCTGGATCAGCACACAAGCAACCAATGCGGCAATCGTGTCGATTGCCGCATTGTTGATCTGGCTCATTGGCGTCAAGGCTTTCTTTCTTGTCCACCTGCCGATCATGCTCCTCGCTGCCACTTTCGGCGTGTGGCTGTTCTATGTGCAGCACCAGTTCGAGGAAACCTTCTGGAGCGAAAACCGCAGTTGGGACCTGCACGAAGCGGCGTTGCGCGGCTCCTCGTATTACGACCTGCCGCCGGTGCTTCGGTGGTTCTCTGCCAACATTGGCATCCACCACGTTCATCATCTTTGCAGCCGCATCCCCTACTATCGGCTGCCAAATGTGCTGCGTGACTATCCCGAGCTCCGTGATGTCGGCCGGCTCACTCTTTTGCAAAGTTTCCGCAGCGTACGTTTGGTGTTGTGGGACGAAGCGCAAGGTCGGCTGGTCTCGTTCCGAGAAGCTCGAAGTGCCGGTTGCACGTCCGCTGGACACCCTCTGACTGGCGCTTCATGAGATAAACCGAGTGGGATGCCCGCTATGGGGCATCAACCGCATCACGGGCCTTTGCGGTCCTCAGTAGATCTTGTCGACCGCAAGTCCCAGTGCCATCGCGCCGGCATACTCTGACTGTGGGCCGAATTGCAGCGGGTGATAGCGTGCGGCCTGGATGTCGCGGAAGCGGCGCTCAAGTCCGGCAGCCCGATAGAACCCCGCGCCGCCCGCCGTCTCCATCGCCAGGTCGACTGCAGCAATGGCATGACGCTGCACAAGCTGGCGCCCGATCATCACCTGATTGACCGTGACTGCCGAGGGCGCATTGAGACGTACGGCCGCCAGCATCGACTCGCAGGCAAGGCGAGCGCCTGTCAATTCGGTGTCCATGCGCCCGGCTAGCTCGATGGCGTGGCGAGTCGGCTGACGCCGCTTCGCCAGTCCGAGCGCGAGGTCGCGCGCACTTTCCGCCACCCCGAGATAGACGGAGTACACCAGCGGGAACGCAATGGTGCCGATGATATGGAACAGTGTGTGCCATTCACCAGCCTTGCGCCGCGCCGCGACCGCAGCTTCAGGCACGACGTAACCGTCAATCATCACGTCATGGGAGCCGGTACCTCGCATACCCAGCGTGCGCCAGGTGTCGAGCACCTTCACATGCGGCGAATTCATCGGCACGCCAAAATGCAGCACGGTCGGCTCCGGTCCGTCGGCGTCCAGCACCGCGCTGGTCATCAGCAGGTCGCCGGTGGGCGAACCGGACGAGAAGATTTTGCGCGCGGTGATGCGGTAGCCGCCTTCGACCTTTTCGGCCTTTCCGGAGCCCGCGATCCAGTCCGAGCCGCCGCTCGACACAAGCTGGATGCGCTCCTTGGCGATCCGCCGGAGGAGTGCTTCGACCGGCGCGGCCTTCTGATGCGTCCAGCGCCAGGCCGGGATGGCGACCTGGTGGGTGTGCATGGAGAAAGCGAGCGCCGTTGAGCCGCAATGATAAGCGATCGTGCGCAGCATCGCGGCAAGTTCGTCGACGTCGGCGCCACCACCGCCGAGTTCGGTTGGCACACCGGCCTCGAACAGCCCAGCAGCTTTGAGATCGGCGAAGTTTTCTGTGACGAACTGATCTTCATCGACCCTTTCGTCCGCGCGGCGACCGAAGATCGGACCAAGCTCGCGGGCGACATCGGTCGCAGTGCGGGACTTGGCGGTTTCAACATTGAGGGCGGTGATGGCGTTCATGACAGGACTCCGTCCGGTGGGTCATGAGGCGATATTTCTCTCGAAGCACGTCATTATCCAGTGCACGAAGTGTACTGGGCGCTCATGACGCGGCGCTAACCGATTATAAAGGCAGGACAATTTTTGACCGCGATGACCCGTCGGTCCTATCTCGCTACACTATCTGTATCTGAAACGGACCGGCATAGGGTCGCGGAGAGTCGGGTTTTGGCTGGCACAGGCGAAACCGGAAGCTACGGGCAGTTCTGCCCAGTCGCGATGGCGGCGGAAATCATCTGCTCGCGGTGGACCGTTCTGGTCATGCGCGAACTGCTTTGCGGCACGACGCGGTTCAACGATCTCCGCCGTGGCGTGCCGCGAATGTCGCCGACGCTGCTGTCGAAGCGGCTTCGGGAATTGGTCGAAGCGGGAGTGATCACAGCGGGCAAGGGAGCAAGCGGCGCGACGGAATACAAGCTGACGGCGGCCGGCGAGGACTTGCGTGATGTCGTTATGTCGATGGGTGCGTGGGGCCAGCGTTGGATCGAGTCGACGCTGTCGCTGAAAAATCTCGATCCATCGCTGCTGATGTGGGATATGCGGCGCAATCTCACACCTCTGCCGTTTCCCGATCACCGCTGCACGATTCATTTCGACTATACCGACCTGAAGACGCAGAGATCGTGGTGGCTGGTGGTTGACGGCAAGACTGTCGATCTCTGCCAAGTCGATCCGGGCTTTGAGGTCGACCTGCATGTTCGCAGCAATCTGCGAAGCATGACCGCGGTGTGGATGGGCCTGTCGACCTTGAAAGCCGAGATGGACGCGGGGCGCATCGAGTTGACTGGCGACAAGATGCTTGCTCATTCGATGCAGAACTGGCTCGGACTGAGCCCGTTCGCAAAGGAAAAGAACCGCGTCGCGAGCTAGCCTGCCATTACCCGACATCGCCTATTCCAGAAGTGTATCGGCTCGGGTGACCAGCGAATTCGGCAGCGTAATTCCCAACGTCTTGGCAACTTTCAGATTAAGGGCCAATTCAAATCGAGTCGGCCGCTCCACCGGCAAATCGCTCGGCCGTGCGCCTTTCAGGATCTTATCGATGTATGCCGCTACACGACGCATCAGCTCGCTCGTACTCGGGCCATAAGTAAGCAACAATCCGTCTTTGGCCCATTCTTCCCAATTCCCAGCCATGATGATGCGGTTCTTGGTGCCAAATTCGACGATCTGCTGCCTCTGCTGCAGCAGAAGTCGCGCAGATACGATGATGAGTCCTTGGGCGTGTTCGCGAAGCGCTGCATCGAACGCGCCTGCAAAATCGCCGGCTGTGCGAACTTCGAGAGATTGCAGCGTCACGCCTGCCATTGAGGAGGCGCGTTGTGTTTCGCGAAACTCCGGATCGGCGTGATTGGGATTCCAAAGAACAGCCACGCGCGCTATCGTAGGCACCGCTTCTTTGAGCAATTCGACGAGCTTTCCGGATAACTCATCGTAGATCATCGTGGTACCGGTTACGTTTCCCCCCGGACGGCTCATGCTCGCAACAAGCCCGCTCTGAACAGGGTCATTGCTGACCATCGCTACAATCGGGATCGACGGCGTCGCCTTTTTGGCGTGGGGCGCAACATCTCCGCCGTAGGCGAAGATCACTTCAGGTTTAAGCGACACCAACTCGGCCGCGAGGCTCGGAAGCCGCTCAAATTTGCCATCAGCAAATCGGTATTCGATGGCGACTGTCTTACCGTCCGTGTAGCCGAGCGCTTGCAAACCTTGCAGCAGGGGACCAATCGGATCGATCTGGGGAGAATTGAACAGCAGAATTCCTATACGGCGAGTCTTGGCGGGCAATTGCTGAGCCAGGACAACAAGCGGCATCGCAAGCGTGGTGGCGCCGAGCGAAGCGATAAAATTGCGACGGGCGTTCATTCGATTACCCTTCGGCTAAAGGTGAGCACCCGAGCAAAGCATGGCTGGAAACCCACCGAAGGGCAACATCGGCTTCAGCCGCTTTGGGTCGTTAGCCGGACATCACGAGCCTTTCTGCGAAGACAAAATCGCGACATCGAAGTTGTGGTCTGGCGACCAACGCAACGGTAAAATCCGCAGATGCTTCCTAACCTCAAGCCATTCGTGCTCGCTATTGCGGCGGCGGCGCTCGTCCCCATAGCGGCCGGCGCGCAGCAGCCGGCCAAGGTGACCGACGAGCAGCGCTGCACCGGCCAGGCCGGCGTCACGCCGGACGCGCAGGCCGCCGCCTGCACCGCGCTGATCGAGAGCAAGCGCTTCAGCAAGCAGAACCTGGCAATCCTGCATTCCAACCGCGGCATCGCCTACGGCAAGGCCGGCGACTACGACCGCGCCATCGCTGACTTTGACATGGCGCTGCGCATCAACCCGAACCACGTTCGCGCCTATGTGAACCGCGGCAATGCGAGCTTCGCCAGGCGCGACTACGATCGCGCCATCGCCGACTTCGGCCAGGCGATCCGACTGGAACCGAAGAACGTGGCCCATGTGATGAGCCGTGCCACGGTCTACGAGGCCAAGGACGACCTCGCCCACGCCATCGCCGATTACGATCAGGCGCTCAAGCTTGACCCCAACCTCACCGCGGCCTTGACCAGCCGCGGCCTCGCCTGGCGGCGCAGCGGCAATCTCGACCGCGCCATCGCTGACTTCGATCAGGTCATCAAGCTCAACGGCAAGGACATCACGGCCTACAATCACCGCGCCGCGGCGCTGGCCGACAAACGCGATTACGAGCGCGCAGTCGCGGACTACGACCAGGCCATCAAGCTCGATCCGAAATCGGCACTGGCCCACGTCAATCGCGGCCAGTTCTGGCAACGCCGCGGTGAACCGGCCCGTGCGCTCGCCGACTTTGACGACGCCGTCCGCCTTGCGCCCGACAATGCGGCGGCCGTCACCGCCCGCGGCGTCGCGCTCGGCGCCAAGGGCGAATTCGACCGCGCGCTTGCCGACCTCGACCGCGCCATCGCGCTCGAGCCCAACAACGCCAACATCTACGACGACCGCGGCAACGTCTGGCGCGACCGCGGCCGCTTCGACCGCGCCATCGAGGACTACGACAAGGCGCTGGCGCTGTCGCCGGGCTTTGCCTTTGCCTTCTACAACCGCTCGCAGGCGCATTATCTCGCCGGGCGCTTTAACGAGGCGCTGGCCGACGCCGCCAAGGCCGCGGCCCTCAACGAGAATGCGCAGGCGCTCAGCCTGCGCGGCCTGATCCAGGAAAAGCTCGGCGCGCGGGACTTGGCCATCGCCGATCTCCGGCGGGCCGCGGCGCTCGATCCGAGCCTGGCACAGGCGCGCGACGCGCTGCAGCGATTGGGCGAAACGCGATGAACCCCGGCAGCGGACGCAGCGACTAATCCCTACGGATTAGGGGAGAATGGCCATGTGGAAGGCAATTCCGCTGGTTTTAGCGCTGCTCGCGGGCGGTCAAACCGTCAACCAGGCCGCCGCCGAGCCTATGGAAATTCGCTGCGGCAACACCGATGTCAGCCTCAACGAGAGGATCGCCGGCTGCACCGCCATCATCGAGGGCGGCCAGAACCTCGGCCGCGAACTGTCCCAGGCCTATGCCAACCGCGGCCTCGCCTACACCATGAACCGCAATCTCGCCCGCGCCGGCGAGGACGTGGACAAAGCCGTGCAGATCGATCCGAACAACGTCACCGCCTGGACCACCCGCGCCAACTATTTCTACGTGATCAACAAGCCCGAGCTGGCGATGAAGGCCGGCAACCGGGCGGTCGAGCTCGATCCCGACCTGCCGATGACCTACTTCGTGCGCGCCGCGGCCGCAACCAAGCTGCAGAACTACGATCTCGCCATCGCCGACTACAGCCAGGCGATCCGGATGCGGCCGAACTTCGCGCAGCTCTACGACCTGCGCGGCTACGCCTATCACAAGAAGGGCGACGAGGATCATGCCATCGCCGACTACGACGAGCGGCTGCGCCGCGAGCCGAACGATGTCGGCAGCCACCTCAACCGCGGCGACGCGCACCGCAACAAGAGGGACTACGCCGCCGCCTCGGAAGACTACAGCGAAGCCATTCGGCTCGATCCGACCAATCCCGGCGGCTATGGCGGACGCGGGTTCGTTCGCCTGGTGATGCAGGATTTCAAGGGCTCAGCCGCCGACTTCGATCAGGCGATCAAACTGCAGCCGAACAATCCCGGTCTCTACGCCAACCGCGGCAGCGCCCTCTCCATGCTGGGCGATAAGAAGGGCGCGATGGCCGACTACGACACGGCGCTGCGGCTTGAGCCCGGCCATCCGATCAACCACGTCAACCGCGCCATGCTGTTGACCGACATGGGCGACACCGCCGGCGCTCTTACCGCCATCCGCAAGGCGCTGGCGATCGCGCCGGATTTCCCGCCGGCGCTCGAACAACTGAAGAAGATCGAAGCCGCCAGGAAGTCAGCGACAAAGAAGTAAGCCACGCCAGACCCGTCACGCCGTCGTCCAAAATGGCGAAAGCCCGCTTCCCGCGGGCCGTCGCCGTGCAGTGTAATTTTTTTATTTTGTTTCAGATGACGTGCAGCAGCCACAGAACGATCACGAGGCCCAGCGGCACGCCCAGCAGCCACAGGATGATGGGCATTTCCGGTCTCCTATACGGTTCAAGTGCGGGTTTAACTCGCAATCGTCGAAGAAGGTTCCGGCGGCATCAGAGCGAATCTTTTCTAGTGCGAGGTGCCGCGAAATCCGGTCGCCAGCACGTAAAGCTCCGCCGAA
>Ga0105248_10008137_pt1 | contig 11513 bp, 6 predicted proteins | sample KBSS34metaG_FD_81524 | JGI IMG/M metagenome (GOLD analysis project Ga0105248, IMG submission 81524) | Switchgrass rhizosphere microbial communities from Kellogg Biological Station, Michigan, USA - KBS S3-4 metaG | ecosystem: Host-associated > Plants > Roots > Rhizosphere > Soil | place...
CGGCTTCATCTTCCATTCGGGATCGTTGATGAGTGCCTGGTATTCATGCGGCGGCATGGATCGGCGGCCGTATCTGCAGGCCACAACGAACAGCTCGCGTTCCTCGTGCCAATCGGATCGCGTCACTTCACACGCCAGCCCCTGACCCGAGCTGGTCGTGAGCTCGAGCTCCACGCCGGCTTTTGGAATGGACGGCACCTCGATCAGCTTGGCAAATCGGATGCTGCTGTGATCGATCGGATAACCATTCTCGTCGAGCGCACGATTCTTGATATTCGGGATCCTCAAGCTGACTTCAACAACGATGGCCATAGGCTCAATAGTATTTCCTCGATGGCCGTGAGAACAGCCCCCGTTTCGCGCGGCGGCGGTTTGGCCTCCCAGACCCCGGCAAGAAGGAGGTGTGCAGCCGGATCCCAAAGGACCCGGCCTACAGTCGAAAAGGCCCGCCCTGCAATGTCTGCTGAGCACGTCCTCCGCGTGCTGCACGTTTCTCCGCGCCGATCCAGACCAGATCCTCAGCCGATGTGAATCATGCCGCGCCTGAGCGCTTCGGCCAGTGCCGCCGTTCGATCGTGCACGTTGAACTTGATGAAAATGCTCTTGATGTGGGCTCGTGCCGTATCGCTGCTGATGCCGAGGTCCGCGGCAATCTCCTTGTTGCGCTTGCCGGTGGCGAGCAGCTCGAGCACCTGAATCTCTCGGAACGTCAATGCGGGTTGGGTGGCGCGGAGGGCGAGCGCGGCCTCGACGTCGGGCGGAATCGCCCGCTTGCCGGCGTGAACCTCCCGGATGACCCGCACCAGATCCTCCGGCACGGTGTCCTTGAGCAGATAACCGGCGGCGCCCGCCTGCAGCGCGCGGTAGATATCCTCGTCGCCGTGGTACATCGTCAACACGACGACGCGGGCGTCAGGCGCACCGTGACGAATGGCCCGGATCGCCTGCAGCCCGTTCATGCGCGGCAGCTGCAGGTCCATCAGCGTCACGTCGGGCTGGTGACGAAGAAACTGTTCGACCGCTTCCTCGCCGTTGCTGGCCTCGGCGACGACCTTGATGTCCGGCTGCAGGCCGACGATGTGGACGATGCCTTCGCGCATGAGGCGATGGTCGTCAACGCAGAGCACGCGAATCGGGGGCATGGACGTTACTCCGCCCGGGGAAGCGGCGCGTCGCCTCGACTGCTGTCCCGGATCCAGGGTTGCGAGCTCACTGTCGGCGAAGACCGGCTCAAGAAAAAGGGGGCCGAGGATCGGCCCCCTGACGAAGGAATGCGCGCGAATCGTGTCAGCGTTCTTCGGCGGGCGCGGCGAGATCGGCCGGAGCGCCGGGACCTTCGCGTCCGGCCCTCCCGGCGCCCACACCATTGCGCTCGTCCGCCCGGGTGCCGCTGAGAATGTTCCGGAGACCGTAGTTCCCCTCGTGACACTCGTACTGCATGATCGGCTCGGCGTCGTTGCGCGTCAGCGGCAACGAGAACGTCCACGGCCGCGTCCACGTTGACGGATCCTCGAAGGTGACCGACCACTTGACCGTATTGGGCCCGACCCTGGTGAAGCGTTCGACGAGCTTCAACATCTCCGCGTTGGCATTCCGGTAGACGCTGCGGTCGTTGAAATTCGTCGTCTCGACGACGAGCGTGTCGCCCTCCCAGTGGCCGCGCGCGTCGCCCATGTCGAATCGGATGTTGCGGCCGGCGTGCGGCTGGCCGTCGAGCGGGATGACGCGTGTCTCGTGAATCATCTCGTACTGGATCGCGACGTATCCGCGCCCCTGGACGATCTTGTAGGAATTGCCGTAGATGGTCGGCATCATCGAGCCGGGCAGGCCGCGCGTGATGCAGCGATCGTAGAGGCTGCGGTCCTCGTACGAATCCGCCGGACCGCGTCCGCTCTGGCGTCTCGCATCCGCGCGGGCCGCGATTCGTCGTTGCGCCGCGTCGGTCAGCGGCGGCACCTTTCCGTCCGGCGGATCGACGACCAGCCACGCCTGGCTGCCGCGTTTCGAGTCGAGGGCGTCCTGCCACCAGTTGTCGGGAGCGTGGATCGGACCCTGGAACGCGTTGATGGCCCGATCCTGGGCGGCCTGCTTGATCTGCTTCAACTCATCGCCCTGCACCTCGCTGAGCGTTCGGCCCGCGAACTGGTCGGGACGCTCGAGCGGCGTGCCCTGCTCGTAGAGGTTGGTGAAGTTGCCCTGCAGGTCCGGATCGCCCCACGGCGTACGAGGAGTTCGCCATGCTGGCGCCGACGCGGAGGTGGCCGTCGCCTTGCTACCACCAGGTGTCGCCTGCCCGGCGACCGGAGCCACGGCACAGGTCACAACGATCGCGGCGGCCGCCAGACCCGTCAAAACGCTGAGGCGCTGGTACATGAAGACTCTCCTGAGGAGATGAATAGCAGGATGATTATCGGCGCGGGCACGGCCCTGGAGCAAGTACTCAAACGGGTAAGTCGTGTCTCAGTACCGTTCAACCGCAGAGCCCGCAGAGATCGCCGAGGATTCGCAGAAATTCCCCTTCGTTCGAGCGATTTTCCCGGAGCCTGCAGCCCTTAGTCTGTAACCGGCGCAGATTCGCGTCTAGGGCACCACGATCAGTTGAGCCTTTGCCCACGGATGATCTCGGCACACGTAGGTGTATTCGCCGGGCTTGTCGAACTTGACCGCGCCCGCCTCGAGCGGGGCCAACGGCCCGGTGGTCCAGGAGCCGTCCTCGGCCATCACCGTGTGCTTCATCCGGCCGTTGTTCACCCACAGGACCTGGCTGCCGACCTTGACACGGGCGCGGTAGACGCTGAACGCGTACTCGTCGTTCATGTAGCGCGCCCCACCGGAAGAGTTGTCCTTGACGTTGGTCACGATTTCGACGCGGTTGGTGTCCTGGATCGTCCCGTTGAAGAGCGGCGGCGGGTCGGGTCGTGGAGTCTGATCCAGCGCAGCAAGCGGACGAAGCGATCCACCGAGCTTGAACGCAAAGACATTGTTTCTCAAGGCGGTCGCGATGTACTGTTCGCCGTCGATCTCGTAGCTGGCGGCCGGACCGCCGCCGGCTTGTCCGGTCTGGAATTGCCAGACCACGTCACCGGTCTTGGCATCCTCGGCGACCAGGTTCCCGTCCGGCAGCATCTGGAACAGCAGCCCGCCCGCGGTGGCCAGCGCACCGGCGGGCCGGCCACCCCGAAAATCTTTTTTCCAGGCGATCTTGTTCGTCCGGCTGTCAATCGCCGCCATCACCGGGTGGCCCGGCGGCAACCCCGGCACCTTGCCCGCCCCGAGGATGAAGATGTAGGGATCCTCGGCGCGCCGGAACCATTGCAGCGAAGCATTGCCGATGGCGTAGAAGTAGCCGGTCTGCGGGCTGAAGGCCATCGGCACCACACGCATGCCCCACGCCGGCGTCAGCAGGTTGGGTGTGTCGAGCGAGGCCGGCGCAAAGAAACAACCGAGCTCGAAGCCCGAGGGCATCGGTTGTTTCCTCCACTCCGTGCAATCGGGCAGCACGGGCTCGGCGCCGACGGGATACGGCTGGGTCGACACGGTGTGGTTGCGCGGGTCTTGCGGCACCTTGCGCTCTTCGATCGGCATCAAGGGCTTGCCGGTCTCCCGGTCGAGCATGAACAGATACCCATCGGTGCGCATCGCCGCGATCGCCTTGCGCGTGCGTCCGCCGATCTGCGCGTCGAACAGCACCGGCGACTCCGCGATGTCGGCTTCCCAGATATCGTGACGGATCGTCTGGTAGTACCAGCGCAGCTTGCCGGTCTTGATCTCGAGCGCCACGACGGAGCAGAGATACAGGTTGTCCCCGGCGCGCGTGTCGCCGGCGTATTGGGGCACGCCGTTGCCGGTGCCGAAGAAGACCAGGCCCAGGTCAGGATCCGCCGCGCCAACGAGCCACACGGCGCCGCCACCGGTCTTCCACGAGTCGGAGTTTTTCGGCCACGTCTCGTGGCCCTTTTCGCCGGGACCGGGAATCACGAACCACTCCCACGCCTTGCGTCCGGTCTGTGCATCGAGCGCGATGACTTTTCCCCGAAAGCCGGCATCGCCGGCGGTGCCGACAAATACGAGGCCGTTGGCGTACACGGGCGCGCCCGAGACGCCCTGGCCCGCGCGCGCCGGCTCGATGCCGACATACACATCCCACGCGACTTCGCCCGTCTTCTCTCGCAGGGCGATGACGCGGGCGTTCGTCAAGCCGGCAAAGACCAGGCCCTCGGCGACGGCCACGCCTTCGCGGTTCGGCAAGCCCCGTCCGCTGCGGTTGTACTCGCTCAACGCGGCGGTTTCGGGCGGCACGTCCGTTGAGTGCTGCCACACCGTGGCGCCATCCTTGGCGTTGTAGGCGTAGATGGACGAGCCGATCGTGATGAACAGCATGCCGTCTTTCACGACCGGCATGGCGCGTCCCGCGCCGACACTGTCGAACTTCTTCGACGTCCAGGCGCCCGCCAGCCGGCTGACGGTCTGCGTGTTGATCTGGGTGAGGGTCGAGTAGCGGGTGTTGCCGAGATCGCCGCTGACGGTGGCCCATTCCTTTGACGCCAGTTGAGCGTCTCCCGCGGCGGACTTCAGCACGTCGGGGGCGCTCAGCGCCAGGGCGGCCGCGAGGCCGGCAATGACAAGGGAACGGTGATGTTCAGCCATGGCGCCGATTATGAGCGCGGTGGATGGATTGTCAAGCGCTCGCAGGGCGCTGGAGGGCGCTCGGGCAGGGCGGGCATGTGGGGCAGATCGGTGGGCGGGTCGGGGCAGCTGGGCGGGTGGGCCGTAAAGCGAAGTAGTCTTCGGGCTCCAAAATACAGACTTCGGAAGGGCTTTGCGGGTGTTAGGGCGGGTCCTTTCGGACCCGCGTCAGAGCCGGGTCCAAAAGGACCCGGCCTACTGATCTCTTTGCAGAAGACGTTGCGCTTCCTGCCGCGTACCCTCCTACCTGAGGGCGGGTTGGACTGGCCCGACTGCCCGACCAGCCCCAGCTGCCCTACTCGCCCTTTAGAAGTCCACCGTCACGTTGAACCGCGCGAACCGCGGACCGAGGATGGTCGTCGGCCTGAACCAGCTGGCGCCGTTCGTGGCTACGTCGTAGACCTGATTGAACGCCGTGCCGGTATTGGCGTTGAACAGGTTGTAGAAGTCGAAGCCAACGTTGGTCCGGAAGCGACCGAACTTCAGGACCTTCGCGACCCGCATGTCCAGCGAGTTGATCCGGTCCGGATACACCTGGCCGGGCAGGGTCAGATCGACGGTCTGGAAGGGCAACCCGGGCGCCAGCGCGCGTCCGAGGGTCGACTGCTGCAACAGTGCGCTGGTCACGTTTTCGTTCGCCGACACCGACGCGCCGTTGGTCGCGACAAAGGTGTTGACCGTCGACGGCTGGACGTTGGCCGTCGAGCGGAACGAACTGCTGACGAGGACGTCCAGCCTGGGAATCGTATAGGACACCAACCCTCTGACCGTCGTCAACCACGGCTCCGTCACGGCACAGGCGCCGACTTGCTGATTGGCAAGCACCGACATCGGCGTCACGAAAATTTCCGGAATCTTGTCGGTGACCTGGCAGTAGTCCCGAACGCCCCGGCCGGTGCTGGTCCCGCCCTGGACGGTGATGCCGTTTCGGATGCGCGCATTCATCGAAACGTCCACGCCATGCCAATACGTCGTGGTCTCGCCGTAATCGCTGGCGAACGTGTAGTAATTGTCGGTGGCGCCGAGCAGGGAGCGCGTATTCCGCGTCACGAACGTCACGGGATAGCCGCCGCCGTTGGGCAGGTTCGCATTTTGCGGCGCGGTCATCGTGGCAGTGTCGAAGTCCTGCGGGCTGATGGCGCGATTGTCCGTGAAGAAGTGGTTGCCGAACCAGCGCCGGTTATAGCCGACATCGACGGACACGCGCGGCAGGATCTGCTGCTGAATCGAGACCCCGAACTGCTTGTCGTAGGGGCGAATTCCCCAGCCGTGCAGCACATCGGGATTGACCGTGGTCGTGTTGAACGGGTTGCCGAAGTTCAGATTCGCCCACGCACCGCAAATGTCGCCGCCCGTGGCCGAGTTGTCCTCCGCGACCTTGCTCGACAGATTGCAGTCCACGGCGCGGTTGCCATTGACGTCGGTCCAACTGCGGTTGGTGGTCTGCTGAAAGGTCACGGCCGGGTTGGATTGGGTGTACTGAGCGTCGTTGTTGGCGGCCTGCAGATACTTGCTGACGTTCAGCTTCACGGACGTCTTCCCGTCGCCGAACACGTCGAGCGCGGCGCCCACGCGCGGCGTGATGTCGTGGTAGCCGGTCACACCATCGGTGCGCGGGAACAGGTACTTCGAGCCGAACTGATTGTCGGCGGTGACGCCGTTTTCGCCTTCAGGGAACCAGCTCCAGGCATGCTCGTATCGCACGCCCGCCTGCACGGTCAGCCGGCCTCGTGTCCACTGGTCCTGGGCGTAGAAGGCGTCGAAGCGCGTGCGGTTGCTCTGCGAGAAGGGCGCGTCACGCAGCGTGATTTGAACCGGGACCTGCGTGTTGAAGATGTAGCTCAACTGACTGCCGGCGTTCTGGAGGTTCTTCTGAACCTGGAACGCCGCCTGATACCCGAACTTCAGGCTGTGCGCGCCGGTGACATAGGTCGCCGACGCACGCCAGACGTTGTGAAACTGCTCGTTGGAGCCCGCCGAGGCCCAACCACGATAGGTGAAGTTGCCAACCGGCACGCCGCCCAACGTGCTCTGCTCCTGCACCGGAATGAAATCGGTGAGCGCACCGCCGGGGATTTGGCCGCCAAAGCGGCTCGCGAACTGGGAAAATCCCGCCTCCAACAGCAGCTTGGTCGTGGCCGGTGACGACCAGGTGAATTGCGTAATCTTTTCGCGGTTGTCCCAGACGTTGCCGGCTTCGGGCGCCAGCGCGCCAAAGAAGCCGGCGCCGACGCTGCCGAGCGCCACCCAGTCGTCTCCCCGATCGCGGCACTGTTCGGCGCCCTTCGCGTAGGCGGACCCGTTGCACACACTCTGGTAGTCGTAATAGAAGCCGACCTTGTTTCTCGGCGTGGCTTGTCCCGTCAGCCGGATCGCATCGATCAACTTCGCGGCCGCCGCCCGTCCCTTGACGTTGGTGTCAGCCACGTAGGTCCACTTGGTGGGGTCGCCGGCGTTCTTGTTGCCGAACAGGCCGGGAATGTCCTGATGGTTGCCGTAGCTCCTGAGGTTGTTGAAGAACCACAGCCGGTCCTTCACGATCGGACCACCAAGCGCGAAATTCGTATCCCAGTTCTTGATCAACGCCGGCACGTCGGTCAGGCCGTAACTGCGCAAGGTGTCGTTGAGATTGTCGCCCTGCGACCACTTGCCGGCCGAGCTCAGGAATCCAGTGCCGCTGAAGGAGTTGCCACCCGTCTTGGGGATCAGGTTGAACGCGGGACCACCCCGGTCCGTCTCACCGAGTCCGCCGGCGATCGTGACCTGGATTTCCGAAGACTCGCCAATCGGATAACCGAAGCCGGCCACTCCCCCGCCGTTGAACGCCGACCCGACATTCATGCCGTCGATTTGAATGGTCCCTTCATTACCGCGACCCCCGCGCGCCGTGAAGAAATTGGTCGAGACGGCGGAGCTGACGTCCAAGCCCGTGGCCTGGATTCCGGGTACGGTCGCCAGCAGGTTGCCGTAGCCGCGCGAGACCGGAATCGTCTGCATGACGGCGTTGGGGATCGTCATCTGGCGCCTCGTGCTGGTCTGGATGTCGACCACAGGCGTCTCTCCCGTCACCGTCACCGTTTCCGCGATGGTGCCGACGCGCATGTCCGCGCTGATCGTGGTAACGCCGGCGCCGGTCAAGTCCACGCCCTCCCGCTTGATGGTCGCAAAGCCGGGCAGCGTGAACGTGACGGTATAAGTGCCCGGCGTCAGTTCGGTAATGCGGTACTGACCCGATCCATCCGTGATCGCGCTTCGGACTTTCTCGATGAGCGACGAGCTGCTGGCTTCAACGGTGACGCCGGGGAGAACGGCTCCGGACGTGTCCTTGACGACGCCGGCGAGCGCCGATTGAGCAAACGCTGACGCCGGCAGAATCATCAGCCACGACAGCACGAAAATCGTCCGTTTCAATGCCTGCATTGCCCACTCCTTGATTGGATCGAAGTCGAGAGCCATACCGATCCGATCTGGCATCGATACAGACTCCACATAACTAGTTGATGGCTAATGGTTTAGCCAATGAGAAATCTAAGAAAGCAGATGGTAGGGACGCCACGACGAGAAGTCAATACGGTCGACACACAGTCGCGCGCTTTTTATGTCAGCCGCCGGTCTCAGTCCAAAGAATTGGAGCAAGGGGATGTATATTGCTGCCGGGTCAAGGATAACCACAGCACTGTGCCGCCGACTGTCGCTGCCGCGCCTCGCCGAACCGGATCGCGAATCATCCGGGCGGTCTTCGCGACGGTCGCGCTGGGACTGCTCGCGCTGGTCGTGGCCGCGGTGGCCTGGATACTCTGGCCGGTCACCAGGAACCTGCCCGCGTCCCGTCCCAACCCGCCCCTACCCATCGGCAGCAACGGCCTGACCGCGGCGGAGCGCGAGCAGTATTACCACTTGACCGAGGGCGGCGAAGCGTTTCCCATCGCCTGGCTGCTCGCGCTCGAGCAACCGGTCCCCGGCGCCAGCGGCTCCGTCACGTATCGGCCGTTCCTCGAGAACATGGAACGATTTGGCTTCATCGCCGACCCGCCGGGTCCATACAACCCGTACGGCCTCCCGATCGGCCTGACGATGGGCTACTCGCGGCTGAGCGCCCTGCAGATGATGGGTCTCAATTGCACCGCCTGCCACAACGGCGAACTGCACTTCAACGGCCGCGCCTTCCGCGTCGACGGCGGACCGTCCCTCGCCTTCATCAACCGCTTCATCGTGTCGCTCGTCAACGAGACGCAAGCCACCATCGCGAACCGATCGCGGCTCGCCCGGTTCCTCGACAGGCGACACCGCGTCAAGCTGGTGCCGATTCCGTCCTTCTCCGTGGTGGAAAAGGAAGACGAACCGGCGCCGCCCGGCGAGCCCGACGAACTGCTGGATACCGCCAACCCGCGTGTGCTCTACCGCGTGGTCGAAGGGCTTCGCCTACTGCTGGACAATCGCGGGCTGGTCGAGCGCAGACTGCAGACGTTCGCCGCCATCGGCATCGTCAAGCAGGCCAACGCCATCGGTACGCTCGATGGCAACGGCCGCAACGACGCCTTCGGCGTCGGACGCAACGAGTTGTTCGGCGCGTTTCAAAACGCCCAGTTTGCCAGGGGCATCAACGCCGTGCCGCCCGACGCGCCGGTAAGCTTTCCCCATTTATGGGGGATGAAAGACACCTCGTGGTACCAATGGGGCGTCAACACCAACTCGGTCATCCAGCGCAACATCGGTCAGGCTTTGGGGGTCGGCGCGATCTTCGATCCGAAGCGCGGCTACGACAGCACCGTGCGCCTCGATCATCTGCATGCCATGGAGACCCTGCAGTACAAGTTGACCGCGCCGCAGTGGCCGGAGGATCTGTTCGGCGCCGTCGATCAGGCCAGGGCCGCGCGCGGCAAGGTGATCTTCGACCGCACCTGCGCGCTGTGCCACGAGACCTACACCAAGGTCGGCACGTTGAACGAGTACCAGCTGTTTCCGCTCGATGTCGTCGGTACCGATCCGAGCACGGCCGTGAACTTCGAACGCCTGGTGATGACCGACGCGGGTCCGAAGCCATTCGGAGCGGCCGCGTTCGAGATCGTCAACCTCGTGAAGGACGCCTACTACAAGAAGCACCAGACGCCGCCCGAGGTGCAGGCGCGGTGGGAAGCGCGAGCGGACCGGCCCAAGCCCGAGTTCCGCACGCCTCTTCGCGACTACGACAAGTATCTGGATACCCGGAGGCGCGGGATTTACCGGGCCAAGACGCTGAAGGGTATCTGGGCGACGGCGCCCTACCTGCACAACGGGTCCGTGCCGACCATCTACGACCTGCTGCTGCCTGCCGCCGAGCGGCCCAAGACGTTTCGCCTCGGTACCCGCGAATACGACCCGACGAAACTTGGATACGTGATCGACGGCGATCGCTTCGTGACGCCGCCCGGCATGGAGCCGTTTTTGTTCGACACGCATCTGCCGGGCAACTGGAACACCGGCCACGAGTGGTGGTTCTACCCGCAGCTGACCGACGCCGAGCGATACGAGATCATCGAATTCCTCAAGACCTTCACGCAAGCGGGCGATTACCCATTCACGCGCCCGGCGCCCTCCGAGCTCCCGGCGAGCGTCCGGTCGAACATCGAGTTGCCGCTCAGACCGGCAGAGGCCCAATGACAGACGCAGATCGCAGGCAACCCGGGAAGAAGACCAAGAAACCCGAGCGCCGACGTCCGGCGCGCGGCTACCGCAAGGCGATCAAATGGGCGGCCATTCTCGGCGGCGTGGCCCTCATCGCCTACGGCGCGTCGCAGATGTCCGGCGTGGCGTACAACGAAGATGCCATCAAGGTGGTGGATTTCTCGGCGCTGAATGCCGCCGAAAAACGCAGCGCCCTGCAGGCCGCCAACAACGCGCGCTGCTCCTGCGGCTGCGGGTTGGGCCTGGCGCAGTGCGTCGCCACCGACAGCACGTGTCCGATCCGGGAAAGCAACATCGAGCGCATCAGAACGATGGCGCGCGAGGCCAAACGGCCGTAACCGCGGTTGACCCGCTCCGACACGTTGGGCGGGTCCTTTCGGACCCGCCACATGAATCGGGTCATGCAGAAGTAGCGCAAACCTTCACGTTTGCCGTGATCACTTCCTCACTTCCTCACTTCCGCACTTCGGGAAAGATTCATTGCGGTCGAGGCGTCCGGTCGGATAGATTACGCTGATCGTCGCGGCGTTCGTCCGGGCCTCGAGGTGACGCTCGGGCCGGCAGCGATCGTGATCAGGACCTGGTGTTATCAGGAGGCCATCGATGAACCGATATCTGCACTTCACCGTCGGCGCTGGCGTCGTGGCCCTGCTGTCTGCCGGGCCGTTGTTCGCCCAGTCCAAGGCCAAGGCCGAGAACGTTCCGGTCATCCCGCACACCTCGGTCCCGAACTTCTTCAAGCTACCGCCCAACCTCTACTTCGGCGAGGGCATCGGCATCGCGACGAATTCGAAAGGCCACGTCTTCGTCTATACCCGCAGCGGCGACACGCGGCTGTTCGAGTTCGATCAGAACGGCGCCTTCGTGCGGGAGATTGGCCAGGGCCTCTACGGCCTCGAATTCGCGCACGCGGTCCGCGTCGACGCCCAGGACAACGTCTGGGTGGTCGACGAGGGGACCAACATGGTGATCAAATTTGCGCCCGACGGGCGTGTCGCGATGGTGCTGGGACGGCGGCCGGAGCCGGTCATGGGCCCGTTCGACAGCACGCTGCCCGCGGCGCCGCCCGAGAAGTACAAGTTCGGCCGGCCCACTGACGTTACCTGGGACGCGCAAGGCAACATCTTCATCTCGGACGGCTACGTCAACTCCCGGGTCGTGAA
>Ga0105248_10008138_pt1 | contig 11513 bp, 13 predicted proteins | sample KBSS34metaG_FD_81524 | JGI IMG/M metagenome (GOLD analysis project Ga0105248, IMG submission 81524) | Switchgrass rhizosphere microbial communities from Kellogg Biological Station, Michigan, USA - KBS S3-4 metaG | ecosystem: Host-associated > Plants > Roots > Rhizosphere > Soil | place...
GGTTCGAAATGCCCGATCATTTCCGTGTCGGCTTTGGAATGCCGACCGAGGGTTTCGAAGCGGGACTCTCACGCCTTGAAAGCGCCCTGGACGATCTTCGATGAAACGTGAGGAAGTGTTCGAATTTTTCCGGAGGCTAGCCGAGGCGAATCCATCGCCAACGACCGAGCTTGATTATACCGATCCCTACACGTTGCTGGTCGCGGTCGTGCTTTCCGCGCAGGCGACTGACGCGAGCGTCAATATCGCGACAAGGCCGTTGTTCGCGAGAGTAAGAACTCCAAAGCAGATGGTGGATCTGGGTGAGGATGTGCTGCGCGATGCAATCAAGACGATCGGCCTGTTCAATACCAAGGCCAAGAACGTCATCCTCTTAAGCAAAGAGCTGATCGATCGGTATGGCGGTGAGGTTCCACGGACCCGAGAACAGCTCCAGGAGCTGCCCGGCGTCGGCCGAAAGACCGCGAACGTAGTCCTCAACACTGCCTTCGGCGAGGAAACCTTTGCCGTCGACACACATGTTTTTCGGGTCTGCAACCGTACCGGCCTGGCCCCTGGAAAAACGCCCGAGGAGGTGGAAGCCAAGCTCGACAAGATCGTGCCGCAACCCTTCCGCCGTGACGCTCACCACTGGCTGATCCTCCACGGCCGCTACACCTGCAAGGCGCGGCTTCCCGAATGCTGGCGCTGCCCGGTGGTCGATCTCTGCCGCTTCAGGCCGAAAACCCCAGCGCCGGACGATCGCCCTAAATCCAGCGCCGCTCGAAACGCGAACCGAGCGTCGTCAAAAGCTCGTACTGCGAAAGGCCGGATTGCTTCGAAGCCGAAGGCAGGTCGTAGTCGATCTCGACCCAGTCGCCTTCCTTGAGGCCGGGGGCGGCGCCGCATCCGACGGCGACCAAATCCATTGATACCCGGCCGAGAACCGGAAGAGCATATTCGCCGGCGAAGGCCGAGCCATGCGACGAAAATCCGCGAAGATAGCCATCGGCGTAACCGATGTTCAGGATTGCGGCTTCGGTATCCTCCTTGGCTACGAAGGTGGCGCCATAGCCGCAGCTTTCGCCGTCGGGGATGGTCCGGCGCTGGACGATTTGAGCCTCGACGCGCACCACCTGGCGAATTTGCCCTTCGGCTTCCTCTCGTGGGATCCCGCCGTAGATAGACATGCCGGGGCGAACGAGATCGAAGCTGTAATCGCGGCCCAGGCAGATGCCGGCGCTGTTGGCGAAGCTGTAACGCTCTGCGCTGACCGCTGATGCTACCGCACGAAATCGCTCGAGCTGCATGAGGTTGAGAGGATCGTCCTCGTCGGCGCAGGCGAGATGGCTGTGCAGCGTCTCGATCGCCAAACCCTCGAGCGCTCCAATCTCCGTTGGACGAAGCCCCAGCCGGTTTATCCCGGTATCGATCATCACATCACAGCGGCGCCCAGGCGCAATCTCCTTCCAGCGCGCGACCTGCTCGACGGTGTTAAGGCACGGGCGGGCCCGAAGTCGCAGTGCCGCGTCCGAATCATCCGGTCCAACGCCGTGCAGGACAACGAGACTCATGTCTTCCGGCAAATTGCCGAGCGCTTCGGCTTCCGCCCACGTCGAAACAAAAAAATCGCGGCAGCCGGTTTCGATAAGCGCTTCGGCCGTTGCGTGCGCACCGAGGCCATAACCGTCCGCCTTGATGGCCGCTCCGGCGGGTACGCCGGCTCTGTCGGCTAGCCAGCGCCAGTTTGACTGAATTGCAGAGCGATCGACGGTCAGTCGCAGCGGACGATGCATCCCGCCGCCGTAACGGCGCGACTAGTTCGCGTCGAGGTTCGCCTTGGCCTGATCCCAGCTCGCCCCGTCGAACTCCTCGATTTCGAGCTCCACAATTGTGTCGAGGCAGTTGGCGTTCACGCTCCACGCCTCCGGGTGCGAACGAGGCTGGTAGAAGCTCTTCACGCCGCAATGACGGCAAAAGAGATGCTCGGCAGTGCCAGTCCCGAAGCGATAGCTGTTGAGCGCGTCGCGGCCGGTCAGCAGCTCGAACCGATCATGCGGCACCATGATATGAAGAAAGCCGGTCATCCGGCATACCGAGCAATTGCAGTCGAGCGCCGGAACCGGGGGATCGTTTATCTCGGCCTCGAATTTGACTGCCCCGCAGTGACACCCTCCGCTGATCTTCATTCGGCAGTGGGTAAGTGGACTGGGATGAGCACGCAAGAAGAAGGCCGCCCGGGGAGCCAGGCGGCCTTCCAACCACATTCTAGAGATCAACGTCCGGCAGCAACGAAGATGGGGCTTCCGCGGCTGGCAAGCTGCTCGCTCTCGGAGCGCGCTTTTGCGAGGATATCGGCGCGGCAGGCGCGAACCTTGTTCTTGCCCGCAAGATCGACGTCCGAGGCAGTCCCGCAAACATCGTAAGCCGCCAGAACAAGGCGATGCTCGAGCGCTTCACGACCGGCCGTCGTCGACAGGTCTAGGTCGAAGGTGTGAACAATACTGACGTTCTGCGCAGGCGCGGTCTCGGCCATCGTAGGCGCACCCTTGATCAGACCGGCGGTGATGAGAAACGCTGTAAGCGCGATCCTGAAACTGTTGGTCATGGTCGTTTCCCCTTTCTGGGGGCCGGAATTTCCGGCGCGACCTCCCAATTAGTCTCAAAATGCAACTTACGGGAGCAACGAGTTTGTGCTATCGTTCTGCGAAATTGCAGAATGACCTTGTGCCCACTGATGCCGACGGGGGGAACATTGGACTGGAACGACCTGCGATATTTTCTCGCAGTTGCCCGCGAGGGCAGCACGTTGGCCGCTGGCCGCGCGCTACGCGTTAGCCAGACAACCGTGGCGCGCCGAATTGCGGCTCTCGAGGAGTCGCTCGGATTCCCGCTCTTCGACAAACGCCAGGCCGGCTACAAGCTGACCCCGGTTGGCGAAGAGCTGCTGCCCCTCGCCGCCCGTGTCGAGTTGGAAGCGCTGCAATTTGTGGATGCCGCGGGCGCCCGAACGCGCCAACTTGAAGGCACGGTGCGCATTACGACCGAGGAGGTCTATGCGATCGCTTTGCTCGCACCGATGTTGCTCGAGCTCCACGATCGCCATCCCGACATCCTCATCGAGGTCGACGCGTCGCAAGACGTTCGCGACCTCGGCAGCGGGGAGGCAGACATCGCGCTGCGAAGCACAATCGGCGACCAACCCAGCGGAATCGTGGGTAGAAGCCTCTGCGTGGACGATTGGGCGCTTTACTGCAGCCGCGATTATGCAGCACGGCACGGCGTGCCCAGGTCGGTCAGGGATCTTAGGAAACATCCATTCGTCGGGGGCGGCGGAGGCAATCTCTGGCGGCACTATGAAGCGTTTCTCAAGTCCCTTGGATTGCAGGACCGGGTCGCCGTCCACCATGCAACATCGGCCGGCTTGTTGTCGGGCGTGCGATCGGGCTTCGGAATTGCCGTTCTGCCATGCATTGCCGCCGACGCGGATCCCGACCTGATCCGGTGCCTGCCGCCGCGTGAGGATCATGGCCGGACCCTTTGGCTGCTCACGCATGAGCGCGTCCGCTACATGCCCGCGGTTCGTGCCGTCATCGATTTCCTCTACGATCGGATCAGCCGCCACGTTCGGCAGCTCGAAGCCAAGGAAGCGGCCGCCTAGTTCGCCAGGTAGTGCGGGCCCGGACGATCGAGGAGATCCTCATAATGAACCAGTGCCGGCTTCGGCCCGAGTGGAACCGGCTTGCCGTCGCGAAAAGCCCATTCGCCGCGGTCGCAGTCTGACGCACGAACATATCCGTTGATGTAAAGTCGGCGCCGATGGCTCGACCGGTTTTTGCCGGATCCATGGACCAGGTAAGGACTCCATAGTGCGAGGTCGCCGGGCTCAAGCAGCAGGTCGACGGCATCGTCGGACGACAGACCGACTGCCTCCAGGACTGTATCGGTCATCGCCGCGCCCAGCGCCTTGGTCGAACAATCCATGCGGAGATCGCCGTGAACGTGGCTGCGCGAAATGAAGCGCAGGCAGCCGGACTCCGGCTCGTGCGGGTCGATTGCGAGCCCGGTCTGGACATAAGCCGTTGCGAGGTTGCGAAATGCCGATGCCGGCCGACGCGAACGGCTATCCTGATGCCAGGCGAAATCGCTCATCGAACCCGGGGCCTTCCAATGAACCTGGTTGATGATCTGCTTGAGGTCTCGCCCGATCAGGGGCTCCAGCAGTCGAACAAACCGATCGTCGAGCCTGACCCGGTTCAATACGGCCTGATGGTATGACGGCCATTGCACCATGCGCACCACAGGCTTGGCGCCTCGATCCCGAGAGACATTGTAGAAAAGATTGCCGTGTCGGAAGCAGCGGCCGTGCGCCACGCCTTCCGCGTAAAGCTGGTCTGTTGCGTCGGCTATTTCGGCGATTTCATCCGAGTTCAGGAAACCGCGAACGATCGCATATCCGTCGCGCCAATAGCGCGAGAGATCGGCATCCATGCTGCTGCAATGATCGACGCGCAGCGGCCGCGAAGAACTCATTTACTGCCTCCCCGCCCGCTGGCAAGATACAGCAACTACTTGAAATTACCAAGATTTTGAAAAGAGTGCAGATCTATTCGACCGTTACGCTCTTCGCGAGGTTGCGCGGCTGATCGACGTCCGTGCCCTTCAGCACCGCGACATGATAGGCCAGCAGCTGGACGGGCACGGCATAGACGAGTGGAGCGATGAGAGGATGCACTTCGGGCATCTCGATCGTCGCCATGCAACCCTCGCCGGCTTCGGCAATGCCCTTCGCGTCGCTGATCAGGACGATCTTGCCACCCCTCGCCCGGACCTCCTGCATATTGCTGACGGTCTTTTCGAACAACGGCCCCGAAGGCGCGAGCACGATAACCGGCACATTGTCGTCGATCAGCGCGATGGGCCCATGTTTCATCTCGCCGGCGGCATAGCCTTCGGCGTGAATGTAGCTGATCTCCTTGAGCTTCAGCGCTCCTTCCAGCGCCATCGGGAAGTCGGAGCCGCGGCCGAGATAGAGCACGTCTCGGGCCGGCGCGATCAGATGCGCCATCGCCGCAATATCGTCATCATGGCCTAGAGCTGCATTCAGGGCGGCCGGCGCTTCCTGGAGATGAGCGACGATCTCCTTTTCTTCGTCGCTGCTCAGGCGCCCCTTGGCGCGCGCAAGATTGGCAGAGAGCGCGGCGAGGACGGCTAGCTGGCAGGTGAACGCCTTGGTCGATGCGACGCCGATCTCGGGCCCGGCATGCGTCGGCAAGAGCAGGTCGGCTTCCCGGGCCATTGAGCTGGTCGGCACGTTGACGACCACGGCGATGCGCTGTTTCTCGGCGCGCGCGTGGCGAAGGGCCGCAAGCGTGTCCGCAGTCTCGCCGGACTGGCTGATGAACAGCGCCAGGCCGCCGGGCTCAAGCACCGGCTGCCGGTATCGGAACTCGCTAGCGACATCGATGTCGACGGGAACGCGTGCGAATTGCTCAATCCAATATTTCGCGACCAGCCCCGCATAATAGCTCGTGCCGCAGGCGACGATGGTGAGCCGGCTGACCCGTTCCAGGTCCGCATCGGCGACCGGCAAGGCCACCTCGCCTTCGAATGGCCTGACATATGTCTGGAGAGTCTGGGCAACCACGATGGGCTGCTCAAAGATCTCCTTTTGCATGTAGTGGCGATAATTGCCTTTCTCGACCGGCGCCGAGGAAGCGCCGGATTCGACGATCTCGCGTTCGACGGATCGGTTGTCCCGATCGAATATCTCGATACGGTCGCGGCGAACGACGGCCCAATCGCCCTCGTCCAGATAGGCAATCCGCTGCGTCCAGGGAGCGACGGCAAGCGCGTCGGAGCCAAGGTAATTCTCGCCTTCGCCGTAGCCTACGGTCAGTGGGGCTCCCATTCGCGCGCCGATGATCAGGTCCGGATCGTCCCGGAAGAGGAAGGCGATGGCGAACGCTCCCGTAAGCCTTGGGAGGACCTTCGCGACTGCATCCTGCGGCGAAGCGCCATTTTCCACCTCGCGTGCCACCAGATGCCCAACGACTTCCGTGTCAGTCTCGCTCTCGAACTTGCGTCCTTGCGCGATCAGCTCGTCGCGCAGCGGCTTGAAATTCTCGATGATCCCATTGTGCACGAGGGCCACCGGACCAACGATATGTGGATGCGCATTTCCGACGGTCGGAGCGCCGTGCGTCGCCCAGCGTGTGTGCGCGATGCCGGTCGCGCCATGAAGCGGGTGCTCCGACAGCTCGCGCGCGAGATTTTCAAGCTTGCCTTCGGCCCGCCGGCGTTCAAGCGCCCCATGGTTGATGGTGCAGATCCCTGCCGAATCGTAACCGCGGTATTCAAGCCGCTTGAGACCGTCGAACAGGCGCTGAGCGACGTCACCTTTTCCGACAATTCCGACGATTCCACACATGCGCTTACTCCGCGGCCTTCTTGGTCATTCTCTCGCGAAAGCGCTTGGCCCAACCGGCGATTCCCTTTTGCTCGCTGCGCTCAACCGCCAGGCTGTCCGGATCGACGTCTCGCGTGATCACGGAGCCGGCGCCGACGATGGCCCCATTGCCAACCGAGACCGGGGCGACAAGCGCCGTGTTCGAGCCGATGAATGCGCCGTCGCCAATAACCGTCCGATACTTTCCGAATCCGTCGTAATTGCACGTGATCGTGCCGGCGCCGATGTTCGCCCGCGTCCCGACGGTGGCATCGCCGACATAAGAGAGATGGTTGACCTTCGCCCCCTCGGCGATGTCCGCCTTCTTCAGTTCAACAAAGTTTCCGACTTTCGTCTTTGCAGCGAGGCGCGTCCCCGGGCGGATGCGCGCAAACGGACCGATGCTGGCTTTTGTGCCGATCGTAGCACCTTCGATATGGCTGAACGCGTGAATGGTCGCGCCGTCGGCAATCTCGACGCCGGGCCCGAATACGACGTGCGGCTCAACGGTGACGTCCCGGCCTAGCTTCGTATCGTAGGCAAACCAGACGCTTTCCGGGTCGATCAGGGTCGCGCCTTCATCGAGCGCTTGCTCGCGCCTGCGCCGCTGCCATTCGAGCTCCAGGTGAGCGAGTTCGGCCCGGCTGTTGACGCCGGCCCCTTCATACGGATCGCCCTCGATCACGACCGCCTCCCGGCCTTCCCCGGCGGCGATATTGACGATGTCGGGAAGGTAATATTCGCCGGCCGCATTGTCGTTGCCGACCCGTCTCAGCCAGCGGAACAAGTCTTTGGACCGAACCGCCATCATTCCGGAATTACACAGGCGAACAGCACGTTCTTCTTCGGTCGCGTCCTTGAACTCCACCATCTTTGCGATTCGATCGCCCTCACCCAGGATTATTCGTCCATATTTCAACGGATCGGCAGGCGACGAAGCGAGGACGACCACGCCGGGGCCGCCTTCGCCATCCAGTCGATCGAGCATCCGCCTCAGAGTGCTGGATTCGACGAATGGGGTGTCGCCATAAAGGACGATGACTGGCCCGTCGTAATCCGACAGCGCGCCCTCGGCTTGCTGGACAGCATGGCCAGTACCTTTTTGCTCGGCCTGCACGGCAATTACGACGTCGCGGCCGGCAATTGCAGTCTCGACCTGTTCGCGCCCCTTGCCGACGACGACCACGCGCCTGTCGGCGCCGAGAGCATCCACGCTGTCGAGCAAATGGAGAAGCAGGGGACGGCTGGCGATCGGGTGAAGCACTTTGTGCGTATCCGAGCGCATGCGCGTGCCTTGGCCCGCGGCAAGAATGACAACAGCAAAACGGCGTTGATCGCTCATCGGCGGAGCAATGGCATGGCGCTTAAGCCAGCGCCAGAGTTCCGTTGAATCGTGAAAAGGGCGGCCCGTTTCAGCGGACCGCCCTCAGAACGCACCGCGAGGGGGGATAAGCGGTGTGAATGCCTAACCAACAACAACGATTATTCGTTCCTAACCCTCTGTTCGCACAAAGAAAGAGCGTTCAGAACACGCCGACGTAGGACCCATTGTCCACAAAGCCGAACCTCTCGACGTGCTCGCGCTTGATGATCGCCAAGACCTGATCGACCATGCCATAGCGCGCGCCTGCATCCGGCCTCAAATGGAGCTCCGGCGCCGTTGGCATCTGCTGCGCCTGCCTCAACAGGAAGCTGAGATCCTGCTTGGAAACGGGCCTGCCATTCCAGGCGATCTGGCCCGTCGAACCGATCGTCACGATGTTCGCCGTTCTCTCGACGACGGGGCAGCCGGCGCATGCCGCCGGGAGGTCCAGCTTCACGGCGTGCGTTTGAATCGGGATGGTGATGATGAACATGATCAGCAACACCAGCAGGACGTCGATCAACGGAGTGGTGTTCATGTCGATGAGCGGATTTGCATGCTCGATCGTGATCGGATGGCGCATGACTGGCCTCCACTGATATGTAATAATATGACATATCATAGCCAACCTAAAAAGAAAGGGCGGCTCGCCGAAGGGAGCCGCCCCATTTCTTCAAGACCAGTCGGCCTAGAAGATGCTCATATAATATTCGTTGCCGACAAAACCCATCTTCTGGACGTGGGCCTGCTTCGTGACTGCAAGCACCTTGTCGACGATTTCATAACGCGCGGTCGCGTCGGGCTGCAGGTGAAGTTCCGGAACCGGATTCATCTGCTGCGTCGAATCCAGGTAGGAACGCAGCTGGCCCATCGTGACCGGCGAGCCGTTCCACAGCACCTGGTCCTGAGCATTGATCGACAGGACGTTCTTCACCGGATCGATCGGCGGCGGCGGCTGGTTCGGCTGGTTGACCGGCAGGTCGAGCTTCACCGCGTGGGTCTGGATCGGAATGGTGATAATGAACATGATGAGAAGAACCAGCATGACGTCGATAAGCGGCGTCACGTTCATGTCCATCATCGGTTCGCCGTCAGCGTTGTCGCTGGTGGTCTGCATTGACATGGCGAAGAACTCCTATTCGGCGCGATAGCCGGTCAGCGGCGGCGGCTCGGAAATGAAGCCGACACGCTGGAATCCAGCCTGTTGCATGGTGATGATCGCTGCGCCGATGCACTTGTATTGGGTGTTGACGTCGCCCCGGATGTGAGCCTCGGGCATGTTCTCTTCGTTGACGTTCTGTACGCCACCGACTTGCTGGATCAGCTTCTCAAGCTTCTGGACCGACCGTTCCAGGAGCTGAGCCTGGGTGACCTTCGTCACGCCCCAGTAAACCTCGCACGTAGCGCCGGGACCGTTGCGAACGGTGAGCGAGACATTCTCCGGCTTGGTCATCGTCGGCTCATACCGAACGTCCGGCAACTTAACGGGAACGGCCTGCTTGATCACCTGCGTGGTGATCAGGAAGACGATCAGGAGCACCAGCATGACGTCGGTCAACGGAACGACGTTGATGTCCGAGATGGATTCGTCTTCGCCTTCTTGGATTACGGTTCCTGCCATAAGGCTGGTTTCTTTCTTCTACTTCGTCCGAGCTGGGCTCCAGCCCGTCTCCGGGCTGGAGCCTGTCGCGGTTACTTTGCAGTTGTCGGAGTGCGAACCGGCTCGCTGCCCGCTGACGGGGCAGTCGCGCGGGCCGGAGTAGCACCTTTGGTCGCCGAGGCCGTGCCTGCACCCATGCGCGGCTTCACCGCACCGGCCGACATCAGGTAACCGTGCAGGTCGTTCGTGAAGGCCGCGAGGTCTTCCATGATCGACTTGTTGCGACGGACCAGCCAGTTGTAGGCGAGCACGGCCGGAACCGCGACGACAAGGCCAAGCGCGGTCATGATGAGCGCCTCACCAACCGGACCGGCGACCGCGTCGATCGACGCCTGGCCCGACGCACCGATTTTGATCAGCGCGCGGTAAATGCCGACGACGGTTCCAAACAGACCGATGAACGGTGCGGTCGAACCCACGGTTGCAAGGAAGGCAAGGCCCTCGCCGAGACGGGCACCGATGGCGCCCTGGCTGCGCTGCAGGCTGTTCGCCATCCAGTCGTGCTGGTCGATGGGATCGGTCAGCTTTCCGTGCTGCTCCTGGGCAAGCAGGGCGTCGTCGACAATCGCGCGATACGCGCTCTTCGCCTCAAGCTTGGTGGACGCCTCGCGCAAATTCGGCGAGTTCCAGAAGCTCGCACGGACCTTCCGGCCCTGTGCAATGATCTTCTGCTGCTGCATCAGCTTGGTGAAGAGGATGTAGAACGAGAAGACCGACATCAAGACGAGGATAGTGAACACCGAGATGGCGATGATACCGCCCTGCTGGAGAGCGGGGACTAGGCCGTAGGGGTTTGAACCTGCGGCGGCGGGTGCTGCTTGCATGCTGTGCTTTCCTTCTGAAACCTAAAAATCAAATACCTAGAGTAAGACTAGCCTTCGAGCCGCCACACGATCGGCGGGGTCGTCAAAGTGTCGGTCGTCGGCTGGCCGCTGCTGTCGCGTGCCGGCGTAAACTTCGCGCGGCGGCGAAGAATGTTGCACGTCGCCGAATCGAGCGCTCCGTTGCCCGTCGAGCGGACAAGGTTGCAGCCGACCACGCGACCGTCGGGGCCGATCGTAAGCTGGGCCTGGGCAGTGCCCTCGGCTCCTGCCGACTGGGCGGCGGCCGGATAGTCGTCGGCGCTGAACAGGCTCCTGAGGTCGCCCTTGGCGCTCTGCGCTGACACGACCTTGTGCGGCGGCGGCGGCGGCGGCGGAGGGGGCGGAGCAGCGACGACCGGCGGAATCGGCGGCGGGGTCGGAGCTTCGACGACCTGGATCGGCGGCGGCGCGGTGTTCACGCGCACCAGCGGCGGCGGAGTCACCGGCGGCGGCGGCACCTTGGGCATATCCTTCGGCGGCGGCGGCGGTTCCTCGGGTGGCGGCGGCTGCTCTTCGACGTCGAACGTCTTGAGGTCTTGAGCCGCCTTCTTGATCACGTTGTAGGCGAGACCCGTCACGATCGCGTAACCGAGGCCGAACTGAATCAGTACGACCAGAATGATCGACAGCGTCCGATTTCCACTGATCTCTTTGCGTTGGGCGTAGGACATTAACCCGCAATTCTCCTCGACACGTCGTGGGAAAGTCCCACGGTGCAGAACGGACGCATCGACGCTTCGCCCGTCAAATGGTTAATCCGCCCATGTATCAAGATTACATAGGCGGCGGCGCGCCTCCTTATATCCGCCTCAAAGGCCGTGCAATGGATTTTGTTCCACCGGCGGAAGGTCGGAAACCGTGGTTGCTCCCAAGGCTTTCTCAAGCCTCGGGCCAAAGCCCGGAGAAGGAAGCAATTTCAACGCCTACGCCGCGTGCATCGGGATAGACGTCCGGCTTGGACAGGCTGACCCTCAACGCCCGGATTCCGCGGAAGGACGCCACCCTCTCGAAGACGGCGTGAGCGAGTGTCTCCTGGAGGTTGAACCGCCGCGCGGAAGTGATCTCCTCGACCTCGGTCCGAAGAAAGTCGTAGTTCCACGCATGCGCGGGATCATCGTCGGGCGGCGCGGACAGATCGCTCAGCCAGACTTCCAGCGTGACCGACAAACGCTGCGGAGTACCGATTTCGAAATCGTGGAA
>Ga0105248_10008145_pt1 | contig 11508 bp, 7 predicted proteins | sample KBSS34metaG_FD_81524 | JGI IMG/M metagenome (GOLD analysis project Ga0105248, IMG submission 81524) | Switchgrass rhizosphere microbial communities from Kellogg Biological Station, Michigan, USA - KBS S3-4 metaG | ecosystem: Host-associated > Plants > Roots > Rhizosphere > Soil | place...
CCCCTTCGCCGGGATGGCCCGCCGCTCGGCCCGCGCCCCGGCCTGCAGGACGTGCAGAAGCGCGAAGCGAACGGCCTGCTGGACCTCGGGGTCGCCGTCGACCTCGACGTCGGCGCGCTGCCAGAAGGCGTCGAGATAGTCCCGCTGCTCCTGGACCAGCCCGGCCCACCCGGTCTGGCGGGCCGCCACCAGCGCGGCCACGGCCTGGTCACGCAGTGCCGGCAGGGACCGCTGCTCCGACCATCCGTACGCCAGCCACTTGACCATCCGCAGCTTCTGCCCGGGCAGCAGCACCACGGTGGCCGTCACCCGCCCGGCGTCGGGCTCGCTCTCCGCCGAGACCGCCAGCGACTCCGGTCCCTCGAAGTGATGGTCGATCGCCGCCGCCACCCGGATCTGGCTGTGCCGCGTGATGTGCACTGTCTCGGCCCTGGTCCCGCTGGCCAGGTGCCGCTCGGACAGCAGGGGCGACTCCAGCACCGCGGCCGTCCGCGGATCCCCCCGCCAGACCGGCAGTTGCTCGTTCGCGACCAGCTCGGACTGCACGACGATCCGGGCCGGGCTGTCGACCGCCTCCACCTCGTAGTAGAAGGCCGCGATCGACCGCTGCGAGAACGAGACCAGCCGCTCCGTGTGGACCCGGATCCGCTGCCCGGCCGGCGAGACCCATTCCACGTCCCGGGACAGCACGCCGCCGCGAAAATCGAGGGCCCGCTGATGGGAACGCAGGTCGCCGTAGCGGATGTCGAACGGCTCGTCGTCGACGAGAAGACGGATGAGCTTGCCGTTGGTGACGTTGATGACCGTCTGGCCGGACTCCGGATAACCATAGCCCGCCTCGGCATAGGGCAGCGGGCGCAGTTCGTGTACGGAGTTCAGATAGCTGCCGGGCAGGCCGTGCGGATCGCCCTCGTCCAGATTGCCACGCAGGCCGATGTGGCCGTTCGACAGTGCGAACAACGACTCGGACCGGCCGAGGTCGTCCGGGTCCAGCCCGGACTCCCGCAGCGCCCACGGCTCGATCAGATAGGTCGCCTTGTCGATCATGCCTGGCCGCGCCCCGGGGCCGCCGCCTCGCGCAGCTCGGCGAGGTCCTGGACGACGACGTCCGCCCCGTGCGCCCGCAGCGCCTCGCCGTGCCCCGACCCGACCCGGTCGACGCCGACCACGAAGCCGAAGCCACCCGCCCGGCCGGCCTCGACCCCAGCCAGCGCGTCCTCGAACACCGCCGCGCGCGCCGGTTCGACGCCGAGCTCCCGCGCGCCGGCGAGGAACGTGTCCGGCGCCGGCTTGCCGGCCAGACGCTCCCGGGCAGCAACCACACCGTCGACCACCGTGTCGATCAGCCGGTCGAGTCCGGTCACCCGCAGCACCTCGACGCAGTTCGCGCTGGACGAGACGACCGCTCGCGGAACACCAGCCGCCGCGAGGTCGCGCACATAGTCCACCGAGCCGGAATAGACCTCGACTCCGCTGGCCTGAATGTGTTTCTGCACGAGGAAGTTCTTGCGATTGGCCAGGGCATGGATCGTCAGTGCCGACGGGGGGTCGTCCGGGGTGCCCTCGGGCAGGCGGATATGCCGCGCATCGAGAAAGGCGCGAACGCCGTCGACGCGGGGCCGGCCGTCGACGTGCTCGCCGTAGTCGTGGTCGATGTCGAAGGGGACGAACGGCTCGCCGGACCGGCTGGCCCAGTTCTCCAGGAAGTCGTCGAACATCTCCTTCCACGCCGCCGCGTGGACCGTCGCCGTGTTCGTCAGCACACCGTCGAGATCGAACAGGCATGATTCGACGTGATCGGGTAGCCCGAGCATGGTTCTCCCGCCTGTGTCCGCGTGTCCGCGTCCTTGCTGTCCGCTACGCCCCCCGAGCGTCTCCCGCCTCGCGCGGCTGTCCTACCCTCGTGACGCTACGGCTCAACGTCCGCAGCGGGCGGCGGCCGATGAAGATCGACGGCTCATGCTCTAACGTCCACGGCGTGCTGCTGTCCGACCGGGACATCCGGGCCGAGATCACCGCCGGCCGGGTCCGACTCGACCCCCACGACCCCGACCTGATCCAGCCGTCCAGCATCGATCTTCGGCTGGATCGCTGGTTCCGGGTCTTCGCCAACCACCGGTACAGCCACATCGACCCGTCGGTCGAACAGGAGGACCTCACCGAGCTCATCGAACCCGACGGGGACGAGCCGTTCGTGCTGCATCCGGGCGAGTTCGTGCTCGGCTCGACGCTGGAGGTCATCAGCCTGCCCGACGATCTCGCGGGCCGGCTGGAGGGCAAGTCCAGTCTCGGCCGCCTCGGCCTGCTGACCCACTCGACGGCGGGGTTCATCGACCCGGGCTTCTCCGGCCATGTGACGCTGGAGCTCTCCAACGTCGCGACCCTGCCGATCAAGCTCTGGCCGGGCATGAAGATCGGCCAGCTGTGCCTGTTCCGGCTGACCTCGCCCGCCGAGCACTCCTACGGCTCGGCGATCTACGGCTCGCGCTACCAGGGCCAACGCGGCCCGACCCCGTCCCGCGCCTACCGCGACTTCACCCGCTGGCCCATCCGCGACGGCACCGCCGAGGGCCAGAATCCGACCAGCTGACGAGACCAGAACGGCCCGGGGTTGCCGCCGCTCGTGGCGGCGGCAACCCCCGGGCCGGGAGGCAGAGCAGGAAGCCGAGGGTCAGGCGACCGGCTCGGCGGGGGCCGGTTCAGACGGTGTCGCGGGCGCGAGGGAACGGGCCAGCAGCTGCGAGACGTCGAGCACCTCGATGCTCTCCTTCGCCTCACCGGCGAGCTTCTTCTCGGTGACGGCGTCGGTGAGCATCACGATGCAGAACGGGCAGGCGGTCGACACGACGTCCGGGTCGAGGCCGAGGGCCTCCTCCATCCGGTCGACGTTCACCCGCTTGCCGATCTTCTCCTCCATCCACATCCGCGCGCCGCCGGCACCGCAGCAGAAGCCGCGGTCCTTGCAGCGGTGCATCTCCTGCCCGCGGATGCCGGGGATGGCCTCGAGGATCTCCCGCGGCGGTGTGTACACCTTGTTGTGTCGGCCGAGGAAGCACGGGTCGTGGTAGGTGACCGACGACTCCACCGGCGTGACCGGGACCAGCTTGCGCTCCTCGACGAGCTTGCCGAGCAGCTGGGTGTGGTGGATGACCTCGTACTGGCCACCGAGCGAGGAGTACTCGCGGGCGAGGCTGTTGAAGCAGTGCGGGCAGGTCGCGACGATCTTCTTGACGCCCGTGGAGTTCAACAGCTCGATGTTGGCCTTGGCCATCTCCTGGTAGAGGTACTCGTTGCCGAGGCGCCGCGCCGGGTCACCGGTGCAGGACTCGTTCGAGCCGAGGATCGCGAACGACACGCCCGCGGTGTGCAGGAGCTCGGCGAACGAGCGGGCGACCTTCTTCGCCCGGTCCTCGATCGCACCGGCGCAGCCGACCCAGTACAGGTACTCGACGTCGTCGGGGATCTGCTCGCCGTCGCCGAGGATCCGCACCTCGAACGGCAGGCCCTCGGTCCACTCGGTGCGGGTCCGCTGCGAGACGCCCCAGGGGTTGCCGTTGTTCTCGAGGTTGCGCAGCATGACGCCGGCCTCGGACGGGAACGCCGACTCGATCATCACCTGGTAGCGCCGCATGTCGACGATGTGGTCGACATGCTCGATGTCCACCGGGCACTGCTCGACACAGGCCCCGCAGTTGGTGCACGACCACAGGACGTCGGGGTCGATGACCCCGCCCTCCTCGGCGGTGCCGACGAGCGGGCGGTCGACCTGCGGCTGCCCGGGCTGCGGCACCCGGCCGAAGCCGGACTCGGGCACGCCGTGGTGCGCGTGCCCGTCCTCCTCGACTCCGGTGACGGCCTTCGGCGCCTCGTCACCCTCGCCCTCGCCCGCACCCTTGGTGGCGAGCAGGTACGGAGCCTTGGCGAACAGGTGGTCACGGAGGTCCATGATGAGGATCTTCGGCGACAGTGGCTTGCCGGTGTTCCACGCCGGGCACTGGCTCTGGCACCGCCCGCACTCCGTGCAGGTGGAGAAGTCGAGCATCGCCTTCCAGGAGAAGTCCTCGACCTTGCCGACACCGACGATCGGCTCGTCCTCCTCCATCAGCTTCTCGATGTCGGGGGTGGTCGCGAGCGGGCCGAGGGCGACCGGCTCCCGCTTGAGCACGACGTTGATCGGCGCGAGCCCGATGTGCAGGTGCTTCGAGTACACCACCAGCACCGAGAAGCCCATCAGGATGGCGATGTTGAGCAGGAGGAACGCGGTCTCGATGTTCTCGTTGGCGTCATGCGAGAGCCCGGAGAAGATCCGGCTGACGACGTACGAGGCGAACGCCCACTTCGTCTGGCCCTGCGGCAGGTTGCCGGTGTTCCACTGCGCGCCGCGGTAGATGAGCAGGGTCACGATGACCGCGGTGATCAGGCCGAGGATGACCCAGGCCGGCCCGATGTGCGAGCCGTAGAAGCGGGACTTGCGATCCAGCCGCGCCGGCGCGTTGCGCACCCGGATGATCGTGAAGGTGACCAGGCCGGCGAGGACGGCGACGGAGAAGAAGTCCTCCAGGAAGCCGATCGCCGCCCAGTGGCCGAACCCGGGGATGTGGAAGTCGTCATCGAACAGGCCGCCGTAGGCCTCGATGACGGTGAGCAGCAGGATCGTGAAGCCCCAGAAGGTGAAGAAGTGGGCGAGGCCGGGCACCGACCACTTCAGCAGCTTGCGCTGCCCACCGACCTCGCTGATCTCCGTCCAGAGGCGGCGGGGCAGGTCGTCGAGCCGGCCCTCGGCCGGCTGCCCGGACCTGATCAGCCGGAACAGCCAGAACACCCGGCGCCCGGCAACCGCGAGAGCGATCAGCGTGATCGCTCCACCGATCGCAATTCTCACAGCGTCCTCCATCTGGACCCACCGTTTCGGGCGAGCTTACTCGTACCGGCCAGTAACATATGGGGCGAGTGAGACGCGCCACCCGCCCGGCGAAACCTGCCCCATCGACCGACCACGCCCCGACACCTGCATCCAGGGTCGGACAACGGGCGCCGTCGGGTCGACCGCGCGCCGGCCCCACCCCGACCCTGCCACGCCGTGGCCCGAGCGGCCCGACATAGGGGGTCCGAAGGTCCGATCAGCCGCGCAGGACGACCGGGACTGCTACTTTCAGTGGCAGACACCCAACCCACACGCAATGCCCAGCACCGCTGCGACTACCGCCGCATCACGGCTGCCGCTCCGACGCGGCCCCACCACCGATCGGCGCCACCGCCCTCGGATGGCTGGGCCCACCAGCGCGCCGCCACGCATCGCATAGCACCCCCCGCACCTCCCTATACCGCCCCGCTGCAGGACGATCCATCGCGATCCGCCCATGCCTCCCAGAACGGGAAGGCATCCCACCTGATGATGTCAACCCTTGTGCTACAAGGGCGACCGACGCACCATAAGGTCGGCCTTTCGCCCACGGTGACCGGGCGATCGATCGTCCCGCGGTGCCTGCACCGCCCCGACGCCCGCGGATCCGGCGCCAACCGGATCCGGCGCCAACGCTGTCGCGACGCGGCCCGGCGTACCAGGCGGACGGGCTCTACCCACGTTGACAAACCCTGCGAACATGGTGGGCACGATGGCGACGATCACCCGGCCGACGATGACCCGAGTCGGCCGCCCCGGGCAGTCCCTGCAGACCGAGTACCAGCGGGCCAGGGCCAACCAGGCGCTGGTCCGGCGCGACCGGCTGGCCCGGCAGATTCCCCGCACGGCGGTGCGCTCGGCCGTGGTCGGGCTGGTCCTCGCGCTCGTCATCGCGTTCGGGGTCGGTCAGCCCGGCATCGCGATCGCGGTGTTCTTCGTGGTCTTCCTCGCCTGGCCTGCGGGCATCGTGGCCACGTCGTTCGGCACCGCGCCGGACATCGAGCTGCTGCGTGAGGGCGCCGAGGCCGAGCGCAAGACCGCCCGGTTCATCGCCCGCCTGCGCCGCAACGGCTACCTCATCCTGCACGACCGGGCCGTGCCGTACTCCGAGGAGACGATCGGTCACCTGCTGATCGGGCCCGGGGGCGTGATGGTCCTCAACAGCGACAACAGCAAGGGCACGCTGCGCTACACCAAGGGCGGCGCGGTCTGCGACGGCGAGTCGCTCAAGCCGGTCATCGACCGGGCGGCGTGGCTCGGCGGGGAGGTCCGCAACCAGGTCCGGGCGGCGCTGCCGATGCTCAAGATCCCGGTCAGCCCGATCCTGGTCATGGTCGAGGCCAACGTCCTGTGGAGCGACGGCGCCCTGGACGGCGTCACGATCATCAGCATCAAGGACGTCGCCAACTTCATCCGCAAGAAGCCCGGCCGGCTCAACCCGGGCGAGGTGCGCCAGGTCGTCGCCGCTGCCGAGCGGCTGTTCCCCGCCTTCTCGGCGAACCGGCTGGCCGACCAGGTCACGGTCGACCGCGACCAGTGGCTCACCCTGATGGACGCGCTGCGGACGATCCGCGAGCGCGACGGCGACGCGAGCGACATGCTCGACCGGCTCGCCCAGATCGAGTCGGACCTCGGCCGGCAGGCGGACGTGAGTGCGCGCGCCGGGATGCCCGTGGCCTCCGCCGGACCGGCCACGAGCGAGCCCGAGATTCCCACGCTCGACCCCGACGACCTGCCGCCCGACGACGGCGGCGGCGCGCCGGGATCCGGCCCCATCACCTCGATCGGCCTGGCGGCCGCGGGGCGCTCAGGAGCCCGTCCCCGGCGCGGCCGCATCCTGGCCTCCGTACGCCCGCCGCGGGATGACGCCGACCGACCCACCCCAGACGGCGCCGGTGACCGGCCAGCGGACGCCCCGCCCGGCGACACGCCTCCGCCCGCCGGCTCCTGACCGGCCGCCGACCCGCCGCCTGTCCCGCCCGACGTCCCGCCGCTTCCCGTCGCCTCGGGCCTCGACGCACGTCGCCCCGTTCCCCGTCCGCCCCGCTCCCCGTCGCCTCGGGCCCCAGCGCGCGTCGCCTCGACGGCCGTTACCTCGGGCCCGGTCGCCCCGTGTGGGGGCCGAGCGACAGTGCCTTCGGGTGGCCGCCGCGACGCGCCCAGGCCCCGATGGCACGGGCCCGTCGCGCTCGCGTCACCGTCTCGGCGCGTCCTCTGTCGTGCCTGCCGCCTGCCGCCTGCCCCTCGCCCATCGCGCGGAGGCTTGGTCACGGTCCGCGGCGCCGTTGGCGTGCGTATTCCTCGGCTCGATCCGTCATCCATCCGGCCGCGGAACCACCACGTCACGTTGTTTCGGTCATGCGCCCTGCGCGCCCAACGGACCGACCGCGGGGGTCGGGCGTCACCACGCCCACCTTCCCACCTCTCCCGACCTCGGCTGCCCCTCTCCTCCCCTCTCCCCCTCTCCCCCTCTCCACCTCTCCGCCTCGCCCGCTCCCCGCCTCGACTGCCTCTCGCCTCCCCGGCGTCGTCGCAGACCACGGCAAGTCGAGTCGCGGCGTCGTACGGGAATGTCCGCCCGAGCCACAAAGTTGAGCCTGACAGACTCACCTCTGCCTGGCTACACTGGAAGCGGTCATCATGAGTCGAGTAGACTCAATCTCCTGAGACGTCCTAGCGTAGGAAGGACCGAACTCTCCGGGTGACCCTCGGCGAGCCGGTCCAGCGAGAGGTTCCATCCCCACGAGGTCGGCTCGCACGCACGATCAGCGGCGCCGGCACGGATCGAGAGGCACACAGACATGGCACGAGCGGTCGGCATCGACCTCGGCACCACGAACTCCGTCGTGAGCGTGCTCGAGGGCGGCGAACCCACGGTGATCGCGAACGCCGAGGGCTCTCGCACGACCCCGTCGGTCGTGGCCTTCGCGAAGAACGGCGAGGTCCTGGTCGGCGAGGTCGCCAAGCGTCAGGCGGTCACCAACGTCGAGCGCACCATTCGGTCGGTCAAGCGCCACATGGGCACCGACTGGAAGATGAAGGTCGACACGAAGGAGCTCACTCCGCAGGAGATCAGCGCCTTCATTCTGCAGAAGCTCAAGCGGGACGCCGAGTCCTACCTCGGCGAGACGGTCGCCGACGCGGTCATCACCGTCCCCGCCTACTTCGACGACGCGCAGCGCCAGGCCACCACGGAGGCCGGCACCATCGCGGGGCTCAACGTCCTGCGGATCGTCAACGAGCCGACGGCGGCGGCACTTGCCTACGGTCTGGACAAGGGCGAGAAGGAGCAGACCATCCTGGTCTTCGACCTGGGTGGCGGTACCTTTGACGTCTCCCTGCTCGAGATCGGCGATGGTGTCGTCGAGGTGAAGTCCACCTCCGGTGACACCCATCTCGGTGGTGATGACTGGGACCAGCGGATCACCGATCATCTGATCAAGACCTTCAACGGTCAGCACGGGGTTGACCTCGGCAAGGACAAGATGGCTCTGCAGCGGCTGCGCGAGGCCGCGGAGAAGGCCAAGATCGAGCTGTCGCAGTCCAGCCAGACCACGATCAACCTGCCGTACATCACCGCGTCCGCCGAGGGTCCGCTGCATCTGGACGTCGCGCTTTCCCGCGCCGAGTTCCAGCGGATGACCTCCGACCTCATCGACCGCTGCAAGCACCCCTTCCAGCAGGCGGTGAAGGACGCGAGCATCAAGGTCAGCGACATCGACCACGTCGTGCTCGTCGGTGGCTCCACTCGTATGCCGGCCGTCGTCGACCTGGTCCGCGAGCTCACCGGTGGCAAGGAGCCGAACAAGGGCGTCAACCCGGATGAGGTCGTCGCCGTCGGTGCCTCGCTGCAGGCCGGCGTACTCAAGGGCGAGGTCAAGGACGTCCTGCTGCTCGACGTCACTCCGCTGTCGCTCGGTATCGAGACGAAGGGGGGAATCATGACGAAGCTCATCGAGCGGAACACCACGATCCCCACCAAGCGCTCGGAGATCTTCACGACCGCCGAGGACAGCCAGCCGTCGGTGCAGATCCAGGTCTTCCAGGGCGAGCGCGAGATGGCCGCCTACAACAAGAAGCTCGGCATGTTCGAGCTGACCGGCCTGCCGCCAGCCCCGCGGGGCCTGCCCCAGATCGAGGTCACCTTCGACATCGACGCGAACGGCATCGTGCACGTGTCCGCCAAGGATCTCGGCACGGGCAAGGAGCAGTCGATGACCATCACCGGCGGCTCCGCGCTGCCGAAGGACGACATCGACCGCATGGTCCGCGACGCCGAGCAGTACGCCGAGGAGGACCGCAACCGCCGCGAGGAGGCCGAGACCCGCAACAAGGCGGAGACTCTCGTCTACTCCACCGAGCGCTTCCTGGCCGAGAACGGCGACAAGATTGACGCCACGGTCAAGTCGGACGTCGAGGAGAAGCTCGGCGCCCTTCGGGCGCCGTCGCCGGCACCGACACGGCCGCGATCCGCGAGGCCGCGGACGCTCTCGCGGCGGCCAGCCAGGCCATGGGCCAGGCGATGTACGCACAGGCCGCCCAGGAGGGCGCAGGCACACCTGGCGCTGGCGGCACGGCTGACGACGACGTGGTGGACGCCGAGATCGTGGACGAGGAGGACAAGAAGTGACCTCCAGCCAGTCCGGTGACTGGTGGGGCTCGGGCGGAGACAGCGGCGAGGAGCCTCGCGTGGTTGTCCGCGACCGGCGGCGCATCGATCCGGAGAGCGGCGAGGTCCGACCGGATTCCGCTTCCACGCCCGGCACGTCGGCGGGAGCCGCTCCCGCCGACAGCCCCGGCCAGGAGGCCGATGGGGAGCTGGTCGAGTCTCTGCGGTCGCAGGTCCGCGAGCGCACCGCCGACCTGCAGCGGCTGAAGGCGGAGTTCGACAACTACCGCCGCCGGGTCGAGCGGGATCGTCAGCAGATCGGCGAGCAGGCGACCGCGAAGGTACTCGCCAGCCTGCTCGCCACGCTCGACGACATCGGCCGAGCCCGTGACCACGGTGACCTTGAGGGCCCGTTCAAGGCGATCGCGGAGGCGCTGGAGACCGCGCTGGAAGCCGCCGGCCTGGAACGCTACGGCGTGCCGGGCGACGAGTTCGATCCGGCGGTTCATGAGGCGCTCATGCACTCGTACCGACCGGATGTCAGCGGCCCGACCTGCGTCGACATCTTCCGCGCCGGCTACCTGAACGCCGGCCGGGTGCTGCGTCCGGCACAGGTCGCCGTCGCGGAGCCCACAGGCGAGCCTGCCGAGGCGCCCGCCACGCCACCGCCGGTTGCCGAGCCCGTCGCCGAGGCGGCAGGTAGACCTGCGGAGCGGCCCGAGCGTCCGGCGCCGACCCCGGACGACACCGGCAGCATTCCAGGTCCGGACAACGGCGAGCCCACTGTCAGCGCCGACTGAGGATGCGAGCCATGCCCGTCTGGCGGGTCAGGGCGCGTCGGCCGACCTTCGTCCCGCAGATGGCGGGCAGGGCCGGCCGGCGCCTGGCTCTGGCGGGCGATTCGGGCGGGGTGACACGATGATGGAAGGAGGGGCGCCGTGAGTGTTCGCGACATGGTCGAGAAGGACTATTACGCCGCTCTCGGCGTTCCGAAGGACGCCTCGGCGACCGACATCAAGAAGGCGTACCGCAAGCTCGCCCGCGAGCTGCACCCGGACAAGAACCCCGGTGACGCCAAGGCCGAGGCGCGCTTCAAGGAGGTGTCCGAGGCGTACGACGTGCTGTCCGACGAGAACCGGCGGCGGGAGTACGACGAGGCTCGGGCCCTGTTCGCGGCCGGCGGCCGGCCCGGTGGCGGCTTCACCGGCGGTCGTCCGGGCGGCTATGGAGGCTTCGGCGCGCCCGGCGGCTTCGGGGCTCCGGGTTCCGCCGGCTACGGCGGCGGCCCGAACCTCAACTTCGAGGACCTCCTGGGCGGCGGCGGAGGTGGCGGCCTCGGTGGCTTCTTCGACATGTTCCAGCGTTCCTCCCCGGGGCGCGGACCACGGCGTGGCGGCGACATCGAGGCCGAGGTCACGATCTCGTTCGAGAAGTCGCTGACCGGCCTGGAGGCGTCGGTCCGACTGCCTGGCGCCGCGACGTGCACCACCTGCGAGGGCAGCGGTGCCCGGCCGGGCACCGCCCCCCGGACCTGCACGACCTGCCGGGGGCTCGGGGTGGTCTCCCGTTCCCAGGGCGGCTTCGCGCTGTCCGAGCCGTGCCGCGACTGCCTCGGCAAGGGCACCCTGATTGATCATCCCTGCCCGGACTGCCGCGGCACCGGCCGCAGGGAGCGTGAGCAGCGCATCCGGATCCCCCCGGGCGTGAGCGACGGGCAGCGGCTGCGGGTTCGCGGCCGCGGCACGCCCGGCGAGCGTGGGGGGCCGGCGGGCGACCTGGAGGTGACCGTCCACGTGCTGCGCCACCCGATCTTCGATCGGGATGGCAGCAACCTGACCATCACCCTTCCCGTGACGATCACCGAGGCAGCGCTTGGCGCCTCGGTCCGGGTTCCGACGCTCGACGGCGCCCCGCTCACGGTGAAGGTTCCGGCGGGGACCTCGAGTGGGCGGCGGTTGCGGGCTCGCGGGCGGGGTGTCCCGATGTCCGGCGGCGG
>Ga0105248_10008147_pt1 | contig 11507 bp, 9 predicted proteins | sample KBSS34metaG_FD_81524 | JGI IMG/M metagenome (GOLD analysis project Ga0105248, IMG submission 81524) | Switchgrass rhizosphere microbial communities from Kellogg Biological Station, Michigan, USA - KBS S3-4 metaG | ecosystem: Host-associated > Plants > Roots > Rhizosphere > Soil | place...
AAGAGCACGCACCGGGTGTAAAAGGCGATTCTCTTAAGTGCCCGGTGTTAGTGCAAATTCGATATCCTTGCGAGACCTGAACCAACGGCTCCACCAACGGCGATCGAGATCGACCTTCATAAAGACTTCGTTCATTCCGGCACTTGCGCTGCGGGTGCCGGTCCTTACTAAATACCGTCCGGACGGCAAATCAGCGAAACAAAAACTGCCGTCTTTTGAGGTCACGCAAGCAGCCCGGCGCTCGCGATGCAATACGATCTCACGCGGTGTGAGTTTTTTGTCCTCGCGTGTGATTTGATAGACCTCAACCACCACATCGTCAGCGGGGCTCGCGTCATGGAAGTAAACGACGCGGCCCTGGATTCCTTTAACTGTTCTCTCCGAATATTCAATGTCCTCATTCGCGCCATGCGGCCGGTCGTGTGCAAGGGCTTTTTGACACGAGCAAGGTCGCGCAGGCAACGAACCTGCGATTAACAACAACACGATGCTCCACAAGTGCAGCTTGCTCATGTTTTTCAGCGTAGGACTTAAACGGCGATGTTCACCGCGTCACCTGCGCTTCATTTCTGCTCGTTGGCTCGCTACGCGCGCGAGTTTTTTCCATCTCTTCTTTTCAGCGATCGCGGATCTTACGTCCTGCTTGCGGGCGAGACACGTCAGCTCCTTCTGTAACTTCTCATAACTCTGATACCGTGCCGGATCAATTTCTTCGTCAGCCAAAGCCTCACGAATCGCACACCGCGGCTCATACTCATGCTGACAATCGCTGAAGTAACACTGGGCGGCAATCGCTTCAATGTCGGCAAACGCGACGTGCAATCCGCTCTCTCCATCCCACAGTTGCAACTCGCGCATGCCGGGAGTGTCGAGTACAAGTCCTCCCTGCGGCAAGACGATCAACTCTCGGTGCGTCGTCGTGTGCCGGCCTCGTCCATCGTGCTCCCGAGTTTCCTGCACTCTTAGATATTCACACCCGAGCAAGTGGTTTATGAGAGTCGATTTTCCTACTCCGGAAGAACCGAGGAGCGCCACAGTCTGCCCCTGTTTCAGATATTGGGCCAGCTCATCCAGTCCCTCTCGCTTTACGACGCTTACCGCGTGAATCGGCACATCACTCACCACTGCTCTTAATTCGCGTATTCGCGCTTCAGTCTCAGCACACAGATCCGCCTTGCTCAGGATCACGATCGGGCGCGCACCACTCTCCCAGGCCACGATCAGATATCGCTCGACACGTCGCGGGTTGAAATCTTCATTCAGCGACGTGACAAGGAAAACAGTATCGATGTTGGACCCGACGATCTGCGGCTCGGTCCGAACGCCTGCCATCTTGCGCACGAACTTGCTTTTCCGCGGCAAGACAGCATGGATCGTGACTTTGCCACTTTCCGCCGGCGGCCGGATTATCACCCAGTCTCCGACTACTGGTAAGTCTGCTCGGTCCAAAGCCTCGTGCCGCAGCCTTCCCGCGATCTCGCCGAGCGCCTTTCCCGTTTCAGTGTAGACAGAATAGCCGTGTTTGAATTCGCTCGCGACGCGGCCGGAAGCGTAGCCGTTCGCCTCGTAAGGTTGAAAATGCGCTGCAAAGAAATTATCCCAGCCCAGGGTTTTTAGATCGATATTCATTTGTCGGTTCTCCGAAAAAAGACGTGCCTGCTCAGACTTTGAGTCCGGCTCGTGGTTATCGCAGATCTGGAGACTGCGCTTGATGTGTTTGGAGAAGCGGCTGGAGTGGATGAGTTACCGCGCGCGTTTGTAGCACGCCGCGAGCACTCACCTTTTTAGAGGACAATCATAGGCAACCAAGGCGGGATTCTATCAAGTGTTCACTAAGAGGTGCTAGTCTGGGTCGGCCGCTTCTCGCGTGCTACAGAAATGGAAAAACCAACTCCAGCTCCCAAAAACACTTCTTGTCTTTTCTGCCCGAACCACGAGCTTGGCTGGCACTACGAGGATGTGGGCCAGGGTCGCCCGTTGATCCTGCTCCACGGCATCGGCATGTCGCACTTTGCGTGGAAGAACGTCATGCGCAACCTCGCTAAAGAACGGCGTGTTTTAGCATTCGACATCGCGGGCTTTGGCTTAACTCCACCAATGCCCGACGGTATTCAGCCGACGCTGGCAAATCTCGTCGCAGGCGCCGGTTCTCTCGCCGAAACACTAAGCCGGATCGATCAGGATAAAGGGATCAGCAAGGATTACCAGTGTGTCGACATCGTGGGAAATTCCTTGGGAGGGTATCTGGCGCTGGAAGCAGCCAAGCTTGGGAAACTGGGCGGCTTTTCAGTCAGGTCTATCGCGGCCATCTCGCCCGCCGGCTTATGGATGAAGCATTACCCGCTGCGCAGCGAAGTGGTCCTTCAACTCACGCGTCTGGGTGTCAGCCGCTTACCCCGTCTGACGCGGATTTTGCTTGGTCGGGAATACACACGCAAACTGCTTATGGCTGTCCCGATGTCGATTAATGTGCCCGAAGCAGACGCCTGCGAGCTGATAAATATTTTCGCGTCTGCGCCAATCTTCGCCTCAAAAGCCGCGTTCAAAAAATTCCGCGAAAGTCTCAAAGATCCTTTTAGACGCGGTCCTACGGGCTTAAAGAACGTTCGAGTCACAATCGCCTTTGGCAAGCGCGACTGGTTACTTCCGCCTCGCGCCCGTCTGCGGCACGAACTACCCGAAGATGTGATCTGGGAAGATCGCAACGGTTGGGGACACGTACCGATGTGGGATGACCCTGAAGGCGTGACGAAGTTTATTCTCGCAGCAACCGCGTAAACAATCCGGCGACACTAGCCGCAAAGACTCCTCAAAATGGATTGACTCCCTGATGTCTGCCCATATACTATCTGTCTATGACAGATATCAACACTCAGGCGCTCGATCGCGAGTTGAAACGCGGCGCCGCGGAGCTGCTAATCCTCTCGCTACTCGACGCTCGACCCCGCCATGGCTATGAGCTCAGTAAACTGATCCATACGCGCTCCGGCGGCGAACTCACGTTTCACATCGATTCCCTCTACCCGTTGCTGTATCGGCTCGAGGAACGCGAATGGATCAAAGGCGCATGGGTCGAAAAACCCAACGAGAGACGTCGCCGCTTCTACAAAGTCACGCCTAAAGGCCGCCGCGTACTAGCCAAGCAACGCCAGACCTGGAAAGCATTCGTAGCCGCTGTTCAACGCGTCACAGGAGACGAACATGCCTGACTGGACACAACAGGTGCGCTCGCGTTTAGCGGGAGTGCATCTCTCGCCCACGCGCGAGGCTGAGATCGTCGAAGAGCTCTCACAACATCTCGACGATCGCTACCGGGAGTTAATCGCCGGCGGCATGTCTCCTGACGAGGCCACCCGAGTGGCACTCGCCGATTTTAGCGACCGCAACGTACTTGCTGATTACATAGCGCCGCTCCGGCAGGCCAACCCGCCTTCAGTGATCACACCGGGAGCCCCGCGTGGCAAATTGCTCGGTGATTTTTGGCAAGACCTGCGGTACGCCGCGCGCACGCTATGGAAGCGACCCGGCTTCACCGCCGCCGCCGTCCTCACACTCGCGATTGGCATCGGGTCGAATGCCGCCATCTTCACGGTGGTAAATACGGTACTGCTTCGGCCACTGCCATACCCGCACAGCGAACAGCTCATGTCCCTGTACACCCGGTACCTGCCGTCTTCCGGTTATGACTTTCCGTATGTCAGTTTATCGGGTCCGGAATTCGCCGATGTCCGCGACCGCGTCGACGCGTTTTCAGCCATCGCCGCCTACCGTTTCAGCGGCGCTAATCTGACGGCCAGCAATGGCGAAGCCGAGCGGGTTGGCATCTTGCGCGTGACCTCAGGGTTCTTCGACGTGCTCGGCGTCAAACCCATCCGCGGGCGCACGTTCACCGAAGAGGAAACACAGCGTGGAGAATCATGTCTTGCTGTTCTCAGTCACGGCGCCTTAACCGATGCCGCGAGCGCAGTCGGCTCCACGATCAGGCTCGACGACGTGCCATGCGAAGTGATTGGCGTGATGCCGGAGAGCTTCGGGTTTCGTGACGACGACGTAAAGGTATGGACGCCGCTATCTATCAACACGGAAGAAAACCCAGGCAATCGGGCGAGCCATCCGATAAATGCGATCGCACGGCTGCGCGACGGCGTCAGCGCTAAGCAAGCTGATGCGCAACTGCAGTCTCTGCGCGCGTACTGGTCCGAAGCGTATCCCGATCATTACGCGAAGGGACATTTTGCCGTCATCCGCTCGCTGCACGAAGACATCGTCGGCGAGCAGCGTGACGCGTTGATTCTTCTCGTTGGCGCCGTTCTGTTCGTACTGCTGATTGTCTGCGTCAATCTGGCCGCGCTGCTGATTTCAAATGGAGAAGCACGTCGGCGAGAGTTTGCAGTCCGCCATGCACTCGGAGCTAACCGCCGGCGTCTCATTCGACAACTGGTCGTCGAGGCGATGCTGCTCGCCGTTATCGGAGGTGTGCTTGGTTTACTGCTCGGCAACTTGCTGCTGGCGGGACTGCTTGCGCTCTATCCGCAGCGGCTGCCAGTCTCACAGGCCATCGCGATCGACTACATCGCTGTGTTGTATACATGTGCCCTGATCATCCTGGCCGGTTTCTTAATCGGCTTTGTCCCCGCATTGCATGCGACCGGAGTGCGGATGCAGGACATCCTGAGAACCGACTCCCGCACCGCCACCTCGTCTCGACGCACAGTCGCCGCGCGTTCCGTACTCGTCATTAGCCAGCTTGCATTGAGCGTGATCCTGCTGGTGGGCGCGCTGCTCCTGATCCGATCGTATCAACAGCTTCATTACGTCGACCTGGGCTTTCAACCGGATCACTTGCTGACATTCAGCGTGTCCATTCCTCCCGGTCGCGAGCGCGACAGTGCCGCTGCGCGGCGGAGACTGGCGGCGATCGAAGACCAACTCACCGCGACTCCCGGCGTCGAAATCGCGGGGGCGATTTCAAGTCTCCCGCTGGTGTGGGCAGGACCACCCGACGACTTCGCTATTGAAGGGCGGCCCGCACCCCAGCCAGGGACGCCGGCGTGGAATGCGCGTTACTTGATGGCCACACCACGAATGTTCCAGGCGCTTGGCATTCCGTTGAAGCGCGGAAGACTTCTCACAGAAAGTGACGTGACAGGACAACCGATGGTCGCAGTTATCAACGAGACCGTCGCGCGTCTCTACTGGTCCGGCGACGATCCGATCGGAAAGACGATTCGCTATTTCCCCCAGGAGACGAGCCCATCCATTCAGATCGTCGGAATCGTCGGCGACGTTCACTCGATCAGCCCCACGGAGCCGGCCCCGCCCACCGTTTACGTTCCGCTCGCGCAAGCGCCGCGGCCTCCATACGATGGACGCGCGATGACGTTTATCGTTCGCACATCAGGAGATCCGGCTGCGCTCACTGCATCGGCGCGCGCGGCGGCAGCGTCCATCGATGCTGGCCTGCCACTGGCAAATGTGCGGCCGATGTCCGAGATCGTCTCGGAAGCTTCCGGCCAGCCACGCTTCACTACGCTCGTGATGTCGTTCTTTGCGATCATCGCGTTTTTCCTCGCCGCGCTCGGGCTGTACGGGATCCTTGCCTACAGTGTTGAGCAACGAGTTCGCGAGATCGGCGTGCGCGTGGCCCTGGGCGCAAACAGAGGCGAGATCTTCCGTTTGATAATCGGCAACGGCATGCGCCTCGCCCTGTTGGGAGTCGCTGTCGGCGTTCCTTCAGCGCTGGCCATGACGCGTTTGATGGGTGGAATGCTGTTAGGGGTAACCAGCGCCGATCCATTAACGTACATCGCCGTCGTCGGGATGCTGCTTATTTCGGCGCTGCTGGCGAGCTACTTGCCGGCTCGGCGCGCCACACGTGTAGATCCCATCGTCGCGCTCCGCGCGGAGTAGCCTGGAGATATTCTTTCTGATGGGCGTGATTACTCGGCGATTATCTCTGTCCAGAATATTTTGAGCCGCTCATTCTCTCGGGCAAGCATCAATTGCAATCCGAGCGCAGTTTTTATGAATAGAATTCTGTACTCAAGTCCGGGAGCGAAATAGAGGTTAACCGGCTTGCTGTTTGGTGGTTTAGCCCTGAAGTTCTTGTAGCCTTCGATGAAACTGCTGAAATACAGTGGGCAAGAGAAATGCCACAAGCGTTTTTCGGCGATCAGAATTCGATAACCACGCCTGCCGAAGGCACGATCGGAAACACGCGGTCGAGCTGCCCGATCACGCGCCCGTCGAAGGTGAAGAAATCGAAGCCCGCGTAGCGAACGTTGTTGCGGTTAAGAACGTTGAGAACTTCTCCCGTCAACGTCATCTTCCATCGCCCGAACAGAAACGCTTTACTCAGCCGCACGTCGATGCGGTTGTAGAACGGCACTCGCGTTTGGTTGCGCTCAGCAGTGAGAAAGTATCCCTGCGAGTCCTGACCAAAGAAGCCCGGTATCGGTTGACCACTGCCATAACGCAACTCACTACTCAGGTTCCACGTGTCATTGAACCGATAGTTCGCATACACATTCACGGTGTGACGTTGGTCCACGTCGCTCGGAAAAACGAGACCATTGCGCTCATCGGTCAGCTCAGTGCGCGCGAAGGCGTACGAAATCCAGCCCGCCAATCCGTTGGCACTGCGTCGTTGCAACGTCAACTCGAAACCACGCGCGTGCCCGTTAAGGGAATTTTGAAAAGGAAACTCGCTGAAGTCGACAAAGCCGCCTGACAAACGCGGTTCGTTAAGGCTGAAGAACAACCCGCGGTCTTCGCGATCGAAAACCTCTGCTGTGATTCGCGCGCGCTCGCCGAGCAAACGGTCGACGCCCGCGTTAAAGTGCGTCGAACGGTGTGACTTCAACTCCGGATTGCCGAGGCGCCCAAACATCTGTTCGAAATCCGGAAACTGATGATAGCGGCCGGCGCCCAGCCTGAGTCTCCAGTTCTTGTCGATGGTCCAGGTGAACGAGCCGCGCGGTGATACAAGAGTTTCCCTCGTCACGCCGCTGTGTTCGAGTCGTGCACCGCCGGTCAACGATAATTCGCGGCTGCGGCTGGTCCAGGTATTCTGAAGGTAGTAGCCCTGCTCTACTCCACTTCGGTCAAAACTCTGCGAGATCACCGGCAAGCCATTGAAGAAATCAAAAAACGAAGTCGAGCTGTCAACGCTGAGCCGTCTGATGTAAAGGCCGCCCGCGATATGATTACTATTCCGCTGGTAATCCACGTCGGAGCGCACGCCAAACTGAGTGCGCGTGCCGTCCTGCAAACCATCATCATTGCGATTGATGTTACTGAACGTTGACCGCAGTCCAAATACGCGCGTCTGCACATACCAATGCGCATTGGGAGCCGTCGCCCAATAACCGTTGGTCATGAAGTTTCTGGTGTTGCCTTGAAACACCTGGTTGAAGCCGAGCAAGTCGCGGTCGCGATTACGATCGAAGGTGAAGTCGCCGAGGATTAAAGAAAAGCCCACGTGATCGCGCTTCGTGAGGTTGTAGCCTACTTTTGCGTGACCATCCGCGAAACTAAGAACCGGCGGATTATTCGTGTCTTCAAACTGATCGTTGAAGCGTCGCACGAGGTAGCCGAGGTAACTCTTGCGCGCGGCAAACAGATAAGTGCCCCGCCCGTCGTCAAATGGACCATCGACCACGCCTCCCAAACCACTCAAGGCAGCGGCGAAGCGTCCGGTTGGTTTCACGCTATTTCCATCACGCGTCGTAACGTCGAGTATGCTGGCGCTGCGATAGCCAAAATTTACGGGGAATGCGCCGCCTAACAACGTGACTGTATCGACCGTGTCGGCGTTGATTACAGACAGCGATCCGGTGTCGGGATAACCTCCCGCAATTGTATGCACGAAGTTGTCGGTCAGGATCCCGTCGACAAAAAGACCGACACGATCGAAGCCGGCGCCACGCACGGCAAACTCGCTACGATAGTCGTCATTCGCAGTCACGCCCGGCAGACTGTGAGCTGCGCGCAACGGATCGCCGACCAAAACGCTCGACAGCTCGTGCAGTTCACGTTTAGTAAGCGTTTGCTCCGAGGGAACATTGGTTTCGGTGCGCTCAAATGGACCAGCAGCGACATTGACAGTCTCTGTCAACGCGGCGGCGCTCTCGTTGAGCGCGATCTCGATAACAGAATTGTCAGTGGCGGCGATCGTGATCGTCTTCTTCACCAGTCCGAACGTTACGGTTGTGATGTAGAGATCGACTGGCCCGGGCGGCAAGTTGTCGAAAGTGAATTCGCCGTTATTGTCGGTGGTGGTGGTGAGATCAGTGCCGCTAACGATGACCCGCACCTTCGCGATCGGTTCGCCGGTGCGGGCATCAACGACCCGGCCGCGCAGACTCGTTGTCGTCGATATTTGCGGAATTGCGGCCTGCAGCGCGGGGACGGCGACGAAACTGCTCGCGAATACAAGAATGACTGTCAGGGCGCGTGAGATCATTCTGCTCCGTTGATTCCAGGAAGCGAGGCGAACGGCTTATATCACATTGAGACTGCGGAAGGAATACTGTCCGCTGGTCTGTCAGGGGTGGTGAGCCATACCAGGAATTCGTACCACGCTGGAAATATGGTAAGTATCAGGTGCGCTCTGCTGAACTCCTATCGTTGGAGGTACACATCAATGAGAACCAAACACGGGGCCGGATGGCTGATGATTGCCGTGATTGCCGGCTTGCTCAATTCCCCGTCCAGGTCATTTGCTCAGTCGTCTGAAAGAGATGACTCTTTGAAGCCTTTTACTGCGTGCGATCTCGATAACGGGTTGAGAATCGTCGAAGTTGACCGCTTGCCGAAGGATGTCAAATCCCGCACGGTCAAAACCAGTAAAGGTGACCAGAAGATTTCGCTTGCCGATGGCTATCGCGTGATGGTTGCATACAATGAGGAGAGAGACTGGTTCGCCAACATAAAGGCTGAAAAATCAGTAGCGGGAGAGTACGAACGCGATAAAGAGGGCATTATTGAGAATTTGAAGTGGGCTGCGTCGACGAGTAAGGAGCTTGAAAGCCAGGAACCCGTCAAGGTGTCGTTCGGCGAATTTGCAGGTTATGGAACAAGCAAACGAACACTGACAGGAAATATGCTGGGGATCTACGTGCTCTTTTCCGACGCTGATCGCACAATCACCACGGTTTACTTCATTAACCACAACTCGAAGAGAAAACGGTATCAAAGCATTGAAGAATGGCGGGTCTTAAGGGATAAGTTTCTTGAGACCTACACCAACTGCGTAAAGAATAATCGGAGTGCGCGAAACTAAAACGGCAATGCGTCTGCGCGGTAAACTAATAAAATGGAATGACGATAGAGGTTTTGGTTTTATCACGCCGATTCGTGGTGGCGAGCAACTCTTCGTTCACATCAAAGCGTTTACAAATCAGCATCGACGGCCCGTTGGCAATGAGTTTGTCACTTACGAAACCGTCTCCGACGACAGGGGTCGCTTACGGCGCACTGATTTTGTTAGCACTACCCGGCGGTTGGCCTGGTGCATTTATCGCTCAACAACTCTTTCATCACAAGACGAAGAAGAGATCATTTCAAATCGTCTTTTGGGCTGCAGTGCTGCTTAACTGCGTTGGACTTGTGCTGTTGTTTGGTTTACTGAAGCCGTGATTCTTCTACAAGAACTAACTCGCATTCGCAGCCGGGTACGCTAATTTTGATGATATGGTTGCTGGTCAAGGGTGTTGACATGCAGCAGTGGAATGCGCGAGTCAACAGCTAATTGCAAGTTTTGACAGTTAATGATCGACTGGCTAACGTTGTAGTATTCACCCATGAAACTTACACGCCGGCAGTTCGTCCAGGGTGTGGCGGCCGGTGCGACATTTTTAAGCGACCTGGCCGCTTCAAAAACGCGCTTCGGTCAAAGCGCATCCACTGCCACAAACTCTCGCCCGAACATAGTCTTCATTCTCGCCGATGACCTGGGTTGGGGAGATCTGAGTTGTTACGGCCGTCCCGATTACCGCACTCCAAACATCGATCTCCTTGCTGCACAGGGCACGAAATTTACCGATGCTTATTCCGCATCGGCCGTATGTACGCCGACGCGATGCGGATACATCACCGGTCGATATCCAGCACGCTTCAGAATTGGTTTGGAAGAGCCACTGCCGGCTAGTAACCGCGAGGTTGGACTGGAGCCTGGCGTTCCCACGATTGCATCAATACTCAAACAGAATGGCTACGACACCGCGCTGTTCGGAAAGTGGCATCTTGGCTTTCGCCCGGAGTGGGGTCCAAACGCGCACGGCTTCGATGAGTTCTTTGGCATCCTCGCCGGCGCAGGCGACTACTTCCTGCACAAAAACGGTTTGGGCCAGCCGGACTTGTACGAGAATCTGACTCCCGTTGAACGCAACGGTTATCTCACCAATCTACTGACCGAACGCGCACTTAATTACGTCAAGAAGCGACGCAGTGCTCCTTTTTTTCTGAGCCTGCATTACACCGCGCCGCACTGGCCGTGGCAGGCACCCAAAGGTGGCGAGACGGTGACGTTCACCGACAAGACGATCGAGCCCGTGACGATGGGCCGCGGCGGTTCTCTGAAGTTGTATGCGGAAATGATGAAGAGTTTGGATGAAGGTGTTGGCCGGGTAATGCAAGGGATGAGAGGTGCGGGCGTCGACAAAAAGACTCTGGTGATCTTCATCAGTGACAATGGCGGTGAACGGTTCTCATATCAATGGCCGTTCTCTGGAGAGAAAGGCGATCTGCTTGAAGGTGGAATCCGCGTGCCCGCCATTGTTCGCTGGCCGGGGACGGTGCCGGCCAATCGCGTCACGCAGCAAATGGCTATAACGATGGATTGGACCGCGACAATGCTCGCCGCCGCTAAGACAGATCCCGCTGCTCGTCATTCACTGGATGGAATTGATTTGCTGCCGGTCATCGACGGCCGGAGCCCGGTGCGTGAGCGCACTTTCTTTTGGCGAATCTACGATCAGGACGCGTTGCGTGAGGGGAAATGGAAATTCTTTCGCAATGGCGAAGTGCGCCGCCTGTTCGATCTATCTATCGATCAGCATGAGCAGGCAGATTTTAGTCAACAGCATCCCGAGACCCTCCAACGATTGACCGAAGAATTTGATAAGTGGAATGCTCAGATGCTGCCGCGACTAAGGCGAAGGGGTTAGCCCGATCGCGCCCGCGTCATTTACTGGTGTCTAGTGCTGGGTGAGGAAATCTTCGATAAGGCGGCGGTCGTTTTCCTCTTTGATGCGGGTGAACAATTTGGCGCCGAGTTTTCTGATCGTTTCCGGCTTGTCAAACGGTAGACGATCGTACATCTTTCCACCACTGAAGTGGCAGGGCATGCACTTCGACTTGAAGATGGGTTTTAGCTGCGTGTCGAAATCCACCCGCGGTTTGTCGGTAGAGGCGGAAGCAGTAGCGACAGTTTCAACCCTTCGCACGGGTTTGGCTACGCTACCCGACTCGACCAGCAATATTACCATCGGGACCACGCCGAGAAC
>Ga0105248_10008149_pt1 | contig 11507 bp, 12 predicted proteins | sample KBSS34metaG_FD_81524 | JGI IMG/M metagenome (GOLD analysis project Ga0105248, IMG submission 81524) | Switchgrass rhizosphere microbial communities from Kellogg Biological Station, Michigan, USA - KBS S3-4 metaG | ecosystem: Host-associated > Plants > Roots > Rhizosphere > Soil | place...
CGGGATCGACGCCATGTCGCCAGTCTCCCGGCACGAAGTCGACGTCGAGACCGAAGCGCGCGGCCATCGCGCGCCACAGCGTCGCGAAATGGCCGGTCTCGAACATGAGCACGCGATCGCCCGGCGACAGCGTGTTGACGAGGGCCGCCTCCCACGCCCCGGTGCCCGAGGCCGGATAGATGAACACATGGCCACGCGTCTTGAAGATCCGTTGCATGCCCTCGAGCACGTCGCGCCCGAGTCGCGCGAATTCGCGACTTCGATGGTCGATGGTCGCCCGATCGATCGCCCGTAGCACGCGGTCGGGCACGTTGGTGGGACCTGGGATCTGCAGGAAATGCCGGCCGCTTCGCAAAGCCATGTCGCTCATCCTCTCGTTGCGAGTCGGCGGCAGTATAGGGACGCGCAACGGCGACCTGCGAATGTTCCCGCAGGTCGGGAAGAAACGGCAGAACCTTCAGAAAGTCAGGGACTTGGCGCGCGCGACGAATGGGAAGACTGCGCGTCAGAGGTCGGCACGAGACCTCCGGTCGCCTGCGTGATGGCGCGCGCCGCCGCGACCACTTGCGGACCGAGCTCCGCGATCCTGCGCAGCGTCACGCGCACCGAGGGACCCGCGATCGAGATCGCCGCATAGGGCCGCCGGAATTCATCGAAGATCGGCGCCGCGACGCATCGCAATCCGACCGCGTTCTCTTCGTCGTCGATCGCGTATCCCCGCGCGCGGGTCGCGGCAATCACCCCGTGTAGGGCCATCGGGCGCGCGATCGCGTTGGGCGTGCGCCGCGGAAGCCGACGGCGTAGCACTTCGGCGATCTCGCTCTCACCCATCGCGGACAGAAGTGCCTGGCCCATCGCGGTGCCCGGAAGCGGCGAGCGGCCACCTGGGCGCGTGATCGCGCGCATCAGCTCGCGGCTTTCCACCTGCGTCAGGAACACGACGTCGCCCTGATCGAGCAGGCCCAGGTTGACCGTCTCGCCCGTCTCGTCGCGCAGCCGCCGCATCAACGGCAGCGCGAGCGCCGCGAAATTACGCCGGCGCGCGAACGCTGATCCAATGGAAAAACAGCGAACGCCGACGAACCACAGGCTCGTGTCGCGATCGAATTGGACGAACTGCTTCTGCTCGAGCGTGGTCAGGAGGCGGTGAGTGGTCGACGTGGACAGTCCCGCGCGCGCCGCGAGATCGACCAGTCGATAGCCCTCGTCGTCCTCGGAGAGTATCTCGAGCAGCGCCATCGCACGCAGCAGCGATTGCACCGTGCCGTCGTGCTCGCGCGAGATGGAGTCGACGCTCGCCGCCGTGCGGGCGGCTCGGATCGGTGTGCGAGGCATGGCGATAGGATAGCCTACTTGGGAATCGCATCTGGCAGCGATCGTCTATTATCGGTTCGCTCTGCCGGACTTCGTTGGCCCGGACATCTGCGCCCTACCAGGTCTTCACGGCTTCTTCCGTCCCGTCTTGGCTTGCAAGAGCATTGCCATTGCGTCGACCGCAATCCCATAGCCTCCCGGGCCCAATCCGGCCATGACCGCCGTAGCCGTTCTCGATACCAGCGAGTTGTGGTAGATCGCCTCCCGCTGGTGAACGTTCGAGATGTGCAGCTCGATCTTCGGGCCATCGAACATCTTGAGTGCATCGAGCAGCGCGATGGACGTGAACGTCAGTCCAGCGGGATTGATGATGATGCCCGCGGCTGCCTTGCGTGCCTCGTGCACCGACTCGATCAGATTCCCTTCGAAATTGGTCTGCCGAAAATCCAACCCGAGCCCATGCGCTTTCGTACGGCTGGCGCACATTTCCTTGATCTCGGCCAGGGTCGTATGCCCGTAGATTTCGGGCTCGCGCTCACCGAGCAAATTGAGGTTCGGCCCATTCAAGACGAATATGACTTTCTTCATTCCCGTTCCCTATGCTGTCAACCCTTGTAGCCCAGGATGCGCGGAAGCCACAGCACGAGATCCGGAACCAGCGTGATCAACGCCAGCGCGCCGATCATCACGTACAGGAACGGCATGACCTCGCGAACCATGGCGCCCAGCGGCACGTCGGCGATCTTGTTCATCATGAACAGCAACAGCCCGTACGGCGGCGTGACTAGTCCGATCATGATGTTGACGACGCAGATCAGACCAAAGTGCACGAGGTCGATTCCCAACGCCTGCGCCGTCGGGATGAGCACCGGCAGAATCACGAGGATGATTGTCGTCCCTTCGAGGAAGCAGCCGAGGATCAGCAGCAATATGTTGACTGCCAGCAGGAACACGAGCGGCGACAGCTGGTAGGTCTTCAGCATCACGCTCAGTGTCCTCGGGATGTTCTCCGACGTGATGACGAAGTTGAACACCATCGCGCCGGCGATCAGCATTCCGATCGACACCGTGACGCGCGCGCTGGACACCAGCGAGGCGTAGACGTCCTTCAGTCCAACGCTGCGGTACAGCAATACGGAGATCAGCAACGCGTAAGCGGCGGCGACCGCAGCGGCCTCGGTGGGGGTGGTGATCCCGGTCCACATGCACCCCAGCAGGATTACCGGCATCAGGAGCGCCGGCATCGCCTCCCATGTGATGCGAGGCAGCTCGCGCAGCGGGACGCGCAGTTCGACCGGAAAATTGCGGCGCTTGGCCACGGCCGCGATCAGGCCGCTCTGGACGGCGCCGAGCAGCAGGCCCGGAATCACGCCGCCAAGGAACAGATAGCCGACCGAGGTGTCCGAAATCAGCGCGTAGAGCACCAGTGGGATCGAGGGCGGGATGATCGGCCCGATGACGGACGACACGCAGGTCAGCGCCGCGGCAAATGCGGGCGGATACTTGCCGTCGCGCGTCATCATCGTCTGCATGATCTTGCCCGAGGCCGCGGCATCGGCAAGTGCCGAGCCCGACATGCTCGCGAAGATGATGCTCTGTGCTACGTTCACCTGGGCCAGGCCGCCACGGAAGCGCCCGACGATCGCGTTGCAGAAGTGCAGCAGCCTGTCCATGATGCTGCCGGTGTTCATGAACTCGGCGGCGAGGATGAACAGCGGGATCGCCAGCAGCAGCTGGCTTGCCATCATGCCATTCAGCAACTGCTCGGCCGCGGTTCCCATGTCGATGCCCGACAGGACGAGCCAGAGAATGGAGCCGCCGATCATTGCGTACGCGACAGGCAGTCCGATCAGGCTCAACCCGATGATGGCGAAGAGCGAAAGCGAGAACGGACTGGTCGGGCTCATAGTCCGGAGGCGGCCTTGGTGATGTCGGCCTCTTCCGGCGCCTCGCCGCGGAGCAGGCTCACGATGGCCCAGAGATAGCGGACGATGATCGCGACGGCGAATATGATGTATATCGAGTACAGGATGTCGAGGCGGATCTTGAGGTAGGAGCTGCTTTCGACTTTCATGAAGGCGACGTAACTGACGGTGGCCGGCAGCGACATGCCGAACAGGATGACGGCGGCGGCCGCAACGATAAGACCGATCGCGCGCCGCCCCCGCGTTCCCAACCTGCCCGAAATGAGGTCGAACCGGACTTCCTCAGTCTCCTTGAGCCAGAACGCGGATCCGATCAGCACCATGTACAGCCAGGTGACGACGGACAACTCCGATGTCCAGCCGATCGGGAAATTGAAGAAGTATCGGAAGACGATCTGGATGATGAACGCGACGAACATCAGGCCGAGCAGGCCGGCGACGACGTTTTCCGCGCGTCGCCGCATCCAGGCGACCGCCGTGGCAACAGACATGGGCATGGCGTTCTCCGGTTTTCGCCGGACCTGCTGGTTACCGGCCAGCCGGGCGGGCCGCAGTCATGCAGGGCGGCCGTGCCGGCCAGGTGACGGCGCGGACCGTCGCTGCGGCCCGCGCGTCGCGATCACGTCTTAAGCGCGTTGATCTTGTCGAGCATCCCCGGCGGCCACGCCTTGGCCTCGTCGGAAGCGAGGTAGACCTTTTGCGCATAGGCGCGGAACGCATTCACGTCCGGCGTATACACGTCGAGGCCCTGCTTCTTGAAGCTCTCGGCGAGTTCCGTCTCGCGCTTCAGGTGCTCGGCCGTGCTCCACGCGATCGCCTTGTCGGCGGCGGACTGGAAGGATTTCTGCTTCGCGGCGTTCATGCCGTTCCACGTCTTCATGTTGACCGTGAGCAGGTCGAATCCGACGAGGTGCGACGTCAGCACGATCTGCGACATCACCTCGTAGAATTTCATGTTCTGCACGTTTGGCAGCGGGTTATCCTGGCCGTCGATCGCGCCGGTCTGCAGGCCAGTGTACGTTTCGGCGTAGGCCATCGGCGTCGGGTTGGCGCCGATCGAGCGGCCAAGCAGCTGCCAGGCGTCGCCCGGCGGCATCCGCAGCTTGATCCCTGCGAGGTCTTCCGGTTTGCTGATCTTCTTCTTGGGCTTCAGCCCGACCTGCCGGGTACCGAAGAATGTCGGCCCGAGGATCTTGACCTTGACCTGGTCCTCGACCATCGCCTTCATCTGCGTGCCGAGGTCGCTTGCGAAAAACGCGTTCAGGTGATTGGCGTCGCGGAACAGGTAGGCCGACGTCAGGATCGACCACGCGGGAACCTGTTTCGAAATATCCTGCGGCGCAATGTTGCCCATTTCGAGGTTATCGCGTTGCAGCGCGACCAGCTCGGTCCCCTGCTTGAACAACGAGCCGCCGAGGAACGTCTCGATCGTGTAGTCCGCTTCGATCTCCTTGGCGAAGGCCTTCATCATGTCCGCGCGGATGTCCTTGTCCGAGAACACGGCGGCAAAACGCAGCTTCGGCTTGTCCTGCGCCCACGCGGGAATGATGCCGGCCGCTGCAATGGCAGCTCCGGCTTTGAGCGCGTAACGACGATCGAACTTTGATTCCATGACTCCTCCTCGATGAAAGTGCAACTGCCCGCCTGGAAAACCTAATCGTGGGTCAGCCAGCTCAGGACAACGTCGACCACCATGCGGCGACGGCGCGCGACGTCTCCCTTTGCGCCCATCGCTCGTTGAAAGATCGCACCGAACGTGAACTGGTTGGTGACATTGAACATACCGAGGGCGGCGATCGTCATGTGAACGTCGATCGCATCCACGTCCTGCCGAAAGATGCCTTCGGCCTGACCCCGCGCGATCACGCCGCCAAGCGTGTCGATGATGGGCCGGTTGAGGGCCTTCATCGTCGCGGACTTCTTCATGTGGCGACCCCGGGCCTGGTTCTCGGCGACCACGAGCCGCACGAAGTTCTCGTGCTTGACGTAGTAGTTGTAGGTGAACTCGACGATGCGGCTCATCTCCTCGACCGACGGCAGATGGTCGAAGTCAATCAGGCGCTCCGCTTCGCGGATCTCGGCGTAGACGCGCTCCAGGACCGCGAGGTACAGCTTCTCCTTGCTCCCGAAGTAGTAATTGATCAGCGCTCGCGTGGTGTCGGTGCGTGCCGCGATGTCGTCCATGCTCGCGCCCTTGAAGCCGCGCGAGGCGAACTCGGCAACCGCGGCCGCCAGGATTCTGACGCGGTTAGCCTCAGGCGCCTTGGGCTTGCGCATGGCGGACGTACGGGCCGACGAAACCTGCATCGCTAAGAACTCAGAATTGGCGAACTCGCAAGGAAATTAACAGACTCGCCAAATTATGGCAATGCATGCCTGTGATGCGTTGCAACATGGCGCGCCAGTGTAGCCCGCTCAGCAACGGTGAAGCAGATGCGCCGTCCGCGCAGCCGGTCTCTGAGTAATCGATTTTCCGGCTGGAGGAACTCGGTGACGAGCAGCTGATGGCCGATGAACCCAACCTGACGGCCACGGCTGATCGGTTTGTATCGGGTGCCGATGATCGCCTCCGGTCAGACTTCCAGCCACTCCTCGCGCACGCCGGCATTCTCGCGCAAATCCTGCGGCGTGCCCTCGAACACGATCCTGCCATGCCCCATGACGTAGAGACGACGCGCGATGGCGAGCGCAATCGTGAGCTTCTGCTCGATCAGCAGGATGGCTACACCGCGTGCGGCGATCTGCTCGAGCAGCCCGCGCACACGCTCGACAATCTGCGGCGCAAGGCCCTCCGTCGGCTCGTCGACCATGATCAGCGCAGGATCGCCCATCAGCGTGCGGCATATCGTCAGCATCTGCTGCTCACCGCCGGACAGCACGCCGCCGGGAGCGTCGATCCGGTGGCGCAGCATCGGGAAGAGCGCGCAGACGTCGTCCAGCGTCCAGCGCGACGACGCATGCGCGCTCTTCATGCCGAGCAGCAGGTTCTCGCGCACGGTCAGCGATGGAAAGATCTCGCGGTCCTCGGGCACGTACCCCAGGCCGCGCCTCGCGATCCGATGCGGGGCGAGCCCGTCGATGCGCTCGCCGCGGAACGAGATCCGTCCGACCGGCGGCACCAGGCCCATGATCGTCTTCACCGCGGTCGAGCGGCCCGCTCCGTTGCGGCCGAGGAGGCTCACGATCTCGCCCTCGCCGACACGGAAGCTCACGCCCTGCAGGATATGACTCTTGCCGTAGTAGGCATGGACGTCGTCGACCTCAAGCATCCGGCTCGCTCCCGAGGTACGCGGTTTGCACTGCCGCGTTGGCGTGGATGCGCGCAGGGGTGTCCGTGGCGATGATCTCGCCGTAGACCAGCACCGAGATACGGTCGGCCAGGCCGAACACGACGCTCATGTCGTGCTCGACCATCACGAGCGTGCGGCGCTCCGAGATGCGGCGGATCAGCGCCACCGCATTATCGGCTTCGCCGCGGCTCATGCCCGCGGTAGGCTCGTCGAGCAGGATCGTCTTCGCGCCGCCCGCGATCGTGATGCCGATCTCGAGCGCCCGCTGTTCGGCGTACGTCAGCACACCCGCGGGCACGTCGCGACGCGACGGGAGGCCGATCTCCTCGAGCGTGGCCGTCGCCCGGTCGCGCGCGTCAGTGAGTGCGTCGGCGTTGCGCCAGAAGCAATAGCGGTAGTTGAGCGACCACAGCACGGCGCAGCGCAGGTTCTCGAACACCGACAGCCGCGGAAAGATGTTGGTCACCTGGAAGCTGCGCGACAGGCCGCGGCGGTTGATGGCGTAAGGACGTTCGCCCGCGATGTTCGCGCCGTCGAGCACGATCGAGCCGCGCGTGGGTGCGAAGCGGCCGCTGATCAGGTTGAACAGCGTCGACTTGCCGGCGCCGTTGGGCCCGATGATCGCGTGCCGCTCGCCGCACGGAATCTCGAGCGAGACGCCGCGGATGATCTGCGTCTCGCCGAAGCGCTTCTCCACGCCGACGAGCGAAAGCGCGGCGGGAGCGTTTAGTGGACTACCCTCAGCGCTGCGCGCTTCGGGGCTGAATTCGCCCTTGGGGCGGCCCGGCGGGCTCATCGCGCCGCAGCCTCCGGCGCTGCTCGGTCCCAGGCCGCCGCGATCGGCCGCCAGGTCAACCGGAACAGCAGGAAACCGACGACGAGCATAACCACCGCGATGATCCATGGCCATGCCGTTGCGGCGTCGACGCTGGTCCACAGGAGCCGCATCCGGCTGCCGAGCTCCGGCTGCGTGGCGAGGCGGTAGCTCATCTCGACCAGGAGCACCATGCCCGCCGCGATGGCCGCGAGCGGCACCAGCGCAAGCGCATACGCGCGGAGCACGCCGGCGAATGCGCGCGTGCGCGCGATCGACGCATGCCGCACGATGAGTCCCGAAATTCCCGAGGGCGCGAACAAGATCATCGCAATGAAGAACAACCCGAGGTACAAGAGCCACGCCGACGTATACCCGGAGAGGCTGCTCTGCAGCCACGTGATGACCACGGCACCGAGCACGGGACCGATGAAATTCGCGGCGCCGCCGACATACGCCATGATCAGCACCGTGCCGGACCGCTGCGCGCTGACGGCGTCCGCCGCGACGATCTCGTAGTTGATCGCGTGCAGCCCGCCGGCGAGGCCAGCGAACAGCCCCGCCGCCGCGAACGCGACGAAGCGCACGTGTTGCGTACTGTACCCGACGAACTCGGCGCGCTCGGGGTTGTCACGCACCGCGTTGCACATCCGCCCGACCGGTGTTCGCGTGAACGCATACATCGCGAGCGCCGCGAACACCGCCCAGACGACGACCGCGTAATAGACCGAAAGCTGCGTGCGCAGCGGCAGCCCGAGGTCGATCGCCGCGCGCGTGCGGCTGGCGGTGATGCCTTCTTCGCCGCCGAACAGCCCCGGCAGCATGAACGTCGCGGCATAGGCGAGCTCCCCCACGCCGAGCGAGATCAACGCGAAGATCGTTCCCGCCTTGCGCGTCGTCACTGCGCCGAACGCAATGCCGGCGACGAAGCCGCCCAGCGCACCGGCGATCGGTACCACCACGATCGGCAGCGGCATGCCCTGGTTGATCGCGCGCATCGCGAGGATCGCGGCATATGCCCCGAGACCGAAGTAGACAGCATGCCCGAACGAAAGCAGGCCCGTCTGCCCGAACAGCAGATTGAAGGACAACGCAAACACAGCGGCGATCGCCATCTGCGTCAGGAGCGAGCGTCCGAAGTCGGTATCGAGGCCGGGAACGTGCGGCAGGAGCACGAGCACGATCGCGACAGCCACGAGCCCGCGCCTCCCGCCGAACCATGACGCCGCAACGACCGCCCGCACTGCTGGCGTCGTGGTACCACTCATACGTCGCGCGTCCCGAGAAGGCCGCGCGGGCGCACGATCAGCATCAACACGAGCAGCAGGTACGGCACGATCGGCGCGGCCGTCGCCAACTTGACGCCGAGTGCTTCGTGCAACGGCGACGTGCGCGACACGGCGACGCCGAACACGCGCAGCAGGTCGAGCAGCGAATAGTCGACCGCGACCGCGAACGTCTGCAAGATGCCGATCAGCATCGACGCGAACAGTGCCCCGGACAGCGAGCCCAGTCCACCGACCACCACGACGACGAACACGATCAGCCCGATCGCATGCGCGAGCGTGGGCTGCGTCAGCAGCATGAAGCCGCCGATTACGCCCGCGAGTCCCGCGAGCCCGCTGCCGATCGCGAAGACCAGGACGAACACGCCCGGCACGTCGTGGCCGAGCGCGCTCGCCATTTTCGGATGGGTCAGCGCGGCCTGGATCACGAGCCCGATACGCGTCTTCTTGAGCGCCACGTAGAGGAAGATGAACATCGCGATCGAGATCGCCATCATCAGTCCCTTGTACGCCGGGAACGTGCTGCCGAAGATCGTGAACAGCGGGAAGTCGATGACAGCCGGCACGTTGTTGGCGACCGCGTTGCGGCCCCAGATCATCGTCACCACCTCCTCGATGACGTACGCGAGGCCGAACGTGAAAAGGATCTCGGCGACGTGGCCGTTGGGGTGCACGCGCCTGAGTCCGTAGCGCTCGATCGCCGCGCCGACCAGCGCGCAGGCAAGCGGCGCGATGACGAGCGCCGGCCAGAAGCCCACCCAGCGGCCGAATTGGAACGACAGGTAAGCGCCCAGCATGAAGACGCTGGCGTGCGCGAAGTTGAGCACGCCCATCATGCTGAAGATCAGCGTCAGCCCGCTCGAAAGCATGAAAAGCAGCAGGCCGTAGACGACCCCGTTCAGCAGCGAGACGGTGACGAGCTCCAACTTAGTCCTTGGTCGCTTCGGGCAACGGAGCGAGGCTCGGGCGGTGAGCCACGCTTGTTACTTCGGCCGATCCAACTTGCACGTGGTCGGCAACGCGGTGGCCTTGGCGTCGATCTTGGCATCGGTCTTCCATCCGAGCCCGGTGTCCTCGCTGTCGTACTTCACACCCTTGGCGAGCGTCGACACGAACAGCGGCTGCAGGATCTGGTGGTTGTCGGCGCGCATCTAGACGTCGCCCAGCGAGGTCTGCATCTTCATGCCTTCCAGCGAACGTGCGACCTTGACCGGGTCGTTCGAGCCGGCCTTCTTCGCCGCAGCGGCGAACATCTCCCACATCGTCTTCGCGCGCCAGTACGCGTACTCGTTCTCCTTGCCGGGATACCTCTTGGTGAACGCCGCAACCGACGCATCGAGCTCGGGCGCGGCGTTGCGGTGCCATTCGGAGACCTGCTTCAACGTATCGACGCCCGCGTCGCCGATGGCCGTCACCGTACCGGGGCTGCCGCCGTAGTACGTTTCCCACGCCACCTTGAGGCCGGCGTCCTTGCCCGCCTTGATCAGCAGCACCATGTCGTTGCTCCAGTTGCCGGTGATCACCGTGTCGGCGCCGGCCGCCTTGATCTTGGCGACATAAGGCGAGAAGTCGTTGACCTTCTGCAGCGGATGCAGCTCGTCGCCGACGACCTTGATGTCCGGCCGCTTCTCCTTGAGCATCTTGTTGGCCGCGACGGCAACGGCCTTGCCGAACGAGTAGTCCTGGTTGATCAGGTAGACGTTCTTGACCTTGTTGTTCTTGGCTATGACGTCGGTCATCGCCGCCATCTTCATGTCGGCGTCGGCATCGAACCGAAAGTGCCAGAAGTTGCACTTCTCGTTGGTAAGCGCGGGATCGACCGCCGCGTAATTCAGGAACACGACCTCCTTGCCCGGGTTGCGCTCGTTGTGCTTCAGCACCGCGTCGGTGATCGCGAGCGCGACCGAGCTGCCATTGCCCTGCACGACGTAGCGCGCGCCGTCATCGAGCGCGCGCTTCAACTGGATCAGCGATTCCTGCGGATTCACCTTGTTGTCGAACGACAGGAGCTCGAGCTTCTCGCCGTTGAGGCCGCCGGCCGCATTGATCGCGTCGATGTAGAACTGGTGCGTTTTCTGCGCCAGAATGCCGGTGCTGGCGGCGCCGCCGGACAGCGGATCGATGAAGGCGACCTTGACGTCCGCCAGCGCGTGGCCGGCAAGACACGCCATCGTGATGCCCAGCCCGACGACGTAACGCGTGGTTCCGCTCATGGCTCCTCCTGGTGACGTTGTGGTTCCGTGCGCCGGACTTGGGCCGGGACGGGTCGATGCCATCCGGATGCTAGCGAGACGGGTGGGCGGTTACAAGCCGTCGCGCGATGCCGCAGTGCAACACGATCGATAACGCCCTGGAGGAGCCGTGCAAGGCCTGATGATGAACTGGCCGTTGATGATCGCCTCGATCATCCGGCATGCCGACCGCTGTCACGGCGACACCGAAATCGTCTCCCGGACGGTCGAAGGTCCGATCCACCGCTACACGTACCGTGACGCCCATACGCGCGCACGCAGGCTCGCGAATGCCCTTCGACGGCTCGGCGTCGGCGACGGCGACCGGGTCGGCACGCTGGCCTGGAACGGCTTCCGGCATTTCGAGCTGTACTACGCGGTGTCCGGCGCGGGTGCGGTCATCCATACGATCAACCCCCGCCTCTTTCACGACCAGCTCGTCTACATCGTCAACCACGCCGGCGATCGCATCGTCTGCTTCGACCTCACGTTCGTGCCGCTGGTCGAGAAGCTCGCGCCGCTATGCCCGAACGTCACGACGTGGATCGCGATGACGGACCGGGCGCACATGCCATCGTCGACATCGCTGCCGAACCTGCTCTGTTACGAGGAGCTGCTGGCCGCCGAGTCCGACGACTACGCGTGGC
>Ga0105248_10008150_pt1 | contig 11507 bp, 8 predicted proteins | sample KBSS34metaG_FD_81524 | JGI IMG/M metagenome (GOLD analysis project Ga0105248, IMG submission 81524) | Switchgrass rhizosphere microbial communities from Kellogg Biological Station, Michigan, USA - KBS S3-4 metaG | ecosystem: Host-associated > Plants > Roots > Rhizosphere > Soil | place...
CCATATGAGCGCCGTCACGCAAAAGGCGCTGGGCGATGCGCTGATCGACTGGTTCGGCTAGGATCCACCTCGCTGGACTCCCATGGCTTGACCCTTTGGCGTGATGATGATCACATCCGTTACCGCCAAAAGTCAGCCAAGGTCATGGTCGATGAAAACCGCAATCCGCATATCCGCTTCGTCTCTGGTCCTCGCCGCCTTGTTGACGGCTGCCGCCCCGGCCTTTGCCAGGAAGGCCCCGCAGCCTCCGGAGGCCCAGACGGCACCAGCGCCGACGGCCGCGGACGCGGATGCGTTCGTCGCCGCCGCAGAAAGGGAATCGGCCGATTTCTCGGTGTTTTCGCAACAGGTTCAATGGATCAACGCTACCCATATCACTGATGACACCGATGCCGTGGCCGCGCGCGTGGGCACGCAGAATACCGAGATGGGCGTCCGCTTCGCCAAGGGCGCGGCGCGCTTCGACCATGTCGAGGGACTCAGTTTCGACACGCGCCGCAAGCTCGATATATTGAAGCAGGGTCTGGTGCTGCCGGCGCCCGATACGCCGGGCGCGGCGCGTGAGCTGAATGACATCGCGACCCGCCTGCAATCCGAATATGGCAAGGGCCGCGGTACATTGCACGGCAAGGAGATTAACGGCTCCGATATCGAAGCCGCGATGGGCACCAACCGCAATCCCGCCGAATTGCAGGAAATGTGGACAAGCTGGCATGACAATGTCGGCAAGCCGATGCGTGACGATTACAGCCGCATGGTGGTCATCGCCAACCAGGGCGCGGCCGGTCTGGGCTATAAGGATGTCGGCGCGATGTGGCGCGCGGGCTATGACATGTCGCCCGAGGAGTTCGCCAGATCGATGGACCGGCTCTGGGTGCAGGTGAAGCCGCTTTATGAGGCGCTGCACTGCTATACGCGCGCGAAGCTGAATGCCCGTTATGGCGATGCCATCCAGCCGAAGACCGGCCCGATCCGCGCCGATCTGCTCGGCAATATGTGGGCGCAGGAATGGGGCAACATCTATGATGTGGTGGCGCCGCCCGGCGCCGGTGACATCGGCTATGACATCGGCAAGCTGCTGGCCGCCAGACAATTTGATCCGGTCAAAATGGTGAAGACCGGAGAGGGCTTCTATTCCTCGCTCGGATTCGATCCCCTGCCCGACAGCTTCTGGAAGCGATCGCAGATCACAAAGCCGCGCGATCGCGAGGTAGTGTGCCACGCGTCGGCCTGGGATATCGACAATAAGGACGATCTGCGCATCAAGATGTGCACCAAGGTGAATTCGGACGACTTCGTGACGATCCACCACGAACTCGGCCATAATTATTATCAGCGCGCCTATAACAGGCAGCCCTATCTGTATCTGAACGGCGCCAATGACGGCTTCCATGAAGCGATCGGGGATTTCATCGCCTTGTCGATAACGCCGGAATATCTCGTCCAGATCGGGCTGCTCGATCAGAGCAAGGTGCCGACGCCGGACAAGGATATCGGCCTGCTGCTGCGGCAGGCCATGGACAAGGTGGCGTTCCTGCCCTTTGGCCTGTTGATGGACAAATGGCGGTGGGGCGTCTTCAGCGGCAATGTTCCGCCCGCTCATTATGAAAAGGCCTGGACCGACCTGCGGCTGCAATATCAGGGGATAGTGCCGCCGGTGGAGCGCGACGAAACCGCTTTCGATCCAGGCGCCAAATATCATATTCCGGCCAACGTGCCTTATGCGCGCTACTTCCTCGCGCGAATATTGCAGTTCCAGTTCTTCAAGGCCGCGTGCGAGCAGGCCGGCTGGCAGGGACCCCTGCACCGCTGTTCGTTCTACGGCAATAAGGAGGTCGGCAAAAAATTGAACGCGATGCTGGAGATGGGCGCATCACGACCCTGGCCGGAGGCGCTGGAAAAGTTCACAGGCAGTCGCGAGATCGACGGCACCGCGATGATCGCCTATTTCCAGCCACTTATGACTTGGTTGAACAAGCAAAATGAAGGGCGGCAGTGCGGCTGGTAATTCGGATCGGGTCCAACGAACGATAAACTAAGGAACATCTGTTCCAGATCGAGACAATTTGCACCATTTCGGTGCAAATTTGGGAGCCTCCACATATGGCAGGCGTTATTTACTGCCATGCCATACAGATATTTCCAGATGTTGGATAACTGTTGCTTTTTTTTACGTAGCGCGGCAGGTCGTCGCGACTTTAGAAAAGTACGGGCACGGATTCGCAATCGCAAAGCGAGCGGTTCCTTTTTTGCACTTCTATCCAGATTTGGGGCCGGATGAGCGCAGCATTGGCTAACATTGTTGTCATGCAGGCGATCGCGGCAATACTGGCGGCTGTCATGTTGGTCGCCTGGCGCAGTTTCGATCGGCCGCGGCACGCCTTCATATGGGCGCTGTCCTTCGGCATTGCAGCCCTGGCTTGGTTCATCGTTTTCGTGACCCTCGCATTCAATCTGAACGTGCACGTGATGGAAATGCTCACCGGCGGTCTCGGCTGCCTCTGCAAGGCTCTGCTGGCGATCGGGTTCATTCAGCGGGCGCGGAACAAGGTCAATACCACACCCTTGTTCCTTGCGGTCGGAACAGCAGCGGCGTTTCTGGCGCTCGTCACCGTCGTCATCCCGCTGCCGGGCGCCAGCGATGCCATATGGCTCTCCTTCGGTGCGACGATGCTGACGATCAGCGCCGCGCATGTCTCCCGGTCGATCCGCACGGCCTCCCTGGTTGAGCGCGCGACCGCCGTCATGCTGCTGCTGTTCGCCGCGGTGGATTTTACGGGCGCTGCCTTCGCGCTTTATCAGGGTGCGAACGGCGACGGCAGCGGGGTGCAGCTCTTCCGTTTGATCCTGATGCTCTTCCATCCACCTGCCTTCGTCGGCGTCGAAGTCTTCACGGTGTTCCTGGTCGCCGTCGATCTGGCCGAGCGGATGCGATCGCTGGCCGTGTCCGACCTTCTCACTGGCATTCCGAACCGGCGCGGCTTTGAAGAGGCGGCCGAGCGGGCAATCCGCAACGCCCAGCGTCAACGGCAGCCGCTCACGCTGGTTGTTACCGATATCGATCGCTTCAAGGCTATCAACGACCGGCACGGCCACGCCGCCGGGGACCGCGCGATTCAGCATTTTGCCAGAAGGATCGAGCGGATGGTGCGCCGCGGGGATTTGATCGGCCGGATCGGCGGAGAGGAATTTGCGCTGCTGCTGATCAATACGCGATCGATCGAGGCCGTCGAGGTCGTCGAACGCATCCGCCGCGACGTCTCAGCGGTGCCGGTGGACGGACCCGAGACGATCCTGATGACGGCCAGCTTTGGGGTCACCGATTTGCGGCCGGGCGACACCACATTGGCCAATCTGTTCGCACGAGCGGATCGCGCGCTCTATCGGGCGAAGATGGACGGGCGCGATCGGATCGCCTGTGTCGAACTCATGGAGTCCCCTCCCCAGTCCCAGGACAGTATGTGGGCGACAAGCACCCCGATGTAGGGTTTATCGGAACGGCGGCTCGTTAAAGGCCCGCAACTTGCGGCTGTGCAGACGCGCGCCTTCGCCTCGCAACTGGTCGACGGCGGCAATACCGATCTGCAGATGTTCGGCGATCGCCCGTTCGTAAAAGCGATTGGCCTGGCCGGGCAGTTTAATCTCGCCATGGATCGGCTTGTCCGACACGCACAGCAATGTCCCATACGGTACGCGGAAACGATAACCCTGCGCCGCCACGGTCGCCGATTCCATGTCGATCGCGACCGCGCGGCTCTGGCTGAACCGCAACGCCGACGCGGTATAGCGCAGTTCCCAGTTGCGATCGTCGGACGTCACCACCGTTCCCGTGCGCATTCTCAGCTTCAGCTGCTCACGGCTTTCGCCCGATACGATTTCGGCGGCTCGCGTCAGGGCCTGCTGGACTTCGGCGATGGCCGGGATCGGAATTTCGGGCGGCAGCACCGCATCCAGCACATGATCGTCGCGCAGATAGGCATGCGCCAACACATAGTCGCCGATCCGCTGGCTGGGCCGCAGCCCGCCGCAATGGCCGATCATCAGCCACGCAGCGGGGCGCATGACAGCGAGATGATCGGTGATGGTCTTGGCGTTGGATGGCCCGACGCCAATATTGACAAGGGTGATGCCCGAATGATCCGGCGCCATCAGGTGGTAGGCCGGCATCTGATGCTTGCGCCAGGCACTGTCCGCGATCGCCGCATGCGGGTCCGCATCCCCGGGCCGAAGGATCAGCCCGCCGGCGCCGCTCAGCATCGTGTAACGATTGTCGCCGTTCAGTTGTTCGACCGCCCAGCTGACGAATTCGTCGACATAGCGGTGATAGTTGGTGAACAGGATGAAGTTCTGGACGTGGGCGGCCGGCGCGCCGGTATAATGCCGCAGGCGGGCGAGGCTGAAATCGACGCGTTGCGCATCGAACAGGGCCAACGGGCGCGGATCGTCGGCATTTTGCAGCCATAGGCCGTCGGCCAGTTCATCGCCAATCCGCGCAAGATCGGTCGAAGGAAAGATCCGCGCGAGATCCGACGCAGCCACGCTTGCCAGATCGAGATCGCTGCCCGCGTCGAGAACGAAATTATAGGGTATTTCCTGCTCGCTTGGCCCGATGTCCACCCGTACGCCAAAATCATCGACGAGCATGTCGATCTGCTCGGCCAGATACGAACCGAAGAGAGCCGGCTGGGTGACGCTGATCGCATAACTGCCGGGCGCCGAGAGTCGGCCATAAGCCCGGCCCAACGGCCCGGGATCGGTAATCCCGTCATAGGAAAGCCGGATCTCCGGATAGACGAAGGCGCCATTGTTCCGCGAAACCGGATCGGGGCGTTCGCCGGTGTGGACATAGTGGTGGAGCGCCGCACGCAGGCGCGAGACCGATTGCTGGTACAACGCCTCCAGCCGTTCGACGATAAGCACGCTTTCGGAAGATGCCATCAGATCCTCATCAGTTCGTGGCCACGGCGGCGAATGCCATCCGCCGTCATGACAGGTGCGCGCAGGACATCCGTTTCAGATTTTGTCGCGAAGGCGGATCAGCGGGCCGGCCAGGCCGGGCGCGATGCGGATCAGGAGCATCGCGATCCGCCAGCGCAGGCTGCGCTTGTGGACTTCGGCCGCGCGCAGCATGTTCACGCCCTCCCCGGTCGCCCCCGCACGCACGCGGCCCAGGCCCAGCTCGGCCTCCAGCAGCTTTGCGGTGCGGTCATACATTTCGATCGCGACCGCCTGTTCGGGGCGGCCCTCCAGCCGTTGTCGGGCATGTTCATACACCATCATTTCGGACTGATTCATGACGACGCTGTTGCTCGACATCTGGCCGGGGCGTCGACGATATTGGGCTAGCGGCTGCGGAACATAGGCCAGATCCCATCCGGCCTCGAGCAGCCGCAGCCACAAATCCAGATCCTCGGCGGATTTGAGGCCGGCGTCGAACCCACCGATCGCATCCACCGCGGCCCGCCGCATCGTCGTGCATATGAAAATATTGAACTGCCGACGGAGCACCCGCTCCAGCGTGGCCGGCGTTGCTTGCGGGCAATAAGTGGAAAAGCGTTCGCCAACGCGGTCGTGCCCGAAATAGAGAGCGTCGCACGAGGCGAAGCCGACGGTCGGCGACGTCTCGATCGCGGCGATCATCGCCGAAACATAGCCGGGCAGATAGACGTCGTCGCCATCGAGCAACGAGATCAGTGGCGCGCGGGCGGCCGCGATAGCCCGGTTGCGCGCCGTTGGGAGGCCGCCATTTTCGGTCTGCAAGAAACGAATACGGCTGTCGCGCGCATAGGGCTCCACCGCCGCAGCGACACGGGCGTCGCCATCGTCGATCACGATCGCCTCCCAATCATCCCGATCCTGTGCCAGCAGAGAGTCCAGCGCGTCGGGGAGCATCGCCGCCACGCCATAAGCCGGTATGATCACAGAGATCGCTGGGGCCTTCATTACCCGCGTCGATTCGACTGTTGATTGCGTCCCATGGGCAACGACTATAAATCTTGCCCATGGAAGCGCCAGCCTCTCTCAGTGGACATTATTTGCTCGCGCTGCCGGGCATCGGCGACCCGCGCTTCGAAAGGGCAGTGATCGCGATGTGCGCGCATGACGATCAGGGCGCGCTGGGGATCGGCATCGGGCGGATCACGCCGCAGATCACGCTTCACGACCTGCTGGAGCAGGTGGACATCGATCCCGGAGCAGCCCCCGACTGCGAGATTCACATGGGCGGACCGGTCGAGCCGCAACGGGGTTTCGTTCTGCATTCGCTCGACTGGCAGGGCGGCGATACGCTGCGCGTCGGTGAACGATGGGGGCTGACGAGCACGCTGGATGTTCTGCGCGTCATTGCCGAGGGGCGCGGCCCGCGGCGGTGGATCGTCGCCCTTGGCTACGCCGGTTGGGGCGAAGGGCAGCTCGACAGCGAAATGCAGCGCCATGGCTGGCTGGCCACGGCCGGCGACGACAGCCTCATCTTCGATCATGCCGCCGCGGAACGCTGGGATCTGGCCTTCCGGTCGGTGGGGATCGATCCGACATTGCTTTCGGCGCAAAGCGGTCGGGCCTAGGCTGGCGACGGGTCCGACGACGGCATCGCCGGGCGGATCATTATATCAGCGCAACGATTCGGGCACATAATTTTCGTTACGTAACGATCACTGCGTTAAGCCGCCAAATTGGGAATTCTGCAAATTGCGAATGTGCATTAGTTCACATAATACTATTACTTTTGGCGGATTTTCGTCATGTTAATCATCTCCAAAAGTAGATTGGAAATATAATTCAACAATGTTAATTCTCGAGTACCGGTGGGCGGTAAATCGGGGGTTATCATGGGCAAGAAAGTATTTTCTGCGGCTTGCGCTGCACTGTTAATTACGGCTCCGGTACAATCGGCATGCTGGTCAAACGATCATGTTCAGGATGCGCGTGTTCGTGATCTTCAGACATACCTGATGGTCGAAACACTGCGCTGCCAGATGATCGGTTTCGATCTCACGCCTGAATATAATCACTTTCTGCGCAGCAACAGATCGGTGATCGGCCGGACCAACGATCACCTCAAAGCCTATTTTATTTCCGCCAACGGTCCGGTCTTCGGCCAGCAAGCCTATGATCGATTCACGACCACTTTGGCCAATGCCTATGGCGCCAGCCGCACCAATTCCGAAACCTGCGAGAATGCTCGCTCCGCCGCCACCGAAGCCGCGCTGATGGACAATGATTCCGAAGGCCTGCTCATGATCGCCGAACGGCAGGGCCTGTCGCCCAGCCTTCCCGGCGGCGAGTGCCGCCAGGCGAGCCTGGCCGAGGCGCGGCGTTAAGGAGCGTTCCGCCTGGGGCGTTTCGGGAGCATCACCGCCCGCCGCTGCAAACTGATGATATAAAGATATCTTTATATTTGCATTTGCGGCTTCGGATGCGTATGCGGCGGGAATAGGCCGGGCGGTTCGCCGCTCGGCAGTCCTGCGAGGAGAATATCGTGGCCACCGCCGCCCTTAACCCCATCACCGATTATGTCGTCGCCGATCTGTCCCTGGCCGAATATGGCCGCCGCGAGATCGAGATCGCCGAAACCGAAATGCCGGGCCTGATGGCGCTCCGCAAGGAGTTCGGACCGTCGCAGCCGCTGAAGGGCGCGCGCATCACCGGTTCGCTGCACATGACGATCCAGACAGCCGTGCTGATCGAGACGCTCGCCGATCTGGGCGCGGATGTTCGCTGGGCGACCTGCAACATCTTCTCGACGCAGGACCATGCGGCGGCGGCGATCGCCGCGCGCGGCATACCGGTGTTCGCGATCAAGGGCGAAAGCCTGGCCGATTACTGGGATTATGTGGACCGCATCTTCGACTGGGGCGACACCACCTGCAACATGATCCTCGACGATGGCGGCGACGCGACGATGTTCGCGCTGTGGGGCGCCAAGCTCGAAGCCGGCGCGACCTTGGCCGAACCTGAAAATGACGAGGAAGTCGAATTCCAGCGCGCGCTGAAGGCGTTCATCGCCCGCCGGCCCGGCTATCTGACCGAGACCGTCAAGGCGATCCGCGGCGTTTCGGAGGAAACCACCACCGGCGTCCATCGCCTGTACGAGATCGCCAAGAAGCGCGAGCTGCCCTTCCCTGCGATCAACGTCAATGACAGCGTCACCAAGTCGAAGTTCGACAATCTCTATGGCTGCAAGGAATCGCTGGTCGACGCGATCCGCCGCGCAACCGACGTGATGCTGGCCGGCAAGGTCGCCTGCGTCGCCGGCTTCGGCGATGTCGGCAAGGGTTCGGCCCAATCGCTCCGCAACGGCGGCGCGCGCGTCATGGTCACCGAAGTCGATCCGATCTGCGCTTTGCAGGCCGCGATGGAGGGCTTCGAGGTCGTGACGATGGAGGAAGCGGTCACCCGCGCCGACATCTTCTGCACCGCCACCGGCAATGCCGACGTCATCACCGCCGAGCACATGGCGGCGATGAAGCCGATGTCGATCGTGTGCAACATCGGCCATTTCGACAGCGAGATCCAGATTTCAGCGCTCAGCAATTACGAGTGGACCGAGGTCAAGCCCGGCACGGATCTGGTGCGCTTCCCGGACGGCAAGCAGATCATCGTCCTGGCCAAGGGCCGACTGGTCAATCTGGGCTGCGCCACCGGCCACCCCAGCTTCGTGATGTCGTCGAGCTTCACCAACCAGGTGCTGGCGCAGATCGAACTGTGGACCAAGCCCGGCGAATATAAGAATGAAGTGTTCGTCCTGCCGAAGCATCTCGACGAAAAGGTCGCCGCGCTGCATCTCGACAAGCTCGGCGTCAAGCTGACCAAGCTGACCCCCAAGCAGGCCGCCTATATCGGCGTTTCGACCGAAGGGCCGTTCAAGCCCGATCATTACCGCTATTGATCGATGACGGGACGGTCCCATCGGGACCGTCCCTTTTCGGCTTGCCTTTGATCGACTGGCGGGAAGCGGCACTCACCTCGACCAGTCGATAATCCCACCGTTTCAAGCGCGACCCGCGTGCATCAGGCATCTGCCCTTTCGGTGGTACTGATGTCGCCAAGCGGCTGGCGTCATTTCATCAGCACAAGTTCTTCCGCCATCGACGGATGCAGCGCGATCGTGTCGTCGAACTGCGCCTTGGTCAGTTTCGCCTTCACCGCGATCGCGGCCGCCTGCAGGATTTCCGGCGCATCGGGGCTGATCATGTGGATGCCGAGTACAACGTCGGTGTCCGAATGCACGACAAGTTTGTAGAGCGATCTCTCCTCCTTGCCCGCCAGCACATTGCGCATCGGCCGGAAGTCGGACGTGAAGGTTTTCACCATCCCATATTGTTCGCGCGCCTCGCGTTCGGTCAGGCCGACGCCGGCCATGGGCGGATTGCTGAACACGGCCGAGGGGATGCAGCTATAATCAACCTTGTGCGGCTTGTTGCCGAATACGGTATCGGCGAAGGCCTGGCCCTCGCGGATCGCAACCGGCGTCAGTTGAACGCGATTGGTCACATCGCCCACCGCATAAATGCTCGCTATGTTCGTGCGATTCTCGTCATCCACCTTGACCGCGCCCTTGTCGTCCAGGTCCACGCCCGCGCCCTCCAGGCCCAGTCCTCTGGTGTGCGGGCTCCGTCCGATCGCGAACAGCAGCATATCGGCATCAATCGATGGATGCTCCTTGAAGTGAATGCAGAGCGATCCGTCGTCGCGTTTCTCGATCGTCTCGAAATTGACGTTGAACAGGAATTCGATGCCCTTCGCCGTCGACAGCTGGAACAGGCGGTCGCGGATCTGCTCGTCATAGCCCCGCAATATCTGGTCGGACCGGTTGACGACGGTCACCTTGCTGCCCAGCGCATGAAAGATGCCCGCAAATTCGTTGGCGATATAGCCCGCGCCCGCGATCACCACCCGCTTCGGGAAGGTATCGAGATGGAAAACCTCGTTGGAGGTGATGCCATGTTCGACACCCGGCACATGGCTGGGCACGACCGGCCATGCGCCGGTCGCGATGAGGATCAGCCTGGCGGTTACCTTGCGGCCGCTGGCGAGCGTCAGTTCGTTCGGGCCAGATACGGTGGCGCGTTCGTTGAAGATTTCGACCTTATTGTTGTCGAGCGTGTTGGTATAAAGGCCCTCGATCCGGCTGACGTCGGCCTGGACATTGTCGCGCAGAACCTTCCAGTCGAAGCTGGTTTCGCCGAGCGTCCAGCCATAACGGGCGGCATCGTGAAGGTCTTCCGCGAAGTGCGAACCGTAAACGAGCATCTTCTTGGGCACGCATCCCCGGATGACGCAGGTGCCGCCGACGCGATGTTCCTCGGCCACCGCCACGCGCGCTCCATAAGCCGCCGAAACACGCGCCGCGCGTACGCCGCCCGATCCCGCGCCGATGACGAACAGATCATAATCGAACTCGGCCATAAGCCCCGAAACCTTCTGTGACTGGATATGTGGCCGATATGGCGTCGGGACCCGGCGGGTGCAAACGGATCGTTGCAATCACAGTGATCGATTAGAGACCCGCCCGAGCGATCAGCGACCGGGTCGACGCATCGAAGCGATCGGTGCCTTCGGACGCAATCGACTTGGCGATCTCCTTGCCCAGTTCGACACCGAACTGGTCGAACGGATTGATGCCGAGCAAGGTCGCATTGCAGAAGGTGCGATGTTCGTAAAAGGCGATCAGCGCGCCCAGCCGGACCGGATCGACATGATCGAGCAGGATCGTGGTTGACGGGCGATCGCCCTCATAAGCCCGCGCCGGATCTTCGTTCGGCTTGCCCGCCATCAGCGCGGCGCCCTGCGCGAAGCAGTTGGTCAGAAGCGCGCGGTGATGGCCTTCATCGAGCGAGTCGCCGGCTTCGATCGAAGCAATGAATTCGACCGGCACAAGCCGCGTACCCTGATGGAGTAACTGGAACACGGCATGCTGGGCATCCGTGCCGACGCCGCCCCAGGTGATCGCGGCGGTCGGCTGGTCGACGGGCGTGCCATCGGCCTTCACGCTTTTGCCGTTCGATTCCATCTCGAGTTGCTGGAGGTAGGATGGCAGCAGCCGCAACCTTTCGTCATAAGCGAAGATCGCGCGGGTCTGGGCCTTGCGGACCACCGAATAATATTGGTCGACGAAGGATGCGAGCAACGGCAGGTTGCGCTCCGGTGGCGCCAGCCGGAAATGGCGATCCATCGCGGCAGCGCCCTCCAGCAGATTTTCGAACGCTTCCCAGCCCAGCCCCAGCGCAGCCGGAAAGCCGATCGAGGACCATAAGGAATAACGCCCGCCAACGCTTTCGGAAAAGGGCAGGATGCGCGTCTCGTCAACGCCCCATTCGATGGCCTTCTCGGGCGAAGCGGTCAGCGCGATCACCCGCGAATAGGGATCCTCGACATTGGCTTCGGTCATCCAGGCGAGCACGCTGTTGGCGTTCAGGATCGTCTCGGTCGTGGTGAAGGTCTTGGATGCCAGGACGAGCAAGGTCGCGGCGGGATCGAAGCGTCTGAGCACGTCCTCCAGCGCGACG